>OJUH01000057.1_pt1 | contig 53364 bp, 41 predicted proteins | sample 1599921 | NCBI WGS metagenome assembly OJUH01 (sample SAMN04436632, study PRJEB24849) | human gut metagenome | biome: human gut; feature: NICU; material: stool | host: Homo sapiens | place: USA: Saint Louis, MO | collected 2010-01-15 | reverse complement strand
GGGGCGAATAATTCCCCCTGGGCCCCGGCGTCCTGGTGAACACCAGGGCCCCCGCCACGTCTGACTGGAACCTGACGCGACGTGAGGGGAAATACTTGATATATGACGGCTGATAATGATGGAGACAGTGCCCACGTGTTCACGGTGGGGGAGCTCGCGGAACGTCTGGGGGTATCGGTCCGGACTCTCCACTATTGGGAGGAGAGGGGAGTCCTGTGCCCGTCGACACGGACATGGGCAGGTCATCGGGTGTACTCAACCGCTGATATGAAGCGGGCTCAGTTGGTCCTGGTGTATAGATCGACGGGGATGCCGTTACGCCAGGTGAAAGAGATTTTGGGGGAAGGGCCTGCTGCTCACGACGATGACGTTTCCGAAGGTTTGAAGGAGACGTCGCCAAAAACATCGCCATCTGTGGAGGCTCAACAGGATATGGATGCCCGCCAGATTTCGGTATTGGTTCGGAACCTTGAGCAGCAGCGCCGGGCCCTCGTGAAGGATCGAGACGATGTAGCCCGCAAATTGGAGCTTGTCGATCGGTTGTTGGAACAATGTCGTCCACGTGGGCCGGTTTCGCTGGATGAGATAGCCACTATTGTTGGCGAGCCGAAATATCGAGTCTATGCCGAGGAGGCCGAAGCGACCTGGGGAGATATGGAAGACTGGGCGCAGTCGATAGCAAACCAAAAATATATGGGCAGAGCAGAGTGGCGCAGTTTTGCTTCGGAAATGCAGGAGCTTGAGCAAGCGTGTGCCTATGCGATGCGTTCCGGCGTTATCCCCGGCTGCCCAGAGGCGAATTCTTTGGCCGAACGACATAGAAAGCTGTTATCGCGACATTTCCCGGTGACACCGTCTAAACATGTGCTTATCGCGCGGTTTTATACCGATGATCCTCGTTTTGCCGCCCATTTTGACAGGTATGGTGACGGTTTATCTGTGTGGATGCGGAAAATTATCGACGCCAACTCTGCCTGTTATGGCGTGAATGCGGACTCGGCTCAGTGGGAGTAGAGAGGGTGTTTCACTGCCGACGACTGCCCGCAGTTTTGCAGTGACGCTGCGTGAGGTTGTGATACTGCTTCCATGAGTATGTCACCAGACCGGACAATCTATCCGATGCCCATGTTTGCCACGTTCGCCGTCGAAGACTTCGAGCGGAGTGAACGCTTCTATCAGACCGCGGGTTTTATCACCTTGGCGCGCGTTCCAGGGGCTGATCCCGGTGGTGAACCTGCCGTTGTTCACCTACGACGGTTACGGCATCAAGATATTTTGTTGGTGCGAGCTGCTGCGGGAAGTGCCCGGCCGAACCCTGATGCGAGTTTGCTATCCATCGCTGTGCACGGGGAGGACATTGAAGCGCTACGGCAATCGCTGGTTGCCCGTGCGGAAGACTCGCCCTTGGTGTCGATTAGTGACTCCGAGGACACACCGTGGTTTACTCGCGATCTTCATGTTATTGATCCGGATGGGCATCACGTCGTGTTTACTCAACAACGGAGGCAAGATTTCGGGGATGCGGCTGACTGGGCCGAGACGTTCGAGATGAACGGTTAGTCATCGCCGCCTTTCATTGTCCGAATCGTGGCTGTAATTCACATAAATTTAGGCTCAGCGAACGTGAAAATCGTGAAAAATAGGGGCCGCAGAAAATATAACTAATCGCGATCCATTATTTCATTTTGTTTTTGATTAAAACATATAATTTTATTGACAGTTTGGTACCTCCGAATTAACGTAAAGTTTATCTTCAGACAGATCGACGTACTTTCCGAAAAGTTGAGAAACGTTGTCTGTCATTGTTGGTTATGGAGGCAGTTCGCTCATGAGTATTTACCAGTCGACGTACCCCACCGATCAGTTTGGCAATCGTTTCGTCCAAAATGACATGGGCAAGTACATCGAAACGCGTCCTGAAGTGCCTCAGGAGGTTAAAGACCGCAAGGCCTACTTCGTCGGTAGTGGTATCGGTAACCTCATTGCTGCCGGTTATCTGCTTCGTGATGGGCAAATGCCGGGGGAGAACATCACTTTCTTGGAACAGCTCGATGTTGCCGGTGGCTCCTTCGATGGTGCTGGTAATAACCAGGATGGTTTCATCGCTCGCGGCGGGCGCGAGATGGGACAGCACTTTGAGTGTTTCTGGGACATCATGAAAGATGTGCCGGCCATCGAGATGCCCGCTCCCCACACGGTGTTGGATGAGTTCAACAAGGTCAATGAAGAAGACCCGAACATCTCCAACTGCCGGATCATCAGCAACCAAGCCCAAACCCGGCTGAAGAATCCCAAGCTGGAGCTGAGCAAGAAAGCTCAATTGCAGATCGTCAAACTACTGCTCGCTAAAGAGGAAGACACCTATTACAAGACAATCGAGGATTGGTTTGGCAAAGACTTCCTCGCGTCCAACTTCTACACTTTGTGGCGGTCCATGTTCGCCTTCCAGGACTATCAGTCGCTGACAGAGATGAAGCGGTACTTCCACCGCTTCCTGCAGTATCTGCCAGGATTCAGCGACTTCAGCTGCCTCCGGTTCTCGAAGTACAACCAGTTCACCAGCTTCATTGAGCCCCTTCGTAACTTCCTGAAGGACAAAGGCGTGAAGTTCCAATATGGAACCTGCGTCAAGGACCTCGATATCGACGTCAAAGGAAGCAGCTTCACTGTCACGGGCATTGTCACGAATAAGGAGACAATTCCGACGCGCCCTCAAGACATCGGGATCGTCACCAATGGTTCACTGACGGAATCCACCGGCTACGGGGACATGAACACGGTACCGGAGTTTAAGAAGACCCCTGGCCCGGCGTGGAGCCTGTGGAAGAACATTGCTGCTAAAGCTCCGAATTGTGGTCGTCCAGAGCGGTTCTGCTCGGACCCAGAATCCACGGTGTGGGAGTCGATTAGCTTCAACTTCTACGACGGCTATGACAACCCGTTTACTCAGAAGCTTAAGGAACTGACCCACCGCGACGTTTTTAACGGGCGAGCAGTGACGGCTGGGATCATCACAGCACAGGATTCACCCTGGTTGTGCTCCCTCACCGTCCACCGTCAGCCCCAATTCCCTGGCCAGCAGGACGGGCTGTGTGTCGCGTGGGCCTATGGTCTTCATTGGTGGAAGAAGGGCACTGTAACCGGAAAGCCCATGCTGGAATGCGCGGGGGAGGAGATTCTCCGCGAGTTTTGCTACCACTTCGGTGTTGACGATGTGGAGAAAACCATCAAACATACCAAAGTCCGCCTTGCCGTGATGCCGTACATCACGTCCGAATTTGTTCCGCGTGGTGCGGGGGACCGGCCTGATCCTGTGCCTGCGGGCTCCACCAACCTGGGCTTTACTGGTCAGTTTGTCGAAACTCCGGATGACTGCGTATTCACCACTGAGGGGTCGGCGCGAACAGGGCAAATGGCTGTTTATGGGTTGTTGAACCTCAAGCGTGATATTCCGCCGATCTACCCGGTGCAATACGACATTCGCGCCCTGCTACATTCAGCTTCCGCGATGAACGACGGCAAACTGCCAGGTGAAAAGCTCCTGAGGAAGTTCTTGAAGAACACCTACTACGAGAACATCATTCCTAAGGGCGCAAACAGTTAACTTGTAGTGGGCAGGTGGTTCACATCAGTATGCGCTGGAAGAAAGGATATTGTCTCAGCTGTATTACGGGATGGTGCCTTTGATAACGTTCTCGCTATGGGCCGGCATAGTCTGATGACGTGGAACCAAGCCGTGGTTGGCATGGTGTCTCCACACCTTTAGAGCCTGAGCATGCCAGAGGCTCTAGCTGGTGACGCCGGTTCTTTATTGTCATTGAGGATGGCCTGTCGGGTATGTAATACGTTCTTAGAAAATTAGGATTTATACAATGGCCTATCTTTATTCCTTGCGATAGCATGATCTCTTTTGAAAGGTCTCTACGAATGAAAATCAGCTCAATGAAGCTTTCCCTCCCTGCTTGTCTGCTGGCAATGGGACTGCTTACAGGAGTAGGACTGGCAGCTTCTAATGCATCGAATGTTCGGGCTGATGATCAGGGAGATTATGTCAGCTTCGGTGACTCTTTAGCTGCTAATCCAAATATGCTTCAAATCTTGGCGGGCCGGAACCCTGTATTAGGAGAAGTTTTCAAGACTCCAAAAATCCCCGCAGGTTATTGCGCGACTGGGCAGGACATTTACGCAAACCGTATGGGGAATGATACTGGAGTTCCTGTAAAGAATTACGCGTGTTCAGGTGCCCAGGTGTAGTGGCACATCCTTTTAATTTCCAAGCGCAAGTCGATCAGGCTGAGGGGGACCATTCTCTAAATGGTGGTACTCGACTGGTGACTATCGTTTTCGGAATGAACGATATTTATCTTGAACCTGATGCACAAAAATCACCAGAGGCTCGTGAGGCTAGTTATCTTGAGGGGATGTCGTCTCAGATAGCACGAGTTCGCTCCTTAGCCCCGAATACAAAGATCGTCGTCGTGGGCTATCCTGACTTGTCGGATGGGCACAGCAACCTTTGTCCGATTAACTTTGCGGGTAACGTGTCTCGTGTTTTCGTAAAAGGGTTTGATCAGACTCAGGCTAGCGTGAGGGAATCACAGCGAAAACTAGCTCAGCAAAACGGAGCTATCTTCCTAGATAAGTTTGCTAATATAAATGCAGCGAAAAACAATAATAGTTGTGGTACAGGCGAAAGATTAGCTGCTGCAGATATCGATGATCAAGAGCATAACCTGTGAGGTCAATTAACCGCCGCTGGCAACCAGTTTTACGCTGACAAGCTCAAAGAGCTCATTTAAGTGTCGGTAAAAGGGTAAGGCAAACTGAAACTAAGGCTCTTGCCATAGGGGGGACAGCGTAGCGTAGGCTCAACACTTCAGTAAGGCGTATCCTCCAGCGCCGAGTCGAAGGGCTTTTGGCACTGTCACAGACATTTGGGTACTTCTTTCCCGAAGTCTCGACCGGGCTGATTACCGTTACCGGTCAGGCTGCAAGCATACCGGGGGGGGACTCACTAGATGCGGCCCGTGCATCGCGGTCAGTATGGGGTTCTAGAGTGTCGCGCAGTATAGACGGTTTCCAGAGCGAATGCCGACGCTGTAGTAATCCCCTTTGTAGCGGTTTTGTAGACCAGTGATTCGTTTTATGGCTAAAGGAACGAGTGATGGGGCGCAGTTTCTGAAATAAAATGACCCTGTGAGGGAAATATAACCCGTGCGTGCAGAGATTGTAGCAGTAACGGCTGGACGGTGGCTAGGGCAACGAGTGATCAACGCGGCCGGTACAGCTCCAATTGCACCCTAGTAAGAGGGCAACAACCGTACCCTCATAAGAAGGCAGCATTTACGCTACGGGCGCGCGTTACAACCTACGGCTAACCTTAAGAGACTTGGCGATGGTAACAGGTGAAGGCTACTAGTTGTATCTGGAAAGCTCGTAGGAATCGATGAAGCACCCGGCTGCACCGAACTCCCCCCCCGATTCGAAACTCCTAAAGGAGAGAAATGTGCAAAAAGGGTTGCTATGCGCCAGCGACCAACCTAACATAAAACTATCGGTCGCAAAACCATGCCCTTGGTAATCGGCAGTAGTAGGAAAGCTGACACCCGTCGCTGTTCGGTGTAGCAAGATCGAGATTAGATTGGTGAAAATGATGAAAATCATAGCATTTTTCAATAACAAAGGTGGAGTAAGTAAGACCACCACATGTTTCAATGTCGGATGGAAAATGGCTCAATTAGGAAAAAACGTCCTGATGATTGATTTAGACCCCCAGTGCAATCTCACAGGATCTGCTTTAGAAGTAGGGCAAAGTGGCTTATTGCCTAAAGATTATCAGTCATACGCCCAATCAAACTTACATTCAGCTTTGAAGCCTGCAATGAAAGGGACCGGAGAAAAAATAAAAACACCGGATGTCATTAAGGTGTGAAATCAAGAAAGGCTCTGGATACTCCCGGGTAATGTGCGAATGGCTGAAGTTGAAACACAGTTGGCAACCGCGATGAATATGGGAGCGGTGATGCCTGCAATGCAAAACGTTCCCGGCTCGTTTGGCAATCTGTACACACTATTAAATAAAAAATATAAATTAGACTACATACTACTTGACCTAAGTCCCAGTTTGGGGGCTTTAAATCAAGTTAATCTTCTTCTTTCTGACTATTTCATCGTTCCTATGATGCCGGATATTTTTTCGGTGATGGCTATTGATAGCTTGTCGAGAGTCCTTCCGGATTGGGCTAGGTGGGCGGAAAAGATTAATAGGTTAGAGCTTTTTGACGATCGTGATATGATCTATAAATTCACTCCGAGCACACCCAAATTTTTGGGTACCGTGGTGCAAAATTATAACGTAAGAAATAAGTTGCCCACACAATCATTTAGGCGTTATATGGAATCACTACAGAATGCCGTTGTGGAAACTCTGATTCCAGCCTTAAGTGATGCCGGTATGGTATTGAATGATAATGTTTACTCCCAATATGACGTCAAGTATGAACTTGCCGAAATACCAAACTTTAATTCGCTAATCGCTACAGCGCAGACGTGCGGAAAACCAATCTATCAGTTAGCTGAGTCAGAATTAACCACTAGCGGAGCGGCTGTGAAGGGGCAAATGGAAAACGTTTTAAAGTTCAATGAAATCTTTACCAACCTCGCCAAACAAATTACGGGAACAATTGAAGCAATATGATAGCCGGGAATAGTGCAATGGATGTCTCTGACTTAGCTTATAGACTCAATTTACTTGAGTCGGTCTTCGATGCGAATTTAAAAAAAGGCCTCGGGTTAATTAAAGAGTTATCCGATCAGCATAGTATCCAAAGAGTTCGGACCATCCGGGAGTCGCGAAAAAGTGAATTCCTGCTTTCTGAAGAATTCTTTCAGGAAATGGATATGCTGGTGCCGGTACACCTCATATCATCGTTGGACAGTTTTTTGAAAGAAGTAGCGCCGTGTGTTGTTATTGGTTACTTAGAGGGATGTTATCGTCCTCAAAGTGAAGTTAAGTTGAACCTGGCCGCTTCTGCATTCAAGGCGTTCTTATCAGACTTCATTGACCCACAGCAATATACTCCCCATGGCCTTCGCTATTTTAAGATATACAAGGGTTTTGAACGCCGGAGCTACCAAAACTGGGAAGCCATTTGTTCGTTACTTCGTGATCTAGGCGTTGGTTTTAAACTCCGGGAACTTATCGAGGGGTATTTGAGCTCCGATGCCTACTCCACTTCAAATCTGACGCATGTCGCTTCTTACAAAACGGTCAGGAACGAGTTTGAGGATGTCCTGACTTTCCGTCACGATGCAGCACATCGTCAAGGTTCTTTATTAAAGTCTCCTGCATCTGAAACTAGGTTTTGCGATATCTGTCAAAGTGAACACGTCGAGTCGGTTGCTATCGTGGGTAAATCTTTCCTTAGGGGTGTGCGGCGCGGTCTCGTTTGGCGCTCCTAATACTTCCAATTCTATTATTTGGTGGTTCGGAAGTGGTTCCCGACTGTTCTTTATCTAAATGGGCGCACTGTTGTTTTGTATCACAATAGTAAGCGTGTTCTTTTTATATGTGATTCGTATTACCGTCGTGATCTCTACCCCTATAGTTTTTGCGACTTGTTGAGCATGAGTCGTCGGCCCTGTTTTGTGGTCCAGATTTCTAGGGTAGGCTCGCTCATTATTGCGGTGTTTTCCAATTTTATTCTTAATCTTGGATTTTCCGTCCGGTTTCGCTGCTTTTTCAAAGTGTTCAAAGCGGATTTCGGTTTTTTATCTAAGGGTTTATTCATTATTTATTTGTGGGTTAAGTAGCAAAAAGTGTGTCTGGTCGGCGTGTCGCGGGCCGGGCTGTTTTTGTTAGCGCATGGGTCCTTTTCGGATGCCTATGGAGTGTGTGTATTCGGTTGGGATACCCTTGTCGTAGAGGGCTGGTCGTCCTGTGTGGTGGTCGGCGTGGTTCTCGTTATAGGTCAGGGTGGTTACTTTGGCGAGTTGATCCTGGCCGAAAGTGCACTGCCTGGCGATCTCGAGTGGGTCGTCAGGCAGGTGCGTGTGTGTATAAAGCCACCATTCCAGCATTTTTCGTTGGTGTTGTCCGGATCGGCCTCGGTGGGCATCTGTTCGGCGTTTGAGTTGGGTGTTGATCCCTCCTTCCAGACTGTTGGTGGTTGCTACCCAGCGGTGGGGTTCGATGGCCTGTGGTGGTGGGTCAAGGTAGGCGAATAGCCCTTGGTTGCCCACGAGATTCAGCAGTGAGTTGTAGGCTTTCCGCACGCGCAGGTGTGTCCATTCCCAGGTGCGGTTGAGAGTGGCCCGTTCGGTGGGCAGCTCCGTTTTTTGATTGAGGAATTTTTTGTAGACCTGCCCGAATTCATGCAGGTGAACGATCCATTGTGCTGCTTGCTCTTGGGTGCGGATGCCGGTGAGTGTCAGCGCCAACCGGTAGAGGGTGCGCCCGGCATCGGTGCGGGGCCGGCTGGTGGTGTAGCGGCGGACGACGCGTTGGGCGTGGACGAGGCAGCGCTGGATTTGTGTCTCAGGCCAGCAGTGTTTGATCGCGCTTAAGGCTCCTTGCCCGCCGTCGAGGACGACGCACAGGGGTGGGGCGATGCTGGCTAATAGTTGTGTGTAGGCCTGTGTTGATTCGGTGGGTGCCCAGTGCCAGGCGATGACGTGGTCGAGGCTGGCGGCGATGCGGAGGCATCCGGCTTGGGTGTAGGTGCCGTCGATAAATATGTGGTCGTAGATGCGGTCGGGGTCGGGCTGGTTGGGGATGTCGATAAGCCAGAAGGTGCGGAACCGGCGGGTGACTGTCCATCGGCTCACTCCGTGCTGGCGGGCGATATCCGACAGCGATGTGGTGCCGGTGACGTAGGTGTGGAAGGCGCGGACATCGCGGGTGCGGGCTTTGTCGGTGCGGCGGCGGGATAGTGAGCTTCCGCAGTGGGGGTTGGTGCATCGCCATCGTGGTGTGCCGGCTGTTGTTGTTCCGTTTTTCTTCATCGGCCCAGTACATACGGGGCATCGTGGTCGGTTTGTTGTCACCGGGGAAAGTAAACCAGCAGCCCCGATACCACAGGTGGGCGCGTTGTCCGTGTATTGACCATTGGGAGGCCGATAATAACACCGGCGGCATTATTATTGGTGTTTTTATGCCCTCTGGCCAGCAGTAATGGCCACATCGGGACACACTTCCTGCTACTTACCCCTCGGTTAGGCCCCGAGCTGTTGATCGACACTCCCGACAGTCGTTGTTGGGGACAGATGCCGGCGTAGGAGGCCAGGTGCGCTGGCGTGGCGAAAGCGCTGAGATCACCGACACACATGAGTATCCGTGCCGCTGTCCGGATCCCTATTCCCGGAATAGATAGCAGAATTTCAGTGTGAGGCAGTTGACCGCAGAGAGCGTCAACGTGCGCGAGGATGGCCTGACGGTCCTCGGCCAGGCGCAGCATATAGTTGGCATGCAGCCCTATGCCTAGGCTGAGTTGATCTGTGGCGCCCATGGCTACGCTTGGTTGCCGTATTGATTGACACATGGCACCGATGAGTGATTCGGGTGATCGGGCGCCACGGCGGCGAGCAAAGCTAGCAAGTCGACTGGGTTCGACTCGGCGTAGACGTTCTGGGTTCTGGTAGTGGGCCAGCAGGGATAACACCCAGGTGAAATGTAGTTTTTGGCCTCGTAGGGCGCATTCCAATTCCGGGTAGCAGCTCAGCAGAGTCGATCGCAGCTGATTAACGTGAGTGGTGTAGTGGCGGCGTAGGTCATTGTCCAGGCCGTTGAGGTACTTCAGCTGGGTGAAGATTTCGTGATCACGATCGACGGGCCGTAGCGCATCGGGTCTGGTCCGTGCAGCATCGGCGATGATGTAGGCATCTCGCTTATCAGTTGTGCAGTTTCCCGTATAGGTCCGCGCCAGATTTCGCATGGCCAGTCCGGGAAGATAGGCGATGTCTATCTGCATGTCTCGTGCGATGGTGACGACGAGTTTTCCGATATTGTTCGGTTGGTCGACTACTGCCAGGACTCGTCCATAGTGGCGTGCTCGTTGAAACAGGCGTCGCAGTGCCTGATTGGTTTGAGCGGTGACTGTTGCAAAAAGTTTGTTCCCACAGGCGTCCATTGCGTAGGCGTAGTGAAAGTATTTACCTACGTCGATGCCTAGGAACACGTCGTAGCAGGGCATCGTGTTTCCCATCGTCGAGGTGTGTGTGGAATCCGCCGCTGGATATGTCTGGGCGAGCCGAGAACTGGCTACCACATTACGATGAGACCTCACTGCGCGGCGGGCAGGGGCCAAGCTCCTATCAGCAAACCTCGGACGCCACTGAACTCCGGCGGCAACACCCCGCGGATCATCACGGACAGAATATAAAAGAGCCATACCGGATCCAGCGACTAACCCCCTTCCCACCGGGAGGGCAGCAAGACTCATTCTATTTCCACAACCCGGGTAAGAGGATCACCTAAAACGGTAATGGAATAATGTCGTGGTCCCACGCCGAAGAATCGACAACCCTGCCATTGCGGAGCGCCGTGACGTGGGCCGGCGAACTAAGCCGACCGTGAAACAGGATGACTGGCCTTCTATGACAACGCCCTCGACGCCGCCTGCACACACTCAATCGGCATCCAAAAGAGGCAGGTCTAACCTCGGGCTACATGCCGACCGGCAATATTTTTGTCGTACAACCCTGATTCCGAGGAAAACCCACATTGAGATTGGCGGAGCGGTTACTGCGTGCTGGTAGGTCGGAAGGCGATCATTACACGGAAGTCTTCGGAACTTCTAGCGCTAGATGTTTTAACTAACAAGAATTATTGCTTTCGGGAAGTCTTTAACGCCGAAATTGCTATACTCAAAATGATAGTGGGACGGAACCCCGTATTAGATGTGATCGGCCGAGTTTTTAGAGTCTCGGAAAAGCACGGGTAACCGGGCGAGACAGCTATGTTAATCGCATGAGGTATGACGTTACCCTTTTTAGCTACGGATAAAGGGAGTTGGACTAGCCCGCTGTAGGGGGGACGCATTAAATTTCCTGCCTAAGCCAATCATGTGGGGGTGAGGCCGACCGCTGGGAGGTGAGCCGCTGACCCAAACGAACATGTTAGAATTAGGAGAGCTTAATATAAAGCTCACGCAAACCCGGTGAACACGTAAAATTCAGATTGAGAAACGTTCGGGTTGAAATTGTAGAAAAACTGAAGGAAATTTAGCGTACGGCAAACGGGTGTAAACTTACAGCGTAAGAGAAGCTTAGCGTTCCTGAGCTGGGTGCGGTGAGGAAAAGGGTAGTAGTATGATGTTAAAAGAATATATCAATAAACAATTCACCGACCTCCTAATGGGCGCAACTCTTTTGTTTATTCTCACCGTTTTTTCGTTTTGTTTTGGCTGGTTTTTAAGCGGGCAGGACGGTGGAACGACCAAGGGAAGTATCAACCATTTCCTGAAAACGATAATGGTTGCGCTCCGCCCTGAAATAGTAGACCAGTGGGCAATTGGTATGGCACTTGGCCTAACCCTCGGGTTGCCCTTTGTAAATGAAAATATGAATACAACAAAGTACAAGCACACTAGATTCACGGTTGAAAACGCGAAGTCGAGGCGAATTGGGTTAAACAAGATACGTCTATTCGCGACGTTCACTACTACAATACAGTTCTTGAGCGGACTTTACGTAGTTTTATATCTCATTCAAATTGGCGTTGAAGGATTTTATTCCACATATCTACCAGGTGCGATAAATGTCAATAACTTAAGAGGGCTAATTACTAGTTCTTTGCTTTTATGGATATTTCTGCAGGTCAATGAAGCTGTCGATTTGCAGGAGCGGTTGCGCTCCGATAACTTGGCAGCTATCCAAGAACGGGGGTAGAGAGGAGGTTCGTACCGGGTGGGGAGCAATGGCGCAAGAAAGAGAAAATCTAAAAACCGACGAAGAAAACCGTTTAGTGACCAGGGGTGTTCTCGATGAGAATTATGTTTTTACAATTAAACATTTACTCAAACTTGATAGAAGATTTTTCCGGAAAAAAGAAAAGTCGATGAATATGAGCTCGGTAATTATTCGACTAGCGATGGTGAGTAGTGCGAAAAGTGTAGCTATGGCTATCGTACTCTACTTAACGTACACTTACCTGACTTCGAACTCCTTAACCTTCATCAGTTCGATCGTCAAGTTTGGCGCTTTTAGCATTTTGGGTCTCTCCCTGATGCAACTAATTATTCGCATACTCGTTACTATTGAGTTAAACAGGGGGGTGATCCGGTTTCGTGTTCGTGGTTTGAGGGGATGGTATTATCCAACCGGTGATAAATGCTCGAATATTACCTTCTATAAAATGCTCGGTTTTATTTTATTCACGGCCGGGTCCTTGTCAATATTGTATCAATTAGTATTGAGCACTGTCGTATCCGGATGGGGTAGTAAGTTCGGTGTTGTTATTGCGTTTGTTTTCTTCTGGTCCTTGGGTATTTCGGGAATTGTCAGAGATAAACCGTTTAGAGAAAGATCGATATTGAGGAAGCATAGGATAGGGATCTTTGCCGGGACTGCTAGCCTTCTGGACCGAAATATGCTGTACTTAAATGAACGGAACACATCCCGCACGGCCGTCGGCGTAAAGACTGATTTAGGTTGGTAAGTGTCCTAACCTGTGTAAGGTTTTTGTTCGTGCTTGCCTTGGGCAGTCCAATTTAGAGTGTACTTAATTCGCTTTCAGGTTATACGTCAGGCGGCGGCGCGGACAGAATCCTGGAGGATTTGATCCCGTGGCTAACCGTAGATACACCCCGGAAGAGAAAAAGGCTGCTTTACAGAAGTTTGACCAGACGCAGTCGGCGACGAAGACGGTGCGGGCCCTGGGCTACCCGGGTCGTTGGACGCTGCATAAGTGGCTGCGGGAACGGAATACCACAAAGTCGAAACCGTTTCGTCATGAGAAGTTGACCCACTACCCGTTTGCCACCAAGTTGGCCGCGGCAAAAATGTATGAAGAAGGCTACCGCCCGCAATGTGTCGCGGAGAAGTTCGGCCTGCGCTCGAAGGTGAGTGTTTATAGTTGGGCCCAGACCTATTGTGATAAGGGAGAGTGGGCCTCAACGTGTAAACGCGAACGAGAGACCCGAGCCGGTTTCCCCACCCGGGCGAGCCTGGAAGCATCCTTTCCTGTTGATGTCGACGAACTTAAACGGACACTAGCCACGCTCACTGTTGAGAAAGCTTTGGTTGACAAGGAGCTGGAACTGGTAAAAAAGATGCGGGTCTCACTCGCGGCGAGCTGAGTAATCGGCATACAACGCGGGCCACTCGACGCGTTACGCACACAGTTACCACTGGCGATGCTGCTGGACGCCGGGGGTCTGGCGCCGTCGAGTTTCTACTATCAACTCCAGGCATCCCACCGGCTGGATAAGTATGCCGGGCTACGTCAGACCGTGGCTGACCATGCTCGTCGATCCCGGTTTACCTACGGGTACCGCAGGCTGAAGTACTAACTGGCCCGCGACGGTGTCGTTGTCAGTGAGGAAGTTATCCGACGCATTGTGAAAGAAGACGGCATCGTGGTGCGGTACAAACGAACCAAGGCTCGGTATTCAAGTTATAAAGGAGAGGTTTCACCGGCGGCCCCTGATCTGGTCAAGCCGAATTTTCACGCGGACTATCCGGGGCGGTTGTGGTTAACGGATGTTGCCGACATGGCTGCTGACGATGGGAAAGTCTATTTGTCAGCGCTGATTGATTGTTTTGATTCTACGGTGGTGGGATGGTCTATCGGCTTCAACCTGAACCAGGAGCTCGTGGATGCCAGCCTTCAGCATGTACTGACCAACGACCCGCCTGATGATCCATCACAGCTGGTGATTCATTCTGATCGGGGCTGTCAGTATCGCAGTCGGAACTGGTGTGATGCTGCCACCACAGTCGGTTTTAGAAAATGGATGTCGAGGAGAGGGTGCAGTCCGAATAATGCTGTATGTGAGGCGTTTTTTGGCTGGATGAAGGTTGAGATGTTCCACGATTACCGCTGGAAAAGCAAGATTAAGCTCGCCGCCGCGGTGGAAGACTATCTGAAGTTCTACAACACCGGGCGCATCACTAACACGCTAGGCGGACTGACTATTGAAGAACGCCGCCGTATGATGACGGCATAGCCTGTCCAAAAAGAGTCCGCACCGCCTTTTCGCTATTTATCCCCTACGACACGGTGGTAGCCGTAGCACTGCTGGTTGGCCGTGAATATGGCCTGTATCGCCGCTTTAAGATCGGCGTGTTTATCGGGGCGGTTCAGACGCTGCAGGTGGTAGAAGTAGGTGGAACGGGCAAGACCGGCTGCCCGCAGGAGATCGCCCAGGCGGTGTTTTGACTTGCCAATGGCGATGATCTGGGTTTTTATCCTCGCCGCCCGCTTCTCAAGTCCCTCAGTTTTTTTAAGTAAGCGTTCTCAGCTTCCAACTGTTCAACCCTACGGCGCAGCTGGGCTTCGTGGCTTACTGGGGTCGCCGGACCGTGTGGTCGGCCTCTGCGTTTGGGGCGCAGTGCCTCATCGCCACCGTGGCGCCATGCTCTCACCCAGGTTTTGACGGTGTGGTCGGAGGACAAGCCGAATTCTTCGGCCAGTTCCATCTTGGACTGGCCTGCGTTGAAGCGTTTGACGACTTCCTTTTTTACTTCGAAGGAATAGCGCTGCTTGGTGGGCTCCATGAGGCATAGTCTGCCATGAAGGATGAACCGTCGCTGAAGTATTTTTGCTGCGTTCACGCCAACACCCAGTCGTCGTGCCGCGGCCGTGTAGCCCAGGCCGTGTTCAAATAGTTCAACAAGCTGTTCACGTTGGTCTTCGCTCAGAGAACTTTGTCGTCTCATAGGGCTGCTCCTTGCTAGTCGGGGTCTGATTTCTCAGTCCAACTAACGGGGAGCAGTTCACTTCCGACTGGTCAGAGGCCAAGAAACTTGGTGTAGGGGACTGTTGGGAGCGCAAGATTAAGCTCCCTGTCCTAGTCGATGAATGTCTAAGGTTCTATAACGCGCTATAACGCGCAACGAATCGGACTCCCACTGGGCGACTCACCATCGGAAAAGTCCATAGTCTGCTGCACAAGCGATCCAGAAAGCCTTACGCACTGCTGATCGTGTTGTAAGGGTAGTAAGCCTAGCGTATTGTCAAAGCCAACCAGGTCCTTGGGGCCTGCAACTTATCTATGTCGACGTTTACCGCGGTGTAACAGATGTGATTCGCTTGCCGATTCACTTCGTAAAGGAGGCGTAGTGCGCGCTAACCGAAACCGTCCGCTCCGAAGAGGTAAAAATTGTGACTAGACTCAAAACCCGCGTTAAAATGATCGCTGCCACTGCGATAGTGTCTGCCACTGCAGCAGTTGGTGGCGTTGTGACCTCGGGCAACTTTGAGGCAAAAGCTGAAGACGGAAATTACGTCAGCTTTGGTGATTCAATTCCATCAAACCCAACGCAGATTCAGCTTTCCGCACAAGCCAATGAACAGCTTAGGTCCCAACTGAATATTCCTGAGCTGGCACCGGGGCACTGCGCACTGGGCAAGGATAACTTCCCAAATCGGATTGCACATGATACTGGAATTGAGACAAACAACTATGCATGTGCCGCTTCTCCGGCCGCGGCCGAGCATCCGCACAACTTCCGTTCGCAGGTAGATACGGCAATTCATGAAGGTAAATTGAACAACAAAACGCGGTTAGTTAGCGTGATTTTTGGGTTCAATGACGTTTATCAGAACGGCGACCTACCGTTTGAAGAGCACAAGGCTTTGTTCGTTAACACTATTGCAGACCAGATTAACCGGGTTCGCGAAGCGGCTCCCAACGCCAGAATTGTAGTCGGCGGATACCCCGATCTGACCGACGGAAACAATAACATCTGTCCCACCAATCTTTTTGGGGTTGCAAGCCATGTCTATGGCGGAGGCTGGTCGCCTGTACAGGACTTCGTCCGTGATTGGCAGCGATCAGCTGCAGAAAAAGCTGGTGTTCCATATCTTGACATGATGGCCGAAATCAACGCTGCTAACAATAATAATGGTTGCACTGATAATCCCCATCGCTTGTCGGCTTCCTTAGTGGATGATCAGGAGCACAACCTATGGGCACACCTGACGGCGGATGGTAACCAGTTCTATGCGGACAAAGTCCGTAGCTATATGGCTTAACTGCGTGTAGGTAATTACACTGAAGCTGTCGTAAATAGTAAAATCGGATTTTCCTGTTCATTTGAAAGGTTGAAATGGATTTTCAAAGTTTTTGGGAAACATACGCACCCAAAGGCCCGCTATTTTTCACCACGGGTACCTGGAATTTTGAAGATTGGGCAACGCGATTAATGAACGCAGCTCCCGATATTATGTACTTCTTTAAATAGCCTTAGGTGACAGACCGCTCGGATTGGCTCGATTAATTGTTGAGGTTAAGGTGTTGAGAAGCTGATTCAGTTCATTAAATCGGCATTTGGCTTCGGTCCGGGCGCTCGTTAAGTTTTCCGCGCACGCTCGACAGGGCTTGTAATTCCCGTTGAGCATTAGAAGCTTTCAAAAACTATTAGATCGATTATCTGATGGCCATTGTGATCGCTTTTGGGCAATATAGTTTTGTTACCCTATGGAATATTATGGGTCTTTAAGCGCCGGAGAACGTGATAGCAAACGGCTCTAAACCCCGTTCCGCTGTGCATCGTCACACTTCGAATGGAGGCGGTGCCTCGAACTTCTATATTAGGATTGGATTTCAATGAATACCCAGGTTCCCGGACCGCGACCGTTACCCGGCATTGGGACCTTGTACGCGATTAATCCAGCCAAAGTGGTTGAATCCGCGCAGAAGTTGGCTCACCAATATGGTGGTATTTATGTTCACCACCTGCCGAATAAGGCACCGCTATACGTGATCACTTCCTTCGAACTCGCGAACGAGTTGTCTGACGAATCTAGGTTTCAGAAGGATATCCATGATTCGCTAGCCGAGATTCGCGCCTTCGCCGGAAATGGTCTCTTCACAGCGGACCAGGATGATCCGGAGTGGGAACGTGCTCACAGGATATTGATGCCCGCTTTTACACCCGTCGCTTTAAAGGGGATGTACGAGGGGATGGCGGATATAGCTGACCAGTTAATGTACAAATGGTCGCGAGTCCGGAGTGATGCCAGGGTTGATCTACCGAGTGACTTCACACGTCTGACGTTGGATACTATCGCGCTGACATCGTTTAGTTACCGCTTCAATTCGTTCTATTCCGAGAAACTTCATCCGTTCATTGGCGCGATGGCGGATGGTCTCGATGAGTCCGGGAAGCGCGCACACCTCCCCGATTTCGCTAAGAAGATGAACGTCCTCGCTGACCGTCGGTTCCATAACGATGTTACGGTGATGGAGGACCTCGTTGACTTCCTCATCGCTGAACGCAAACAAAACCCTTCTCCCGAAGGTGAAGAGGACGTTCTGGATCTTATGCTGTCTGCAAAAGATCCCTCCTCCGGAAAGGGACTTAGCGATCGAAATCTTCGTTACCAACTAATTACCTTCTTGATTGCTGGTCACGAAACTACCTCAGGACTTCTTAGTTTCACCCTTTATGAGCTTTTGAAAAACCCTGATGTTATGGCAAGAGCTCGTGAGGTCGTTGACAATGTCCTCGATGGCCGGTTCCCGGAGTACGACGACATTAAAGATCTCGGCTACCTTGATCAAATATTGCGTGAAACGCTACGAAAGTATCCACCGGCGCCTGGATATGCTGTAACGCCTCTTGAACCCACGGTCGTTGGGAAAGGGTCAAAAGTGTTGCCGGAGGGTGTTCGAGTTGAACCCGGTGATGTCCTGTTCATAGAACTCAGCCTGTTGCATCGCGACCCAAGTGTCTGGCCAGAACCTGAAAAATTTGACCCAGATCGGTTTAGCAACGAACGTGCAACGGAAATTCCGCATAACGCTTGGAAACCATTTGGGAACGGACAACGTTCATGTATCGGCCGGTTCTTCGCCCTCCAGGAAGCCACTCTGACGTTGGCCCTGGCGCTCCAGCACTTTGAATTCGAGTTTGAAGACACGAATTATCAGCTCCATTTCCTTGATGGTCTAACCCGTAAACCAAAAGACTTCTTCGTACATATCAAACCGAGGGAGGGGCGACCCTATCTCGGTATGACGGGTACTCCGAAAAAGCACCAAGAGGAGAAGGCGGGTAACAGAAATCTTGGTCAGAGCCTTCAGCAGAAAGAGCCAAATGGTTACGGTCTAACCATTTTGTATGGCTCTAATGCTGGGACGAGTAAAAACTTTGCGCGCCAGCTAGCTACCTTCGGCCAGGCCCAAGGTTTTGATGTAGTCTTTAAGGAGTTAAATGAGGTAGTTGGGCAAAACCTTCCTACCGATCAGCCAGTATTAATCTGTACAGCTTCATATGAGGGGCTTCCTACCGACAACGCGCGCAAGTTCGTTAATTGGCTCACCTCCACCGTTGATGCGGATCTTTCCGGGGTCAAATACGCTGTTCTTGGCGTTGGCAACAGTGAATGGGCAAACACGTTCCAACGGATCCCAACCTTGATCGATGAGCAGCTAGAAGCCCTGGGTGCAGAAAGAATTCTGGACCGCGGTGTGGCTGACGTCCGGTCGGATTATGCTGGTGCCTTCGAAGACTGGTCCCAAGAGCTATGGGACCGGATCTCGACCCTGACCGGAGTTGATCTGGATGCAGGCGAGATTGGTGATCAGGTTTCTGTCTCCATGATTTCTGGCGACAGGAATACCGTGCTTCGCGACGAACCTGAAAACGGTTTTGTTAACGCTGTCATAGAAGAAAACGAGGTTTTGAGCACCGAAGCTGATGGCCCGATTAACCACAAGCGGAAGATGGCGATTCGCCTGCCTGAGGGGACGGAGTACAAGACCGGCGATTATCTTGAATTTGTGCCGAGGAACCCGGCTGAACAGGTAGAGCGGGTGCTATCTAAATTCGATCTGTCCGCCGACCAGCAAGTCCGCTTAGACGGCAGGTCAAGCTTTCTCCCCCTCGACGTCCCCGTCACGGTGAGTGAGTTAATTGGAGGCTACGTGGAGCTCAACACGCCAGCTTCTGTCCGTCAAGTTCGCGAACTGGCTAGCGAATGCGTATGTCCTCCTGAAAAAGCCAAGTTAGAGGAACTCGCTGACGACAAAAACTATCAACGGGAAATCCAAGACAAACGCCGATCGGTTCTAGACTTGCTAACCGAGTTTAAATCCATCGATACAACATTCGAGGCATTTCTCGGTATGTTGCAACCCATGAAGCCTCGGAAGTATTCGATCTCGTCTTCGGCCCTCAGGGATCCGCAGTTGGCAGAACTTACTATTTCCCAAATTGATGCACCAGCGTGGTCTGGTTCTGGGAGGTATAGAGGGGTTGCTACCACATGGCTGGCCAATAAACCGGTAGGTTCCCGGATCTCAGTATCGGTAACGCCGGGGAATGCGCACTTCCGTCCTGAAAAGTCGATCGAGCGACCAATGATAATGGTTGCGGCCGGCACCGGAATTGCTCCCATGCGTGCTTTTCTCGAAGAAAATGTTGTCCGTGCGAAGAATAGTGATGACCACTTGGGTCGGAGTCTCTTTTTCTATGGTTGCCACGGTGCGTCCTCGGACTACTTGTATAAAGACGAACTCATGAAGTGGGAAGAAACTGGTGCCGTCGACGTACGCGAAGCCTTTTCGCGTCACCCGGAGACGATGGGAGCCGAGAACGTCGAGGTTAAGCATGTTCAGGACAGGTTGTGGGTAGACCGTGCTGATGTGATTGAACTACTTGAGCAAGAGGCACGAATTTATGTGTGTGGTGATGCCGAACACCTCGCCCCGGCCGTAAGAGCAACAATAACGAAGATTATTGCTGATAAAGACGGTTCAGATATCACCACTGCCCAGGAAAAGGTTGAATCGATGGAGCGTGAAGACTTCACTTACGTTTGTGATGTCTTCAGCTAGTCGATTTGCACGCACCATTAAAGGAGAAGGTCCTATGGCCGACTACACCCTGCACCCGAAGACTGATCTGCATGTGTCAAAAAAGCAGTTAGTTCAGCAGTTTTTATTTTTCCTCAAACAGGTAAAGCGTACTGACGTTTTCGAATTAGGTGGCATAAGAGGAATACGCGAAAACGCGAAGTTCCTAAAGCGCTGGGGTGCCCTAGAAGCAGGAAATCTTGCGATAAGCGCCCGCAAGGATCCCGACCGAACGGCACTCATCGACGATAAAGGTCAGTTCACGTACAAGGAGCTTTACGACGAAACTCTAAGGTTGGCACATGGTTTCCAGGATAATGGCGTCGTTGCGGGACAGAATGTAGCAGTACTGGCATTAAATGGACGGGATGTCCTTCTCCCCCTATTTGCACGGCAAATGGTCGGATATCATATTTTCATGATCAACGCGAATAGCTCGGGGCAGCAAATCGAAAAAGTTCTTGAGTTTCACGAGATCACGACAATTATTGTTGATAGTAATTTTTACGATCGTCTCACGGACAAAACTAAAGCTACGGTCCAGGTGATTATTGGATACGAAGAAGATGGCTTTAGCGCCGCGGATGAGGGTCTGAAAACGCTACAAAATATCATCGACGGTGCTTCGGTCCCAGAAACAGCCTATCGCTTTGGCGAGGACAACCTTCCCAAGAATCCTCCGAGGTCAGTTCACGTGGTGATGACGTCGGGAACCACTGGCATGCCGAAGGGCGTGGTGCGAAGGATGCTCAAGTCGCCTCAAGGGGTCGCCCCGGCATTGGCGGCATATCCTCTACACCGCAACATGCGTCTCCTTCTGACCTCCGTACTGTTCCACTTCTACGGCTGGGGAATACTCGTACTTTGCCTGCTAACAACGTCCACGATCATCACTCAGCGGAAGTTTGATCCGGAAAGAGTCATCAAGGAAATCGATAAGTACAACATTGATAGTTGGGCTAGTGCCGCGTCTAGGTTGAGGGAAACCTGCACTTACCTCGACAATGCTGGCATCGAACGAGTCAATGGGCTAGATTTCATAATTTCCTCCGGTAGTCCCCTAATGCCGTATGAGGTTGAAGAGGTTAATTCTAAGTTCGGACGTATCCTTGCTAACGGCTATGGAAGCACTGAAACCTCTATTTTGGCGGGCTCCAGTGCTGAAGAGCTAGCAAAGGATCCCACGTTGACAGGGACCGTTTACCCCGGAGTTCGCGTCGAGATTCGTGATGAAGACGGTAATCCGGTTCCGGAGGGGGAGTCTGGTGAGGTCTGTGCTTCAACGTATGACATGTTCGCAGGGTACACAGATCCGAAAATCAAAATGAGAACAGTTGACGGCATGCTGCGAATGGGAGACAAGGGCTACTTTAAAGACGGTAAGCTGTACGTGCTTGGCCGCGCGGATGACCTGGTCATTACGCAGTATGGTGAGAAAATTTTCCCATCTGAAATTGAAGATCTCCTCGTACGAGACGACCGGATTGATGACATTCACGTACATGGGGTCAAAGACCCGAAGTATGGGCAAGCCCTCGTGGCTTACGTGATTCGCAACGAAGGGGTAGCACCAAGCGAATTAACCGCAGATGACATTCGCGCTACCGCGAAGGCTCATCTTTCCGAGGCTCACGTCCCGAGAGACGTCTTCTTCGTCGAGAGTTTTCCTAGGAACCCGATGGGTAAAGTTATTCGACACGAGCTGCCTGATCACTCGACAGCTCCAGAATCTTAGAGTCAAGTCCGATTTTGATTCAGGTTGCTGACTGCAGTGTCGAACGTGCTTCTCCAGTAGGTTTTGACGAGCTGGTTTTTCGGATGGATCGTCCGTCGTGATACCTAGTTGATTAGAGGTTCTGGTAGGAAGTCTTAGGATAATTTAGAAAAGGAACCGTCCTGTTGTAATGACAGGCGGTTCCTTTTCGATTTTAAATATTGGATCAGAATATAAGTTTTGAGCGTAGTTTTGTCCGTGAGGTTCTTTTTGACACGGGAAGAGATCTTCAGCTAATGAATACTAAACCTTATACTTTTGAAACGCGGGTGCCTCGGATACTTTCTAAAAAGGAAATTTTCAAGCAGCTTGTCCTGCTGCTTAAGCGTTCGCACCAAAAAGGGTTTGTTAAGTCCAATGGGTGGGCTGACCTCAGAAAAGATCTGAAGGATCTTAAACGTTGGGGTGGTCTAGAGGGCTTTATTATTGCCCGGGGAGCCCGGCAAGTTCCTAACCGCCCTGCATTGATCGATGATGACGGGACCCTGACGTACAAAGAGCTCTATGACGCCGCATATAAATTAGCTCAGGCGCTGCACTCCCGTGGGTTGGGTGACGGCGCTAATGTTGCGGTTATGGCCCTCAACGGGCGCGGTTCGATTCTTCCACTCTGCGCACGTCAGATGGCTGGCTACAACATTTTCATGATCAACGCGAACGCGTCGGCACCCCAAATCGAGCACTATCTCGATTTTCACCAGGTAGACGCCCTCGTCGTGGACGAAGAATTCATTCCGCTGCTCACAGATAAATCTCGGGACCGCACCGTGTTCGTAGCCCATCGCGACAACCCATCGGCTAGTAACAATGACGATGGCGATAGTTACATATCGATTAGCCAGCTTATCCAAACCGCTCCTTCGGATTACGAGCTGCCTGAAAAGCCACATAAGGGTATGCATGTGGTGATGACGTCGGGAACCACTGGCATGCCCAAGGGCGTGGTACGCCGGCCATTAAATTCACCCCAGGGGTTCGCGTCGGTCGCAGATGCTATGCCACTAGAACGTGGTATGACCCTTCTCTTAACAGCGGTCCTGTTCCACGCCTATGGCTGGGCCTACATGGGGTTTGCCTTCTTCACCCAGTCCACCGTCATAGCTCGCCGGCATTTTTCTGGAAGCCAGGTCCTCAACGACTTCAAAAAGTATGACGTCACGATGTGGGTTACAGCCGCGACGCGTATTCGGGAAGTCATTGGCTACATGGATGAACAGGGGATGGATCGGTATGACGGGCTGAAGATCATCACGAACTCCGGGAGCCCCCTCATTCCTTATGAAATCAAGCGGGCAGATGAGAAGTTTGGCCCTGTGCTGTACTCGATGTATGGGAGTAGCGAAACATCTGCCGTTGCTGTCGCGCCAGCAGATGAGCTGGTAAAAGACCCGGAGCTGACTGGAAAAATCTACCCCGGATGCGTCGTCAAGATTTTCGATCAGGACGGAAACGAACTTCCGGAAGGGGAAGAAGGCCTCGTTGCCATCTCCTGCTTTGACCTCTTCGCTGGGTACACCGACCCCAATACCTCAATCCCGTCCATCAACGGTTATTGGCCGATGGGGGATCGTGGAGTTGTTTGTGATGGGAAGCTCTATGTGCGTGGCCGGGCTGATGACCTATTGATCACACAGTACGGTGAAAAGGTATATCCCATCGAGCTCGAAGAAAGCATCATGGGAATGCCGGGCGTGCAGGATGTTTCTGTCCTCGCCGCTGACGACAAAACAACCGGACAAGCGCTCCGCGCGTACGTCATTCGAGCTGCTGATTCACAGGGGCCGGATGCCGATGATGTGAGGAAATGGGTGGAAGAGCACCTTTCTAAAGCGCACGTTCCACGAGATGTTGTCTTCGTGGACAACTTCACCCGCGGTCCAGCGGGGAAAGTTATCAAGCGGGCGCTACCACACTATGGGGAAGAATACAGCGATTAGGTAGAACATTTAAAGTAACTAACTAACTTACTCAGTATTCGTTAGGCTGATTCTGTTTGTAGAAAGTGTGAAGTGTCCGGGGTTGCTTTACCTGGCATTATGGTAGTTTTTCCGTAAAAAGTAACGCTTGATAGGCTCATTCCGATTTTGAAACTGCAGCTGTTACCCTAGTTTGTCTGTAGTTAACGCTTAAAGGAATGTAGATTTGTCAAATTTCACGCTCACTCCGCGGATCAACCACGGAGCACCTGCTAAGGTCAAACTTCAGCAGTTTGGCTACTTTTTGCGTATTCTCAAGGACCTTGAGGTCCTTGAGCCCATGGGGCCTGGCGACATCGCCGCCGCAGCGAAAAGCTTCTACCGCTGGGGAGCACTGGAAACGACCATGCTATCCATGGCTGCCCGGATGAATCCGGACCGATTAGGGCTCGTTGACGACGATGGCGAGCTCACTTACGCCGAATTTTGGGAGTGCACCAACCGCCTCGCCCTTGGCTTGCAGGCTCGCGGAGTCAAGGCCGGCACCAACGTCGCTGTTTTAGCCCGCAATGGTAGGGCAGCCATACTCCCCCTTACGTGCCGCCACATGCTGGGCTTCAACATCTTTATGATCAACGCCAACACGTCGGCAAAACAGCTCGAGCACGTCCTGGCATTCAACCACATTGACGTCTTCATCCTGGACGATGAATTCCTCCCCATGCTCGCAGACGACGCCACAGATAAATATGACATCATCCTCGGCCACGTCGATAACTCCGACATTGCTGAACGTCATGAGACCATGGATGACATCATCAGGCAGGCCCGAGTAACAGACTCGCTACCCTTAAGTCCGAAACGTGGCTTCCACGTTGTTATGACGTCGGGAACCACCGGAATGCCGAAGGGCGTGATCCGTGGGGCTTTCAAGTCGCCGCAAGGGGCGGCACCATTAGTTTCAGGGATTCCCTGGAAGCGGGGCCTCACTGTCATCCTCACTAGTGTTCTCTTCCACGACTATGGGTGGGCCAACCTCGTCTTATCCTTATTTACGCAATCCACCATCATTGCTCGACGGGGCTTCTCTCCGGAAGAAACACTGCGCGACATCCAGCACTACAACGCCACGGCGATGTGCTCGGCTGCATCGCGGCTCCGTTCCATCGTCTCCTATATGGATAACGAAGGAATTGACCACGTTGACGGGCTTCGTTTCATCGTCTCAGCAGGTAGCCCCTTGGCTGCGCATGAAATCGAAAAAACCAACGAAAAATTTGGTCGCCTAGAAGGTGGCCCAGAAGCGCAACCCGTCCTGTGCAACCTCTACGGAAGCTCAGAATCCGGCCCGATCGCCGTCGCACGGCCCGAAGAACTCGCCGCGGACACCGCACTCAGTGGCCGCATCTACCCCGGCGAAATCGTCGACATCCGCGACGAGGACGGCAACCCGGTACCTGAAGGCGAAATTGGCCTTATCTGGGTTGCCGTGTACGACCTCTTCGCTGGGTACACCGACCAAGACATCGACATCCCCACCATCAACGGTGCGATCTGCATGCACGACCGCGGGTACATCACCGATGGCAACATGCTCCACGTGCTCGGCCGTGGGGATGACCTCATCATTACCCAATACGCCGAAAAAATCTTCCCCATCGAGATTGAAAACGCCCTTGTTTCGCACTCGCGGATCCACGACTCCTATGTCCACGGCGTCGCGGACGACCAGTATGGTCAGGCCATTCGCGCCTACATCATTAGGGAAGAAGGCACCGACCCGATCACCGCAGACGAAGTCCGCGAGCACGTTGTCAATGAACTCTCCGAGGGGCACCGCCCCCGGGACGTCTTCTTCGTTGACGAATTCCCCCGCAACCCCATGGGCAAAGTCATCCGCAAGAAGCTCCCCGGGCACTCCACCGTCGAGTAGGACTAACACCGGGGAGCGTCAGCGGTTTTTGAGAAGCGGTTGTAGCGTACGTTTCCACCTCCGATTGCTACTGCACGCCATATCGGCGTGACGGAGACGTACCTACTCACCGCTTTCGTATACAGGTTTTGGTGTAGTCGAAGATGTCCCATTCGTGGTTTGAGCTGGAAAGGGTGCCAACGTCCATCCGTGTAAGAACCGGATATCTGATGCCGGCTGTTAGTCCTCTCTGAAAAGGCTCTGATCAAGCCAAACATGTTTGTGTTTTTAGCCCGGCCACTACCTCTTGCTCAAAAGAAGGGCGTTGGGTAACCTGGTCGGTAAGACACCAACCCGATAAGGATTAAGCTGGGTTCCCGAATGGGAGTAGGGCCTTATGGTTCGAGAATTCCTTTGCTCCGAGGGTTGGTGTTTTAGCTATATCCACAGTTCTTTTTAGAGTATATATTCAAGTGATCAAGACAACTATGGGGATTTTTCTCCACTTTGTCGGAGATGAATACAATAGTCTGTTCCGAGTAAATCCAGCTGTGGTTCTTTTCTCCAGGAGTTTTACGGTCGTAGGCGAAGCGGTCATTTCCTTTCATATCGTAAAACTTCACGAATAATTGGAAAGAATGGCCCGTAAACTTTTCCTTTACTTCTCCGTTAAAATAGAAGGTCACTCCACGCTTCTTGAGGAGTTTATCAATTTTTTCTATGGCTCGTTTCGCGGTATAGGGATAATAGCTTGTTGGGTCTTTAATGTCACGTACTATTGATATTTTACCCTTGGCATCTTTTTGAACGTGTACATTCAGGTCGGCATCATTCTTTTTCTTTACGAGTCGAAGGGTCGTCTCGTAAATTGCTGCGATGCGAGGGTCTCCTTTTGAGCTTACTTCTCTAGCAACGGCTTCCTCGCTGGTGAGAAGGTGCTGGGCAACAGCAGGATCATATTTCGCGCGGATGGTCTCCGGCGTAATATCTCCCTTTCGTATGGCAAGAGCTAGTCGATTCTCTGGGATGAGATCTGAGACAGAAAGGCTATGGAACTCCATGAGTGTGTCTGCATAGTTTTCGACGGACGCCTGGAGAAAAGGGCCGTAGAATATCTCATATTCGTCAGTTATATAATGAGTGTTGGTATTCCGAAATCTCATTACTGCGTTCATATTGGAGCGTAACGGACTTTTTTCGTTTGTGAATACTTTCTTCAAACAATCAGATAGCGTTAAAGTTTTTGTTGGGTCAGACTTGTAATATATCGACTCGATTCCCCATTTATTTATGATGTGAGCTTTAAGCATTAGCTCCCAGGCGTTGCATAGTAATATCGAACAACTTTCCGCGCCGTATTTCAGGCTTGGCCTGTTGTACAGCTCGACAGCGAGTACGAATGCCTCTTGACTTTTTTCAAGAAGGCGAGAGACCGTCTTCTCACCATTCTCTTTCTCGTGCACGAGATTTAACCCCTCTTGGAATTTTTAGTGAAAGTAGAAAATATTTTTTTAGGCGTGTCGAAAGTCTGACTTCCCCCGCAACCTCATGGCCAGAGCTATTCGTAAGGAACTTCCCGGACACTCCGCCGTCGAGTAAAGCTAGCAGCAACGAGCGTCGGGGACCACCGAGTAGGTGCCACCCGCTACCTCTCCGAGCGGTCAGCCAGCGTCGGGCGAATAGGACGTGCCAGCTGAGTCATCTCCTTGCGCCCGCGCAGCTCCACGGACTTCAGCACAGTCCACCGCGCCTGCTCCGCCTCATTTGCGCGACGCAACGTCGCAGCAGAGGTTAAAACACGGCCAGGAGTGTCCTTAGCCAAATCCGTCAACCGAGCGGCCTGGTTCACCGCGTCGCCGATGACCGTGTACTCAAAACGGTCATGGGCACCAATGTGACCAGCCACAACGTGCCCGGCAGCCACACCAATACCCGATTGCAGGCGCAGACCGCGCAGCTCTGCTCGAAGCTCACGCGCCGCCGCCAACGCGTGGCCAGCGATGTCGTCAAGCGGGAGCGGAGCCCCGAAAACAGCCAGCGCAGCGTCGCCCTCAAACTTGTTGATAATCCCGCGGTGTTTGTGCACGATCTCCACGACGCGATCAAAGTACTGATTCAGCGTCTCCACAACATCTTCCGGCGAATGATTCACCGCGAACGTCGTTGAACCAATCACGTCGACGAACAGCACCGCGACCAGGCGGTCTTCACCCCCCAACACCGGGTTCTCCTCCATCGCCTGGCGCGCAACCTCGATGCCCACGTACTGACCGAACACATCGCGCACACGCTGGCGATCCCGCAAACCACGCATCATCTCGTTAAAACCCGCCTGCAGAACACCAATTTCCGAGCCGTCATAAATCGGGACGTCCGTATCCGTCTCACCGCGACGCACGCGGAGGATAGCGTCCTGAAGCTCATCAATGGGGTCCGCGATGCTCATCGAGAGCAGCGCAGCACCGGCCCAGCCCGTCACTAACGACGTCACCGCGAGGGCCACCACCGCGGGCATCAGACTCGCCGCGTCGCTGGAGAAAAAACCCTGGCGAGCGCCCACCGCCAACAGCACGATTCCCACCACGGGGATGGCCGTCGTCGTTACCCATACTTGGCGGATGCGCCCGCTAATCGACGGCTCCAGGAAGGTCCGATCCGCGTTCACCGTCAGGGCAGTGATCGCGATCGGGCGAACACGACGCTCCGCAATGAAATACGTGAGCATCGTGACCATCGCACCGCCCAGAAGAGCCGTCACGCACACCGACACAGCGAGGCTCGCGGAACGAGTAGCGGCCACAGCCGTAAAAATAACCACACCAATCAGCCACAGAGCCGCGCCCAGGAACGCTTGGAAAGCGGGGATGCGCAGCACCAGGTGGCGGATCATGATGGGGTCGAAGCGGTCAGGATGGCGCTGCCACCTCAATACCGACTGAAACAGAAAAACGGTACAGCCGATACCTGCCACCACGGCTGCCACGAAGTACACCGCGTAAAGCACGCCCACTGAACTGGAAAAATCCGTGAGATCGTCGCGCTCACCCAGTGGCAACAAAAACCGGAGAAAAGCGCCCACCGCTAGGGCGCCGACCACATTAGCCAGAAGCACCGATGCCGCATATAAAGGCCACGAGGTGCCCCGAAGCCACCGCAGATACTCCTGAATAGTCATAATCAATAGGATAACTGGTCAATCGGGACGACGGGCGGTGTTGTGGCCACGCATATCGCCGGCATGGCATGTCAGGGGCGCAACGTACACTATTCCCATGGATTCCCGCGCCACCGACCGCCCCGAACCACCACTGCTGCGGCAGATGGTGGGATCCCCCACTGTGCGCGAAACGCTCACCAACGCTGTTTATGCCGCCCGCGAGATCGCTGCTCGCGGGAGTGAGTTGGGTAGTGGGGCTGGCGTGGATAGCGGAACCACTACACCTGAAATAGATGACGCCACGCCCGCCCGCCAGCCTGCGTCGGCACACCGATCCGCCCACATGACCCACGCCTGGCTCTTCACCGGACCGCCTGGCGCGGGCCGGTCCGTCGCCGCAAATGCATTCGCCGCGTCGTTAATGTGCAAAGAAGAAACACCTGGTTGCGGGCAATGCGAAGCCTGCCGAACCGCCCTGGCCGGAACGCACGCGGACATCGTCACCATCGTGCCCGAGGGCGTCGTTATCCCGGTGAAGCAGGTGCGCGACATGATCGAAGCCGCCTCGCGCATGCCCACCACCGCGCAGTGGCGCGTCGTTATCGTCGAAGACGCCGACCGGCTCAACGATGCCGGCGCCAATGCCCTGCTGAAATCCATCGAGGAGCCCCCGCCGCGGACGGTGTTTATCCTGTGCGCACCGTCCACCGACCCGGATGACGTCCACGTCACGATTCGTTCCCGATGCCGGCACGTCTACATCCCTACGCCGTCAATAGACGAGGTCAAACATATTCTTGCCGACGACACAGCCCTGGAACTCACCGAACGGCAGATTGATTGGGCGGCGTCTGTGTCGGGCGGGCATGTTGGACGGGCTAAGCGGCTGGCGTCGGACGAACAGGCGCGGACTCAGCGGCAACGGGCGCTACGTGTCCCGGAAAAGGTGTACCAGGACGGGGACGCCTACCTATACACCGGGGAGCTGGTGGCGTCGGCGAAAAAAGAAGCCGAAGCGGCCACCGCTGAACGCGACGAGGCTGAGCTGGGGAAGTTGCGGGAGGCCCTGGGGGTTGGTGCGAAAGGGCGTGGCGCGGCGAAGGCACAGCGGGGGAGTGCGGGCGCGATGAAAGAGCTGGAAACGAAGCAGAAAAACCGCCGAACGCGAATGGTTATTGACCTGTTGGATCTCTCGCTGATGGATATTGCGGGGCTTTACCGCGATGCGCTTATGGTGAGCGTGAATGCTGGTGGCGGAGGTGTGCCTGCTATCCACCCCGACCACGCGAATACCGCAGCCGAACTAGCCCGGCGAAACACGCCTGAGCAGCTGCTACAGTGCGTCGATGCCGTCCGGATGGGGCGCGACCTACTCGCTTCAGGGGTCCGGCAAGAGGGAGCGCTCGACGCGATGGTGGGTAGGTTGCGGCAAATATGCGTGACTGGGCCTGTTGGGTAGGGCGAGGGAAGTCGCGGCGGGGCCGGGAATTTATCGCACGAGCCTCGAGGTGAGGGCTACGTTTTGGTCCCGCGACTGGTTCAGGTAATATGCGTCGAGGTACTTCATGCCGCCTTAGCTCAGTCGGTAGAGCATCTCACTCGTAATGAGAAGGTCGTCAGTTCGATTCTGACAGGCGGCTCCACCTAGCCCCAGGCACAATCTGGTTCTGCCTGGGGCTTCACGCATTTTCGCGGACCGGGGGGACGCGAGGCATCGTGCGTGGTTTTGCGGCGGCGTTCGGGATCTTTCCGTAATAATTCCCGAACACATCACGGGTGGGATAAGGGGGTATACACGTGATGCAGATTGCTAATGGGGACGACCTAGTCTTGCCAGAGCCAAAGGTCCTCACATGGCTGGGTACACGAGGGACGTTCCTCTCCGAGATACTCTCCTTCGGAGGCACGACGGCCGCTGGTGCAGCGTTCGCCTTCGAGGGCGCTACGAGAGGATGGGTGCTGGCGGGCGGAGTTGTTGTCGCGGTGACTGCAATCGGGTTTCGAGCCTTCAGAGAGCGACACCGGAAGGAACTCACGGAGCACAAACAAGGCGAACAGCGCGACACGGTCCAAGAGCTGCTCTCGGAGATCAACATGCTCGATGCCTTGATATTGAGAGCTTCGGACCCTGAGCTCGGGGCCAGGGATCGAAAGGAACAACTGTCAGGCGCACGGCACATAGTGCTGAGGGTCGTTAGCAACAGGTTGGGGCCCGACGTTGGGGTGTCGGTGAACTATTTCGAAGTAACCTCGCCAGAACGTGCGACCCTTACTGCAGCATCATGGGGAAGGATCGGCGAAATGGGGCGTGTGTCTAGCCGAGTGTTTACCCCCGAATCGCCGACACTCATGCTCGCCCTGACAGGTAGAGGACGACTTGTGCATGATACCCGTCAGCTCACGGGGCCGGAAGCGGATGAGGAGCTCGAGTACGGATCGTTCGCAGTGGCCCCTGTTTACGCAGGTAATAGCCTTTTTGGCTTGCTCACCGTTGATGCTAAGCCGGTTGATGGGCTCACGAGTTTTGACCAGAAACTTCTGATGAAGTACGGCTCGTCGTTGGCCACGACGTTTGTGGCGCAGGGAGGAGTGCCGAAAATCAACATGGATTCTTTCGACCGCGCGGGTAGAGTTGTTTCTGACCTACGCCATGGAGGTGAGCCGAAGTGACCAGCCCAAAGAACATCACATTCGATGCAACCTATTCGGAGCGCATCAAGCTCCTTGAGACGAACCCGGAGGAGTACTTCGCCAAGTACCCTCGGACGCGATTCGACTTCTTGAAGGACGAGAAAGATAATTCTCGCAAGCGTAAGAAGCGTTGGTAGGCGCACTGCGTCGACAAACACCCGTCATGGGAATATCGCCAGTTCAATTCTGACAGGCGGCTCCACATCCCGCCTATCCGAGCTTGTAGCTCTTACGGATAAAGAAATCCATGGTTCGATCGGGGAGTAGGCGGCGTAACAGCACCGTGAGTTTCGCTAACGGCCCCACCGCGTACCGCGTGCGGGGCCGCTCAGCCGTCGCGGCCTTCACCACAACACGCGCCACAGTCCCCGGCCGAGACACCATCCCCGGGCGGTGCTTAAACTCAACAGACTCCGCCACCGCGTGCGCCATCTCCGCATACGCCCCACCATCACTGGTTTCCTCCATCGATTCCTGAGCAATATGCGGCCACTCCGTCTTCACCGGGCCCGGCTCCACCACCGACACATCGATACCCCACGGTTCCAACTCCAAACGCAGACAATCGCTCAGCCCCTCCAGAGCAAATTTCGACCCGTGGTACCAACCGCCGAGCAGGGCAGGAACCTTCCCCGCGATCGATGACACATTCACAATCCGGCCCTCACCCTGCTCGCGCATATGCGGAGCAACCAACCGCACCAACGCCATTGGGCCGAACACGTTAACCTCAAACTGTCGGCGGGCATTACCGGGGTCAACGTCCTCAATAGCGCCCACAACGCCATATCCAGCACAATTGATCAGAACATCAATGCGGCCAGCGTCGTCGATAATGGTGTTGATCCCCTCTCGCATGGAGTCTTCATCAGTCACATCCATCCGCAGAGTGCGCACCCCGTCGCGCACCAGCTCGCGCAAACGGTCCTCGCGCCGGGCTGCTCCGTAAACCACAAAACCCTTCTTGAGCAGCTTGAGCGCGGTCGATTTTCCGATACCCGACGTCGCCCCGGTCACCAAAGCAACCTTCTTGTCATGAGCTGTCTCGGGATTCGTGCGAGCCATCGTTGTCCTACCTCTCCGGTGATTCAGGCGATATAGACGATCTGGGCGATGCGTAGAAAACATGACGTATACCACATATTGGTCGTTTATGTGAGAGTTGCGCAATTTCGGCCTAAAATCGCGATTTCATTTCATTGGAAAACTGGGCACTCCTACGATAAGGCCATGTCCTCCCCGAAATCGTCTGAGAGCGACAGCTCAGACGCACACGTTGACCCCGTTCCCCCACATACAGCTGCCAGCAGCACACATACTGCCGATAGCAGCGTCTCTTCCACGACAACGAGCGCGCGAAGTAGCACGCAACAGGATCAGTTTGCCGACGTCACACCCCATGAGCTCCGGGCCGCCACGCCCACTACCGCGAATGCCTCGGATCGCTATGCATGGGTTTTCGTCGTCATGGCGATGTTCGTAATCGCCTGGGGTGGCAACGAATTCACACCGCTCCTCATTTTTTACCGTGGTGAAAGTGTCTTCTCGCCGGTCTTCGTGGATTCCTTGTTGGGCGCCTATGCCATCGGGATTATGGTAGGCCTGGTTTTCTTAGGACCCCTCTCAGACCGCTACGGACGCAAGCCAGTGATGCTATGGGGGCCTCTCGCTGCCATCGTTGGCTCGATCTTGATTGCCATAGGAGAAAAGTCTGAGATCCCGATGTTTATCGGCCGATTGCTAGCCGGCCTTGCCGTTGGAATTGCCATGACTGTAGGTGGATCGTGGGTGAAAGAGCTCTCACAGGTACCTTTTGACCCTCATGCGAAAAAGTCGGCTGGCGCGGGCCGAGCAGCCATGGCTCTCACGGGTGGCTTCGGGATAGGTGCCGGCGTTGCTGGTCTTCTTGCGCAATGGGGGCCAATACCAGGACAGTTGTCTTACATTTTGCAGATCATCCTGTCTATTCCCACCCTGATCTTCCTGGTGAAAATACCGGAAACTCGGCAGTCCGCACACTTAAAAGTTCATGGCAGCTTTTGGTCCGACCTGGCCGTTCCCACTGCCAAACACCCGCGATTCTTGACGGTCGCCGTGCCGATCGCACCGTGGGTCTTCGGGGCAGCCGGGGTTGCCTACGCGGTGACACCCGCACTCATGTCCTCCCACGTCAAAGCCCCCGTTGCCTACTCTGCACTTCTCACGGTGGTGTGCTTGGCATTCGGTTTCGGCATCCAACAAGTCGGAGACCGTATCAACACTGACTACAGCGCGCGCGGGCCCATACTGGGCATCGTATTTGTCGCCTTCGGGATGGCATTAGCAGCTTTCGTATCGACACGACTCTCCATTGTCGGATCTATTTCTGTGGCTGCTTTGCTGGGCCTCGGGTATGGGCTTGTGTTGATCTCTGGCCTGACGGAGGTCCAGCGGCTCGCTGGACCGGATGACCTCGCCGGTTTGACCTCGGCGTTCTATGTGCTGACGTACGTCGGGTTCTTTTTCCCCATGATTTTGACCAAGCTCTCCGGGAACTTTGATTACGTCGATATGCTCGCTTTCGGCGCCATCGAGGCCACGCTGACCCTGATTCTCCTGTTTATGGTGTCGCGCAAAAACCTGGATGACGTGACCGCTGAGGAGTAGTCGGCGGGGTGGCTCGTGTGCGCCAACCCTTGACCGCCAACCCTTGACCGTGACGTTTAGGGAAGCATACTGTTGGGGTGGTGATTCACTCACCACGCCGCCGAGCCATCGCTACCGCGGTTCTTATCAGCCTTATTGTCGCAGCCCTCTTCACCGTCATTGTGACCCGGCGACGATCATCGTCGCCCAGCGAAGATGAAGAACTCAACGGACCAATCACTATCACGTCGGGTGGACTCACCCGCTCATACCGCTTATCCGTACCTAGTACCGGCGCCACCGCCACGGCGCTCCCGGTGATTTTCGCTTTCCACGGGCACAGCCAAAATGCCGCTCTCATGGAGAAATACACCGATCTCGACCGGCTCCCAGCGCTCGTCGTCTACCCTCAAGGAGAAAAAGACACAAGCGGCACCCAGCGGGCATGGGAATCCGCCCCCTATGCCACCACTAACGACGGGGACAAAGACTCACAACTCGTTCGCGATATCCTCGCCCAACTCGTCCGGAAATACCGTGTCGACCACACCCGGATTTACGCGACGGGCAAATCCAACGGCGGGGGGTTCGCCGCCAAACTCGCCTGCACGATGCCGGAGACTTTCGCCGCCGTGGCGCCTGTCGCCGGTGCCTACTATCCCGCGACGCACACATCATGCGCCACCGGGTCGAGGCCGAACAGCAACGTGTCCGTCATGGAAATACACGGCGTCAAGGACGGAACCATGCATTACGACGGAGGCTCAAGCTACGGCGAACACTACGTGGCAGCACCCGAATTGGCAGGCACATTCGCGCAGCTAGAGGGATGCACATCGGAACCCACCACATCGCCGACGTCGGCGGCCAACGTCACCCGCATGACATGGGGAGGGTGCCACCCGGGAGTCGATGTCGAGCATCTTGCCGTGGCTGATGGTGGGCACAATTGGCCTGGATCGCCGTATCTGAAGGAGAGTGGGGAAGGCCCGTATAACCACACGCTCCAGACCACCGACGTGGTGTGGAACTTCCTGAGCCGCCACCACAAATAAGGTGAGACAAATGCGGTCGCTGCGAGGAAATAAACAGCCTGACGGCAGCACCCCATCGGCCCGGACCGAGGCAGATACGGCCTTTACGCCTCCACTTCCGCCTTGCTGGACAGCTGCACGCACGCCCCCAGCACCGCCACGAAGCCGACCACCGCTAACCACATCAACCCTGGCCGAACTTCATCACCCAGCCAGACCAACCCGATCGCCGACGGGACAATGGTCTCGCATGAAAAAGACAGTGCCGCCACCGTCGTCGTCGGCAATCTATCTAACGCATAGCCATAAGCAACCACAGCAAGACCGCCCATCAGCACCATCGCCCAGACGAATGCGTCGCTGAGCCAGCCGAGTATCGACGAATGCACCATCACCAAACGGGCGGCGACGCCGACGAACCCGAAGCCCAGAACAATCCCGGTCGCCATTGTCCACCGGGGCTGAGACGCGACGACGCACGCCGACGCCATAGCAGCGAGGGGAATCGCTAGAGCACACAACCCCCAACCAACCCACCATGCAACAGTCCGCGCCGGGCCTTCCTCGGCCGTTACCCCCAGCACAATCAGGCCCGCCACCAGCACACCAACGGCTATGACCTCATGCACGGTGAGGCGCTGATGCAGCACTACCACCGCCAGCACAGCGGTCACCGCGACCGATGACGCCACCGTCGACTCGACAAGAAAAAGAGGCAACGAGTGCAACGCCAGGGCTGACATGAGGAAGCCGAGGAAGTCGCACACCAAGCCGAGACCGTACAACCATCCGGCGCGAATACGGCGACTCCACGAAGAGCCGGCCGGAAGTACGGCGAGCCGTCTTACCGCGATAGCCTGCACAATCGTGGCCCCGCCGTAGGCAATCGCGGCGCACACGGCCCCGATGTAGGCGAACATAGTGAATGTCACACGCTGATACGCTACCCGCTGCTCAATTACCGACGTATTTACCGGACGCGTTTATCGACGGAGTAGTTCTAGCGCAACCCGCGCTTCACAACGACAAGGAGCGTCTAGGACGTCGTCGACCGTTCGAGGGAGTACAAGCCCATTTCTTCCGTGAGCGCTGCTAACTCGTCGGCAGCCTTGCGCGTAGTGATTTCTCGTGCGCGCTTGTACTCTTCCACGTCGCTTGCGTAGACGCGTCGGTGAGCGCCCACTTTGTGCCCGGGAAGCGCCCCTTCGTCGATAAGTTTCACGACATACGGGCGGGAAACATTGAGGAGATCGGCAGCTTGTTGCGTCGTTATTTCCGTATGCTCAGGAACAATGGAGATCGATTGACCAGCGGCCGCATTCTCGAGCACCTCGCGCAGGGCTAGAGCGACAGGGCGGGGCAAAGTGATGCTTTCTCCCGATGGTTCAAGAGCGACGTCGATAAATTGTTGAGGAGAGTTATCTAGCACGTGGTTGAGCTTGCGAAGTGCGTCGCGTGAGACAGTGACCTCCGATTGCTCGGCAGTGGCGTCGTGTTTTTGCTGCGCGTTGTTGATCGCCATGGAGACAACTTATCGAATAAGCGAAATAAAGGAACTAGCCGAAATGAACGAAATATAAGGTGGGGGAAGGAACTGCGCGCGATCCAGAAGCTCACTGAGTGACCCCTATAGGCTTCTTGAGGATGTTTTGATACCCACTTTCGGGCGTATCGAATCCGATATAAAGCAGCTGAAAATCCTTAGAAGGCCCTGGTGTGCTAAACTGAGGTTTACCTAACTAACCTCTCTATAGGAAGAAGTTTAATTTTTCATAGAAGTCGGAGATCTCTCGATCTGTTAATAAGCGCGGGAACGGTTCTCTCTCCTACAGCGCACGCTGTATTCCTACATAGGCGTTACCGCAGGATCTACCGCCACTTCGTCAGCTGAACACACTGATGGATGCTTATGAATAAGAAATACGCTTTCACCTTTTTATTGGCAGTTTTTTATGCAATATGCACCGCAATGACTGCAGGCTCTCAGCTTGTTGAGAATATTAATGAGAACACTGTGAAGGTTATTATCAATAGCCTCCTATTGGTCTCAGTTGCCGTCGTTTCCATAATTTTGGTAGCTATGTTTCAACGTAAACGCTCCCCTGTGAAGTTCAATCGCGTATCCATATTGAGTTTCACAGCTATTTACGTAATAGCGGTCTTGATCAGCGGACTACCTTTATCGACGCTTCTTTTCCCAGCATGTATGCTTGGCGCATTCATAGCTGTTCCGAGTTATCAGAATTGGCTTAAATCCGCTAGCGACCCCTTGTGATTAATTTGTGGGCTTCTCTTAAGAAGAAGTCCACTTCACGTTACAAAAGACGATGCGATAATCGTCGCTGATCTAAGCAGGGTCACTCATTCAGTCGAGAGCACATCCCCATTTGCGCGAATCATGCCTTCATGAACAGAGCGTGGTGTGACTAATACTCAAACGTTGAGCAATCTGCGCTTTCAGCACCCCCGCACCAATCCGCTTCTGTGCCTGAACAAGAAGGTGGGGGAGGGAACCACACGCGGGCTAAAAGCCGTCTGAGCGATTCCCCCCACGGCTATTGCCCCCATTACCTGAAATCTCGGAGGCAGCGTCGTATCCTAAAAACCGTGGCTGAACATTATGACGTAGTTATCCTTGGTGCAGGTCCCGGCGGATATGTGGCGGCTATTCGCGCCGCTCAGTTGGGCAAAAAAGTTGCGATTGTAGAGAAGAAGTATTGGGGCGGTGTGTGCCTGAATGTGGGCTGCATCCCATCCAAAGCGCTCCTTCGTAACGCTGAATTAGCGCACACATTCACGCACGACGCGAAGACATTCGGCATCTCAGGCGACGTGTCGTTCGACTTCGGTGCTGCTCACAAGCGCTCCAGGAAGGTGTCCTCCAACATCGTGAAGGGCGTCCACTTCCTAATGAAGAAGAACAAAATCACCGAAGTCCACGGTCAGGGCACCTTCACCGACGCCCACACCATCGAGGTGTCCGACGGGGACGACGCCGGAAAAACCCTCACATTCGATAACTGCATCATTGCGACGGGTTCCGTCGTGAAGACGCTCCCGGGTATCGAGCTCAGCAGCAACGTCGTCTCTTATGAGGAACAAATCCTTAACGACGAACTCCCCGAGTCCATGGTTATCGTCGGCGCGGGCGCGATCGGCATGGAGTTCGCCTACGTCCTGGCCAACTACGGTGTGGACGTCACCATCGTCGAGTTCATGGACTCCGTCCTGCCCAATGAGGACAAGGACGTCTCCAAGGAGATCGCCAAGCAGTACAAGAAGCTGGGCGTGACCGTCTTGACCGGGCACAAGACCACAGCAGTGCGTGACAAGGGTGACTCTGTGGAGGTTGACATTGAGAAGAAGGACGGGTCGAAGCAGCAGACGCTGACCGTGGACCGCGTTCTCGTCTCGGTCGGGTTCGCCCCCCGCGTCGAGGGCTACGGCCTGGACAAGACCGGCGTCGAGCTCACCGACCGTGGCGCTATTGCTATCGATGACTTCATGCGCACCAACGTCGACGGGATCTACGCCATTGGCGACGTCACCGCGAAGCTGCAGCTCGCGCACGTGGCCGAAGCACAAGGCGTCGTGGCCGCCGAAACCATCGCCGGCGCAGAGACCGAAACCCTGGGCGACTACATGATGATGCCCCGTGCGACGTTCTGTAACCCACAAGTTGCGTCGATGGGCTACACGGAAGCCGCCGCGAAAGAGAAGTTCTCCGACCGCGACATTAAGGTGGCCAGCTTCCCCTTCACCGCGAACGGTAAAGCACAAGGCCTCGGCGAACCCGCTGGCTTCGTCAAGATCGTGACCGACGGCGAATATGGGGAGATTCTCGGCGCCCACATGGTTGGCTCCAACGTCTCCGAGATGCTGCCGGAATTGACCCTCGCGGCCCGTTACGATCTGACCGCTGAGGAAATCGGGCGCAACGTTCACACCCACCCGACACTATCTGAGGCCATTAAGGAAGCAGCAGAGGGCACACTGGGCCACATGATCAACCTCTGAGGCGGGCCTGCCGCGTCCCGGCAGGACACTCAGGAAGATGCCCCTCCACAGAGAAAACCCCGTGCCCAGGGAATCCCCCGGTCCCACGCGGGACTCCGCTCAGCGACGCGGAGTAGCGGAGCTGCACGTGATGACCAGCGGAAACGCCCGCGACCTAAACGCAACCCGCGTCGGCGAAAAAAGAGCCACCCCGATGCGCGCTGCCCAATACGGTTCGGCGAACCCTGCACTGCGTGCCAACCCGGAACCAGCGGGCCGGCCGACTGCCAGCTCGTGCAAATGGTGCGCATGGATCCCGAACTTATGGAACGCATGCGTCAGATGAACCTGGCGCACCGGCACACGTCCTAAACCACGTCACGCAAACCGCGGTAACCGGTGCCCGCCTGCGTGTGGTTACTTCTCTACTACTTCTCCACGAAGTATTCCCGTCCGGCCAGAGAATCCGGAAGGTCAACGTCGGTGTGGATATCGCTCTTCGGCACCAACCCAAACTTCTCATACGCTTTCCGCATGTACTCGGCCGCGTCGATATTCAGAGGACCGGACGTCCACATGGCGTACGGAAGGTTAACAAAACGCTTCTGCTTCACCGCCTCTAAGTTCTTCGTCGCCGGGTTGGATTCCAGGATTTTCACTTTCTCCTCGAAAGTTTGTGACGGGTAATCCACGAAAGCGATCACATCCGGCTGGGCAGAGGCGATTTTCTCCCACCCCACCGTCGTCCACGTGTCATCGACGTCATCGGTGGCGTTCTTCCCGCCGGCTGCCTCGATAATTGCCTGGGGTCCACCGAACTTGCCGGACGTAAAAATTGTGTCCTTCGCGGAGTCGAAGACGAACGTCACCGGTGGCTTACCGGAACCCTCAGCGTTATCCGCACCCTTAGCCGCGGGAGCCTGCTTCAACGCGTCCAGGCGTTTATCCACATCGTTGACCACGTCCTTCGCCGTATCCTCATGGCCTGTCAGCTTCCCAATATTGGTGAGGTCCGCTTTAGCAGCATCCCACGGATCCATCGTTCCGCGCTTGTCGGACCCGCCCTGCCGGCAGGACTCGGAAAGAATATAGGACTCAATCCCGTGATCCTTCAGGGCATCCGGCGTCAAGTTCTTGGATTCAGAAAACCCGTAGTTCCAACCCGCGAACACAAGATCCGGCTTGGTCGCGATAATTCGCTCTAGCGACGGAGATTCCGGCGCATCCACCTTCAGCTTGTCGACGACATCCTTGCCATATTTGGCCTCAAGGATTGCCTTGTCATCCTGCAGGCTGCTGACATTCGCGATATTGTCCGCTGCGCCCACAGCCAGCGTGGTGGCAATCATGTTCCCGTCGTTGACGTACATGTGTTTTGCCGTCGACGGGTAGGTGGCGTCCTTGCCGCAATTCTTGACTGTGACCGACCCCGAGTTGCCGCCCCCATTTCCTCCTGTAGCGCTGGTGGAATTGTCCGAGCTGGAGCACGCTGCCAGCGGAATCATAATCAGGCTGGCCATGAGCGCCGAGGTCGCCATGGTCCCCGCAGAATGACGACGCCGGCCCCAGCCGTTGAGTTTTAACCCCTTAATGTGGTGCACGGTAGTGCCGTCCACAGTGTTCTGCTTCACGGTGCAGTATCCTTTCGTAAGCTTTCCACCACGAGATGGAGAGAACTGTTCGCGGTAGAAATATGGGTGGAATTCACGGAAAAGCCGTGCGCAACGGTGCTCTCCGTCAACGTTTCTTCAGGCGGACCGGCCGCAAGAACACCACCGTCGCCAAGCACGATGACGTGGTCGAAGTGCGTAAACGCTAAATCCAGGTCGTGAATGGTGGCGCAGATCGTGCGCCCCGACGCTCGCATCACGTCGAGAAGCAGCAGCTGATACCGAACATCCAGGTGGTTGGTGGGTTCGTCCAACAGAACAAGGTCCGTATCCTGGGCCAATCCGCGGGCCAACATGGCTCGACGACGCTCCCCGCCGGAGAGCTGGTCGCAACGGTGATCGATTTTGTCCGCGAGGCCAACGACCTCCAGCGATGCCGTCACAACGTCGCGTTCCTTCTTCCCACCGGTTTGCCACGGCTTCAGATGCGGAATCCGCCCCAAGGCCACCATTTCGCCGAGCAGGAGATCATCCGGTGGCGCTTCCTCTTGGCCGATGAACGCAATGCGCTGGGCCCGGTAACGCGGGCGAAGAGAGTGGAGGTCGGTACCGTCGTCGATAAGAACAGAACCAGAATGCGGCCGGTGAATACCAGCGAGAACACGAAGGAGAGTTGATTTACCAACGCCATTAATGCCGACGATGGCCGTCATGCTGCCAGACGGAACGGTAAACGACACGTCCTGGAGGATAACCCTGCCCGAATGGGCAATTGAGCATGAGACGTTGCGTGCCTCCAGTGTGGTCATCGGCTGCCCCCAAACATCACTCTTGGCCCCCGAACCTGTAATGCGAGCGCCCCATGAGGATCAGGAACACGGGAGCGCCGATGATGCCGGTCACCACACCCAGCGGGATCTCCTGCGGGATGGCGGCGACACGTGCCAGAACATCCACCCACACCAGGAAAATAGCGCCGCAGAGCATGACTGCCGGAACCAGCCGGCGATGCTGAGGGCCAACAAGGAGCCGAGCAATGTGAGGAATCACCAGACCCACAAAACCAATTCCGCCCGACACCGCCACCAGCGCACCCACCAGAATTGCTTGGAGGAAGAACAAGCACTGACGGAGAACAGCAACATTAATTCCCAGCGCGGCAGCAGTATCTGGGCCAGCAGATAACGCGTCTAGCTGCGACGATACCGCCATGAGGAGCACAAAAGTCACAGCCACAATAACCGACGGGATCCACAGCTTGGACCACGTAGCGCCCGCAACGGAACCCAGCATCCAAAACATGACGCCCTGCGCCGCCTGCCCATAGGGCGACTTAAAAATCATGAAGTTGGCGATCGCGCTGAACGCGGCGCTGATCACCACTCCGGAGAGAACAAGGCGCAATGGCGTTAGCCCACCTTGCCCCATAGCTACGAAGTACACCGTGAGGGTAGCGGCTATCGCCCCGGCCAAAGCCCCGCCGGTGAGCGCGAAAAGTCCGAACGACGAAAACCACCCCAAGGTGATGACCGACGTTGCCCCCACACTGGCACCCGACGAAATACCCAACAAATACGGGTCAGCCAGCGGGTTGCGGACCAGCGTTTGGATAGCGACCCCCGCCAGCGCCAGGCCGGCGCCGACGATGGCGGCTAATACCCCCCGGGGAGCGCGTAAATCCCACACCACGGAATCCAACGATGCGTCCGGTGCGGCCGTGCCTTCGAGATGCGCACGGATGACAGACCACACTTGGCTGACGCCGTACTGAGCTGAACCAAACGTCGTCGACGCAATAAGGCTGATGACCAGTGCAGACATTCCGATAAGCATGAATACCCAGAGCGGAGCCCGATGAGACGTTCGCTCGGACGGAGCCCGGCGGAACTTGGATCCGGACTGGTCCCGGCGGGAGCGACACCCAAAGGAAACCCCGCTGGTCCGTCGCCGCGACGGCATGCGGGGTGGTGACGATGTACAACCGTTATTCACGTGATTCCTTGGCGAAATCTATACAGGGGTGATCGATAGCAGGGAGCGGTTCGGTGAACCTCCAGAAAAACATTCAATGAAAGTAAAACACATTTTCTATAGAAGGTGAAATGCGTAGATGAGCAGCGAAAAAGCCTGTCGAGCGTCCTCTATGATGTCCTGTCCACGCGTGTTATTGATATGCGTGCGCTCTATCTATTGATATACATGGACGGTACCCCTTAATCGGTGTCATCCCTTTGGTTTTCATCGATTTCGTTAATCGACCGATGCCCCCCCATGACCCCCGGCACCACTGAAGCCGACGAAGCCCCTCAATTCCACCGAAGAAAGTTGAATCATGAAAAAACACGGCGCAGCTTTTCTAGCCAGTACATTGTTGATCTTTTCCGCCGCGGTTCCAGCACATGCCGGGGATGCGCAACAACCGTCATCTCAACTGAAATGGGGGCCGTGCCCAGAAGGGTCGGGAGTAGCCGACCGGGCGACGTGCGCAACTTTTATGGTTCCGAAAGACTATGAGGATCCTTCGGCGGGGACTATCGAACTCACCATGAGCAAAATCCCTGCTAGCGGGGAGAAGAAAGGCGTTATTGCGGGTAATCCGGGCGGTCCAGGTGGCGACGCGCTGGGCATGTTTAGCGACCCCAGTGATACAGGCGAAGGAGCGCAGCCGGTTCATCTGCCTGAGAGCGTCGGCAAGAATTACGACCTCATTGCGGTGGAGCCCCGCGGGCTAACGTGGGGAACGCCGCTGAATTGCCAACCAGAGATCACCACGCCGCATATGACGGCAGGAATGCTTTATGATGCCTGCGAATCGCATAATCCTGGGTATACAAAAACAGTCAATACAGAAAATACGGCCCGCGATTTAGAAGAAGCTCGAAAACTCTTGGGCGAAAATCAGCTCAATCTTTATGGGCTTTCCTATGGAGGGCCGCTTATGGGGACATATGCAACCTTATTTCCGGAGCATACGAATAAAGCGATTTTTGATTCAAGCGCTTCACCCAATGATCTTGTTTTCCGTCTCGCAGAAAAACGACAAGCTATCCGCCATGAAGCTATACATGAATTCTTCTCCTGGGGGGCTGAGCGCGATAGCGAGTACCACTTAGGGACGACCCCGCGTGAGGTGTATCAATCCTTCGCCGCAGTGATTCATGACGAATATGGGGTGTCAGCTCCTGTCCGCCCGCAATCGGCGGACCGTCGCGATGTCGCGGCAATTCCCGACGATTACGCCGAGGCAGCAGTAGCCCTCGTGAACGCGGCCGACCTTGTTGCGTGGCGCACTGGCAGGGTGGTCGATGCGGTCAAGCTCTATACCGACGCGATTTCGCCGGTTCAATACACGACGCCGAACTCAATGGTGATGGGGGCGCTGTATAGCCAAAAGTCGTGGCCTAAACTGGCGGAACACTTGAGTACGATGAAGACTCACCTGGAGGATCCAAGCACCAACTCAGGGAAGTCGTCGGATGAGGATGATAACGGCGGCGAGCCGACGCCGGAGGAACAGCAACAGCAGGAAATCCAGCAAAAACTTGCGCAGGTCATGGCCATTCAGAGCAACGTCGTTACGTGTAATGAGAATGCGACGCCTCCGGACCGGTCCAAGCTGATCCCCTATTACGCGTCCGTTATTGTCCCGGGGGATGCCATAGATTTGAACGAGGACATGCTGGCCAGTGGCGCGTATTGCGATGGTTGGCCTACGAACAAACCGTTTAAGAAGGTGTCCGGGGACAAGCTGAAAGTTAAGCCGCTGCACCTCAGTTACGACAATGACACCGCGGTCACCGGAACGGGAGCACCCGAGATGCGTGATGCGATGGGCGGGGAACTCCACACGTACTCGGGTTACAGCCACGGTGTGTTGGTTAATGACTTTGATGACGCTGCCCATATTGTCGCTGACTATATGGAGGGGGACTAGACAGCCCTGTCTTTTCTTGCCGAGGGGCGGGCGCTACCGTGGCATTATGCGAACGATAGCGATTGTTGGTGGCGGACCACGCGGGATCTCAGTCTTGGAGCGGCTCGGAAGTTTACTGCAGGACTCGTCAGATCAGGCTGCGGCCGACGGCAACGCTATGTCGTTCTCTGTCGGGGTTACTATTCACCTTATTGACGACGTCGAACCCGGCGCGGGCCGCGTGTGGAGGACTGACCAATCACCCACACTATGCATGAACACTCTGGCAGACGCAGTGACGCTCTTCACTGAGCCGGGATCGACCGTGCGCGGCCCCGTCCTGGAAGGCCCAACCCTGTACGAGTGGTTTCAATTGCTCCGCGGCGATGCTGTGCATCCTCGGCCAACTGACACTGATTCCTCTCGCGCACGCAAGAAAACGGACCTGTTTCGTGAATTCCCTCCCACCATGCCAGTGGATTACGAGGCAGAGATCCGCCAAGCACGTCCTGAATCGCACCCTTCGCGCGCATTGTATGGGCATTACCTGCGGTGGGTATTCGGCATCGCCGTGGACCGACTTCGGACAATTCCTGGCGTGACTGTGCATATTCATAAGGCCAGGGCCGTCAATATCCGCCTAAGCGATGAAGGGGCTGATGGCGACGCGGGCACGGGTGTACATGGAGGCGATGATGGTCCCGTCGGCAAGCAAAAAACACGCGCTGCACAGACGAGTTCTCGGGACACCGTCACGCTGTCCGACGGAACATCCGTCGACGCAGACGCCACCATATTGGCGCTCGGCTGGACCGACACCACCGCGAACACCGCTGAATCGGTACTGGGCGCGAGTGTCGCCGCGCACCCGAACCTGACCTGGATCCACCCCGGCCACCCGGCTGATCAGGATCTTGACTCCGTTGCCGACGGGCACGGCACTAGTAAGAATGCGGCACCAAACGATTCACAAGCACACCGGCCCGACGTCATCGTGCGGGGCCTGGGCATGGGTTTCTTTGACCTCATGGCAAGGCTGACAATCGATCGTGGCGGAGAGTACCAACGCACATCGTCCTCCCCGTTTGACCTGAGCTAGAGCTATAAGCTCTCTGGCCGGGAACCGCGGCTCATCGTGACATCCCACCACGGGTACCCTTACCAGCCGAAACCCGTGTTTGGCTCGCTCCCGCCGGCGGCACCGATGCCTCGGCTGAAGTCCGCGATCCAGGCGCTACCCAGTGATTCACCTGCAGGCAGTATCGATTTCTCCACCACCCTGTGGCCGGCGATCCTGCGCGACGCACAAGCTGCCTACTATCGCGTGCTCCTTCGCGGCTCCGACGAGGCACTCAGCCAGATTCTCCGTATTATCGACGACCCAACCACAGACCCCTGGTCGCTTCACAATGATCCACGGCTCGATGGTCTGGTTGTTCCCCCGGACCGCTTTGACCTGCCCTATTACGCCGATCCGATGTCCAGGATCGCGGCCGAGCTACCGGAGGCGACAGATTCCGATGTGCCAGACACCGAATCCGCCATCCGCGCCCTCACCAAGGCGGTCAAAGAAGCGTTGAAGAATGACTTGGCCGAAGCGCGCCGAGGCCGGGAATCAGCGGTCAAGGCGGGATTGCAGGTCATCGGAGCCGCGCGCAAAACCGTCGCCATTGCTGATGAACCAGGACAATTCACCCCCGAGTCACGCAGGCGCGACTATGCCGAATTCGTCCGGATCGGTGCCAACGTCGGCTCCGGGCCGCCCGCGTTCCGCACCGCGGAGCTGATCGCTCTTATCGACGCTGGACTGGTCGTTTTTGCAGGCGCCGATCCGATCGTCGGCGTGACCACCGACCACGACGACGAACCACAGTTCGTGCTGACCTCGCCCACCACGGGCGCACACCCCGTGTATTCCACGACGCTGATCGATGCGTGGCAACACAAACCGAACGTTACGAGGAGTGCGGATCCGCTAACGCGAGCGCTGGTGGCGTCGGGAAGAATGAGGCCATTTGCACTGCATACACCACATGAGGACAGCGCAACACGTGACGGTGAGAGTTCCAAACGGCACCTCATCCCAACCCGAGCACCCGAAGTCGACATGACTACATGTCGGATTATCCATTCCGACGGCGCAACCGATCCGCGCATCCACATGTTGGGAATTCCGCTCCAAGAGATGCGGGCGGATACCACCATTTCGCCAATGCCAGGTACTGACCCGCTGATGTTGCAGGAAACTGATGCGGCAGCGGCAAGCGCGCTTGGTATCCCGCGTGGGTAGCGACGTCGGCAAGTAATCGTCGGACCCCCGACGTCGGCACGTGCCCTCGACATCATCAATCACAATTCCTCTACACTGGCCCACACCATGACCGGAGCCATGAACGCTGACACACACGCCCGTACATCGTCGCGACGCAATCACAGCTTCCGCGGCGCCTGGATTGTTGACACCACCACTGGCCCCATCAAAGGGCATGCCGAAACAGGCGTCGTTGCTTTCCGCGGAATACCGTACGCCCAACCGCCCCGAGGCGACATGCGATTCCGGCGTGCCCAACCAGTGGAACCATGGACAGAACCGCTGATCGCGGACCACCCCGGCGACTATTGCGCCCAGTATCGCAATAAGTCCGTGGGGTGGGTGGGGTCGGAAGACTGTTTGTGGCTCAATGTTGTCGTTCCCTTAACGGCCACTCGCTCGGGTGGACGACGCCCGGGCAACGGGGGCACGACCGCACGCCAGCGCCATATGATTGATCGGGATGCTCGCCGTCCCATCGTCGTGTACTTTCATGGTGGGTCGAACGTCCATGGCTCCGCCAACGAACCGCTGCTCACCGGGCAGTACTTCGCTCAAGCCATGGATGCGGTGGTCGTGGCGGTCAACTATCGTGTGGGAATCCTGGGGCAGCTGTCGTTAAATTACTCAGCGCATGAATCAGCGCAGGCGCTGAAGGCCAACCGCTTAAAGGACGTCGTCACAGAGCCCGTCACCAGGGCAGACTCCAACCCGGGTCTATCGGATCTCGTCACGGCCGTACGGTGGGTTCATGATAATGCTGAGGCATTCGGCGGAGACCCCGCCCGCATCACGATCATGGGTGAATCCTCGGGTGGCGCAATGGTGACTGCCCTCACCGCCGTACCGGAGCTCCGCGGAATCATCGCTGGAGCTATCGCGCAATCCCCACCCGTCGCGATGGTTCATTCACCCGCAGCCGCAGGCCGGTGGGCAGACCGTGCGAGAGCCGAAAATCCAGACCTCAACGGCATCTCTGCCATGCAACTCGCGCACCTCACCGAACGCTTGAACGTCATTAACGACGACTACCTCGAGTTTTCCGGCCCTTTCGCACCGACTGTCGACGGGGACCTTATGACTCGGCATCCCCTGGCTATTCGCTCATCGTCTCCGCATGACGAACCGCACAAAAAATCACGGGATGAACGCCAAGAAGTACCTGTTGACGACGGCACCCCGGGCATGGACATCCCGCTCCTGATTGGGACGAACGCCGATGAATACCTGGTTATGCGGTGGGAACGCATGTCGACTCGCGCCCAACGCGCGCGCGTTCGTCGGTTGGCTCAATCCATTGGTGGGAGTGCCCCGGAAATCTTGGCAGAGTTTTATCGCGGAGGCCGCTCCCGTGCGGAGTGTGGGAGATTTGCCGGCGATGCCTTGTTCTTAGCGTCATCACTGCAATTAGCGTCCCGGTGGCCACAAGGGAAAGCCTGGATGTATCGACTCGATATGGTGACACCCTCGCTTCGGCTGTCCGGGTTGGGCGCGACGCACGCTCTAGATTTGCCGCTCTTATTTGAACGCTATGATTCCGGAAAAGGCCCCGACGCGCTGTATTTGGGTGGCCACGATCAGATGCGGGCTACCAGTGCCGTGATGCAACTTCGGTGGAAGAATTTTATCCATTCTGGCAATCCAGGGTTCCCGCCACTCAGTGACGGCTTTGCGACCCAGATTTTTAGTGCGGGCGAGCGTACAGCAGAAGATCCGTCTGGTGACCTGCGTCGGGCCTGGTCAGACGTCGATCTGACGAATTAATCTCGTCAAATAAGGAATATTTATTTCGCTGTATTTACTACAATTATAAATGTGTCAATTCCTGTTAATGATTCTTCTCATCGAGCTTCACCACATAAGTGGGCATTTCGCGATAACTGGACCGTGAAAACCACCACCGGCCCGGTCGTTGGCCACGCAGAAACGGGCGTGGCCGCGTTTCGGGGCATCCCCTATGCCGAACCACCCACCGGTGATCTACGCTTTCGTCGTGCCCGCCCCAAAGAGCCCTGGTCAACACCCCTCTTAGCAACCCAGTCCGGAAGCCCCTGCATACAAATCCGCAACGCTGACCACGGTGTCATCGGGTCAGAAAACTGCTTGTGGCTCGACGTCGTCGTTCCTCGCGACCCGTCATCACGATCAGCTGTCGATCCGACAGCCCGTCGGCCTGTCGTGGTCTTTTTCCACGGCGGATCAAACGCATTCGGATCCGCCGCCAAAAGGCTATATTCCGCCCAGTACTTGGCGACGGCACTCGACGCCGTCGTCGTCGCTGTGAATTACCGTATCGGGGTGGCAGGAGGACTGTCGCTGAGCTATGGAACACCGCAGCCCGACCTCCCCGCTGACCGTTTCGATACCAACACGCAGCTCTCCGACGCCGTGATGGCCGTGACGTGGATCCGTGACAACGCGGAAGTATTTGGTGGGGATCCACATCGGATTATCGCGATGGGGCAATCGTCGGGAGGTGGGCTGGTTGCATCCCTAACCGCCGTGCCCCAGCTGGAAAAGGTAATAGCCGGTGTCATCATGCTCTCGCCGCCACTGGCGATGGTGCACCACCCGGACTTAGCCGCACTGTGGGCCAACCGCCTGTTTGACAGATGCGACAATCCGTTGACGGTGGATTCGCGGACAATAGGGGCGCTAAGTGGAGCGCTGCTTCAGGAAAACGTGAAAACGTGGAGTTCGGTGGGCCTTTTGCCCCCGTTATCGACGGTGACCTCCTTCCGCGTCACCCGCTGGAGATCACGCCAACTGCCCCCGGGGTTGGTGGCAAAGTTCCGCTGCTGATCGGAACAGTGAGCCACGAATACTACTTCATGCGGCTCAGGAGAGTCACGACGGCAACGCAACGTCACCGGGCCCAGCGTTTTGCCGAATCTATTGGGCCAGAAGCCGCTGACGTGTTCCGACAGATGTATCGCAATGGCCAATCACGCACAGAGTGCGCTGACCTCTTTGGTGATTGCCTGTTCTGGGCTCCGTCGATCGCACTGGCAGAACGGTGGTCGCCCAGCAACGTGTGGATGTACCGCCTCGACGCCTCCACACCTTTCTTCAAAGCATTAGGACTGGGGGCGACACATACTTGGGATCTCCCGCTCCTTTTCGGCCGGTATGACTCAGGGATTGCTTCGAAAGCGTTTACTATCGGCGGCCTGGATCGCATCAAAGCAACGACGGCAGCGATGCAACGCCGGTGGCGGGACTTCATTCACGACGGAGCCCCCGGTTTCACCCCCTACTCCGACGACCGATCAACGCACATCTTTGGCGACGACGGCGAAACGACCGTGAACGATCCGCGCCACGACATGCGTGAGGCGTGGTCGAGCGTGGACTTCGCGAACGTCGGATCGAAATAGCGTAGTAGGAGCCCGCGGTTCACACCGCGCTGTGCTTGTCGGCTAGCGTGACAGTGCAGTCGCTAGCGTGACAGTGCAGTCGCTAGCGTGACAGTGCAGCCTGAGCAGCGTAAAGGCCGCACAACCCGTGCGCCCCCGCGCCCGGAGGAGTCGCCGCCGAACACAAGTACACACGCGGTCCATCGCCATGAGCGGAGATCGTGTACGGGTTCGTCGATAATCGCGGCCTGCCCAGTAACCCGCCGAGTGTGTTCGCCCCGGTTGTAATGTTGCCACCCACAAAATTGGCATTGTCGCGCTCAACATCCGCGGGAGTCCTGATTTTCTTAGCGACGATTCTCTCGCGAAATCCCGGCGCGTACTGCTCAATTTGTCTCTCGATGGAGGCGCACAGTGCGGACGCGTCGTACTGCTCGGAGCGATTCCCTGTGTATCCCGCCGGAACGTGAGCGTAGGCGTCGATGGGGTGGAGGCTTTCGCTGCTCCGCGACGGATCGGCAACGTACTGTTGGGTCACCAACACGAAAGGTCGCTCCGGTAGGCGACCACGGTTGATCTCCCGCTCAGCGGCGTGAATATCGCGCACTGAACCACCCAGATGCACAGTTCCCGCGCGCCGGGCCGGCTGGTACGTCCACGGAATATCTCCGTCGATGGCGAAATTCACAACGGCAACGCCCGGACCGTACCTGTACCGCGACAGAGCCGCGCGCACATGAGCGGGCACCTGCGGAGGACGTCGGCTAGCGCCGATGATGTTTAGGGCGGCTTGCGGTGTCGTGTCCAGCATGACGATGTCGTTAGCGCCGGCAGGAAGGTCGTCAAGAGACCTGATAGCGCTGCCGGTTGTGACGTGTCCGCCGGATCGCTGCAGAGCGTGAACAAAAGCATCGGTGATGGCCTGCGAACCACCCTTGGCGACGGGCCAGCCGCGTGCATGGGCGGCGGTGGTGAGCATCATCCCGATGGCGGACGAGCCAAGGCCCGTCAACGGCCGAAAACCGTGCGCAGCGACGGCGGCGAAGAGCGCGCGGGCCTCTGGGGATTGCCATAAGTGGGAAGTAGCCACAGCGGGGAGTCCTGCGGGAACGCCGAAGCGGAGAAGATTTCCCCATCGGCGTCCGACTGTCTTATCTGTATGCCGTGCCCGCCGCCGGAATAGTCGTAAGGGCGGCTGAAGAATATCTGGCGCGAGTTCTGCAAAGTTGCTGGCCAGAGGGTGGAATAGTCGCTCCCACCAGAACCGATCGTGTGCAGTGGGAAACTGTTGGGCCGTCGCGTGGACATCGCGATAGAGCGCGGCGCCAGCGGAGGCAGCGGCAGCACCGCCGGAGCCGGGCGCGGCTCCACCCCGTGCGGTTTGGATGAGCGGATGCGCGCATTGCACTGCCGGCCATAACCACTCCAGGCTCGCATTATCGTCACTGGTTAAAGACTGCAGGAGCGGATTCTCTAGCGCGAGTGGGTGAATCGCCGCGCAGTGATCGTGGATGAGTCCGGGCAGGGTCAGTTCGGTGGAACGGGCACCTCCGCCGATGGTGCTCTGAGCCTCAATGACAGTGACGTCACACCCAGCGAGCGCGAGAGTGACGGCCGCCGCGAGTCCGTTCGGGCCACTGCCCACAACAAACGCTTGAGTCACAGGCACCTCCCTCCACCCGAAAATCGCCCGAAGCCGTAGTAACCCGAAGCAGCCCCATGTTGCTTCACGTCACGGTGAATTATACGGCGTGTGAACCGGCGAGGGCTCCTCGCCCGTTTCGGATTTCTGGGCATCCTCCCAGTCATGGTCGCCAGCGTCCCACGTGGGCATGTCCAAAATTCCGGCGCGCTTCGCCACCACCGTTGTGGCCAGGGACTGCCCGGTCACGTTTACAGCCGTGCGTCCCATGTCGATAATCGGCTCGATAGCCAGCAGCAAGCCGACACCGGATAGCGGGAGGCCCAGCGTCGATAATGTCAATGTCAACATGACCGTTGCACCGGTCGTGCCAGCCGTCGCCGCGGAACCAATAACCGAAACGAAGATAATGAGTAGGTAATCAGTGAAGTTTAGGGGAGTGCCATAGAACTGGGCGACGAAAATCGCGGCGACCGCGGGGTAGACCGATGCGCACCCGTCCATTTTGGTGGTCGCACCCAGCGGGATAGCGAAGGACGCATACTCCGATGGCACACCCATGCGCTGCTCGGTGACGCGCTGGGTGACAGGCATAACTCCCATCGACGAGCGCGTGACGAAGCCCAAGCTGGTCACAGGCCAGACGCGGCGGTAGAAACCCGACACGGAAAGATCATTGGTGGCGAGCACCGTGGGATAGATAATGCCCAGAACAATGGCCAAGCCAACGTAAATAGCAAGCACAAATTTGCCGAGCGAACCGAGCGCGTCCCACCCGTAGTTCGACACGGCATGCCCGATCAGCGCGGCCGTGCCAATCGGTGCTAGGCGAATAATCCACCACAGCACGGTTTGCACGATCTTGAGGACGGATTCGTTAAACCGCAGGAACGGTTCCGCCGCGTGCCCAGTTTTCACGGCTGCAATGCCGATGGCCAGCGAAATAACCAGCAGCTGGAGCACATTGAAGGACAGGTCAATGCCATCGCCACTTGATGCGGTTGATGCACCCAGCCCCAAGATATTCGATGGGACGATTCCCTCGATGAAGGCCAGCCAGCTGCCGGTATGCGATGGGTCCGCAGCCGTGGAGGCGTCGACGCTGGTACCTTCACCAGGTTTCATAACCAGCGCGACAATGATTCCCGCGAGGACAGAGAAGAACGCGGTGATGGCGAACCACACGAGCGTGCTGATCGCGAGCCGCGCCGCGTTAGTCACTTTCCGCAGGTTTGCCACAGAGGTAATGACCGCGGTGACGACCAGCGGTGGGATCATCACTTTCAGAAGCTGCACGTAGGCAGTGCCGACTCCGTCGAGCAGCGAGCCTAGCCATCCTTCCTTGTCGCCGTCGAGTCGTATTGGTGCTCCAGTCGTAGTTGCCGTCCAGCGCGTCGGACACCCCT
>OJUH01000053.1_pt1 | contig 71620 bp, 64 predicted proteins | sample 1599921 | NCBI WGS metagenome assembly OJUH01 (sample SAMN04436632, study PRJEB24849) | human gut metagenome | biome: human gut; feature: NICU; material: stool | host: Homo sapiens | place: USA: Saint Louis, MO | collected 2010-01-15 | reverse complement strand
CCGCCGATACCGCGGGGATACGCGGATAGTCGCTCTCCGGGTTAAGGACGTCCGTCAAGGCGTCGCGTTCCTCAGAGGAAAGGTCCATCGACGGCTCCGCCAAAACAGCCTTCACGACACGTCGAAACTCACCCTGGTGCGGAGTCAAAATAACGGCGCCGTCATAGTTTTTTACCGCGCAGATCAGCGGAAACGCGTCGGACCCCGAGTCGTTTCCGTCCGATTGACACAGAGCGGTCAACCCGTCGGCGTCGATAAGAATGGGGCATGCTCCTGAAGTCTCTGAGCCACACAGAAGACCGTGGAGGTCATCATAATTTCTCTCGACGCCACCGCCGGGGCCAACAACCCACGCCTGAACACGCCCTGACGAGGCAATATTGTCAGCCGCCACAATCTCAGGATGAGCGGCGACAACGGCGTCACGGCTCTTGCCAGCGAACCGAACCATCGCGCTCGTGGCGCGAACTGCAGCCGTCGTGCACAGCACGGCAGCGCCGGGGAACTCGGGGGATCCGGCCCGAATACCCACTACCCCACCGGTGTACTTGTCATCATGAGCCCCTGGTTCTAACGCCATCGCCGGCCACAGTGGTGACGACGCCATGTGAGGCTTCGCCACATCAGGCGCCAGCGTCACCATCCCATCGGGCACAGCGATCTGCCGAATATCCGGCGGGGTCACCGCCCTCACGCCGGAGGCAACCAGCTCGCCATCCGCCTCGCGCTTCTCGCACTCGCTGCGGCAGGCATCGCGCAATCCACAATCCGCCTGAAGAACAACCCCGCAATCGGAATTCATGGCGTGGGCACGTCGAAAAGCACCAAAAGTCACGGTCGCTGCAGCCACTACATGCGGGGCGTGGGCAATCCCGGTATCCGCATCAATCCCGGACGGAATATCCACCGCCACCACCGGAATCTCCGCGTTCGCAGCCGCAGCGATCCACCTGGCCGGCTCATCACGAAGAGGCCCATGGCCACCAATCCCCGTTATTCCGTCGATAAGAAAACACGACGAAAAACGGGCGCGGTACTGCGCTAATTCCTCAGGACTCAGGTCAGTCTCCTCGGACTCCCCAGCCTCCCCGTTCTTTCCGACGACAACCCCGCCCGACTTCTCAAACGCCCGGCGCGCCCGCCCATGAACGGACGATCCCACGCACACGGCCACCGCGTGCCATCCGCGCTGGACGAGCACAGCTCCGGCGTAGAGCGCGTCGCCCCCATTGCCGCCGCTACCTGCGACAATAATCACCGCCGGGGAAGAAGGTTTCTCCTGGGGCAGCCCAGAAAGTCCATGTGCACCATTATCATCCGGACCCGCTGCCCGATCATTGCCGGGCACTCCCGGCACGGTCGACAGCCACTGCACGGTATCCGCCACTGCCGTGGCCGCTTTCTGCATCGTTTCGTCGGGGAACGAATCGGACGCAATCACCCCCTCCTCCGCAGCTCGAATTGCTTCGACGGGGAGAAGGGGGTGGAACACGATGCACTCCTTAGACGGCTTGCACAGCCTTCATACGGCCTACAAATCCGATGGACCAACGGCGAATAAATCAATCATTAACATCGTCCACCGTACTCCGAATACCGTGCTCACGTGCTTATTCGACGGTCACCGACTTCGCCAAGTTGCGTGGCTTGTCGATGTCCTCGTTCCCGCACTCGCGGGCAATCTGAGCCGCCAAGAACTGCAGAGGAACCGTCGACAATAAGGGCTGCAGAAGTGTTGATGTCTGCGGAATCTCGATCAGGTAGTTCGCGAACGGCTTGACGGCGTCATCGCCTTCCTCAGCAATAACGATGGTTTTTGCACCGCGCGCGCGGATTTCCTGAATGTTCGACACAATCTTGGAGTGCAGCACTGCCCTGCCACGCGGGCTCGGCACCACCACCGTCACCGGGAGATCGTCTTCGATCAGCGCGATCGGCCCGTGCTTCAACTCGCCAGCCGGGAACCCTTCGGCATGAATATATGCCAGCTCCTTGAGCTTCAAGGCCCCCTCCAGGGACACTGGGAAGCCCACGTGCCGGCCGAGGAACAGCATCGTCCGGATCGCGCCCATCTCTCGGGCAATGTTCGTGATGTGTTCCTCCTGGTCCAGGACCTGCTGGATTTTCTCCGGAATCTGTTCGAGCTCCTGGTAGATGGCGGTGACCTCGTCGGGGTACTTCGTGCCGCGCGCCTGCGCCAGGGCCAAGCCCACAATATAGTTCGCCGCAATTTGCGCCAAGAAGGCCTTTGTCGAAGCCACACCGATCTCGGGGCCGGCGTGGGTGTACAGCACAGCGTCGGCTTCGCGCGGGATTTGGGCACCGTTGGTGTTGCACACAGCCAGGACGCGCGCATTCTGCATCTTCGCGTGGCGGACGGCCTCTAAGGTGTCCGCGGTTTCACCCGACTGGGATACCGCAACCACCAGCGTCCGGGAGTCGAGCACGGGGTCGCGATAGCGGAACTCGCTGGCTACCTCGATCTCGACGGGGATGCGAACCCAGTGCTCAATGGCGTATTTCGCCAGCAACCCGGAGTGGTACGCAGACCCACAGGCGACGACGAACACTTTCTGCACTTCACGAAGCTCATCCTCGGACAACCGCTGTTCGTCCAGGACAATCCGACCGTCCTGAAGGTGCCCCGCGAGGGTGTCGCGGATAGCGGACGGCTGCTCATTGATCTCCTTCTCCATGAAGGAGTCATAGCCGCCCTTTTCCGCGGCCGCCAGATCCCAGTCAATGGTGAAGGGCTTGCCTTCTTGCTGGTTACCGTAGAAGTCCGTGAGAGTGTAGCCATCTTTTGTGATGGTCACCGCGGTGTCCTGGCCGATCTCCACCGCCTTGTTCGTGTATTCAATGAACGCGGCGACGTCGGAACCCAAGAACATTTCGTCCTCGCCGATGCCAATAATCAACGGCGAGGACCGTCGGGCAGCAATAATGCGATCCGGGTAGTCAGCGTGTGTGAATAATAGGCTGAAAGCCCCTTCTAGCCGACGCAACACTGCCAGGACAGAGGCGTCAAAATCCCCCTTGTTCTGGCCTTGGTTGTATTCCAAAGCAACCAGGTGGGCTGCGACTTCCGAGTCGGTTTCGGACTTCAGTTCAATGCCCGTGTTTTCAACTTCTTCCCTAAGGGCGGCGAAGTTTTCAATGATGCCGTTGTGGACGATGGCGACTTTGCCGTCGTAAGACACGTGCGGGTGAGCATTAACATCGTTGGGCCGGCCGTGCGTTGCCCAGCGGGTGTGCCCAATTCCTGTGGTGCCGGTGAGGTGATCCGTACCGATGTGGTCGATAGCGTTGCGCAGGTTATCCAGCTTTCCTGCTTTTTTCTCTATGTTGATGGCTCCCTGGCCGTCGAGGACGGCGATCCCCGCGGAGTCATACCCCCGGTATTCCATCCGCTCAAGAGCCGCAAGGGCGATATTGAGGGCCTGTTTACGGCCAACGTAACCGACAATTCCACACATGGGCACGATGATACTAATTTTTGCCGATACGGGCTGCTTCATCCACCCCATTCCGGTCGATATGTGGTGTCATCTCGACGTTTACCCCGCCCGTCGGTTACTGTTTTCTTGTGGCTGACAAACTTTCATCGCTCGTAGCTCATCTTGATAAACGTGGCCCGCACCGGGTTTTAGTGGGAGACCTCGATTATGTCGGGATTCCTGGCAAGGTATATCTCCCCGCGAACGGCAATAACGTCCCCGGTGTCGTCTTCGGTCACGACTGGATGACCGATATTTCCGCATACCACGGCACTCTTCGCCATTTGGCGAGTTGGGGCATCGCCGTCGCTGCACCGGATTCCGAAACTGGTTTCAAGCCGAACCCCGGTGCCTTTGCCAATGACCTAATGACCTGCATGTCTGTGATCTCGGGTGTCCAGATGGGACAAGGTTCTATTACTGTTCACCCGGAGAAACTTGTGCTGGCCGGGCATGGTTTCGGGGCGAGTGCGGCTGTTCTTGCCGCGGCCGGTGAGTGGAGTTCCTCGTCGTCCTCGGATTCGGAGGTGTCCGCGCGTTCGGTGTCGGTGGGATCCGGATCGGTGACCGCGTCTAATACCCCGGGCCCGAAGGGGTTGACCGGTGTAGCTGCTATTTTCCCGCGCAGTACGTCTCCGCGGGCATCGGACGCTGCTTCCAATATCGAGGTTCCCGGTCTTATTTTGGCCCCTGGCCAGGATTCTGTTCTTGTTGGCGACGAGTCCCTCCGCATTGCTGCGAAGTGGAAGGGCGATTCCTATTACCGACGCGTGAATAAGGCGTCGCAATCGGTGATGTCGGAAAAGGTTGTGAAGAATATGGTGCTGGGGCTGGGGTCGCCCGGCTTTTCGCAGCGTGCCGCACTTCGCGGACTGCTTGTCGCTTTTGTCCGCGCGACGGCGGAAGGCGACAAGAAGTACAACGGCGTTTTGTCCGATGAGGACCTCAAGGGCACGGAGTTCTGGGATCGCGATGATATTGCGAATGAGCTCCCTGAGAACGCTGATGTGATGGAGCGCCTCCGCGACGCGCTGTAGTTGAGGCGCGCGGGACGGGCGATGGTGGCCGGGGGGCCACGCACAGCGCCAGCCACGCGCGGTGTCGGCCGAACGCGGTGTCAGCTACGTACTGCCCGAATGCCTCCACCGCGAGAAGTGCCTTGCGTTCGTGGCGTATGAGAGCTGCGAGAATTGGTTGCCTGCGAGCCACGGGAGTCGTCAGCCTTATCCCCGTTGGTCGTCGTGGTACGCCCGAACGTGAAAGTTGAGTGGCCATCAGGAGCCTGATGCCGGCCTTTGCGCGTGGTCGCAAACGTGGTTTCTTTGCTGATGGTGCTGCTGGCCCCGTCCGTCTTCTGAGCCTGCTGAATAATTTCTTCGAGTTTCTTCACCCGTTCACCGTATTGACGGTGAAACTCTGCGAGGTTTTTATCCATTTCTGCCCGATGGGCGTCCACGATGGCCTGATACGCCGCACGGTAATTCTCGGTATTACTCACCATGCCCCTGCTTTCTCTACGGTGATGCCTAAGTGTGATGTTGTGTCGTCTGCTGTAGTGCCCGGCGCCGGTTCCTCTGGCCGATCGACGTGCGCTTCTTCCTCCGCGACAGCCTCCAGTGGCTGCTGCACCGAGACGTCCATTCGGATAGAAAAAGGCCCTCTAGTCCCTTCCACTGAGCCAGACTCCCCACCCGAAAGGGCAGAGCTCTCCTGTGTTTTTTGATTCCAGTCCGGCGCCCCTTGAGTGCTTTCAATGGTGAGACCACTGGCCATCTGCGTACATGTTCGTCCCGACGACGACGCGTCCGACAGCTTCGGAGTCACTTTTTGCGCAGAGTCAGCCTGCGACTGGTTCGAGGGCGAACACTGGGTCGCGGACAGCTCACACGAGGACGGTGGCTTCGATGTCCCTGGCGAAACCGGCGTCGACGGTGAAGGACAAACACTCCCTAGTGGTGACGATTCGTTCCTCGGCACAACACTCGGCACCGCATCCCCACCCCATGATGTCACGACATCACAGTGTTGCAGCGGTTTCGGCGGTTCGACCGGGCATGCACCACACACGCTGACCTGTTCCGAGCAATGTGTCGATAGCGTCCCCAAGGCTTCACCAATCGCACGATCACGCGCTTTCACCTGGTTCAAAAGGAGCAATCCCGCCGCGTTCCCCACCTGCGTCAGCGCATGCATAGCGATCTTTTTCGCCGGCGGAGGCAAAGGCAAGATCAAGGGCAATCCCGTCTCCACCACCGTCGTAAATAAATCGACAACGTCCTCCATTGCCGAATCGGTATCTTCCATCACGGACTGCAACGCATCCGCACACGCGTCACTGGATTCGGCTGTGGCCGAGTGACCGTCGGCAAGAGAAATGAGCCACTCGCCGACCTTGTCCACCGCCTCGCTAATCAACCCCTCGGCGACGTCGACAAGTGAATCAGATGCCCGGCCACCACTGCTGCGCACGGCCATAAAATACGGAATCATGCGCCGTAAGGTGTCGGCACTCTCCCGCAAAGGATCCCATTCCACGCCCGACGCGCGCATGACATTAATCTTTAATTGGTTCCCAGACACCACCGGGTGATACAGCACTCCGGAAAAAGCGGCTCCCAGCATCAGCGCATGGCTTGCTGCCGAATACTCTGCCGCACTCTCAACTTGCTGGGACAGGGTGCTCATCGCTCCACCGCCGCTTCCACCGAGGGCTCCAAGTTCGCGAACGCAGCAGTATTGGCATCATCGGCACCGACAATCTGGGACACAACACTATCCGCTGACAGCCCCTGAGCAGCGGCAACCTCACACGCCCGACGGGACAACTCGTGGAGTGCGTCCAGCTCACCCGCAATAGCCAGCCCCTCCTGCACCCACGAAAACCAGTATGCACGGGCATAAATGGCACTGGCGAGCCAACGATCACTGATTCGACATCCTGCCCCGCGCTCGCATACAACGACGAACGCGCGGACGCCTCTGGTGCAGAGACAACAAGCTCCCCCATTACATCCCCCCTGAAATTCGTAGCGATTATTTCATGGCTGACGCCATGATCCCCACCGCAAAATTATGCCAGACTGCTGCGACATCGCCCACCCCTCACATCATCCGCACATAGTGCTATAGATCACACGTTCGCGGTGTGCGCACTAGTTACACACTTGCGACGACGGCAGCCAACCGACCAGCGATTTTCCGCGCCGTGGCACCGTCGCCAGCTTCCACCATCACGCGGAAAAGTTCCTCCGTGCCGGATGGACGCAAAAGCACCCGGCCCGATTCGCCCAGTTCCTCTTCGGCCTCAGTGATCGCCGTCCGAACAGCCTCGTCATTGGTAATGGCTGCTTTGTCAGTGACCGGCACGTTGATCAACGTCTGCGGGAGAACCCTCATCACCGACGCCAACTCGGATAGCGTCTTCCCCGTTTGAGCCATCCGGGCCATCACGCTCAGGCCGGTAAGCGTGCCGTCGCCCGTCGTCCCATGTTCGGGGATGACGATGTGCCCGGACTGTTCGCCGCCCAGGCTGTAATCGCCAGCATTCAGGTCTGCGAGCACATAGCGGTCGCCGACCTTCGTCGTCCGGACCTCAATGCCCTGCTCTTTCATCGCAAGTTTGAGACCAAGGTTCGACATCACCGTTGCGACGAGGGTCGACTTCTTCAGTTCCCCGCCTTCTTTCATCGCGATCGCGAGGATCGCCATGATCTGATCGCCGTCGACAACATTACCTTCGGAATCGACGGCCAAACAGCGGTCCGCATCGCCGTCGTGCGCGAGCCCCAGGTCAGCGTGGTGTTCCAGAACAGCACGCTGCAGGACATCAATATGCGTCGAACCGCAATTTTCGTTGATGTTGAACGCGTTGGGTTTGTTAAAAATGGGGACGACATCGGCGCCAGCGGCCTGATACGCCATGGGCGCAGCCGTCGACGCGGCACCATTAGCGCAATCCACCACAACACGAATTCCATCCAAGGGCGTCGGCACAGCCCCTGCGAGATGGAACAAATAGCGCTCCAAGGCGTCGGGGGATTCCTCGACAATACGACCAATCCCCGCCCCCGTCGGGCCAGTCTCGGACAACTCCAACATGGTCGCTTCGATCTCCGCCTCGACCGCGTCGTCAAGTTTGAGACCACCCGCCGCGAAGAACTTAATTCCATTATCGGGCATAGGATTATGGCTTGCGGAAATGACAACGCCCATGTCAGCACCATAATCATCGGTCAGAAACGCCACAGCGGGGGTCGGAATGACGCCCACGCGAAGGACGTCGACACCCTGGCTTGCCATCCCTGCCGACAACGCGGCAGACAACATTTCCCCCGACACACGCGGGTCACGCCCCACAACAGCGACAGGCCGACGGCCACCCTTCCGGTTGGCGGTCAGCACCTTTGCCGCAGCGGACCCCAACTTCATTGCCAACGGCGCAGTTAACGTCTTATTTGCAAGACCACGAACACCATCAGTGCCGAAGTAACGTCGTCCCATCTGGTCTACCCTTTCCCACTGTTCAGCATTGGCGTTTCGGTGTGTGCACTTCACAACCCTAGCTACCGCAATCCGGCAGCCCGAGTTGAAGCGCTTACGCCCGGGATGCTTTATAACTGAGCCAACAGTCTAATAGGACGGGCCTCGTAACACCGCACTGCGCAGAAACAGAGTATGCATAAGTGATTGTGCAACGGTGGGCTGTGGATAAGTCGACTATTGATGAGCGGTGTGCCAGACGCCCCATATCGATTCGGTGTCGATCCACTACCAATATGTAGCCGGTGACCCGATATCCGTGACTAGATATGTAGCTAGTTCCCCGTTATCGCGCGCCACGATATACGCTATGTCATCGGCGCCGCTGTACTGTTGCGGATCCGCCTTGCTCGACCACGGGAATTTAGCGAAGCGAGGTTGGGAAGCACTGTCCGCACTGTTCTATTACAACAACTGGTATGAAATCGTCGCCGGTGACTCGTACTTCGACATGTTTGGTGGGCCTCAACCACTGAGCCACATGTGGTCACTAGCGGTGGAAGAACAGTTCTACCTTGTGTGGCCTTTTGTGTTCACCGCAATCACATTCCTGTGGCAGCGTCGTAAACATTCGCACGGTTACGCTGCGATTACGTGCTTGATCCTCGCCGCCATATCGGGTGTGTGGATGGCCTACTTGGTGAAGCCAGGCGTCGATCACACTCGCGTTTACGAAGGAACGGATACTCGCGCATTAGGGCTGCTCATCGGCGCGTCCCTGGCTTTCGTGTGGAAACCCGGGGTCGCCGCTTCCAACGCTTCGGGGTCCGACAGTACACAAGCTTCACGGTCCTGGCGTTCCAACGCACTCGCCCGTCATCTTCTTGACCTGGTCGGGCTGGCCGGTTTGGCCGTCGTGATCTTCATGATGGTTCGTACCGACGATAACGCCATGTGGCTCTACCAGGGAGGATTCGCCGTTCTCGCCCTGGCTACTGCGACGGCTCTGTTGCCTCTTGCCGACGAGCACTCGTGGATGACCCGCATCGTTGGTCTTCCGCCTCTGCGCTGGTTGGGCGAGCGCTCCTACGGTATTTACCTCTGGCATATGCCTGTTATCGCTTTTGCGCCCGATGGGTTCGTCGAAAATCACCTGATTATTGCAGGCCCTGTTCTGTCCGCGATTTCTATCATTCTGGCTGCTCTGTCCTGGACATTGATCGAGGACCCAATCCGTCGGCATGGAGTTGTTGCACTGGCACGTAAGTGGTGGTCAGGCAGGGTTTCGGAAAACGCATCAGGCACCGCTACGAGCCCGGCAGTCTCTCGCCGACGGGGGACGCCACCGGTCCTCACCGGGGTTGCCTCGGTCATCCTTCTCGCGATTCTCGCCGCCGGGTTGCCTAAAGCTCTTGCCGACGGGTCTAATGGCTCCTCGTCCAATGACCCGATGGCTGCGATCGGCGGGAGTGGAACCGACGGGGCGGTCAAAGTCGGTGGAGACAACGGTAATAGGCAGAGAAACGGTGCCGACAACCCCGACGCAGCGTCGGCAAGCGATAAAGATGGTAAGGACACCGCTGCTCAAGGGCGGAATGCTGGGATTGACTGCTCAACGGTGATCCACATTGGCGATTCCACCTCTATCGCGCTTAATTCGCCCGACTACCTGCCGGATCCGGCCGACCGTGTCGGCGCGCAGTACAAGCGTGTGGGCGCGAAGGATGTGTACCTGGACATCAAGGGCGCGCGGGCCGTTATTGAGCGATACAAAGATGATCCGAACGCCACGGAGGTCGTCACCAACATGGAGAGCCATCACTATAAAGATGCGTGCTGGGTGATGGCGATTGGAACGAACGACGCCGCTAACGTCACCGCTGGCAATCAGACGTCGGCGGAAGACCGTGTCCGCACGATTATGGACATTGTCAAGGACGAGAAGCACGTGCTGTGGCCGACGGTGAAAACTGTGAACGCTGCCCAGTCCGCCTATGCCAACTCGGGTATGCAGCATTATGACGAAGCGCTGCGGAAGATGTGCAAGGAGTACCCCAACCTGCGTCTTTACGATTGGGCCGGTGAGGTTGAAGATGACTGGTTCATTGACGACGGGATCCATCCGAATACCGTGGGCGCCAAGGAAAAGGGTCGACGTTTTGCCGACGCCCTGACCCAGGCGTTCCCGAAGGGGAAGAAGCCCGCCAGCCAGTGCACGGTCGGTAGCGGCGACTGAGAAGTGTGAAGGCGCTGGCTTCACACTGTCGCCGGCGCATACACCGTCGGGTTCATACGCCGTCGTCGATATATATAAAGGAAAACCCCTTGCTCTGCCGAATTGTGTGGCAGGACAAGGGGTTTCGCGCGTCCAACGCAGCCCGGCAAGACGGGTAAAGCGATATTTAACGCTTGGAGTACTGCGGAGCGCGACGAGCTTTGTGCAGACCAGCCTTCTTGCGCTCAACCTCGCGAGCATCGCGGGTGAGGAAGCCGGCCTTCTTGAGGGCGCTGCGATCAGCCGGGTTGTAGGCGTTCAGCGCACGGGCGATCGCCAGGCGGAAAGCGCCAGCCTGGCCCGAGGGGCCACCGCCCTTGAGGTTCGCCTTGATGTCGAACTGGCCCTCACGCTCAATGAGGGTGAGGGGAGCCTTAATGAGCTGCTGGTGCAGCTTGTTCGGGAAGTAATCTTCCAGGGCGCGGCCGTTACAGGTGAACTCGCCGGAGCCAGCGGTCATCACGACGCGCACAACGGCGCGCTTGCGGCGTCCCACGGTCTGGATCGGGAAGTCGCGCTGCTCGGGCTCAACAACTGCTTCTTCTTCAACCTCAGTGGCGACGGAATCGCCGATGGTGGAAACGAACTCTTCGCTCGCTGCCTGGGCGGCGATGAAGTCGGCCTCGTTAGCCTCGTCCTGAATCTGGTTTTCGGTGTTCTCGCTCACTACTGTGCCACCTGCTTGATCTCGTAGTTCTCGGGCTTCTGGGCAGCGTGACGGTGCTCGCTACCTGCGTACACGTGAAGCTTCTTGATAGATGCGCGGGAAAGCTTGTTGTGCGGCATCATACCGGCGATAGCTTCTTCGATGACGCGCTCCGGGTGCACCTCGAGCGAACGCCCCAGGGTCATGGTGGTCAGACCACCCGGGTATCCGGAGTGACGGTAACGGAACTCACGCTCGCGCTTGTTTGCGGAAACGCGAACCTTGTCGGCGTTGATGATGATGACGTGGTCACCACAGTCAACGTTCGGTGCAAAAATCGGCTTACGCTTGCCCCGCAGCAGGTCAGCAGCCTCAACAGCGAGGCGGCCGAGCACCACGTCGGCGGCGTCGATGACGTACCACTTACGGGTAATGTCACCGCTCTTCGGGTGGAAAGTAGACAACATGACTCCTTGAAATTCTGTCTGGAACTGCCAGCCACAAAATTGAACAGGCTAACTACCGTCAGTCTGCTGCCGCGGCGGCCGGTGGAGACCCGCGACTCGTGTCACATTGCCAATGTGGCGTTGTATCAGCGTCAACAGCGCGGAAATCGTAGTTCCTATCACTGAATCAACGCTGCATCGACAACTCGACACACAAATAGTTGAGAGTACCGGAATAGGTGCGAGCAGTTCAAGTGAGCGGGCGTTATCCGTGGCCGTGCGTTATGTGGGTTGGCCGACGCTCGTTATGTAAGGAGTCCGCTCTCCCCCTCGCGCGGTGTTTGCTCTCCCCTTCTCTCCCTTAACGCAAAGCTTCCTGCAGAACTGTGGCAAACCGCTCCATCCCCGTCTTCATCACCGGAATACTGTTTCCCGCGAAGGAAAACCGTATGGAGAGCTGCCCTTCCAGTTTCGTGTCCGCGTTGATCGTCGTACTGTCTTTTCTTTCGACGTTCCGATAGACCGAAGTCGGCTGGGAGTCGTGTGGGAAAAATTCCGTGCCCGGGACGAAAGCGATCTCGTGTTCTATTGCGTCGTCGATCAGCGACAGCGTATTCACCTGTGGACGTAATTCCTCCGGAAAATCTATCCACACAAACATGCCGCCATCGGGGTCGGTGATGTGCGTTCCGTCAGGAACGATGTCGAGTAATTGTGTGCGCAGGGCTTTGCATCGGGCCTGGTAGGTTGCCCGCATCGTGTTCAGGGCGCGGTCGCGGGAGGAGACGCCGTCCGGTTCTACCCTGTCGAGCCACAGTGCGGCAGCGCACTGGTCAATCACGGATCCGTGGAGCGTCGATACTTGTTTGGCGACCACCATTGGTTGGAGTAGCCAATCTGGTATCAGGGCGGCCCCAATACGGAACGCTGGTGACAGGAATTTCGACAAGCTGGCCAAGTAGACCGCGCCGGATTCGGACTCGTAGGTGTGACAGAGCGGTTCGCGCGCGTTCCCGTCGAAGGCTAAAGGTGAATATGCGTCGTCCTCAACTAATAAACTGCGGTGGCCTGTGAGAACACGCCGCACTTCATCCTTCCGACGCTCGCTCATTGAGCGGCCGGTGGGGTTTTGGAAGACCGGAATGAGGTAGGTGATGACGGGGTCGTAGTCCTGTAGTGCGCGCTCGAGTTCGGAGGGGATTATGCCGTTATCGTCGCACGGCACGGGGATAACCCGCGCTCCGGCCATGGTGAATGCTTGGATGGCCGCGGGGTAGGTGGGGGCTTCGACCAGGACCGTGTCCCCTGGGTTGATGATGACGCGGGCGAGTAAAAACAGTATTTCTTGGCTGCCGGTGGAGATGAGGATGTTGTCCGCGGGGGCGGACAGGTGCCGACGTTGCATTTCCCGCGCCATTGCTTGCCGAAGTTCGGGTTCGCCTTCTGTGACGGAGTATTGGAAGACGTCGGGCCCGCTGTCGTCTAGCACCGTTCGGACGCATTCCGTGATGCCCGATGTGTCCAGGAGTGTGGGGTCGGGGGCTCCGCCGGCGAAGCTGATGAAGTCGTCGTGGCTGATGTATCCGAGGAGGTCTCTGGTCATGGAGCGGGCGACGTGGGAGAATTCGCGGTTGAGCGGTAGCAATGGGCTCCTCTGGGTCGGTCGGTCTGTCGTCAAAGTGTCAGGAGGACACGGGCGGGTTTATTTGGGCTTCGGGGATTCCTGATCCTTTGTTGGCCCACGCGTCCATGATTGTTTTCATGGTGCCGTTATCAATGAGCTCTTGTGTGGCAGCTCGAATGGCTTCTGCCAGGGGGCGATTGTTTTGCGCAACGATCGCTGCCTTGGGCGCACGGTTCACGATAGTGCCGACGGTATCGAGGCGCCCTTGGGATTGGTTCACTGCGTAAGACACTATCGGCGAGTCTGCCACCATGACGTCGGCTTTTCTTCCCACGACTGCCGTGGACGCGTCGGTTTGGTTTTTGTAGCTTTGGATGGTCAGCTTTTCGTCGCTTCCGCAGTGGGACGCTTCTTCGGTCATGACTTCTTCGTGCAAGGACCCTGTTTGCACAGCTACGGAGTGCCCGCACAGATGCTCCGGGTCAACGTTTTTGGGGTTACCTTTGGCGACGCCGAATGCTCGCCCGGAGTCATACAAGCTGACCATGTTCACTTGTTTCATTCGCTCTTTATTGATGGTGAATGCGGAGATTCCCGCGTCGAACTTCGTGCCGACGGAGGGGACGATGCTGTCGAATGTTGAGTTGCGAATATCTGCGTCGAGCCCCATCACGCGCGCGAGTGCCCGCGTGAGGTCTATTTCGAATCCTTCGAGGGTCTTACCATCGGAGCCGACGAACTCTGCGGGTGCGTAGTCGGCCGAGGTGCCTACGATGAGCGTTCCGCGAGACTTGATTGGGTCCGGCACTATCTTCGCGATGTTATCGTTGGTGGTGAGGGCATCGATTGTGGACTCTATTGCGTTATTTCCGGTTGGACTTTCTTCGGATTTATATGTGCAGCCGGACAGCACTCCCGCGACAACGAGCGTCAGTGCTGCAGCGATGGTGGCGCGGTGGCTGGCGTAGCGGCTCGTAGTCGTGCGCTGTCTGGCGCGCTTGGGTTTATGCGTCATCATCTGGCTTGGGGTTGAGTTGTGATTCGGAGATAAAGGAATCTTCGGTTCCCCATTTGGCCAGGATTTTCTTCATCGTCCCGTCGTCGATGAGCTTTTGAATCGCCGCATGGATGGCGTCGGCAAGTTGGGTGTCATTCTTGGCGACGATCGCGGATTTGGGAGTGGAGTCGACGACTTTTCCGATCGGCTGGACGCGCCCTTTGGATTGCTTTTCTGCATAGTCGACGACGGGCGAGTCGGAGAACCAGAGGTCAGCTTTCCCTCCGGCGACGGCGGTGGCAACGTCTGCGGAGTTTTTGTACGACTGGATCGTGACTCCCTTTTTGCCGTTGTGCTTGCACTCGTCGTTCTTGTCGTTGGCCATTTCTTCGTAGACGGACCCGGTGAGGACGGCGACGGAGTCACCACAAATATCGCTGGGGTCGATGTCCCGTGGGTTATCTTTGAGGACGGAGTATTTTGTCCCCGATGTGTACAGGGTGACCATGTTGGTGTGCTCGAGGCGTTCGGGTTTCACATCGAACGATGAGAATCCTGCGTCGTATTTGGTGCCGACGGATGCCACGAGGCTGTCGAAGCTTGCGTTGGTGAATTGCGTGGTGAGTCCGAAGAGGTCTCCGACGGCTTTGGCCATGTCGATTTCGGCGCCTTCAATGGTTTTCCCATCGTTTCCGATGAATTCGAGTGGGGCGAAATCCGCCGACGTTCCCACGGTGAAGGTGCCTTTTTGCTTCAGCGCTGCGGGTAGGGAGTCAGCAATGGCTTCGTCTTTAGGAACTGAGATCGTTTCGGTGGGGTCGTCGGATGTTCCTGCTCCTTCGGAGTTGTAGGTACATCCGGCAACACTGACGCCGACGAAGGTTGCCCACGTTCCCAGTGTGGCGACAGTGCGGGCCAGCGTGTTGGGCCGTTGTGTGCCCGCGGCTGACTGTCCCGGTGCCGTTGACCGGCGGTGGGTCGCTGTGCGCGGGAAGCTGGACCGCACTGAACGCAGAAAATTCATTCCTTGAATTTTATTTACCGTTTTCGTGCAGTTCAACTGTGCGGATGAATAATCCCTGCATGAATTGGTGAATTTCTCCATTGGCGGCTTCCACGCTGCCCCTCGTCAACCCACCTGTGCGTCCTTGGGATTTACGCTAACTCCAGGATGCCGCAGCCGAGCGGTTGATGTCACTCCTGGAATCATTGCTGTCTGCCACTGCCCGCGCGATGGTGGCGAGAACTTGGTTGAGGTCGGCTGCGGCGGTGTCCCATTGTTGCTGGGCTGCCTGATATGCGGAGGCAGATTCACCGGTCCAGGTGCTAACCATGGGCGCTAGTTGGCTTTTGAGGTCATCGAGTAAGCCGTTAATCCGTGCAGATGTTTGGGTGATGTCTCCGCTGGCTGCCGCGATGTCGCCGAAGCTGTAGTGGATCATGTCGGTGCTCATAGTGCTGTTCTCTTCCTTATGTCTTTCGTGGTTGGTCAGGGTGCTGGCGCGAAGGTTTTATAGAGACAGGCCGCCTAGCTGGGTGAATGATGCGGCGTTCTGTTCTTCGGTGGTGGCGAATGCCGAGGCGTTCGCGCGAATGTTGTCTGATATGGAGCTCAGCGCTTCACGGAGACGGAGCGCGGCGTCGTTCCATTGGGCCATGAGTTCTCCGAAGGCGACGCTGGCGTTTCCTTTCCACGCTCCCGCTACGCCGTCGACGGTGCCTTGTAGGCGTTGAAGTTCTGCTTGGACTTGGTCATTGACGGCATCCACTTTCCCAGCCGTCGTGGTCATCAGTTCGTGTTCGGTAGCAAAAAGCCCGCTCATTGGTTTTCCCGTCTTAGTGAAATGTGTTGATATCGAATCCCGCCCCACCACGGCCTCGTTACAATCCCGAGATTTTCCGTGGTGTTGTGGCAGTGTATGAGTACAGACTCATCAGTCGTCGATCGGTTCCCGGCTATTTAATATTTTTTCTGGCGAGTACCTTTTCGCACCCACGATTAACTGCCTTGACCCCATATGCTGGGTAAATACGCCTACTGGCATGGATTTCCGCATCATGAGGGCATGACTTCTGCACTGCGCGCGGCGGTCGAGCATGCCGCTGTGCGTTTCGCGGTGAGTTCCCCTTTCCATTGGCATCCGACGCTGACTTGTTTTCCTTCTTGCAAAAATGTCGTCCACTGAACCACCGATCCGCCTTCTGGGCGTTCTTCGTAGCTCACGGCACCTTGTCGCCACGCAGATTCGGGCGCGTAGTTGGAAAACTCGGCTCGAGTTTGGACCATTGATTCCACGTGTTCACGGAGGTGTGCGTCGGTCACGTCTGGTTGAACGGGATGACCTGAGACCAGGATCCGTATGTCTTCATCCGCAGGATCTTCCAAAATGAGGCGCTCGGGCGTCGACGAGTGAGACCTTATCCATCCAGAGGTCAAGGCCGCCCGGACAATTCCGTTATCGACGATTCCGCCTGGCTGATCATGGTGGTCGCTACTTGCTGGCGTGGCGGATAGTGCTGTTTGTCCCCCGGTTGCGTCATTACCCTCTGTCCGTTCGTCGCCATCAATGTGTTGAGAGTTGGCTTCTGCTTGATTCGTCTGCTCATGATTTCCGCCGCTGCGCAGCGTGACGGCGAGAGCTGTCCCTATGAGAACAAGGGTGCACATGGTGACTGCGAGTGCATTGCGATGGCGGAGTAGAAACCCTCCACGGCGATAATCCCGGCGCGGCGGACGAAGGTCGGTTGCCTTTCGTTTCGTGGGGTTTGGTGAAACATCCTTATCCGTCCGTACCCTGTTGTGTGGATTCTGTTGGGTTCGCCCTCCCCGGGGCAACGCGGTGTCATCCCCGCTGCGATGCGTTTCGTTCCCTGCGCGGTGGGCCTCGTTGCCCATAGGGCGAACATCGTTGTGCGAATCGCGCGAGAGAACTCCGGCCATACGTGCCGAAATCTCTATCTCTTCGATGCCGACCCGCATCGCCGGAATGGACGCCTCGTTCAGCTTCTCCAGGGCATATTCAACGAGTTCAGCGCCCCGACCGGGCTTATTCGTAGCCTTGTCTGCAGCAACGACAAGGACTTCGACGCCCTCGGGTCCGATCAGGTCTCGCTCACGCGAACTTGGGACTCGGCCGGTCTCCACGGCAGATTCAATTTCTGCGCTCACGACGGCGATTAGGGGATCCATAAAGGACTTTCCGTCACCGATGGGGACGAGGTCGGTCATTGCTTCGTCGGCGGGAAGTGTCAGTGCTGTCAGTCCCGCGTATTGCCCTGCGATGTGGAGAACGAACGAAATAGGCCGAAGAGCAGGTTCAATGCGGCAGAGCGCGTCGGACATCGGAAGAATGGTGGGGGCGTTCTCTGTTAACGCCGAGCGCGCGAAGGAAGGATCAGTATCAGCGTGCTGATACCGCTGTGCATCATCGTCGACGTAGTTATCAGCCCACCGTTTCCGACGAAGTAGCCCCCACCATGACGGACACAAAACAATGCGTTGTTCGGTTCGGCTGTTACGCCCGATGGATACAACGTCCGGGACGCTCTGGCCTCGGCTGGACTCAGTGTGTCTTTTTATACGAGCCTGATGATTATCTGGAGGCATCGTCGGCGTAAAGCTTGGTGACGCGTAGTTCCTTGTCGTCGTACTCACAGTCACGTAGTTCCCCCTTGTGTCTCAACCCCGTTTAGATTTTCGGTGCTATTTCTGTTCGGTGTTATTACTGTGTGCCGTGGTGTCGTCGGCTAAGTCCGTATCATCCGCGTTCGTGTCATCCGTGTCAGTGCCGGCAGGACTACATTTCTTGTCCTCATCCTCGGTACTGCCCTCGGGTGAAAGCTGCGCACGCGCGAAATGAATTTCGCTGGTCGCTCCGTTGACAATGATGTGCGCACGGCCTGGAAGAGCTGGCCGCAATGGCACCCCGAATAATGGGCCATCGTCTTTGTCCGCGGATAGCAGCGCGACCACGCCGTTGATGGCACGCATTCCTGCGAGCAGAGGATCGTGAGCTGCGCGCATCATTCCTGATGCTCGTCGCGCCACGACAATATGCACCCCGATGTCGCGAGCATGGGGAAGCACACTGACAAATCCGCTCATGACGGTTGGCGAAATCGTGAGAAGATCGTAATCGTCAATAAGAAGAAAAATCTCTGGGCCGGACCACCACGATCTGTCCTTCAGCTCCTGCGGGGTGATCGAATCACCAGGTAAGCGCATGTTCATGGTGGTGGTCAGCTGGGCAATCACAGTGTCTGCGGCGGAGGGTGTCGAGGCATATCCGGCGTCATAATCGCTCGGGACTTCTGCCAGCAAGGTTCGTCGTGGATCAATGACGACGATGGCCGCGGTTGGCACGTTATCCGTGCTTGTTGCATCAACAGTGCTCGTCGCATCAGCTGCGGAATCATCGGCTTTCGCGTCTTCATCCGTCGCCGGTTTCTTTCCGAAATTCTTCGGTTTATACGCGCTTGTAATGCCGTGAATGAGTGAGCGAAGCGTCGTTGTTCGTCCACTCTCCCCTTTTCCGACGATGAGCATGGCCGGGTTTGCCACCGTTGACCACGACCACGTTGATAGACGCACGCTCTCGCGGCCCATCGCGATCACTGGAGGAAGAACGGGGTCGAGTTCCTCACGTGTGAGGGCTTCTGGAAGGACCCGTAGCGCGGGGAACTCGAGTATCTCCTCGTTGCGCTGCTATGCGCGTCACCTCGGCAATGTCTTGGTTCGTTGAGTGAACAACCAAGGCATGAAGGCTGGTCCCTTTCCATTTCACGATTGCGCGACCTGGGCAGCTGGGTATCCGTTCAGATAATTTCCTATCAATCAGTGACTCCAGGGGGTCTCCCAGCGATAATTCAATTCTCGTTCCGAGTAAGTCACGGATCTGGGGCCGCAGTGCGGACCATCTATTGGCCGTAATAATGACATGAATTCCTACCGAGAGACCGTCTGCAATGAGGAGCCCGAGAGCATCGGCCACGTCGGGGAAATCTGTCGTTATGACGTGCCACCCGTCGATGACCACGAAGATGTCGCTGACCCCATGCTCGCGGGCAGCATCGACGCTGGCCCACCCCTGCCGGAGCCATTCCTCCCGACGGTCCTCGGCTAACACAGCGACTTCATTGACCAGACGAAGGATGCGGTCATGTTCATGACGATGAACCACGGCAACCGTGTGCGGCAATCGTTCCAGAGTTCCTAGGCCGGATCCGCCCATGTCCAGGACGTAGAACTGCGCCTGATCACTGGTACGGGACAAAGCCAACGTCGTGACCACACTTCTTGCCGCGGTTGTTGTTCCTGACTGCGGTCCGCCAATAATGCCGACATGTCCGGCTGATCCCCGCAGGTCAATAGTCCATGGGATCTGACGTTGGGTACGTGGCGCATCGATTAAACCGATCGTTATCTGAAGACCGTCGTTGGAACAGGTATGGTCACGCGTGAGACGACGAGTCCGAGTATTTAATTCGGACATGGTTAAGACGTCAGGTAAGGGCGGCAACCATATCGTTCGGGCGGGGACAAAGCGCGCCACCTCCGATGCACAGGGTCCGTCGATGCTCAATCTGTCAATGGCGATACGCAGAATCGTTGAGGGGTGTGGCGACGCTTTCACCGGAGCAGAGGAACCAGCAGCTCCAGATGCAACCGAACCATTCCAGCGCCGGGAGACATAGGTGGCGCGAAATGCGGTGATAGAATCCCCACCCACTCGAGCGAGGCCATAACCGGGTTCCTTAGGAAGGGTGTGGGCGTCGTTGACGCCAAGAACGATCCTCGACTCCCCAGCAGAAAATGTGCGAAGCCCGATGCGGTAACTCAGATGAGCGTCGAGCCCCCGCAATCGTCCTTCTTCCAGGCGCTGCGTCGCTAAAAGAAGATGAACCCCCAGAGAGCGCCCCAATCGACCAATCGCCACAAAAGTGTCGATGAAACCAGGATGCGCACTCAATAATTCCGAAAACTCATCAATAATAATGACTAGTGCTGGCAGAGGCGGATAATCACCGTCATCACCAGTTCCGCGACCAGAATATTGACGCCGCAGATCGGCGTATTCCACCGAGGACGACACACCGTGCGCCCGAAGAAACTCTTGACGCCGGGTCAGCTCCCCCTGGAGAGCGTCCTCCATACGATCAACAAGCGCGGATTCATCGTCCAAGTTCGTGATCACCGCTGCAACATGGGGCAACCGTTCCATGCCTATGAACGTTGCGCCACCTTTGAAGTCAACAAGAACGAGGTTGAGCTGTTCAGGTGAATGCGACGCCACAAGCGAGAGCACCAAGGTTCGTAACAATTCGCTCTTGCCTGAGCCGGTCGCGCCGACGCATAAACCATGCGGCCCCGACCCGCCCTCGGCGGATTCTTTGATGTCCAGGTAGAACGGGTCACCGTCACTGTTAAGACCCAATGGGATGCGAAGACGCTCCGCACCCCGCTTTTCAGTCCATGCGGCCGAGGGTGAGACCAGAAGAGGTGTCGCCACACCGAGCACAAGTTCTACTTCGTCGATCCCTTCCGTGGAGTGCTCAGCGAGCACGGCATCTGTCGGCCGCGTGTACCGCGCCATCGAGCGGGCGAGAACATCAAGTTCCTGCTCAGAAAGCGTATCGGCCTGGGCAAATGTATCCAAGCCCGACGTCGTTAATGCGGAAATCATCCCATGATCAGCCCGAAGCGCGATGCCTTCCTCCGCCGCGTGAGCCTCCCACTGGTCCATCACATGCCAACGCTGCTGGCGCTGGATTTCCGGCATCACATCCTCGTCAGGCGTGCCGACGACAATCACGCTGGTCACCGCCGGGTGATGGGCAACGGTGAGAGGCGCAGCACCGTCGATGATGAGAACAACTTGAGGCCCGGAGTCATCGCGCGAGGTAGAGGCTCCAGACCTATCCGACCACAATTCGTCCAAAGCCGTCACGACTGCCTCAGGATCGGGAAACGCCTCCTGGCCATCCGAATGTGGAATCCATGGCAGCCACGGCCACGATCGCGGATGGCCGCACACGATAATCCGAATAGCCTCCGGACCATGCAGCGTGATTAATTGGGCCAGCAGCGAACGAACAACTTTCCGCCCGTCGGCCCCACCGATATACACCGTCGAAAAGTCACCCAAAGCCAGGCACACAGGAACATCCGAAAGCACCAAGGATTCTCTGAGCGCGCGGCGCAAGGCCAAGGCACAAATCGGATCAATATCTTCCACCGCATTGGTTTCCCCAATGCTCACATGGGTTCGCGCTCGTTGGGACGCTGTTCCGATGCGCACATGAGCAAAGTCGTCATCGTACCGACTCCGCTCCCACATGCGGTCACTTCCCGCAAAAAGCATCAAGGCATGGGGATCGGGATCCACAAATTCCATCATGGAGCGCTGTTGTTCAGCGTGTTCCCTGGATTCCCGCCGACATCGGTCAATGTGCCTCAGGTACACACGGCGTCGTTCGTCGACAGACTGTCCCTGATTTCCCGTCACCATCCCCACCATGGACGCAACCATGATCAGCGGAAAAAGGTAGGTCATGGGGTTGGCCGCGTTTCCGGAAACAACCATGATGGCGACCATCCCCAGCACCGTGACCACCATCACTAAGGGTAAGAGCCGACGAAAAAGCGGCTGCTGAGGGGAACGCGAAGCCTCTGGCGGTTGATCGACCGGGATTTCACGAGGTTCTGGTAGCTCCGGGCACCATCTGTCGGTATAAGGAACGACTGTCTGCATCGACATTGCTGTGGAGGAGTCATTGTTCCCGTCGGCATGCTCAGGTGAACGACGCACCACCGACTGCGCGGATGAACTACCCACTGAATGCCCCCTAGCCACCTGCGGCTGATAACGATATACACAGCATGGATCCCCTCAGACTGTGCAATGTGGGTAGTATATGCGAAACTTGTTATCCGGCATAGCATTCGGGGAAAAGGGGGATACATGCCACACACGAACACACGCGATTTTCGCAGGTCAACCACATATCAAGAGGAGAAAGACAACGAATTTACGACGGGCCCGCGACTAGATCTATCAAGAACACGAATACGCATCATTCTTGAGCTGCCCGATGAATCATTCGCCAGTTTGGGATTTCAGCAAAGCGATAACGTTGAAAGAAATGAAGCGGCAAGCAATGATCACCGTGAATTATCTGTTTACCCTACAGACTTTTCACACAATAACTCTTTACTTAGTGAAATTTTATTCGACGACGATATCCACGAACCCCTCCACCGGCAGTGTCTTGATGTCACGGTGCTTACCCACCAGCCCGCCACAGAATTAATTAGTGACCTGGTGGATTCTCTCCGAGAACACCGTGTTCTCGACACCACTGCCCCACCAACGACACCGTGGCGGCTTATAACCAGCAGCGGCCGCACTATCCGGTATGAAGCGTCATTGACAGATTATGGCGTTCAACCTGGCGATACACTCTTACTAACCACTCGTCCGTGGGGCGGACACGACATTCACATCACCACAGCGGAAGCTCTATCTCAATCCCGCGATAATCATTTTTTTGGCCATATTATTAACCGTGGAATCTTACCCATTACGATTATGACGTTGGTGGCATTGTCACTCATTCCCCAACTGGTCAATGTTATTTCCAAGAATTGGGGACTCTGGGACGAAATCACGTCGATCACACGGCATAATCCACCCTTAGACTCCCCGGATGGGCATGGGTACTTCTTAACACTCTTCGCTTATTCGTCGCTATTCCCGTGGTGGTGTCTCGTCGCTGTTGCTTTACTCTCCTCTTCTTTTTGCGTATTTCTTGCTTATATTAAGACTCACCACACAATAAAGCCCTCAGATATCAATGGGAGCGAAGAAAAGGATACAAACTATCCATCACAACCTAATGTGCAATACGCATCCTTGTGGGTTCGGAATTCTCCCCCGCATAGTTCCTACGTCCTTGAGTCAACAGCATTGTGGTGGGCGGCTGCATGGGCGCTGGGCGCTCTGAGCTGGTCATCTCCCTGGATGGCGGTATCCCTCGGCTGTCTCTGCACAGCATTGGTATGCGGAGCAGTAACTTTCTTCCACCTCAGTGTTTTTAAGAAAAACTCCACAACAGACGCAAAAAACTCAGTTGCGAGAATTCCCGGCGCGATTAATACATCATCGGACATCGTTTCCGCCATTGCCCTCCTTACTTTTTCGGGCATCATGGTTCTTCCGCTGGGTTTAACTTTCTTCTCCTTTGTGACCCCTCAAGTCGTGTTTTGCGTCTGGCTGCTGCTCGCACTTTTCATCCATTCTTGGACCGGGATGCTCGCACTTCGCTGCGCTGGAGTTCGTCCCGACCCTGTCCCGTCGACAGGGAGTGAACTCGACGAGGCCGACAGTCCGCCTCTCCCCGATCGTCCTCAACGCGTCCGCCTGGCGCACGACATTCATACGGGCATGTCCGCGGGCTGCGCGGTACTCATCATCCTCGCTGCTCTGTGCCTCGCGTGGTCATCTCCGTCGGCGGGAACAGCATCGCTTATCCTCGTCATTGCCATCGCCGAGGGGCTTCGCGCACGCCTGCAAGCTCGGTATTCCGTTCAAGCATTGGCTCGGGCAACGTCGCTCGCGTGCCTCGCTATCACATCGCTGACTCTGTTCCTTGCGGATTATCCCGTCGGCACGATGAATACAGTGGCTCTAGCAGCAGGAACATCTGTTTTCGCCTTGCTGTTAGTTATTCCCGTCCTGCCGCAATGGAGAGTAACGGACCCCACAATTCAGAAGGCGATTGAGATTATGGAAGCCATCATGACGGCGGCGGCGATCCCCCTGGCTTTGTGGGTGGCAGGGATTTTCACCGTTATTCGTGGGCTGGGGTAATCGCCATGCCACACTCTTTGAAGGCCACTACCTCGGCCCATCTCTCTTACATCACCGCCCCATCTACCAGCCAGAATGTTGGTTCTTCTTCTCGACGTGCCCTCGCGTCCGTATGCGTCACGATCGGGGTTTTGTCGTCGACGATCATCGATTCTCCCTGGTCGTGCGGTCCCCCGCGGTCACACGCTGCCGACGTCGGCGCTCATGAGAATCAATGTTCGCGCGGTTTGACGGAGATCGAGTTATCCCGGCGCGGTTTCGCCACGGATATGCTCACTCCCGTGGATTCCTTGCCTTCGTTGGCCGAGGCTCAGCGCTTAGCAACGGGCCGGGGAATCACGGTGGCCGTCATTGATACTGGGGTGAATCGTCATGTCGATCTCCCGACTCTGATAGGCGGCGGGGATCTTTTGGGCGACACCGACGGCACTGAGGATTGCGATCTGCATGGAACAATCGTCGGCACTATTATCGCTGGTCACGGACGTGCGCGTGGGGTAGCTCCGGACGTTGATTTGTTGTCGATACGACAAACGAGTGCACACGCCCAGCCACGTCATCGCTCTGGCAATGATGGGAGCGGGCAGCCTGCGTCTCCTTCGACGGGGTCTCCGAAAACGGGCACCTTAACTGGTGTTGCGGACGCTATTAATAGGAGTGTCGACGCGCACGCACGCGTGATCAATATTTCGGTCGCTGCCTGCACAGATCCACGGATGGAGCCCGAGGGGATCGAGCATCTTCGCGGTTCGCTGGATCGTGCCGAGAGCGCCGGGGCGACGGTGGTCGCGGCGGCGGGGAATTCCACGGGCCCGTGCCACGATGGGATGAATGCCTACCCTGCCCATGAGCCAACAGTGATTTCGGTGGGGGCGGTTGGTGGCGATCGTCATCGTCGGGCGGATTATGCCCTCGCCGGCGGTGATATTACGGCCCCGGGTGGTCCTGTGATGGGTCCTGAGCTGGGGTCATCACCGATTATGGCGGCCACCGATCCTGCGGAGATTCAGCGGAATCCTGCCATGGCGGAGGAACCAACGCCTCAGCCTTTTGTCGGGACGAGTTTTTCTGCACCGCTCGTGTCGGGCACGGTGGCCTTGATGCTGGAGGTTGCTCCGCATTTGAGTCCGTCTGATGTTCGCCAAATCCTTGCGGCGACGGCAACGCCAGGGGCTGGGTCTCAGGCGGGGATGGTTCATCCTGCTCGAGCGGTGGGAATGGCGCGTCGACACGCGGAGGCTGGCGGCGTGATCCCCACGGAGTCTCGGGAAGCATCCGATCCTGACATCACCGTTCCCGCCACTGCTACTCATCGTTCCCACCGACGCATGGTGATAACCGTGATTGCGGTCCCGTTCACGATTCTGTGTGCGGTAAGTGCCGCGGTCATGGCTGCTCGGCGCCGACAATAATTTTTGACGCGCGATCGCGGGAAAGGTTTTCTCCCTCAGCGAGATGCCGGACTACCGACCACGGTGCCACTGTGGGAGTACGAAATCCCAGGATCTGCAGCGTTTCCAATGAATCCACCGCGAAGCGTCGGCCGTCCGAACTCACGATCGCATACCCCGAGCCAGTGTCAACGGCCACCGCGTGGGCCGGCCCGGAGTAATAATCGGCAGTTCGTGGCGTGAGCCGCTCTTCTTCTCTCTTGCCGACGGCCACCGCCTGCTCCGCCTGCACGACAGGCACTGCACCATGCGGGAAGGTTGTCGCCTCCGACCACGTGAGGATATCGGCGTCGCCCACCTCTGCGGATTCGGCATCGGTTGCGGGTCGCTGCTTCTCGCGTGGGCTTGCTACCGTCCCCGCACAAAGGCGCCCCTCTCGCGGAGCCCACTCAGGCTTCTCCCCCGGTATAGTCCCCCAGTTCAGTTCGTCGGCCGTCGGTATGTCTGAGATGTCTGCGGGGCTCACCCGCTCTACCACCACGCCTGGTCGTGAAAGCAGCAAACGAGCATGCACGGGAGCTAAAGGAGCAATTCCGTGGTCACGAACGACGTAGACGTCGCCGTCATCGGCAGATGCGTCGTCGCGTGTGGTTGCCCCGGATTCATGGGATGGGCGATTATCGACGGTCTGTCGGTGCGTCGATGAAGGGTCTGCCGAGCGCCCCACAGACGAACCGTGCTGGTCAGCGATGATGACGGTACCGATGGTGTTGAAGGGTCGCCGTAAGCCAGACTCGCCGCCGGCCGGCATGGATGATCGAATAGTACGAACATCATCGACGCGGGGTATCGCTTCGACGAAAGAATCCGGGACATCCCGAATGATCGATGACGAAATGCCCAGTGCCCGCGATACTGCCGGCTCGGGAATTGAACCGCGCTTGGCAAGGAGTGAGCGCCGATACGGATGCCCGTCAGATGAATCCGGGCTGATCAACCACATCCCACTCTCTGCACGAAGAATCGCCGAGCGAGCGTCGAGTGGCATTGACTCGGCCACCGCCACTGATAACGTGCCGCGGCTATTCTGACCAGGTTTTACGTCATTCTCGACGTCGTCGGCCCCCTCGTCATCAGCACTCTTACCCTCGTTGTAGGCAGCTTTCTTCACCAAGGAGGATGCGCCTGGAGCGCGGGAAGGCATCTTCTGCGCCCCAGATTTATCCGCGGACCGAAGACCATCTGCCGACCGAGATTTATTCGATGCCCGTGGGTTATCCGGCGCATGGCATACTCCCCATGATCTCTCCGTCGATTCCGCATTGCCCTGCGGTGGCAAATCCGAAGGCCCGCGGAGCCCGATAAACTCCCCGCGCGACAGAGACGCTAAATTTTTGCTCGATACTCGGTGAGCTTCTTCCGCTTTGCCCACCACGAGCCGCGCCGACGCCAGATCCGTCACCGGATGGAGCGTATCGTTAACGCGCACGAACATTTGGCCGGTATCTGCAGCAATGAGGATCGTGTGGTCTCCAATCGCGGGGTCGGGCCGCATCATCGCCATAATCCCAGCACCGGCGATACCGAGAACGCTCAGCACAACACCGATCGCCAGGGCTCGGCGTCGGCTCCCGGGAACGTCGTGAACCATGCGGGTATCCGCACAAACCAGGGCTTGTTCCAGCTGCTTCCGAACAAATCGGTATCCGGCTAACTGTGCACTGGACGTCGGTTGCTGATAGTCCTTACCGCCACCGGCAGATGCACGTCCCCGCTGGTGGTCGTCGTGACCCGACCCATCGTGGTTCGAACTTGCCATGATTCCCCCGTAACCCCCATATTCTGCAGATCCTGCATAGTCGGCAGGTTTCGCTGCGCACTCCATAACCTACATCATTGCCAGGACAGAACTTCATCATCAGCTAATGTGGCTGGCATGGAGAATCTACCGGATAACGACACCGCTTCCGATACCCCTACCTCATCACCTCATGCACCCCATGTCGCGCCGCTCGCCGATGATCCGACATCGTGTGCTATGGCATTTCGTAACCTCTACAAAGCTTTCCGTGGAAAACCAGCTGTTAATCAATTGAATTTGGATATTCCTCGCGGGAGTTTTTATGGCCTCGTCGGCCCTAATGGCGCGGGAAAGACCACAGCGATCACGATGTCCACCGGTCTCCTCCGCCCGGACCAGGGTTCCGTATGGGTTAATGGAATCAATGTGTGGGATAAACCCGCAACAGCAAAAGCGACGTTCGGGCTCTTGGCTGACGGGTTACCCACTTTTGATCGTTTGTCAGGAAAAGAACTTCTCCAATTTTCTGGTGCCCTACGCGGTATGGATGAGGGAATCGTCGAAAAACGCGCTAACGAATTACTCGATGTTCTCGATCTCAAAGACTCCGCAAATAAAATTGTCGCTGATTATTCCGCCGGCATGACAAAGAAGATTCTTCTAGCTCAAGCCCTTATTCACCGCCCCGAACTTCTTATTCTCGACGAGCCACTAGAAGCTGTTGATCCCGTGTCGGCTCAAATTATCCGGTCAATTTTGACGACGTATGTCAAAGCCGGGGGAACTGTCATTATGAGTTCGCATGTAATGGAAGTTGTTGAGGGGCTCTGCGACCACGTAGCCATTATGCAAAATGGCAGGGTTTTGGCTAGCGGAACCACCGATGAGGTGCGAAATGGATCAAGTTTGACCGATACATTCCTCAACCTCGTCGGTGGCGGGCGACTCGCTGAGGGAAGTTTGGGGTGGTTAGCATCATGAGCCAGCCGATTAATCCGAATAACACGGAGCCTGTATCGGGTTCTCCATCGACACGTGCTCAATCCACATCGCCGTCTCAACCATTTCACGCTAGCGATAAGGAAATACGTTCGGCGGTTTTCCGCTTGCATATGCGGTTATGGAAAAAGTCCTGGTATGAGGGCGCGAGTCAATGGATTCTTGTCATTATGACGACGCTGTACGCGATAGGGGGAGTCGCGTTTACGGCTAGCTCTTGCGTCGATATTGCCCGTAAAACGGGCCGTTTTTCAGCGGCTGCGGTCGGTGCACACTCGGCGGGCGATATGAGTGGACCTATCGCCGACAATCCATGGACCGCTTTCGCAGCACTCGGAGCCACGACACTGCTTGTGTTGGCTTTCATATGGCCAGCTGGGGAAAATACGGTTCAGCCAGCTAAGTTAGCGCAATTCCCTCTTAAACCGTCGTCACTGGTGAGAGCGTTACTGCCCACCATCATTGTTCAAAGTCGTGCGATTATTGCTATCGGTGTCACTATAGCCACCATGGTCGCGGTCATTATGTCAGGTAATGAGACAGGACAATGGTTCACCGCGTCGGTCGGAATCGTCGGGTTGATTTTGGGAATTTCGTGTCTCCTCGTTATTAATCAAGCACTGATTGTGACGTCGAGTTCTAGTGGAGGTAACCGTTCACGCCGAAACTGGCTGTATTTCATTGGCACATTTCTGTTCTTCTTTGTTTTCATTGTTATTCAGGTTTTCGCTTCTGGCTTCGCCTCCTCAATCACTGACACTATTCTGAAGTGGGTCATTCGTATTGCAGGATGGACACCTCTCGCATCAGGCCCGGCGATGATAGACGACGCCGCCCAGCATGCATGGATTAGCCTCGTTATCCGCGCCGTCATCACAGTTGTTTTCATTATTGCCGGCCTATATCTGTGGTCGCGGTCAGTCGATCGTGATTTCGCGTCTGCCGCCAATACGTCGGGAGAATCTGAAGATGTTTCGGCTCGAGACTCTTTTTATCTCCGTGGCGTTCCCCACAGTGTCGTCGGCGCATTATTCTCACGTCAGTTGAAATATTGGGTAAGAGATATCCGATTTAAATACGCCATATTGAGTTTTCCGATCATGGCACTCATATTCTTGATTATGGGGATTGCCACCGGAAACAACAGTTTAATTATCGGTGCTCTCTATATTGCAATTATCGGTAGCTCTAACTTCGCGTCGAATGATTTCGGTATGGATGGGCCAGCTAACTGGGTTCATATGGCAGCTGGAACACGGGGTAAAGACATCGTTACGGCTCGCGCTATTGCGGTCATTATCTTCAATGTTCTGTTGCTGGTTCCCTGCCTGATCATCATGGTGCTTTTCGCGGACTTCACCACTAACCAAAAAGCGATTATGGCGGGCGCGTGCCTCGGTGGGGTTTTTGCTGGTCCGGCGGTCGGATTATTCCTCTCCGCCTATAACCCCTTTCCCGCTGTCAAACCCGGCGTTAACACAATGAGGAACAACGGACGACAATCCGGCCCAGCCTTCGTGGCCATGCTTATTGCCCTGGTCGCATTCACCATTATTCTTGGACCGGCCGTTGCTATTCCACTTATCGGCCTCACCGGTGCTTGGTTCGCCGCCGTGTACTCCCTGAGTGTGGGCATGGCGATGCTCGCTGGCTCCATTGCCCTGTCCGCAAAACGAATTGATTCGCACTATCCCGAAATTTTCGCGAAAGTCCGAAAATTCTTATAGTCTTTCCGCTTTCCAGAATCTCTTATAAGATTGCTCTGGCCGCTCAACGGCGGCCACCTTTCTTATTTTTAAGGGGTATCTATGGGGGATTTTTTCGTCGTCATCGCCTGCGTCGGCCCGATATTTATCGGATTATTTTGGCGATGGCCGTGGGGCTTAACTACAGGATCGACGCGTGCAGGCTACGGTGCATCTAACGCTGCCGGCCAGAGCTCAGCGATCATCGAGCTCTATCCCCTCACTCATGCGTATTCCGCTCCCGTGATGCTCGCAGTCCTCCACCGTGTTGTCCGTTGCCCGATCATGCTGAGCTCGACGGCACATACCGGTGCCGACGTTATCGCCGGCTGGGACAACCACTCTTCCACGCAGGCGACAACCACGTGGAGGCTTTTTGTGGAGCTACCCACCGCGGGTTCTTCGCAGGTCATCTCATATATTCACGGTTGCGGGTGGCAAGCATGGGTTTCTCCCGACGCTGGCCAGGAACCTGGATGGGATAGCTACCTTCGCGACGTTCGCACACTAGCTGAGGATGATCAGAACAGTCCAGACAGCCAGCCTCTCCACAGCCCGGCTAGGGTTGCGACTGGTTCCGTCGCCCTTCCGGATTCATCTGGCCGTATCGCTATCGTCTCGAGCAGTGCCGAACCGGCTGGCGATCGCTCTTTACAGTGTAGGGCTGCCCAACGTTTGGCCGACTTTGTTCGAGCAGCTGGTCGTCGTGTCACTGTCATCACTGATTCGCCCGGCGAATGGGTATCAACCAAATTCACGATCGTCGTTCCTCCTGATGGTGGAGCAACGTCCGATAGCAAAATCGCAAGATTGGGTGTCGATTCGATTTTCGACGCCGCGCAGCGTCAATCGTCGACACGAACGGGCTTTCGTCACGCCCAACGCGACGCTGACCTGGAGATTTGGGACTGCAGCGACGCCTCTATCACGTGGGCGATCACGCACGGTTCGGCGGAGACGATTATCGATATTGTCCGACGGCCGGATTCGCAGCGGTGGCGGGAGGCCCACACCGTCATGGACGCGTCCGACCTCTTGCGGCTAATCGAGCGATCGGATACCCCGAGTCTGCTCCGCACGGGCAGCTAACTCATCGTCAGCAGGGTAATCGACGCCGGTTAGCGTCAGTCCGTGCGCCGGAGCGACAGGAACCATGGGGTGTCGCGAATCGTGGTTCAGCATGTCCTCCATGAAGCCATCCGGCCGTTTCCCCTCCCCCACGGCTAACGACGCTCCGACGATGGAGCGCACCATGTTCCAGCAAAACGCGTCGGCCGTCACGTGTGCCTCATAGACGTCCGGTTCAGCTACCGTGGACACTTCATGCCATGAGAAATGCTGCAGGTCACGGATGGTTGTGGCATGGGGACGTGCACGGCAGAACGCAGCGAAATCGTGAAGGCCAACGAGTACCTCAGCCGCGTTGTTCATCGCATCTATATCCACTGGTCTGCCCCACACGGCGGTGTCGCGGGCCCGCGTCGGCAAGGCCCCGGCGCGATTCGTCGTCACGCGATACACGTAATGGCGACGGAGTGCGGAAAAACGCGCGTCGAAACCGTCGGGCGCAAAGGAACACGCGCGGATGCGAACGTCGGGACGCAGCAACCGGGCGAAGCGTGAAACCAATGTCGACGGATCGTTGTGGATGCTCCGTGTGTTCAGGATGTCGCGCGGAATATCAACATGCGCCACCTGGCCCGAGGCATGGACCCCCGCATCCGTCCGACCAGCGACAACGAGCTGGACCGGCTGGCGCACCACCGTCTCGAAAGCCTGCTCAATGTCCCCCTGAACCGAGCGCACATCATTTTGACGAGCCCACCCATGAAAGTCGGTGCCGTCATAGGCAATGTCGAGGCGAAGACGAACCAGGGCGTTCGTGGTGTCGGTATGGTCCGGTCCCGGTTGTGCGGTCGCATTGTCATTCGGAATCACGCTGACACTGTATCTGTTTGAGGCCGCAATCTGTTAGATGCTTCATAAACCAGCGCGGATGAGGCATGGCAATGAGCCTTCATGCCCGAACTCATATTTCCTATTCCTTCACATCTGCTGACCCAGTGAGTAATGATAAACCTATGAATTCCCCCTCGTTACTCCCCGAATCAAAGCCCCCTGCTCGTAAAGCGTTCGGCACGCGTAAACAAGTCGCTATGCTCTGTTTGGGCGCTGCCCTGGGCACAGTACTCGTCGGCTGTAACTCGAATGGTGACGATAACAACAGCTCATCAACAACAACGTCGACCACCACGTCGACAAAGACAACTTCTGCTCCATCGAGTACCCGCAGCAGTACTGCTAGTAAGTCGATGGTTCCGACTACTGACAACTCCGAGGACGATCAGCCCTATCCCGATGTTAATAACGCAGAGGCTGACTCGCAGGCAGAAGAAAATAACGCGGACGCTGAGAATCAAGCGACCGTTGATGTCCCTTCATGGGTGGTTGGTCGCTGGGAGGGACACCGACGACTCCTGGAAATAAATCCGGATGGCTCTGGAAAACTAGTAGCCGATCCCCCCACGGGAGTGGGAGCTACTAAGGAAACTCTTCAACTCATCGATTCCTCCGGAGATGGTGGAAAAGGGACCATAACTGTGAAGGTGGTTAGTAGCCAGAATGCCGGCGGGGATACTACCGGAAAGATCTACTCCTTCGAAGTAGAAAACGGTATAGCGAGTGAGCGAGGATCGGAGCCCTTCTGCAACTCGAAACTACCTGAATATAGGGCAGCGTACGGGACAATGCCCGAGTGTGGTGCTTAACGGTCGAATTACCAGTGCACAAGGTGCGCGGCGGGGGGCACTACACCACTCGACCCCTCCCCTGCTCCCCATTTGTGATCGGATTGTGACCTCGACAAAGCCCCCACGATGCCATAATTAACAGAACATAGTATTCAACTTGCCATGGACATCACCCAGACTAAACCAATAGCCGAGGCTATGTGACTGTGTGATGTCTTGTCCCATCTCTGCTAGGTCTTCCAAGGAGGACACAGATCCATGCCCACCGCCCATCGCCACGTAACGGGGTTCAAACGTTTCGCCGTTATCGGCGTCGTCGCTGCCGCTGGTTTTACCCTGGCAGCATGTTCAGATGACGGGTCTTCGTCCACTGACTCCAGTTCTGTCTCATCGTCGAGTAGCTCGTCGTCATCTTCATCGAGTTCCTCGTCCAGTACTTCGTCGTCATCATCGACGGCGACGTCGACAAGTGCCGAGCCAACGCCCGACGAGCGTGCCGACAATCCACAAAGACAGCAACCTCCTATTGCGAATGAGGCGGGAGGCGACGCGGGTGGAGCCGCTGCCGCTACTGGCGAAGGGATCGGATGGGCTGTTGGCAGTTGGGTTGGGCATGGTCGCAGCCTAAAGATTCAGCCGGATGGGACTGGCCGATTTATCGGTCGCGACGGGGCTGTCGCGAAGGATTTCGACGCAACAGTGACCGTGAATTCGGCGACAGGTGATCCGTCAAACGGCACCATCACTGCCACAGTGGATAACAGTGAACCCCAAGGAACCCGATACGACGACATGCTCAAGCCCGGGACGCCGATAACGTTCACGGTGAAGGACGGCGTTGCGACAGATTCAGTGTTCCAGACGACAGTCTGCAACTATGACTCGCCCGCATATACGTCGACACACAGCGATCAAAGTGAATGCGGAGTGTAGGCGAACGTACTTCTGACGGCTGATGCGCGCGTTCAATCATGCGCCCAGCCCCGATCCCGATCTCATTGCACCCGTGCTCATTGCGCCCGACCTCATTGTGATCGGATTGTGATCCTGGAGCCCCCTCCACGATGCCATAATTGACGCGGGACAGTACTGAACTCCAATGGCATCACCAAAAGCTAGCCCAATAACCCTGGCTATCACGCCTATGTGGTGCCCTATCCCATCACTGCTATTTTTCCAAGGGGGACACATCTTCATGCACAATACTCATCGCCGTCGTTCAGGCTTCACGCGTTGTGCCGCCATCGGCGTCATCGCTGCCGCGGGCTTTAGCCTGGCAGCATGTTCGAGCGACGGGTCTTCATCCACTGACTCCAGCTCAGTAACATCTTCATCGACGACGTCGACCAGCGCCGAACCATCGTCCGACGACAAAGCCGCAACTCCGAGCGAAGAGGATTCCCAGGCCGCGGATAAGGCGGCCGGCGGACCCGCTGGATGGGCTGCCGGCGATTGGTCTGGACATGGCCGTAGCCTGAAGATTCAGCCTGATGGGACGGGAAAGTTCGTCGGTTACTACGGGGCGATGGGTAAGGATTACGACGCAACCGTCACGGTGGACTCGGTAAACGGCGACGCGTCCAACGGGACGATCATGGCGACGGTGAAGAGCATCGAGCCCCAAGGCAATAAATACGATGACATGTTGAAGCCCGGGACACCGATAACATTCACCGTCGAGGACGGCGTGGCAACCGATTCAGTGATCAAGACGGCGGTCTGCGACTATGACTCGCCCGCATATAAGGCAACACACAGTGATCGGACTGAATGTGGAGCATAAGCGCACGTTAAACGGAGACAAGTCTGACTAATCGGTCTGAAACCAGACACCCTAGATATAGCAAAATGACCTGCGTGGAATCGTATCCATGCAGGTCACTGCTGTATATAGCGCTGGATTAGACTCACCGCAAACACGTCACGGAGAGCTCTTTGCGCGTTTTACTCCGCCTCGGAAGCTGCTTCTTCTTCAGCTTTCTTGGAAGCTGCAGCGCGGGTTGCGCGGCTGGCTTCGCTGGAGGCGAGTTCCTCGGTCACCAGGGAGATCTGCGACATGGGGGCGTTGTCGCCCTTGCGGTTCTCCAGCTTGATGATGCGGGTGTAGCCACCGTTGCGGTCGGCAACCTTCGGCGCGATGTCGTCGAAAAGTACGGAGATGATCTCTTTGTTCGGGATCAACTTCGCGACGTTGCGACGATCAGCGAGGGTTCCGGACTTCGCCTTGGTGATGAGCTTCTCGGCGTAGGGCCGCAGCAACTTAGCTTTGGCGTCTGTCGTGCGGATAGCGCCGTGTTCGAAAAGTTGGGCTGCCAGGTTGGAGAGGATCTTCCGCTGGTGGGATGGGGATCCTCCGAGCCGGGCTCCCTTCTTAGGGGTAGGCATGGAATATTCTCCTCGTGACGATAAATTGTGAGCGACTTTTCTACTCGTCCGCCTCAGGCAAAAGTCCTTCCGGGACTAACCCGGGATCAGGCGACTTCGCCAATGCTGCGGAGGTCAGAGTAGGCGATACCGCTAGTTACTCGGCGATGTCTTCGCCTTCGGTGTCTATCCACTCGCCTGTTTCGGCATCATAGCCTTCGATTTCCGACACATCGTAGCCTTCGGGCGCATCCTTCAGCGCGAGGCCCAGGCCAGCAAGTTTGACCTTGACTTCGTTGATGGATTTCTGTCCGAAGTTGCGGATGTCCAGAAGATCGGACTCGGTGCGCGATGCCAATTCACCGACCGTGTGGATTTCTTCGCGCTTCAAGCAGTTGTAGCTGCGCACGGAGAAGTTCAGGTCCTCAATGGGCATGCCGTAGGCCTGGATGTGCTCGCTCTCCTGCGGGGAGGGGCCAATCTCGATGCCTTCAGCAGCGGTGTTCAGTTCGCGGGCGAGTCCGAAGAGCTCAACCAGGGTTCCGCCAGCGGATGCCATCGCATCGCGGGCAGTGATGGAATTCTTGGTCTCGACGTCGATAACCAGACGGTCGAAGTCGGTGCGCTGTTCAACACGCGTTGCTTCAACCTTGTAGCTCACCTTGAGAACAGGTGAGTAAATCTGGTCGACGGGAATACGCCCGATCTCGCCGGTCGCCTGAGCAGCGGGAACGTATCCGCGCCCCCGCTCAACGACGAGCTCGATGTCGAGTTTGCCCTGCTCATTCAGCGTGGCGATGTGCATGTCCGGGTTGTGGATCTCCACACCGGCCGGAGGCATGATGTCACCCGCGGTGACCTCGCCCGGTCCTTCTTTGCGAATGTACATGGTTACGGGGTCGTCGGAATCCGACGAAAGAACCAAACCCTTGATGTTCAGGATGATGTCGGAGACATCTTCGGTCACGCCGGGAACCGTCGTGAATTCGTGAAGGACGCCCTCGATGCGGACGCTAGTGACCGCCGCACCCGGGATGGATGACAGCAGCGTACGACGCAACGAGTTGCCAAGGGTGTAACCAAAACCTGGCTCGAGCGGCTCGATGACGAACCGTGAGCGCGAGGAGTCAATGTATTCCTCGGTCAACTGTGGACGCTGTGAAATGAGCATGGATGTAATTCCTCCTGGTGGCGACCGCTATATGACGCCTGGAAGGGACAAGTGGAATAAACCGTGGCGACGATGAACGCTGCAACCGATACAGGCCACAGCGACATTGCCGACAGCGGCGATGCTGTTACTTCGAGTAGAACTCGACGATCAGCTGTTCCTGGATCGGAACCTCGATCTGAGCGCGCTCGGGCAGCTGGTGCACGAGGATGCGCAGGGTTGACGGAACAACCTGAAGCCATGCGGGCACAACGGCGTCGGCAAGAGCTTCTTGTGCTTCGTCGAACCAGACCATCTTCCGGGACTTCTCGCGCACGTCGATGATGTCGTACTGAGAAACCTGGAAGGACGGAACGTTGACCTTCTTGCCGTTAACGGTGAAGTGACCGTGGGAAACCAACTGGCGTGCCTGCCGACGCGTGCGGGCAAGACCAGCACGGTAGACGACGTTGTCCAGGCGGGACTCCAGGAGAACCATCAGGTTGTCACCGGTTTTGCCGGGGCGACGGTGCGCTTCGGCGTAGTAACGGCGGAACTGCTTTTCCATGATGCCGTAGGTGAAGCGTGCCTTCTGCTTCTCCTGCAGCTGGAGCAGGTATTCGGATTCTTTGATCCGGGCGCGGCCAGCCTGTCCCGGAGGGTAGGGGCGGCGCTCGAAGTTTGCGTCTCCACCGACGAGGTCGACGCGGAGACGGCGGGATTTACGTGTTGCGGGACCGGTATAACGGGCCATTGTTTATCTCTCCTCTTCCCTTAAACGCGGCGACGCTTCGGCGGACGGCAGCCGTTGTGCGGCTGAGGCGTGACGTCGGAGATGGAATTGACTTCCAAGCCGGCTGCTTGCAGGGAACGGATGGCGGTCTCACGACCTGACCCCGGGCCCTTGACGAAAACTTCAACCTTCTTCAGGCCATGCTCCTGAGCCTTGCGAGCTGCGGATTCTGCGGCCATCTGTGCGGCGAAGGGGGTGGACTTACGGGATCCTTTGAACCCGACGTGTCCGGAGGAAGCCCAAGAGATAACAGCACCGTTGGGGTCCGTGATGGACACGATGGTGTTGTTGAAAGTGGACTTGATGTAGGCGTGGCCGTTGGCCACGTTCTTCTTGACGACGCGACGGCCAGAACGGCGTGCGCCGGAACGAGTCTTCGGAGGCATAAATTACTTCTTCTTTCCTGCGATCGTCTTCTTCGGGCCTTTACGGGTACGAGCGTTCGTCTTGGTGCGCTGACCGCGAACGGGCAGGCCACGACGGTGGCGGAGACCCTGGTAGCTGCCGATTTCAATCTTCCGACGAATGTCAGCTTGAACCTGGCGGCGGAGGTCACCTTCGACGGTGTACTCGGCCTCGATAGCGTCACGAAGCTTCGCGACCTGATCGTCGGTCAGAGCGTCGGTACGCAGGTCAGGAGAGATTTCTGTCTTCTCAAGAAGCTGCTTAGCACTGGTTGGTCCAATGCCATAGATGTAAGTGAGAGCGACTTCCATGCGCTTGTTGCGCGGGAGGTCAACTCCTGCAAGGCGTGCCATATGGCAAAATCCTTCCGGTTGTCACGGTGGTTTTCTCCCCATTCATCCTTGACGATTGGTCAATGGTGCTCGGTCGGCGCCGAGTAGCGCACTGAAGCTTGTGACAAGGCTCCGGCCACCGTGGCCAGAGGCTGTATCGTGGGGCGGAAACAAGCTGGTTAAACACGCTGTTAACCAGGCAATTGTCTTTCGAACTGTGCGGTGGCCGCTGAATTTCGGGCCGCGGAAGCTCTACCGCCCTACGGAGATGAGGAGGCTGATAGGTTTAAATCTGCTTACTTGTAGCGGTAGACGATACGTCCACGGGACAGGTCATAGGGAGAGAGCTCCACCACGACGCGGTCCTCGGGAAGAATACGGATGTAGTGTTGCCGCATTTTGCCGGAAATGTGAGCGAGCACCTTGTGCCCATTGTCCAGCTCTACACGGAACATCGCGTTGGGCAAAGGCTCGACAATGCGGCCTTCGACCTCGATGGCGCCTTCCTTCTTGGCCATATCCTCCACGTTTCCCGATGCTTCGGCAAGCATCTGGTTGACTACGTTTATGCAGGTAAAACCGCCTTGTCAGGCCTTTTAAAACCGGCTGACGAGGCAGACTTCAGCGTCTCTCATGTCGTTGAAAGACACCGTTCAGAAATAATACACATCACCTGCGAAAACGTCTAGTTCAGGGACGCTCACCACGACCCCTCCCCCAAGTCCCGCCGAGGAGCCCGCCATCAAACGGAGATACCGCTCAAATAAAGAGAACAGACTAAATTTTTGTGTTCTGCAACACATTCCTTGTAGCGCTGTGAGGCATGTGGCACTCTAGGAGCATAGATCCACAGGATTGTTACCCCAGGGGATATTGGGGGCAAGACCTGAGACGGATGCAACGTCGACGCGTTGTGGCCCGTCTCGGGTCTTTTTTCATGCGCGAAAGAAGAAGCACCTTACGGAAGGAAACACCATGCGGAAGGACAATCATGGTCACAAAAACTGATTTTGCGCCTCTAGCCGAGCACGTTATTCCAGCACTCGGCGGACCCGACAACATCCGAAGCGTCACCCATTGTGCAACACGGCTCCGGTTCAAAATCCGCGATGCGGAGAAAGTAGACAAGCGCGCCGTCGAAGCCGCACCTGGTGTCGTGACATTGGTTGTTGCCGGCGGTCAGCATCAGGTCGTCGTCGGCAATGAAGTTCCACTTGCGTACCAAGCAGTAATTGCACAACCCAACATGCAGGCAAAAGGCGTCAAGGGAGATACTGACCCGAGTGACACCGACGGCTCCGCCGCAGAGATCGATGACGAGAATTCTGAGAAGAAAAACCCGGTCAACGCCTTCATGGATCTCATTTCTGCGCTGTTTAGCCCCATCGTCTGGTGCCTAGCAGGGTTAGGTCTTGGCAAGGCCTTTTTGACCTTGTTCACAACCTTAGATGTGTTATCGAAAAGCTCCGATACGTATCGCGTGTTCAACGCTGCCTTCGACGGCTTCTTCTACTTCCTGCCCTTGTTCTTGGCTGTCACAGCAGCCCGAAAATTCAAAGCAGACATATTCATCGCGATGGCTACGGTCGCCCCGTTGGTTTATCCAGCCATTGTCGAAATTGGGACCCGGAATGACGTGCATTTCTTGGGCATTCCACTAAAAACGGCGACGTACACGTCGTCAGTTTTGGCCCCCATTGTCGCGGTATGGATTGCAGCATATCTTCAACACTGGTTGGAGAGCACACTCCCCGGCGCGATCCGCAACTTCTTTACGCCACTCCTTGTTGTGGCCGTCATGGTGCCATTGACGCTGCTCACCATTGGTCCTGCCATGGGGTGGTTATCAGAAATCATTGCCCAGGGCGTGAATAGTGTTTTCCAGGCCGTTCCATGGGTTGGCGGGGCCATTATGGGCGCATTCTGGCAGGTCCTCGTTATTTTCGGATTGCATTGGGCTTTTCAGCCAATCTTCCTCAATGAGCTTGCAGTCAGCAATCAAAGTATATTGATGGCTCCATTGATGGCGGCTGTGCTTGCCCAGGCAGCCGCAGCAGCTGCGGTGTGGGTTCGCTCTAAAAACTCCGCGCGAAGGAAAATCGCCGGAGCCGGAACAATTTCGGGTTTTCTCGCGGGGGTCACTGAACCCATCATTTACGGCGTGAACCTGCCGTTAAAATACCCCTTCTACGCAGGTTGTGTCGGTGGCGCAATCGGTGGGGCCATCATTGCACAGGGTAAGAACGCATTTAGCGCGTATGTATTTCCATCCATGTTGGCTTTACCTGCCACCACGAGTATCGGTTCATTCGCGGCTCAGCTCATCGGTTCTGGAACGGCAATCGCGATTGCGTTCATCGCCAGCTGGTTCCTTGTACCCTACGGGGAAAAGAAAGCCGATCAAGCCATCGCAATCCCGGGACATGAAACACAGTCGGATTCCCAAAAACATGACACAAACTCATTTGCCACGGTGGAGAACGACACAGAACCGACGGAGCACCCGAGCTCCGCAGTTTCTCCCGTGGCTTCCACAGAGTCATCCACTACCGACGTAGCAACGTCGGCGGCCGTGGTGTCCCCCATCGAAGGAACTGTCATTGATCTCAAGGATGTTCCGGACAAAGTATTCGCCTCGGGCGCGATGGGAATGGGTGTGGGTATTAAGCCGTCTTCCGGCGTCATCACTTCTCCCGTGGAGGGGACCGTGATTGCCGCCCCTCGTTCAGGTCACGCGTACGGAATCCGGTCGGCATCAGGCGTCGAGGTTCTTATCCACGTGGGCGTCGATACTGTAAAAATGAACGGAGAAGGTTTCACGACATCCGTGTCGAGGGGGGATCATGTGACAACCGGGCAGCCTCTGGGAACGGCAGATCTTGGGGCCATCTCTGCATCCGGCTACGACGACACGACGGTGGTTGTGGTCACCAACTCACAAAAGCTTGCCGACGTTTTACTCGACGTTTCCGCTGGTCGTTCCGTGAGCCACGATGTGCTGTTTACCGTCACGCCGTAGGCCGACGGCGGAATGACCGCAGCAGTAAAAATGCATCATCCACACCTTTGAGACACAGCATCGAAAGGAAAACACATGTCTCTATCCCACGAAAACCAATCCGCTTTTCCCAAAGATTTCCTATGGGGTGGGGCCACAGCGGCTAACCAAATTGAAGGAGCATATAACGAAGGTGGCAAAGGACTATCCATTCAAGATGTCCTGCCACAGGGTCTGATGGCTCCTCCCACCAAGGAACCTACCGACGATAATCTCAAACTCAATTCGATTGATTTTTATCATCGTTATGCTGACGATATTGCTCTGTTCGCCGAAATGGGATTTAAAGTCTTTCGTTTCTCTATCGCGTGGTCTCGCATTTTCCCCAACGGCGACGACGATACGCCAAACGAAGAAGGACTCGCTTTCTATGACAAGGTACTGGACGAATTAGAAAAGCACGGCATCGAGCCATTAATCACCCTTTCTCATTACGAAACGCCCCTCAATCTGGCACGCTCCTATGGTGGGTGGAAGAACCGCCAGCTCATTGACTTCTACGAAAAATATGCGCGGACTGTTTTCAACCGATACAAGGGCCGCGTGAAGTACTGGCTCACTTTCAATGAGGTCAACTCCATCCTGCACCAGCCATTCATCGGTGGAGCCATCGAAGCCTCCCGCGAGGATGTCCCCGATACCGATATCTACCAGGCCGTTCACAACATTTTGGTGGCCTCCGCGCGGGCCACGAAGGCCGGGCACGAGATCGATCCGAATAACCAGATCGGCTGCATGGTGCTCAGCATTCCCCGCTACCCGCTGACACCCAAGCCTGCCGACGCCCTAAAAGCACAGTACGAAACACAGCTCGACTCCTGCTTCGGCGATATCCACGTCTTCGGCGAATACCCGCACACGCTTAAGCGCCTGTTCAGGGAAAACAACATCAACCTGAACACCACCGACGACGATTTCAACGTCATGAAGAACAACACGGTCGATTTCGTCTCCTTCTCTTACTACATGTCGGTGGCGGAAAGCGCTGATCCCAACGCTGAACGCGGGGAAGGCAACATCATGGGTGGCGTCGTCAATCCCGAGCTGGAAGTCAGCGAGTGGGGCTGGGCTATCGACCCCGAAGGCCTGCGTTACGCGCTGAACTCAATGTGGGACCGCTGGCACAAACCGCTGTTCATCGTGGAAAACGGCCTCGGTGCCGTCGATAAACTAGTCGATGATCCTTCCGCTCCTGATGGAAAAACGGTTCATGATCAGTACCGCATCGACTACATGAACGACCACCTCGTCCAGGTCGAGGAAGCGATTAAAGATGACATTCCCGTCATGGGATATACGTCTTGGGGTTGTATTGATCTGATTTCTGCGTCCACTGCCGAGATTCGTAAACGGTATGGGTTTATTTATGTCGATCTCAATTCCGACGGTTCAGGATCCTTACAGCGGTACCGCAAAGATTCCTTTGACTGGTATAAGAACGTCATTGCAACCAATGGTGAGAGCCTCAAACGATAAAACGACAGCACCACTAAGGAGACAGGTCCACTGAAGAAATAACGCACGCCAGGTGCAGGAGCTACCGTGAAAATCGTAAGGGTACTGAACAACAACGTCGTGCTGGCCACGCGCGACGACGGCGGGGAGGTTGTTCTCACCGGGTGGGGTCTGGGGTTCGGGAAGAAAGCCGGGCAGCCCGTCGATAAGTCGAAGGTAAAACAGGTTTTTGTTCCCGAACACGGCCGCAATGTCGACAACATGGGTAGCCTGCTGGCGTCGCTGAATCTGGACTACGTGGATCTCGCCACCAATCTGGTCGATGGGGTGGCGGGTTCCCTCGTTCCACATCCGGAGTCAGCCACGGTCATTGCCCTGGCGGATCACATTCAGATGTCGGTCACAAGGCAAGGTCTAGCCGACGCGCCCGCGAATGATGGTCATCCACTGGAAGCCGAAGTCCGGCACTTATACCCGGACGAATACAGCGTCGCCGAACGAATGCTCGCTGAAACTAACGCATGGTTAGCCCGTCGGCACCAACCTCCACTCCCCCATGCCGAAGCCACGGCAATAACGCTGCATTTGGTTAACGCAGCTTTCCATACCGATGACCTCAGCGATACTTACACGATGACCGGGCTGTTTTCTCAGCTTTTCGACATCGTGGACTCCTCGCTGGGGATAACGATGGATCGGACCTCCGTCAACGCAGCTAGGTTCATCACCCACATGCGTTATTTCTTCGTCCGCGTCCGTAATGGCAATCAGCTCAACGAGGGAATGTCAGTTCTTCACGACAGCCTTGGACAGTCACACCCCGACGCCGTGTTGTGCGCGGACCGGCTGGCCAGCGTCCTAGAATTGCGGCTGGACACAGAGCTTACCGACGATGAACGAGCGTACCTCGCACTCCACGTCGCTCGGCTCAGCGCGGAAATTGGCAACGCTCACCCCTGAATCCCCCATGCCCCCATAACCGAGCGGCAATGCTGAGCGATATACCCGGCTACACTGGCCTCCACTAGTGCGGAAACAGCCACACGAAAACCCGCGCCCACAAAACATATCCACGCACAACGACGAGGTGAGAGCCCATGACAACCAACCGCGAAAAGATGATCGCCGGGCAGGATTATGATGCCAGCGACCCTGAACTCGTCCAGGCCCACTTCGACTGTTTGCGCAAACTCGCCGAAATAAATGACCAAAGCCTGCTCGACATCACGCAGCGCCACGGCCTCTACAGCAACCTGTTCAAAAGCTTCGGAAAGTCCTTTATCCAACACCCGTTTTGGTGCGATTACGGCTTCAACATCACCATCGGCGACGGGTGCTTCATCAACTTTGACGCCATATTTCTTGACCCCGCCCCCATCACGCTGGGCGATCACGTTCAAATCGGGCCACGCTGCCAGTTGCTCACCCCGCTTCACCCCATGGAGGATCACGACGCGCGGAAGGCCGGCGTCGAAAGTGCTGGGCCCATCACAATAGGGAATAACGTGTGGCTCGGCGGCGGCGTTATCGTCTGCCCCAATGTCACGATCGGCGACAATGCTGTTATCGGCGCGGGTTCCGTCGTCACGCGGGATATCCCCTCGCACACGTTCGCCGCGGGGAATCCGGCTCGCATCAAACGCGAAATCTAGAAGTATCCGGGAACCCTCGCTAGGGCCTTCCCCTGCTAGGAGTCTAATACTCCACGGGATCGCGCAGAATCGGACACGTCATGCAATGTCCTCCGCCTCGCCCCCTGCCGAGCTCCGCGGAATTGATCGTCAGCACTTCGACGCCGGCTTCACGCAGGAGGGCGTTGGTGTGGACGTTCCTGTCGTATCCCATAACAACACCCGGCTCCAGGGCCACCACGTTATTGCCGTCGTCCCACTGCTCGCGCTCGGCGGCGAAAGCCTCACCACCCGTCGGCACGATGCGAAGCTCATCCAACCCTAAAGCGCTGGTCACGGTGTCAATAAATGACCGCTCCTCGCGGTAAATCTGGAAGCCGCGGGGCTTATCCGACGGCAGCAGGGTGAATGGCCGAATCGCCTCCACCACATTCATAAATGCTGTCGCGACGTCGCGGTCGCAAAAAGTAAAGACCGTATCCAAGTGCATGCTGGCGCGGGCGGGAGCCATCTCCGCCACGATAATCCGCTCTGCGGCACCCTGGAGGAATAAACTGCGCGCAAGCTGCGAAATCGCTTGCCACGACGACCGCTCCCCCATGCCAATGAGAACTATGCCCGACCCTAGCGGCATAATGTCGCCACCTTCCAGGGTGGCCAATGCGTTTTTCTCGTCCGGATCGCCGTACCACACGGTGAAATCTCGTGACACAAAGCGCGGATGGAAACGATAAATCGCGGTCAGGAGGATCGTCTCGCGCTCACGGACCGCCCAATGCATCGGGTTAATAGACACACCGCCGTAAATCCAGGCCGTCGTATCCCGTGTGAACTGGGTATTCGGCAGCGGTGGCAGAATAAATTCCAGCTCCCCACGATGCCCAAACAGCGCACTAGTCACTGACCGGTTAAATTCCTTCGGCAAGTCCGTGAACGCAAGCCCGCCGATTAATAGAGTGGCTAGCCTCTCTGCGGGGAGCGACGAAAACCACCCGCGTAGTTCTTCGGCCAGCCCCAGACCCACCGAGTTCGGTGTCAACCATCGCTCCAGAATCCACTCCCTGGCCTCATTGATCTCCACGGTTTCACGCAGCAAATCATGAAGCTCTAAGACGGTGACGCCACGGTCGCGCATTTGCTCCACAAAGTCGTGGTGGTCGTGGCGAGCACGATCTACCCACAACATCTCGTCGAAAAGGAGGTCGTGGCAATTTCGTGGTGTCAGCCGTTGATGAGCAAGGCCGGGTGCGCATACGAGTACCTCACGGAGAGTACCGACCTCCGACCATGCACCGATTGTTGGTTTTCCGTCCGACCGGTCCTCTGCTGCGGGGATGCCCTTTGTCGTGGTTGTGGCCGTTCCGAGGGCATGATGAACGCTGCGGTTGGGTTCTTCACGGTTGGACTCTTCAGATAATGATAAATGCGAGGACATTAAGTTTTCCTCCTCCGCGGGCACGGACTATGTGAGGACAAAGGCTTTGTCAGGGGTGATCGGCCTTCGATTCTCTATCAGTGTGCCCACTTGTATGGGTGCGCCACGATCACTTCCGGGCGTTCTATTCCGGGCGCTCTACTCCGGCCGTGGTGTCAAGATCCGTGGTCCGCCCGCCGTGGCTGCCACTGTGTGTTCCCAGTGTGAGGACCATGTTCCGTCGGTGGTGATCACTGTCCAATCGTCGTCAAGGACGGCAGTGTCATAAGTCCCTAATGTCAGCATCGGCTCGATCGCCAATACGGATCCCTCTTGGATTAGTGGGCCGCGGCCTGCTGGGCCCTCGTTCGCGAGATAAGGATCTTCATGCATTTCGTGGCCGATTCCGTGCCCGCCATAGCCATCGACAATCCCAAGTGAGACGCCGTATTTCTTTTCAGCCTCGCGTGTGGCCATTTCCAGGGCGTGAGATACGTCTGTGAGATGGGCTCCCGGCACCATGGCGCGTATGCCTGCAGCAAGTACGTCCTGGGTGGCTTTATCCAAGGAGCGTAGCGAGCCACCCGCAGCGGATTCGGGGTCGTCCGGCAACTCGTCGCCCTGCAACGCACCATTTTCGCCGATACCGAATGACCAGGCACTGTCGCCGACCCAGCCGTTGAGGGTGGCGCCACAGTCGATAGAGATGTAATCCCCTGCTTCCACTATTTCCTCGGAAGTGGGGATTCCGTGGACAACGACGTCGTTGCGCGACGCGCAAATAGACGCGGGGAAGCCCCCGTATCCTAAGAAGGTGGGTGTGGCTCCTGCTTTCCTGATAACCCGTTCGGCCACCGCATTGAGCTCGAGCAAGCTGACTCCCGGTTTAGCCGCCTCTTTCACGGCAACGAGAGCATTGCCGACGATCGCGCCGGCGCGTTCCATCTGGTCGAGTTCTTCCGGTGTTTTTGCAGCGATTTTCTTCTTCCGGCGACGAAAAGCCATGGTGTTGCCTTTACGATGTGGGGACAGATATAACAAAACTCCCCGTGGTGTACTGCTCCAGGCAGTTAAACCGACGGGGAGGGAAGCAAATTAGGAATCCAAAGCCTTAAGGGCTTCCATGGTCCGCTGATTAATGTCTTCGACGGATCCTTCGGCCACGATGCGGATAATGGAGTCCTTGTAGTACTCCAGCAGCGGCGCGGTTTCGTCGCGGTACACCTTCAAGCGGGTACGGATCACTTCTTCGGTGTCGTCCGCACGGCCACGGGCCAACATGCGTTCCACAACGACGTCTTCGGAGACGTCGAACTGGACAACCGCGTCGAGCTTGGTCCCCAAGCCGTCAAGGATGTTCTTGAGTTCATCGCCCTGTTCCACGGTCCGGGGGAATCCGTCGAGGAGGAATCCGTCGGCAGCGTCGTCCTGGCTGAGCCGGTCCTTCACCATGTTGACGGTGACAGACGTCGGCACAAGCTTACCTGCGTCGATGTAGCTTTTTGCTTCCTGACCTAATTCGGTGTTGTTACCGATGTTTTCCCGGAATAGGTCGCCGGTGGACACGTGGGGAACGCCGAGTTTGTCGGAAAGAATGGCTGCCTGGGTGCCTTTACCAGCACCGGGAGGGCCAAGTAGAACGAGGCGCATATTACTTCAAGAACCCTTCGTAGTTGCTCTGCATCAATTGTGATTCGATCTGCTGAACTGTTGTCAGGCCGACGCTCACGAGAATCAGGATCGCGGTACCACCGAACGGAAGCGAACCGTGGGTTCCTCCGGACGAGGAAATTCCCATGTCGATCAAGATATTCGGTAACACGGCGATAACACCGAGGTAGAGCGAACCGACGAACAGCAGACGATTCATTACGTACCCAAGATACTCCGCTGTCGGCCGGCCCGGGCGAACGCCGGGAATGAAGCCGCCGTATTTCTTCATGTTGTCCGCCTGCTCATACGGGTCGTACTGGATGGACACGTAGAAGAAGCTGAAGAAAATGATGAGCGCGAAGTACAGGATGATGTACTGCCAGCTGGCCGGGTTCTGCAGGTACTGGATCACATCGCGCTGCCACCAGTTGTTCTTAACGTTCGTCTGCGACGAGTTCACAATCTGCGTAATCAGAACCGGCACATAAATCAGTGACGACGCGAAGATGACCGGAATAACACCCGCCTGGTTCACCTTCAGCGGCAGGTAGGTGGATGTCTCACCATATTGGCGACGCCCGACCATGCGCTTGGCGTACTGCACCGGGATGCGTCGCTGCCCCTGCTCGATGAAGATCACGCCGATGACCAGGATGAGGACACCCACGACGACGAGGGCGAAAGCCAGCCCGCCGGAGCCACGGAGGATGGCGGCGCCGTCGGCAGGAAGCCTGGTAGCGATACCGGCGAAAATGAGCAGTGACATGCCGTTGCCGATGCCCTTATCCGTGATGAGTTCACCGAGCCACATAACGAGCACCGCACCTGCTGTCATGACGAGAACCATCATGGTGACGCCGAAGGTGCCGACGTTGGAGTCCAGGACCTGGACGCCTTCGCCCAAGAGTTGCTGGCGGTCAGCCAGGGCAACGATGCCAGCGGACTGGAGGAGGGCCAACCCTACTGTCAGATAGCGGGTGTATTCGGTCATTTTGGCCTGACCGGACTGGCCTTCCTTCTTCAACTGCTCGAACTTCGGGATCACTACGGTGAGCAGCTGAACGATAATCGACGCCGTAATGTACGGCATGATGCCGATGGCGAAGATCGATAGTTGAAGGAGCGCCCCGCCCGAGAACAGGTTGATCATCGAGTACACGGAGCTTTGATCTTGGTTCAGATCATGTAAGCGATCACTAATACTCGAGTAATCGACTCCTGGTGTGGGAATTTGGGAACCGATCCTGTACAAGATGATCATTGTTATGGTGAACAAGATCTTCTTGCGAAGGTCAGGGTCCCGGAATACCGAGAGGAAAGCGGACACATATCCTCCTGAGACAGTAAGGCATAAATTTTTAGGCGCAGGCCAACGACTAACACACTCTAGCAGCACCGGCGGGTGAAGGCCTATCCGTTCGGACTTGGAAAAGGCCTGTTCGAGCGAAAAGGGGCGACCCTTTCACCTACTCAGGTGAAGGCCGCCCTCTTTTCCTATCAGTTCAGGCTTGTCCGGCCGCGTTGACTGTGATTTCCGTTACGACGCCACATGTGGGGCCATTCTCACAGTCACGAACAGTCACGAGCCGGAGCCCAGCGATGATGATCGCGTAATTACTTGGTTTCGGTGACGGATCCACCGGCAGCCTCGATCTTCTGCTTGGCAGAGGCCGAGAACTTCGTTGCGGTCACGTTGACCGACGCGGTGATCTCGCCGTCGCCAAGAACCTTGACCGGCTGCTTTGCGCGGACCAGGCCGGCAGAGGCGAGGTCGGCGATGGTGACGTCGCCACCGTTTTCGAAGTGCTTCTGGAGGTCCGCAACGTTGACCACCTGGTAGGTGACCTTGTTGGGGTTCTTGAAGCCCTTCAACTTAGGCAGACGCATGTGGATCGGCATCTGGCCACCTTCGAACGCAGCAGAGACCTGCTTGCGTGCCTTGGTGCCCTTCGTACCGCGACCAGCGGTCTTACCTTTCGATGCCTCACCGCGGCCGACGCGGGTCTTGGGCTTGTTCGCGCCCTTCGCTGGGCGCAGGTCATGAAGCTTGATGGGTTCGCTCATATTTTCCTACTCCCCCGCCACTTCTTCGACCGTGACCAAGTGGCGAACCACGTTGACCATCCCGCGCACCTGAGGGGTGTCGGGCTGGACGACTGAGTGACGAATGCGCTTGAGGCCGAGGGACCGAAGATTGTCCTTCTGCTTCTTTCTGGTACCGACGGTGCCTTTAACCTGTGTGATTTTCAGTGCCATGGGTTACGCCCCCTGCCCTGCGCGAGCGCGCAGCATACGAGTCGGGGTGACCTCTTCGACAGACTTGCCACGACGGGCGGCGACCTCTTCGGGGCGCACGAGCTGCTTGAGGGCATCCACGGTTGCATGGACAACGTTGATGGCGTTGTCGGAGCCGAGGGACTTCGACAGAACGTCCTGGATTCCCGCGCATTCGAGAACCGGACGGGTGGCGCCACCAGCGATCACACCGGTACCGGGGGCGGCCGGGCGGAGCATCACGATGCCCGCGGCAGCCTCGCCCTGGACCGGGTGGGTGATGGTTCCGGCAATCATGGGCACGCGGAAGAAGTTCTTGCGAGCCTCTTCGGCACCCTTCTGGATTGCGGCGGGAACCTCTTTGGCTTTGCCGTAGCCGACGCCAACCATGCCCTGTCCGTCACCGACGATGACGAGGGCGGTGAAGCTGAAGCGACGACCACCTTTCACAACCTTGGAGACGCGGTTGATGGTGACGACGCGCTCGATGTACTGGTTGCGGTCGTCGTCACGGCCGCGTCCGCGGCGGTTGTTGCGATCATTGCGGCCGCGATCGTTGCGGCCCTTGTTGTTGTCGTTCTTGTCGGCGGAGCGTCCGCCGTCACGCCGTTCACGTCCCGGCATTACGCGATCCTTCCGTTGTTGAGTGCGGTGCTATGCGTGGCCATTAGAATTTCAGACCACCTTCACGTGCGGCGTCGGCCAGTGCGGCGACGCGACCGTGGTACTTGTAGCCACCGCGGTCAAACTTGACAGTCTCAATGCCCTTCGCCTTGGCGCGCTCGGCGATCAACTCGCCAACCTTTGCGCCACGAGCTTTCTTGTCGCCTTCCATGGCGCGGACTTCAGGCTCGATGGACGACGCAGCGGCCAGGGTGTGGCCAATGGTGTCGTCGATAACCTGGACGTGCATGTGCCGTGAGGTCCGGTGCACGACGAGGCGCGGGGTCTCAGCGGTGCCACGAAGGTTCTTGCGAATGCGGAAGTGGCGAGCCTTACGAGCCACGCGACGGCGAGTGGCAATGTCTTTACCGATAGGGAGACGCTTGTTGTCGTTGCTCATTACTTACCCGTCTTTCCGACCTTGCGGCGGATCTGCTCACCTTCGTAGCGGATACCCTTGCCCTTGTAGGGGTCGTCCTTGCGCAGACGACGGATATTCGCGGCGAGCTGCCCCACCTGCTGTTTGTCGATACCACTGATAGAGAACTTGGTCTGTCCGTCCACGGCGAAGGTGATGCCTTCCGGTGCCTTGATCAGGATCGGGTGGCTGTAGCCGAGGGAGAATTCCAAGTCGCTGCCCTTAGCCAGCACACGGTAGCCAACACCGAAGATTTCCATCTTGATGGTGTAGCCCTCAGTCACGCCGACAACCATGTTGTTGATCAGCGAGCGCGACAGGCCGTGCAGAGAGCGGCTCTTGCGGTGATCGTCGGGGCGGGAGACGACGATTTCGTCGCCTTCCTGAGCGATGGTGATGGGCTCCGGAACGTCGATAGCCAGGGTGCCCTTCGGGCCCTTGACCTCAACGTTCTGCCCATTGATGGTGACGGTGACGTTGGATGGGACCGCCACTGGTGAGTTACCAATACGCGACATGTGTGTTCACTCCTCCCCTACCAGACGTAGGCGAGAACTTCTCCGCCTACGCCCTTCTCAGAAGCCTGACGGTCAGTGAGCAGACCCTGGGACGTGGAAATGATAGCCACGCCCAGGCCACCCAGGACCTGAGGCAGGTTGGTAGACTTTGCATAGACGCGCAGACCAGGGCTGGACACGCGGCGCACACCGGACAGCGAGCGCTGGCGGGTGGAGCCATACTTCAGCTCGATGGTCAGGGTCTTACCGACTTTGGCGTCCTCAACGGTGAAGTCAGCAATGTAGCCTTCTTGCTTCAAGATCTCTGCGATGTGGACCTTGAGGTTTGACGAAGGCATCGAGACAGTGTCGTGGTACGCATTACTTGCGTTGCGTACGCGCGACAGCATGTCGGCGATAGGATCTGTCATGGTCATGGATGTGACCTAGTGCCTTTCTCGCTGCGGTTCCCTTCCACCACGCGTTATCCCCGTTTCGGGCAAGCGACTGATGGGTTACCGCAGAAAATCCCCCGGCAATGTCACTGTCTCCATCCGCGAACTAGCTGTTCCACGCTTTCGTGCGCGCAACTAGCCCATCTAGCTGGGGTTTTGGCAGGATTATTGCCGAGGGTTCAGGTGAACCACTCAGGGGCGCCGAACCAGCTCAGTAACTGAACGGCTCGCTGCTTGTCTTCGAGGGACGCTGTGAGGCGGGTGGGCCTACAACAAAGTAGATGTACAAAGACTCAAGCAGTCTAACAACCAGGGTATTTCTTTCAAAATCGCTTGCCGACGCCGGTCAACGCAGTGCTTTCGTCTGTGCGTCGCGCTGTGTTGTCGCGCTGTTTTTATGCACCCCAGAAGGGGCTGCCCCTCCTGCACGCTCAGAGTTACGATGAGGTCACCAGATCATCATCGGATAGAAGGAAGAGCCAGGTCATGCCCTTCACACCACATGCTCCATTTGTTCTCAATATTAACGACGAGGCTCCGGCCGCGAAGGAGGGCGATTTCCCCGCCGCGCAACGCTTAGCCACTGCCGACGGGGCGACGATCGTGGCATTCCGCTTCGCACCAGGTCAGCGCCTGGATTCGCATCATGCACCGCACCCGATCTCCGTCCAGGTGATCGAAGGGGAGGTTGAGTTCGCCGTCGCCAGGAAGGCGTCTGACCCGTCGGAAGTCGATGAAAATGAGTTCACGGCGACCACGTTGACGCCGGGGATGGTGCAATATGTTCCGGCGTTCGTGGTCCACCATGTGACGTCGAAGGATGGGGCGATCATGCAGCTCACGCTGCACACCGGCGACCATGAGGGGTATCAGGGGCACTCCGGGAAGCCCGAGAAGCTCCCGTTCGAAAAGTAGCGCTGGCCCACGCCGGGGCGGGCTACTTCCCTGCTAGATAAATCCCCTGCTAAATAGCCTTGTCGAACTGTTCAATCGCCCACGGAATGGTCAGCGGGTTGGGCAGGCTCATGGCCGTCGCGGTGTCCTGAGAAATCTCCCGCATGTTCCCTTCTTTAACAGCCTTAATGTTCTGGAACAGCGGGTTTTTCTTTGCTTCCTCATTACTCCCGGCGTAATCGAGTAGGAAGAGGTAGTCGAGTTCGTCGAGCTGCGAGAGGTTCTCGGAGGAGAGATATTTGTAGAACTGGCCGTTATCTCCCTTATTAAGGTCGTCCGGAATGACGAATCCCAGGTCCTTAATAAACTGTCCGCGGCCATCGCCACTGGTATAGACCGCGAATTGGCCTTGCATGGCAATAACTGTGGCGGCTTTCTTACCTTTTAGGTCCGGGTGGGATGACGAGAAATCATCAAATTTCTTCTTAGTGTCGCTGACGAGTTTGTCGCCGTCGGATTCCTTGCCTACCGCCTTGGCAATTTCTTTGACCTGAGCGTCCCACGGCACCTGGTAGTCGGCGTACTTATCGGGGTGAACGATGGTCGGCGCAATATCGTTGAGCCGCTTCTTCTCATCATCTTTCAGCCCGGAGTTCACGGCAATAATCTTCGACGGCTTTGCAGTGGCAATTTTTTCCAGAACGTCGTTGCCGATTTCCTGGGACGTCGCTGCCATGACGGTGATGTCTTTGCCCTTGACTTTGTCGCTCGCCCAGGGGCCGACGCCGTTGTCTTTCTTCTCATCCATTCCCATCGGGGTCAAGATGAAGGTTGGCGTGATGTTCATCGCCAGAAGCGTGCAGTAATCCCCCCATCCGATAGCGGCGATGCGGTCGTTCTTGCTTGAGTTATCGCTGTTCTTGTCATCATCGTCGTTGCTACATGCGCTGACAACGCCGGCCGTGGTGGCCAATGCAGCAATAGCGAGGGAAGATTTCAAGAAGTTACGACGACTGGTTGGCACGGATACCCCTTTCACTGCGGGATGAGGCGGTCGAAATCCCACGTGGGCCTCATTCACGCATTGTGTTGACCACATACGTAGGTCTCGGTCAAAGAACACGTATCACTTTAGCTAAGCCTTACAGTGGGAGTCTAGGGATATCCATCTGTGGTTACACACACTCGTTATTTTAAAACCTAGGCATTCGTATGTACGCCGGGCTTATCTTTATATGCCGTACACTTCCGAGCGGACCTAAACGGAGTGTTCGGAGAAAGAACATTATCGACGTGCAACCACTCGCACGACACAGCGTCGGGAGAGACGCTCACTGCCATATATCCGTGGTGAATAAAGTCTATCCACTTAAACCACGCATTAGTCTTCTGAAGAACGTCGGCAGCGGTGGTAGAAACCTGCCGTGCTGCCTGGTCTAATGCCCGTGATTTCGCAACAGTATCGAAAAGACCGTTAGCGGTAATAGACGGCGTCACAAACTCTGTGGCAACAACATCTTTGGATGCTCCGCTACGATACTTTTGAATGTCTCGCGGAATGTCATTGGCCCACGACGAGTGAATATCCCCGGTCAAGAACACCACGTTTTTCTTAGTGTCGGCGATGAGGTCAATAATCTTTTGCCGTTCGGCCATGTAGCCATCCCACTGGTCAGTGTTGAGGGGGATACCCTGGTCCGGCAGCCCAATTTGTGTGACTAACCAATCATGGGTGCGCTGGTCAAGGCCGTCGGGAAGAGTCATGGGCGCGAACATCACTTCATTGGCAACTATCTGCCACGTGGTCGGAGAACTGGACAGTACGTTCCCGAACCACTCAAACTGGGTCTGCCCCATCATGGAGCGATCATCCTTGCCGGCGGCGCGGATGAAATCCGGATCCGTCTTAAGGAACATCTTTTTATTGGTATAAACCAATTCATAATCGCGGTACGTGCGCAAATCCGGGATGATGAATTCCATCAGGTTTCCGTATTGCAGCTTCCGGTACAGATGTGAGCCTTGGTTCCCCGCGCTCACTCGCACTGGTAGCCATTCAAAATAGGCCTGCATCGCGGCGGCTTTAATGGCTTGATAGTTGTCATCGGGTTCAGCTGAGTTTCCCGCGGCCCCCTCACGCCAGTTGTTGTCGGCAAATTCGTGATCATCCCAAATGCAGATGAAGGGCTTGGCTGCGTGGCAATCGGCCAGGTCAGGGTCTTCGTGGTAGCATCCCTGGCGGATTCGATAGTCCTGCAAAGTCGTGGTGCGTTCCGCCGGCTGCACCACGCGAACTTGCGAATCATAAGCGCCGTTGTACCCGCCCGTCTCGTATTCGTAAGTGTAATCGCCCAGGTGGAGGACAAATTCGAGGTCGTCCCGCCCAGCAATATCCCGGTAGGAGCGGAAGTACCCGGCCTCGTAATTACTGCATGAGACCACACCGAAATTGACCGTCCGCTCCCCACCACTGCCAAGCGCAGTCCGAGTCCGGCCAACGCGCGAATAGTGTGGTTTCCCGTCGCGCTCAACAGCAAACCGATAGAAGTATTGAGTGTCGGGCTGCAGATCTTTCACATCAACTTTGATCGTGTGATCTTTGCTTGCCGACGAGGTTTCGTAACCACTCCGAACGATTTTCCTGAAATCAGGCGACGTGGATACCTCCCAGTTGACCTGTGTGTCTGCGCCCTTCTCCGACCCCGGTGTGGCCTCAGGCGAGGGGGTCACACGTGTCCAGATGATGACGCTGTCCGGTTGTGGATCTCCCGACGCGACGGAGTGGCGGAAGAGATCGGTGTCGACGGATTCTTCCTGCGGGGCTGTGTCTGGTCCCGGCACATCCCCTGCGTAGGCACGAGGGTACCGTCCGGCGAGGGCACTACCAGCAGCGATGGTTCCGCCCGCCGCTAACGACGATCGCAAGAAACTGCGGCGCGTGTACGAGTGCCGGCCAGCGGGCCGTTTGGCTTCGCGATAAGGGCCCTCCGGCTTCGTCGATTCGGACGACGTGGTTACTTGTCGCTGTGTGTTCTTACGTTCCTTGTTCGTCATAACGGTCCTCTCCTCTACCGTGCTTTTCTGTTCTTCGGCCGTTGTGTTCTTCGGCCGTTTCATGAGGTGGTCATCCTCACTGGGCAACCAGGGGCACGCAGACTTAATTCACATGAACGCTGCCGTCGTCGTTGACGGTCACGTCGGCTTTCATGGCCGCCGCAAGGTTGATTCGCTCCCAGGATCCGCGTGGCGATTGGTCATCAAGCGGCATCCCTGCGGGACCCGCGGTTTGTTCAATCACTTGGGCGCGCTGCTCATAGGTGAGGTTGGGGAAGGCATTAATCAGGAGGTCGGGAGCAGCCTGGGGCACGATCATCGCGGCATTGGGGTCACTGACCGGCGCGAAGTCGTAGTTCATTCGGTAGGCGTAGTTGCCGAGCGCGTTGTCGTCGTATTTGCTATCCGCGGCCACACAGTTGACTAAGGTGTCGCCGCACCTCCACTCCAGCTCAGCACGGATTTCCTGCGCTGCCGCCATGAGGTTATTCCTCATGCGCGGGTCATTCCACCGGTCCGCCGCCGCGGCCAACCCTGTCATCCGGCCACCCATCACATCGAGGGGATAGTGAACACCGAGGACCACGCGGTTGTATCCGGCCTCGGATCCGCGGGCGAGCAGCTGGTCCGAGAGTTCGGGCAGCATGGCCGCGAGCAGCGTCGTCGTCCATGTTGCTTGATTTGTGTGACCGGACGGGAATGCTTTGGAATGCCCGTACAAATCCTCGCCGGGGACCTCGTATTTGTTGATCTGGTCGGGGTGGTCGTCATACGGGCGGGTCTCATTGAAACCAATCTTTTCGACGATGGTGCTGCTCGCGAGGCCACCCGCCCGCGCGGTAATCCCACCGAAGAGCATCACCGTCTTGGGGAGGCGATTCTCGTTGAGAGCCTGGCGGAATTCTTCGCCTAACCGGCCACCGAATGCATCGGAGAACAGCTGGAGGACGCCCTCTTTGTCGGCGCGTGCATCGTTTTGTGCCCGCGAGATCGCGGTCGGATTCGTCGCGGCGTCGTGATTAATGCGGGTGAGCGTCGCAAGGTTCGTGTCTTGAACCTCGGGATGGTGGGCTTTGAGGTCCGGGTACGAACCGATGACATCCGCGTAGATACCGAAGGGGTGAGAGCTGAGGTCAGAGAGGTACCAGTTGTATTCCTCGGGTGGGAATGCCTGGGGTGTGGGGGCTCCCTCGTGCTGAACAGGTGGGTGAAGGTACGGGATGGTGGCGGTGATGTCCGTGGCGGCTGCGGCCTGGGGAACTGTGTTCGACGGCGTAATTCCACCGGTGGAGACGGTGGCTCCGAGAACAAGCGAGGCGACGGCGACACGTGAGAATCGTCGCGCGGTTATCCCGCGGTCGCGTGGGGGTTTCTGCGGGGAGCGAACCGATTGTGGGCGGGAGGAAAACAATTCAGGCTGGGGCATCCAGGCGTACCTTTCAAAACGTGTGGTAAGCGCTCGCTGGTCCAATGACGCGGGTAGAGGTCACTGGTAGCTCCATTTATCGTGTGTGACCATAGCGACGTGGTGTCGACACTCAGGTGTCGCCCGCACCAACACTGTGTGAACTTTGGGTGAACGGACCCGCCACAGAAGCCCAGTCGTGGACACATCACAAGCCCGCAACCAGCACGTAATACGATGGAGTGCATTGTCGTCACACAGAAAGGTCACCCTGTAGGTACATCGAGTGAGCACTGATCCGAACTCATCATCCTCGAATCCTCCGTCATCCTCGTCCCCTGACCGGGGGCGTTCGTCGTCAGTGGGCAAGGTCGAACGTGTCGACGTCCACTCGGCGGATCCCAACGCCGCGTCCGCTACATCCTCTGCCACGGGTACGTCTTCCACCACGGTGCCGAAGAAAAACCAGCTCACCGCTGCGGTTCTCACGTCGCTCGCGCTACTTTCCGCGGCGGGGCCGCTGGGCACCGACATGTATTTGCCCACGTTTATCGACATCGCGAAGGATCTGTCAACGACGGCCTCGTCGGTGCAGCTCACGCTATCTGCGTTCATGATCGGCTTAGCCGTGGGCCAGTTGTTCGCGGGTCCTATTTCTGACGGGGTGGGGCGGCGTCGGCCCCTGGTGATCGGCTCGTTATTGTTCTTCGTTTTCTCCGCCGGGTGTGCCCTCACCCCGTCGATCGGTTTACTGATTGCCTTCCGATTGCTTCAAGGCATAGCGGGCGGGACTACCGTCGTCGTCGCTCGTTCCGTCATTCCTGACGTCGCGCATGGCAGGGCTGCGGCGTCTGCGTTCTCCGCGCTGATGGCGATCCAGGGGCTCGCGCCGGCGATTGCTCCGCTGCTGGGTGGTTTTCTTTCTCCTCTCATCGGGTGGCGTGGCATTTTCTGGGTGCTCGCCGCGTTTAACGTGATTATGGTCGTGGTGTCCCGCTTCGTGGTGCCCGAAAGCCTGCCGGCTGACCGTCGCACTCCGGGCGCCATCCGCAACCTTTTGCCCACCATTTTCCGTTGTTTCGGCCGCCCGGCTTTCATCGGCTACTGCTTCGCTTTCGCGGTCGGGTTCGGCACGTTCTTTTCCTACATCTCGGCCTCACCGTTTGTTCTCCAAGACCAACTTGGATTACCGACGCATGTCTACTCGATTACCTTCGCTATCAACTCGCTCGCGATCGCGGGAATGTCGGCCCTCAATGGCACACTCGTCGGGCGGTTTGAGGTGCGCTCTGTACTGGTCTTTGGGCTCATCCTCTACGTCGCGACCTCCGCAATTTTGCTTATCGACGCTCTGCTGGGCCCGTGGCTCTGGCCGACGCTCATTTGTCTCTTTGTCATGACGTCAGCGACGGGGCTGTTGCTGGGTAATGCGACTGCCTTGGGTGTTGAGGCCGTCCGCGATATCGGCGCGGGTGCGGGCTCTGGTGCGATGGGCGCTCTGCAGTTCCTAGCGGCCGGGATTGTGTCTCCTCTCGTGGGGATCGGCTCTGACCCGTCGCTGTCCATGGCGTTGTGCATGCTGGTGTGTTCGATTATCGCCATCGTGGGGTGTGTCACGCTCACGCGCTCGTCGGATAGGGCTTAGCTCGGTCTACCATCCCGACGAAACCCAGGCTCACCAAAAACTCACGAAAGCACGGTTAGCTTTGTGTGGTTATACTTTTCAATATGCACGCGGGCGACCGCGATCTATATGATTCGGTCGGCCGACAAGGCCCACGACCTTTAGGCCCTTCGGTCGGCCCCGAGATCCAAAAAGGCCACAAGCCTTCCTTTGAGCGAGTATTGGAGTAAAACACGAGTGCTTTCTTCGATGCGCACACCCCATCGCGCTACCACCGCCACACCGTCCAACGAATCACGACCCACATCGCGTGCCAGGGAAAACACACGTCCTCGGTCGCGACGGCTTGGCACGTGGGTTGCAATCACTATGTCCGGCGTCGTCTTCTTACAGGGCTGCACGATTTCTCATCATGATGAAAAGGAGTCGGAGTCCGAGAAGCAAATGTCAGAGTTCAAGGAGCGCAATGCCAAGTATTCTGCGCATAACAATGACGGCTCCGGGCCCAATGATTCGATTCGGTGGGTAGACCGCACAAAGACTTCTCCCCTAGTCCTCGTGGCCCCGCACGCGACGAATCACCACCGCAGGGGTCAACCTAAGGTTGCTGATTTATACACCGGTGGGATCACTGAGATGGTGGCCGATAAACTCAACGTGTCTGCGCTCACCACAACGGGGAAAGTGTCAGACTGGCACGATAATTGGAAAACGCGCGATGACAAGTTCACGCGCGTCCTCAAGGGCCTCCCAGACAACGCCATCATCGTCGAGCTGCATGGTATGGATGATTCCTCATCCGAAGAGCCTGTTTCTGTCGGAACGGGTGATCGTCCATCGCCTATGACCGACGATATTGTCCGGCGTTTATCGGAAACTCTCCACGGACAGGTGGATATTGATGCTGGATTTAACGCCCAGGCTTCCTACACGGTGACCGATTTTATGCAGAAGCGGGGGCATTCCGCGATGCAGATTGAGATGAATCACGCGATTCGGGATCCCAAACAGGGGCAGACTCCGACCACCATTGCCCGATTATCAACGGCTTTCCGTGAGGCATTGACTGATTTGCCAACGTTGGATACGAAGCCGACTCGTGAACAGGACGCACCGGCGCCGAATATTGACAAGGTTCGTGAGTCCGAGAAGGAAAAGCCGTCGAGTAAAAAGAATTCGACGAGCCTGGAGCCTGAGCCAGAGAGCTCGTCGTCTCAGCGGTCGACGTCGAAGTCGTCACGACGATCGTCAACGTCGACGAAGAAGAAGTCTAAGAGTTCACGCGCGTCGGACCACGCGGACCCTGATCGGGAGCCTTCGCGGCGCTCATCCGATGAGGACTAGAGCGGGACTCTGAAGGGCCCACGCCTTACACGGCGGAGCCCCTCACGGTCGCCTCTGGCTAGGCGACTCTTCTACAGGAAAGCCACGAGGGGCGCTGCTACCAGGCTGGTGCCGATAAGAGAAATCCTCATTCCTCCACCGGTACGTTTGAACCCGTACTGGATCAGGTCATTGGCGATAATCGCGGGGAGGACGCAGAGAACGATATTCTGTGGCCCCGCGAGTTTCGCGCCTTCAACCAGCGAGAATATGTATTCAATCATGATCGTGACCGCGAAGGACGTGAAGATCAACACCACGAACCGGTCTTTGCCGAAGAGTGGCACACGCGCTTCGTACGCGTGATAGATCAGGTACACGGCCGCCACGGACAAGCCAAGGATCAGGAGATACCAGGTGTTCGCCGCTGCCGCCGCCCACAGGAAGCCGACGGTCACGTACCCGCCAGTGCGGAGTTTGAACGTACGAACAGTTTGTTCCTGAATGATCAGCGCCATCAGCACAGAGGTGGCCGATAGGGCGAACACGAGGGGAAGACGTTCGATGGACGCGTCGAAAAGCTGATCAGATATCGAGATGTTTAGCCACTTGACGGTCACGTACGTCAGCGCCCACCCGACAGCGCCTGCGAGGGGCACCATCCACAGCATGGGCAATAGGGTCTTCTTGAGCCCTTGTTTATTCAGCGAGTTGGTGATCATACCGGGGACGATCACGCCGACGAGGGCCAGGCCGTACTGTTCCTTGGTCCTGTAAAACAGGAACTCGGAAAGCCCCAGCCAGGCCAATCCGCAGATCACACCGATACCGAGACCGATGGCGAAAATTTGTCGCGGGCGGGGAAGGAAGATTTTGAGGACGACGAACCTGATGAGTACGAAGGCGAACATGGACACAAGGACTGTGACCAAGGAGTTCAATGGCGCATAAAGGGATGCTGCCAAATACCCAACGGCCAGCGTTCCGCCGATCGATACGCGATACTTACGGAAGTACAGATAGCTGACCATCACCCCAATGAGGAAGGTGAGGTGAATGTAGTCGCAGAGGAAACTATATCCCTGAGATTCCAGCAGGTTCACTACGCCATGACCTCTACATGCTCGTCTTTACGTGATACTGCGCCGATTTCGTTATCGATATCGGCGTCTTTGCCTCGCGCAGCCACGTCCGTGTTGGTGGTCGTCACAGCCTCTTCAGGGGCGGTAACTTCCACGGAGCCCGTCAGCTCTTCCACGGGAGCGAGCGCGTTTTCAGACTTCAGCGTGGAGATGTACTTCTCCATGGACTGAACGTGCTGTGTGTGGATGTTGACCATACCGTAGACGGCAACCTCGGCGTCATCGTCGAAGGACTCGCGGGCACGGCCACCAGCGCTTTGCCGTCGGTTTCCTCGATGTCTGTCGTGGTCAAAATGTTGCTTTCGTGCACGCCGCCAGCGACCAGCTTCTGATACACGGCGTCTTGGATATCTCCGTAGAGCACGATCTTGTCGAACTGCTCCTTGAGGTCCTTGGTGATCACGTCGACAAACATGGACGCGCGGTCGGTGCGGTCAGCACGGTTGTTCATCGCGATGACGTGCTTGGTGCCCTCCGGCAGGCGGCCGTCGTGAACGGAATTGTAGACCTTGGTGGTGGATTCCCAGTCGTTGACCGCGAACATGGGCACCCAGTAGAGGGAGTTGTTTTCTTCCTCCACCTTGATGACCTTGGTCGTGCCCGGGTCGGGCTCTGCCTTGAGCATGCCGCGCACAGCGACGTCGGTGTCGATATCGAGGGCTTCAGCCAGGGTCAACACAACAGCGACGTTCTCTTCGAACTGCTGGTACGCGAACTTGTCGACGAGGCTCCGGGAAAGCTCACTCTCTTCAGCGACGATCAACCGGGAGTTCCGAGCCTCGCAGTTCTTCCGGATGACTTTGAGGACGCTTTCATTGCGCTCACCGGTGATAACCAGCCCGTGTTCGGGGACAGTGTTACACAGGGAGTCGGCGATTTCCTCGACCGTGTCCCCCATTTCTTCCTGGTGGTCCAGTCGGACGTTCGTGATCACGGAAATAGGCGAACGGAGAATGACGTTCTGGCACAGATTCTGGTATTTTGGCTTGACCGCCATGCATTCGACGACGAGGCCGTTGACGGAGCCGTCGAGCCATTCTTTCAAGAAGTCGTACTGCTCGTTGATATTCGCGGGGCCGGTGCGCTGAATGGGGTGTTCGCCCGCTTGGGGGTCGATGACGCACGCGTAGGTACCCGTGGTTTTTGACACTGTGGATACCCCGGCTTCGCGGAGGACACTACCCAGCATGCGGGTGATGGTGGATTTACCGCGGATACCGTTGACGTGGATGTTGTAGTCAAGTTTGGACATGCGCGAACGGTGCGCATTTTCTTTACGACGGAACGCGTACATTCCGGCGATCCCAGCCGTTCCTGCAAGCGCGGCGAAGGTAATCATGAAAAAATCACTCCTGGCAGAGCGTGATGAGAGATGAAGGCACTGTTACGACACGTGAAAAGCGGCCCTAACCCAATAACACCCCCTCAACCGTGACAAACGGACACCGTTGACGCCATAAACCGACCACATACGAAGTGGGCACATGTATGTGATGGAGGGCCATCAGCGTTCCCCGGGCATTAACTTCGGGCACATCACCGGGAATGGCATGAAAACAACGTGTTACCGCTACGTTTGCATGTGCTATTCACGGAGGAAGTAGGAACCCAGCACGGGGGTGTGCTTGTTGCTAGAACTCGCAGTTCCAATGTCAAAATAACCAGTGGTGAAGCTTACAGAGAACTCTAAACTCTGGCTAATGGAAATCACACAATTATCAAACACATAGGGCTTCATTTGTGCGTTTTTATGGGTAGATGGCGAGTATTTTTGTTTCCATGTCCGCTTAGCACCCCCGATGAACGCCATCACTCGCACACTGGAAACGCATCATCTTCACTGGACAACGAACTAGTTATGACATTACAAATGGATGTCAGACCAGCTGATTATTACCCTCTTGAGACATAAACTTAAAAATTTCGTAACAATTAAGGTGATATCGATCACATTTATATCTGGGTAGTTGAATATGCCAGCAGGTATAAGAAAGTGCGGGTGCTTACACACCCGCACTTTCATCTCTCATCACACCGCGTCAAGTGGCCACGGAGCTGTGCCCTAGCTCGCCTTGCCGACTCCGCACGTTGTGACACCTATGTAATCGTTGGATAGCGACAAAGCGTTACACCATCAACGCCTACATCTTATATTTACTCAAAAATTAATAACGCGGAGCCTATGCAGAATAATCGGGGAAGGACCGCGTGGTCGTTACCGCCGTGGTGTCGTTATCGTCTTGAAGGGCAGCCTGAATATCAGTCGCCTGAGGGGCTGGCGGCTGCTGATAATCCGATATTGCATGCATTAAGTCTCCAGGACACCCATGCTTTAGCCCCACCAGGTGGCCAAATTCATGAGCGATCGTTCCCTGACGAGCACTCTGTGACATTCCATCCAAATAATCAGCATTCAGTAACACGCGGTACGGATCGTGTCGTGTCCAACCCACCCACGTAGCGTCATCACGCTTGACGTCAAAAACGCGAACCGAATTCGTCGTTTCCTTATCCACGACGTCAAACGTGATTGCCCCATTTGTAGCTTTGGTCCACGAACTGGCTGCGGCCTTAATTTCATCCGAATACCGCGCACTATCGTCGAAAATAACGACTTTCCCATCGTGCACGGCCCCGTGGCCTTTACGGAAAAGCTCCAGCTTCGGAAGGGGCTGGCCCTGTTCAACTGCCTGATGAGCTTCCTCGCATTGTTCGGCCGAATTATTCTGCCCATTTTGTTCATTAGCGTGAGCGGATGGGCTAGTACCAGGAGCAACAAGCAGAGCTGCCGACGCCGCCATAGACATCACGGCCGTCGCAAATCGTCGATGGTTACGATGCAGGTCTGTTCGAGTCCCCGATACTTGAGTGTTCTGAGATACGTGGGCGTGAGGCATAAAGCGCATTGTGGATCACTTTCTGTGGTCGAGTTTCACGTGGGCACGTGCACTTCATGCTCACCACGCACTACGCGGTGCGAGGGTGTGTGGTTGTCCTTTCACATAGTGACGTGCCCCGGGCAATGTGATAACTTGCACAGTTTTGTACATCAGTATAAAAGCACCCCGGCATACGATGACGGAAATCCACCAGATGCCGGGGTGATTGGATGGAATTGAAATTTTGCTCCACACTGCGAAGTTGTCCACGGATAGGCCAGTAGCCTTTCTCCGGCGATAACTCAACTGTCTAAAGCCGATTCCAACTCCTGTATTTGTCTAGCGCTAAAGCTGCTTAGCAATTAGCGCGACAGTACCATTCTTGAGGTCAAGAATGACTCCACTATTGAAGTCGCTCGACTGATCCTTCAAATTTTGGGCGGTTAGAACCTTCTTATCCTTAACACCTTTAGCAACCTGGTCGGCGAACTTATCAATGCCAGGGATTGCTTTCACAATCTCTTTCTTGACGTCATCGCCCTTACCGAGATCGCTGATCAAGTTGGCTAGCTTCTCTGCATCGCAGCTACTGAGATAAACGAATTGCTGCACATTGCGCTTATTCGAAATAGTTATCTCTTTACCATCGGCCGTGAAAATGCGATCGAGAGGCTCGGCCATCGAGGCCAACGCAGTCTGACCTTCACACGAAGGCTTTGCACTTGCTGCTGGCGCAACACCTGCCGATACAGTTGCTATACCACACGCGATAGCTCCGCTAAGCGCTAGGGCACCAATTTTTTTGGTGAGTCCCATTGATTTGTCTCCTATTGGTAATGGCCATATGGGGAACGGTGACATTCACGCGACCTCATAGCACACTCCTTACTGTGTGCCACCAGGCTCGCGCGACGTTCACCATCCCTCGGAGCCTTCAAAGAAATGCTGTCGCTCACAAATGAGGACGAGGAAAAGGGTTCCCGACCACACGAAATTTGCTGAGAGCTTGGTCTCATAGCCCAGCTCTAAGCCATTTTTACGTCACTATGACGCCAAGTCACTGTGACGCCGAATTCACCGCCCTCGTGTTCCACATAGGGAACCATTGAGGACGAAAATTCGCGTTGGTGGTCAGGAAAGTCTGAGGGTTAGGTGTTCTGGGTTTGGACCTAGAACCGCGGGCTACGGTGGCCCCCTAAAGGGGCCGACCGTTCATACCGCGTAATGCCTATCCTTCCTGGGAGCGGCGACGGTTCCAGAGAACAACGCCTGCGCCCGTGGCTATCAAGGCCATAGCCAGCAGTGCCAACCAGATCACGTTTGCACCGGTGGAAGCTAGCGCTCCACCTACTCCGTGGCTGGAGCCGCTGCCAGATCCGTTACCGGAACCGTTGTCGGACCCGTTACCGGAGCCGTTATCGGACCCGCTGCTAGATCCGTTATCAGAGCCGTGGCCAGCACCATTGGAGCCGTTATCTGATCCGTTTGAGTCGTTACCGGAACCATTGTCGGAACCATTACCGGAACCGTTGTCGGGACCTTCAGAGTCGCCAGGCTTGCCATTGTCCGTAGACGGGGCCGGGGACTCAGATGAAGTGGTACCACTCTGACCAGGCTTGCCCGGGGTTTCACTCGAGTTGTCCGAACCAGGCTTACCGGGGGTCGGGTGGGTTCCGGATTCACCAGGCTGGCGAGAGTCAGCCGGAACCGGCTTACCTTCTGGCGACGTTACGAACGTCTGCGCAGAGTCATTGGCGTCTTCGTGCTTGACGGTCTCGCGATCATCCTTGCTCGGATTCTTCGGCGTCCCATCATCCTTGACCGTCGGGTTTCCGTTGTCATCAACAGGAATAGCCTTCTCGAAAACAACGTACTTGGTACCCGGCTTCATGCGGGTCAAGGTACCGAAATCGACGGTTGCTGTGCCCTTACCACTGCCATCAACGTTCTCAAGGACAGAGGCAGGTTCAACGCCAGAGACCGGGGTGGCCTTTCCGTTCTCCACCTTCATGAGCGTACCGGTGAAGCGGTACGTGGTGTTCGGCTCCAGGCCTTGGTAATCAATGTGATCCTTCACAGTGATGCCCTTAAGAGCCTTAGCGGAGTCAACCTGAACCGGGTTTCCTTCGGACGCGCGCTCACCGTCAACATCCACTGTTGTCGAGATCTTCGGCGTGCCGTTTGGAGTTTCATCCGGCTTATCCGCCGACGTCGACGGCTTAGTCGGCTCGACTGGCGCAACCGGCTTCGGAGCCGAGGTCGACGATGTCGTGGACTGCTTAATATCCGCAGGCTTCGGAGCCGAGGTCGATGACGTCGTGGACTGCTTAATATCCGCAGGCTTCGGAGCAGAGGTCGACGACGGCGACGGCGTACTCGACGCATCCTCATCATCCGGCTCAGTCACAAACGTCTGCGCCATATCGTTAGAATCCTCGTGCTTGACGGTCTCGCGATCATCCTTGCTCGGATTCTTCGGCGTCCCATCATCCTTGACCGTCGGCTTTCCATTGTCATCAACAGGAATAGCCTTCTCAAAGACAACGTACTGCGTATCAGCCTTCATGTTGGTCAACGTACCGAAGTCAACAACCGCAGTGCCCTTACCGCTATCACCAATGGTCTCAACAACCGAAGCAGGCTTCACGTTAGACACAGGAGCCGGCTGGCCATCCTCAATCTTCATCAAGGTACCAACGAACTTGTACTTCGTACCCGGCTTCATGCCCTGGTAGTCAATATTGTCCTTGACCGAGATACCATCCTTAGCCTTCTGAGCATCAACCATCAACGGATCAACATCATTCGACTTCTTACCGTCAACCTCAACCGTGGTCGAAATCTTCGGGTTATCACTCGAAACCTCAGACGTCGACGTCGTGGAAGACTCGGATTCCTTGATCTCAGCCGGAACAGGCTTGGAGGTGGACTCGCTGGAGGTCGACGACGGCTTCACAGAAGAGGTCGAGCTGCTCGAGGTGCTCGACGGAGCCGGAGCAGTTGACGACGTGGGCTCCTCACCAGTGGTGAAGGTCTGGGAATCATCGTCAGCATCCTCGTGAGTTACGGTCTCCCGCTTATCCTCACTCGGGTTCTTCGGAGTTCCGTTGTCATCAACAGACGGGTTCTCGCTCTTGTCGAGCGGAACAGCCTTCTCGAACACAACGTACTGCGTATCCGGCTTCAGATCCGTGATCTTGCCGAAGTCAACAGTGGCCGTGCCCTTGCCATCCTTGCCGATGGTCTCAACCTTGGAGGCAGGCTTCACACCGGAAACCGGGCTGGCCTTGCCGTTTTCGACCTTCATCAACGTACCGGTGAACTCGTACTTCGTGTTCGGAGCAAGGCCCTCGTAGTCGATGTGGTCCTTAACGTTAATGCCCTCATGGAGCTTGGACGCATCAACCTTAACCGGGTTACCCTCAGACGACTTCTTGCCGTCAACATCAACCGTGGTCGAAATCTTCGGGTTGTCGTTAGCCGGAACCTTGGTGGACGAGGAAGCGCTGGTCGAAGAAGACTCAGAAGCAGTCGAAGACGGCTTCTCACTAGAGGTCGACGAGCTAGTCGACGTCACACGAGAGGATGACGTCGTAGAAGACTCTGAACCGGACGAGGTCGGAACGACCGGCTTCGGGGTAGAGCTGCTAGCAGAGGTCGAGGACGTAGCAGACGACGAAGAGGAAGAGGAGGAAGACGACGGGGTCTCCTTATCCCACTTCACGTTAATGCCAGCAGTAGCGTTCGACGGAACGTTTTTGCCGGGCTTAACCGTCATAATGTTTTGGGCAACATCAACGTCCGGTTTCAACAACGTCCCTGCCGGGAGCTTGGATGTTTTTTGCGTAGATGCAGAGATCTTTGCCTGACCAGCGTCAGTTCCGCTGGGGATAGTGAGTTTAAGCTCAGACGGAATAGAAACCTCGTCACCATTATTCACGGTGTTTCCACTCGCGTCGGTGAGTTTTGCCCCAGAGGGCAGGTTTTCAACCTTAATCGTTGCTTTATCACTATCGGAATCACCGGATATCGAGATAGGAATAACGGTGCCGTCACCGTTTTCAGTTCGATCTCCCTGAGCGATCTTAACGGTTGCAGGTTCCGCAGCGTCTTCTACCGAACCGGAGTAGTTCTGCGCTTCCTTAACCATGTAGTGCGCAATTTGGCGCGCCTGCTTAGTTTCTTCAGGCAGGTCTCGGCTACCTAGCCTTGAATGACGCTGAATTGTCGCGTCGTCTATGTTGCGACCCTGCAGAACCCAAGCTGCCATGGCAACCCCACCTTGGAGAGCTTCGCGGCTCGGATTGGAAACACCAGCTTCTTGAGCTATTTGCTGGAAGTTCTGGCTTTCATAAGCATCACCCCAACGAGCGGCGAATTTTTTACCCAACTCCGGATTGAAAGTGGTGTTACGGATCTTATTGTCAGTTGCAACGGTGTAGCTATTCGCTTGACCTGGCGACCCACCAAAAGCATCCACACAAACAGCTGGTGTATCGCCGTTTACGACAATGCTATTTTCCGGTTCACGCTGCAAATTAGGGTATTTGACGTAATAGTTAGTACCGTTACCGGTCGCATTATTGGGTGCGGTTAATTCACCAACATCCTTGGGGTCGATCTTGCCAGTCGCGCTTGCACTGGGATCGCCAATATCGGACGCTCCGTAAGCGGTTGGTGTCATGTCGGATGGTGCAAACCGTGCGACTCCCAACAGCAGGGCCATTGCGCCGATGATGGCGTAGACCACGCGTGCGCGCGACTCACCTCCCCCGGTTATTACGGCGCTTCCGCGCCTGTGGTTATGCATCTCAAAACTCCATAGAGGTAAAACAACAGTACCTATGGCCCCTATGTTGCGGAGCAGCGGTGACGTATCCACCCGTCGCCACGCTCCGGTGAAAGCTTCCTAAACATAGAGAAACTTCTACAACATAAGTGACATGTTCACCGAAAATAGTGGCTACTGGTCCGTAAACCAAATGCTGCAGACGGCATAAAAGTACCTACGTATGCGGTATTAATTCAGGACTGCAGTCTTTTTTGTTTGATCACTACCACACCGCGTTACCCCCATTAGCGGAAGTCAGACACCCGCAAATACGCACATGCGCTGCACATAAAGTTTGCAGCTTTCGCTAACGTTGCTTCAAAGTTGAGTTTTTAGATACGAACCGCCCACCCCCAATTGGTTCTCAGTGTTAACGGATTGTTATACAAATTATTTTTATAGGGCACACGAAAAGGGGCGAGCAATGGTTATCAACCACCACTCGCCCCTATGCAGAGACAATAAGAGGTACTACTTAGAGTCCTCTATTTCTTGAATGGGAAGCCCAGCTCGCGCAGCAGCACGCGGCCCTCTTCGTTATTTGTTGCGGACGTCACCACAGTGATATTCATACCGCGGGGACGGTCAATCTTGTCTACGTCCAGCTCGTAGAACATGGACTGCTCGGCCAGACCGAAGGTGTAGTTACCGTGTCCATCGAACTGCTTATCCGACAGTCCACGGAAGTCACGAATACGCGGGAGAGCAACCGTCAAGAGACGATCGAGGAATTCCCACATACGGTCGCCACGTAGGGTGACGCGAGCACCAATCGGCATGCCCTCGCGCAGCTTGAAGTTAGCAATAGCCTTCTTCGCGCGGCGGATCTGTGGCTTCTGACCCGTGATCAAAGTGAGGTCGTTCAGTGCGCCGTTGATCAACTTGGAGTCACGAGCGGCGTCGCCAACACCCATGTTGACAACGACCTTGGTGATACCCGGGATCTGCATGACATTCTCGTACTCGAACTCTTTGTTCAGAGTCTCGCGAATCTCGCTGCGGTACCGAGTTTTCAAACGGGGGGTGTAGTTCTCGCTCATGGTTAAATGTCCTTCCCGGTACGTCGGGAGATACGGACCTTCTTGCCGTTCTCGTCGAAACGGTACCCAACACGCGTCGGGTTACCGTCAGCATCGATGATCATCACGTTAGAGACGTGGATGGGAGCTTCCTGGGTGACAATTCCACCCGACTCCGCGCCACGCTCCGGTGCTGAATTAGCGACATGCTTCTTGATGCGGTTAACACCCTCAACCAGGACTTTCTCGCGCTTCGGGTAAGCCTCAATGACCTTACCCTTCGCGCCTTTGTCCGGGCCAGAGATGACGATGACGGTATCGCCCTTATGGATCTTCATTTAGAGCACCTCCGGGGCGAGCGAGACAATCTTCATGAACTTCTTGTCGCGCAACTCGCGGGCAACAGGCCCGAAAATACGCGTACCACGTGGCTCATTGTCGTTACGGATAAGAACGGCAGCGTTCTCGTCGAAACGAATGTACGAGCCATCCGGGCGGCGGGTTTCCTTCTTCGCGCGGACGATAACAGCCTTGACGATGTCGCCGGCCTTAACATTTCCGCCGGGGGTTGCTTCCTTCACGGTGGCAACGATGACATCACCAATACCAGCGAAGCGGCGTGTGGAACCACCGAGCACACGGATGCACAGGATTTCCCGCGCACCCGTGTTATCGGCGACTCGCAAACGCGATTCCTGCTGAATCACTAGAGTCTCCTAGACCTGGGGTTGTTGCTTCGTGCGCCGGATTTCCGACCCGAACGCACCTGGTCTTGTCTGTTTTGAGATGGTTGGCCCGATCCTTCAGCACTCATCCTCACCCAAAACCAGGGCGACATGAGCACTGAACAGCTGGTGGTAACTGCACCCCGCCACACGCAATTAGTGCGCTGACCAGGTGAGAATCACGCCTTCCGCTTGCTATATCGCAAAAAAGGATAGCGACGTTACCACATTCGGGCAGGTTAACCACTTGCCTCAGACAACCCGAACAGTATTGCATACATCGGGGCAATCATCCAACCCTGCGAGCAACAAAACGGATAGGCCCCCATCCCACCGGCTGCCGGCTCTCCACTTCAAAGCCAGCATCGCGTAACGCAACCCGAACGTCCCGCTCAGTCGGAATCGACGCACCCGAGACAAGCATGCGTTGGATGTCCGCCTCGTAGTCTTCTTCATCACCGGAGCCGTCGTCGGCCAGAACCTGGGTAACAATGACGATTAACGACACAGTGTCTGAAAGATGATCTATAACACCAGCACCGCTGACTGAACCATCGGAACTGGAATCGGGACTTCCCGAACCCATATTCGAGTCCATTCCGGCCACGGCACCGCCCCACGGATCGTGAACGACGGCAACATCAGCCCGAGGGATATCGAACTGATCCGACGAGACAGACGCAGGATCCGACGCGTGGACATGGGAGACCCAAGGGCGTCGAGAATCATTGACTTCCGCCATGTTGAGCTCTTCATGCTCCGGACGATCCACAATCGTAACCGACAAGGAAGGATTGGTGCGGGTGAGCTCATCGGCGAGAACAGCGGCACCAGGGCCCAGCGTCAGCGCCGAGGAGGAACCACCTAGGTCCAAGCCCGCCACCACAGCGGGCGCAACCCACCCCATGCGGAGGTTCGCGCCCACCGCCATATGGCTATCCAGCTCCGGCTTCGCGTCCTGCCACTCAGACATTGTGCGGCCGGATGTGCCTAGCTGGACGGGATTCCCGGTACGCAAACCGCGGCCCACGTGGATAAAGGACATGGCGGGCATGGAACCGAAGCCCGATAGGTAGCCACCCGCTGGGGAGGTCGGGTCCGCCAACTCCATACCCACCGGAGTGAGCCCATACGTCACCGCGCCGTCGGAAGGCTGATCTGAGGACGGGCTTTCTTCATGCTCGATAGTCACCAGCTCCAAGGCGGCTAGATACCGCATAAACCTCACCAAGCGATCAGAGGCAATACCAGTCTTCTCGGCCAGGGGCTCCGGGGTGGTCAAGCCGGCGTCGATGGCTGCGAATATGCCGGCCTCGGCGCCAGCTCGGACGGCGAAGGCCGGGGCAATATCTGCCATCTCCGCCAAGCGGTTGTAGGCGGCGATGGTGCTGGTGGCCTTGCTGGTGGAGGCGTTGCCGTCACGCCAATAGCCCACGATCTGGGTGTTCTCCGGCTTCACGCCGCGTTCCTTAACCAGCTTGCGAATGCCGCGGAGCTGGCCGGCCTCCCCAGCGCACCAGACGTACGGCGTGCCCTCGGGCCAGTCCAGGGATTCGAGCGCGCTGCCAAGAGACTGACCCTGGGACCTCACCACCCAATGAAGTTATGAGATCGGAAGAGCGTCGTGTAGGGAAAGAGTGTAG
>OJUH01000052.1_pt1 | contig 75015 bp, 62 predicted proteins | sample 1599921 | NCBI WGS metagenome assembly OJUH01 (sample SAMN04436632, study PRJEB24849) | human gut metagenome | biome: human gut; feature: NICU; material: stool | host: Homo sapiens | place: USA: Saint Louis, MO | collected 2010-01-15 | reverse complement strand
CCGGCGGGTTTCAGCTGCACATATTCGCCCACGACCTCCTCAATGGGCGTGCGCTCACGGATCGCATCGATGTCACTCTCCGGGATTCGTCCTCTGGCCATGGCAACTATGCTACGTCGTCATGTCAAGCTCGAGGAGTGCCGTGACCTTCGCCAGATTATGACACAATATCGACCATGCCGGATGCACCTCAGAAGAACACACAAGGCGGATCACAGAACGCTCGACGAGGGCGTCACGTGTTGTCCCTTCGTACGTTGACATCGATTCTTGGTGCTGTGGTGGCGGGTGCATTCGGCCTGTGGGGATGGGATTCCGTCAACAACCCGAGCCACAACGGATCACAGAGCAACGAGTCATCAACTGAGCCATCGAGCGGATCGGGAGGCTCGGGCGGCAGCTCGTCGCATATGGGGCGGTCGAACTCCATCCCAGCATGCAACGCGAACCAGCTGCCTGATCAGGCACGCGTGGTCGTCGACGATATCAAGTCCGGCGGGCCATTTGATTACCCACAGAAGGACGGTTCCCACTTCGGGAATTACGAGAACGCACTCCCCCACAAGAAGAACAACTACTACCGCGAATACACCGTCGACGAGGATAAGATGGATCACAGCCGCGGGCCTGCCAGGATCATTACGGGTGGTTCGACCGCCACGCACCCCGACGTGTGGTATTACACCAGCGACCACTACTCATCATTCTGTGAGATGCAGGAAAACTAACTCCACCCTACTGACCAATCCCGAGCCGACCTATCCAACCGCTCGAGCCGCGACTCTGTCATCGAAGCCAACTGGTCAATGACGACGCGCAACCGCTCGGCATCCGTCGAGGCCTCATTCCACCAGCCTTGGTACAGAGGATCCAAGCTCGTCGGCGCGCCCGCATACAGATAATCCTTCACGCGAAAGAGCCGATCACGCTGACGCTCCTGGTTCTTCTGATGCAGCGACTGATCCATGACGTAGAGCACGGCCACGGACTTCAACAGCGTGATTTCGGCCACAATATCAGGTGGCACAACCAAATCGTTGGAAAACCTCCCCGCGGCCATTTCCTCCGTCCACGCCGACTCGTCCCCATTCGTCATCGCACGTCGAGTAGCAGCGACCGTCGCAGAAATATAGCGGCCCACCAGCTGCGATGTCATCGCCTTCAAAGACACCGACGCGGCCAATGTTCCGTCATAATCAGCCGCCTCGGCAATGACCGGCAGCTGGCGCAACCGATCAGCAGCGTCGACGAGCTCATCGGGATCGCCGCCAAAAACACCCGCGCCCTCTTCCGCTAACTGGGCAATCTCGACCAGATCCCACAACACGTTGAGGCTGACGCGGCCGGACAAAACGGCGTCCTCCACGTCATGTACCGAGTACGCGATGTCGTCGCTGACATCCATAATCTGGGCTTCCAGGCACTTCCTGCCCTTGGGAGCACCACGACGGATCCACTCCAACAATGGAGCATCCTCGTCATAGGCCGAATACTTCTTCCTCGCCACCCCTTGCGGGCTCGATGCCGTCCACGGATACTTACACGTCGCATCCAACGACACACGCGTCAAATTCAACCCAACACTCACCGGGTGACCGTCGCGAACATCGCATACTTTCGCTTCCAGACGGCTCAAAATACGCAATGTCTGAGCATTCCCCTCAAACCCTCCACAATCCTGCGCTAGCTCATCCAAAGCCCGCTCCCCGTTGTGACCATAGGGCGGATGGCCAATGTCATGACTAAGCCCCGCTAACTCGGCTAAATCAGTATCCACCCCCAACCCGGCCGCAATACCCCGACTGATCTGAGCCACCTCAAGACTGTGGGTCAAACGGGTCCGCGGCGTATCCCCCGTCTGCGGAGTGACCACCTGCGTCTTATCCGCTAACCGACGCAACGCAGCGGAATGCAGCACCCGGGCACGATCCCGATCGAAATCGTCCCGCATTTCCGGCGTCGAACCCGCCGGTTGGGCCCCCTTCGGCCCCTCCACCACACGACGCTCATGATCCTGCTCTGAATACGGGTACACCATCCGCAATCTCATACCCGCTATTGTCGCACTACACGCCGCAAAAAATTAGAGGCGCGCCTACTTCAACAAATCCTCAACATTCTGCTCCGAGATCACATTGGATCGATGCGTCGCCTGATAAAAAATCAAACCTCCGGTCTCATGCAGAATCCCCGAAAACTGCGCGTCGCGCGACCATACCGACGGCCCGTGACGAGTCGACACAGAATGCGTCGTAAACCCTTGATCCCGAACCATCGTGCGCGCACGCAACGCGTGCCACGGATCGGTCACCACCACGGCCGAAGACCAATGACGATTCTCATTGTGCGAGTACTCCGCAAGGGTCCGCGCAGAGGTCAAGGTATCCGAGCCATCACTGATGGGAACAATTGCCGACGACGGGACGCCCAGCTTCTCCAAGTACATTTTTCCGGCCTCAGCCTCCGTGTACTGGTCACCCTCCTGTTTGCCGCCCAAAGTCGCGATAACGGGGGCAGTGCCCTCCTGGTACATCGTGGCCGCCTTGTCTAGGCGCGCAGCGAACCATTCACTCGGCGTGCCGTTGTACTGTGCGGCCCCCATCACGACGATCACATCAGAGGGAGTGTCGTCATCATGGCGGGCAAACTGCCAAATTCGCAACGCCGTACCGCAGACCAATACAGCGGTGACCAATACGGCACCAACCACCACACGCCAGAGAGTCCGGCCCAACCAACGCCCCACACGTCCTCCATCCACGACCGCCAGGTACAGCCCGCTAACCTACACCCATGCACACGCGTGTAGGCAAACACTCCACAGTTTTCTCTATTCTTTAGATCATGGCAGTCATCCGGAACGACCACTACACCACTGAGCACACCACACACGTCGCCCATTCGGCGAGCACCGCCCGCAGACGTGGTGCGCGGCTCACGGCAACCGCAGCCGCGCTCACACTCACGGGCGGGGTACTCCTGGGCAGCGCAACCATGCCCGAAGCCTCAGCTCAGGTGGCACAAACCGCGCAGACCAACGTCGTCGCTCAAAGTGACTCCACAGGATCAACCACCGACACTAGCGGTTCTAGTGTGGCCACCCGTGAACGCATCAATGACAGCGTTGGGGCCCTCACCGACAGTCAGAAGAAAGACCTGACGGAGAAAATCAAGAAGCTACAGGTCGACGATGACATCGCCATGACTGTCTACATCGCCAACAGCTTTGGCAGCATGTCGGGGAAAGAATGGGCGCACGAGCGGTTCCAGGAGAACCCGCAGTCCAATGTGCTTATCGTGGCTTTCGACGTCACTAAGCGCACGCAGGGGGTGTACGGGGGGCGGAACGTCGGCAATGCCGTGACAAAGAAGACGTATGAGGCCGCCAAGGAGCCTCTCGCGGAGGATAACCCCGACTGGAATACCGTCATTAGCGACAAGATCGACGCCGCGAAGGATGCGAATGATAATTCGGCGGCACTGTTCTGGCTGGGCGGTGGAGCTATCGCCATCATTGCGGCAGGTGGCGGCGTGTGGTACATGAACCGGCGGCGCACCAAGAAGCAGCAGGAAACGATGGTCAAAGATGCTCAAACCATCAATCCGGATGACACGACGTCGCTCAACGAATTGCCGTATTCCGTGCTGGAGGAACGCGCACAGGAAGAACTCACGAGTACGGACGCGTCGATTCGAACAGCCGATGATGAACTCCGGCTGGCCATTGCGGAATTCGGAGAAGACCGGGCACGGCCCTTCATGCGAGCCATGGATCACTCAAAGCGGACCCTGGAAAGGGCGTTCCAGCTGCGCAGCAAAATTAATTCAGGAACGGTGCGTTCCGAAGAAGAGCGCAAGGCCATGCTTGTAGATATTGTGAGCTCATGTGGGCAAGCTGACCGTGGCCTTGATAAGCAATCGGACGAGTTCGCTCGCCTTCGCGGACTGCTCATCGATTCAGACCGACGGCTCGACGAACTTACCCAACGCATTGTGTCTCTTCGCGCCCGGCTTCCCCAAGCGTCATCAACGCTGAGCGAGCTGCGTACGAAATACGCCTCCGATGCCCTGGCTTCCATTGCGGACAATGTTGATATTGCCACCGAGCACCTCGATAACGCCGAGCGCGCCGTCGATAAAGGCCGCGCCCTCACCCGCCAACCCGCAGGTGAACAGGGCGGGCTCGTGGAATATATCCGCACCGCGGAAATGACCACCGGCCAAGCGGACGACCTCCTCACAGATATCGAGCAGGCCGACGAGCGCATTGCCGAGGCCCGGAGCAATATTCGCTCCCTCATTGACGAGATCACTGACGAGCTCACCGAGGCCGGAAAGCTTCGCGCGCGGGCAAGTGCTCAGGGTTCGCAGTTCGACTTCGACAAGATGGACGCGATCGCGACTGAAGCATGGGATGCGATAGAGGATGCGCGCGCTATCGATGCGCCGACGGGGACGCCAGCGGCTGCTCTTACTACGGGTGGCGACCAGAACGAAAGTGGATCAACCAGCGCGAAGGGTGGAGAGCTCACGCGAGCCGGTGCTGATCCTCTGGCGATGTACAAGCGGTTGTTGGAGGCGGATGAAAAGCTCGACGCGCTGCTTGAACAAGCGCGTGACTCTGATCGGGACCGTAACCGGGCGCTTCGTGTTTTCGATCGGACGCGCGATGATGCGGCCGCACAGATTGAGGCAGCGGATAGTTTGATCTCGACCCGTGGTCAAGCTGTCGGCTCGCAGGCGCGAACTCTGCTCTCTGACGCTCAACGGCAATTGAGTCAGGCGCAGTCGATGCGGACCACTGACACGCGACGTGCGATCTCGGAGGCACGCCACGCTGGCGAATTAGGCAGGCGGGCCGAGCAAGCCACGCGTAACGACATCGATGACTTCACTCGACGCAATCAGAGTTACTTCGGTGGCGGCGGCAACGGCGGCGCCTTCATCGCCGGAATGCTGATCTCGTCGCTCTTCCACGGCGGTGGCCACTACGGAGGATACGGAAACTACGGCGGCGGGTTCGGCGATGGCTTCGGCGACGACTTTGGTGGCTTCGGCGGATTTGGCGACGGCGGTTTCAGCGACGGGGGCAGCGGATTCGACGGAGCGTTCTAACGCGCCCCGACGGTCCTCTGTGGTCGGCGGTCGCCCGGTGGCCGCCGCTCTCCTAGTGGCCACCCCCGCTTCCCGGCCATCGGGTCTTACAGCAAGAAAACCAACAACATAAATGGCAGGAGCACGATCAACAGCACCGTCCACATCCAGGTGCTCGTGACCAACTGCGACTCCAACTGCATCCGGGCAACCCAGGCCAGGAACACCTGTTGCTCGGTGGTCATCGCCGACTCCTGGCCAGGCTCTAACTCAACAACCACGTGCCGGACGCCACGATTACCGCCGGTGAACTGCCCTAATTTCGTCTCATCGGGTGTCTCGAACACGAAGTCCAACTTGCCGCAGTTGACGATGTTCACCGCGGGTACGCCATCCGACGTGCCAATGGATTCGGATACTCCCGCATTGTCCGAAGCAGGATCGGCAGATGACGTCTCGGCGCTCCCCATGTCAAGCGCCACGCGTTTCGCACGCCCGATCTGCCCTTCTTCCCCCTCGCGCTGAGATTGCGGGTCAGCGTGGAAATTCTGCCCATCAGGCCCTGACGCGGACAGTCTCCCCTTCGTGTGTGGAACAAATGTCCACTCCGACCATGACTCCGGATCCATACTCGGTTCCGAAGATGGCTTCACCCGCGCCGATGTCAGCTCCCTCGACTGAGAAAACCGCGCGATTAATTCGTCGTCACGGAAAAGATCGAGGTGGGCAACGCCACCGTCTTCTTTACGAGGACCCCACGATAGTTTCATTTAGCACCCTGCCAACCGCTCAGCCAGGTAACCCTGCAACTTGTCAATGCTGACGCGCTCCTGCTCCATCGTGTCGCGCTCGCGGACAGTCACCGCGTGATCATCCAGCGTGTCGAAATCGACGGTCACACAGAACGGCGTACCGATCTCATCTTGGCGGCGGTAGCGCCGGCCAATCGCACCCGAAATGTCATAGTCGACGTTCCACAAACCGCGCAGGTCCTGCGCCACCTTCTCCGCCGTCGGCGTCAACGTGTCCTTCTTCGACAGCGGCAGAACCGCCACTTTCACCGGAGCCAGGCGACGATCCAGACGCAGCACCGTGCGCTTATCCACGCCACCCTTGGCGTTGGGAGCTTCATCCTCGTGGTAAGCGTCGATAAGGAAGGCCATCAATGAGCGTGTCAGGCCAAACGACGGCTCAATGACGTAGGGGACATAGCGCTCGCCGGTGGGCTGATCAAAGAAGCTAAGGTCCTCGCCCGAGCCCTTAATGTGGCTCTGCAGGTCAAAGTCGGTACGGTTCGCAATGCCCATGAGCTCACCCCAGCCTGAGCCAGCGAAACCGAACTGATACTCCAGGTCGATCGTCCGATCGGAGTAGTGAGCGCGCTCATCCTCCGGAACATCGAACTTCCGCAGGTGATCGGGATCAATGCCCAGGTCAACAAACCAATTCCAGCAATCTTCAACCCAGCGGTCAAAGTGCTGCGGGGCATCAGCAGGCGGAACGAAATACTCGATCTCCATCTGCTCAAACTCACGGGTCCGGAAAATGAAGTTCCCCGGCGTGATCTCATTGCGGAAGGCCTTGCCCAGCTGGCCAATACCGAACGGCGGTTTCTTGCGGGACGTCGTCTGAACATTCTTGAAGTTCACAAAAATGCCCTGGGCCGTCTCCGGGCGGAGATAATGCAGCCCCTCTTCATTGTCGACGGGACCGAGGTAGGTCTTCATCAAGCCGGAGAACATCTGCGGCTCCGTCCACTCCCCCGGCTGTCCGGTCTCTGGATCGGGGACATCCGCAAGACCGTTAGCCGGCGGGTGGCCATGCTTGGCCTCATAGGCCTCGATGAGGTGGTCAGCCCGGTACCGCTTGTGCGTGTGCAAAGACTCGACTAGCGGATCTGTGAACGTCTTCACGTGGCCCGAGGACACCCAGACTTCACGCGGAAGAATAATGGACGAATCAAGGCCCACCATGTCACCGCGGGACTGAACGAATGTCCGCCACCACTGTTTCTTGATGTTTTCCTTCAGTTCAACGCCGAGCGGACCGTAATCCCACGCCGACCGAGTTCCCCCGTAGATTTCACCACTCGGATACACCAAGCCCCTGCGTTTACACAGGTTCACCACAGTGTCAATTACCGATGCAGCCACGCAAATCTCCTTGTACTTCACACGACGCGGTACGCCGAACGACGCGTTCTTCACTTCCGGTACATTCTGCGTCATGCGCCCAGCGATAAGCCGCCGACGCACCACACATAATCGCGTCCACCAGCCTAGCCCACAGGCACGACACGTCCACACACGGACACAGGAGAACCCGCTTGTCATAGGCTCCTAATAGAATTGTCTTCATGGCTTCATTACTTAACGTTGTACCCAGCGCGATAAAAGACCGTTTCTCATCAAAAAAGCACTCTGACAAGCACTCCGACGACGAGCTCGATGGCAGCGATAACGTCGAGAATGACAACCTCGAAGCTAATGAAAAGCCGTCGCGGATCCTTTCGGCTGTCGAACGCGCCGCAGAAATACAGGTGAGACCCATTGCGCGTTATGTCGACATGGTGAAATCCAAGCACGAAGGGGATCGCCCCGCCCAGGTCCAGGAAGTCATTAATAAACACTTCCGACGCCTCGCGACGACGACAGGTGTGGGTGCTGGAGCGTCCGCTGCGGTTCCCGGCGTTGGCACACTCGCGTCTTTAGGTGTCTCGACGGGCGATGCGTTCTTATTCCTCGAGCTCACGACGTGGTACACGCTGTCCTCGGCGTACCTTCGAGGAATCGACATTTCGCGTCACAAGGACCGCACCGCGCTCGTTTTGCTCGCGATCAATGGGTCGTCGGCAAACGAAGCCATCGCGACAGTGTTGGGAAGCGGAAGTGTGTTCCGCTTGAGGTCTTTGAGCCAGCCGGCTGTTGGGCAGGTCAATAACCAGCTGGCCTCGATGGCGCTGAAGAAGATTCGTAAACGGGCCGCCACCAGCATGGTTGCCAAGGCTCTACCGCTGGGTATTGGCGCGGTCATGGGCGGCACCCTCAACAGGAAAATCGCGTCGAAAGCCATCGAGCACGTCAGCGCAACTTTGGGCGACCCGCCGCTCGTGTGGCCCGACACGAACCGTGCCCTGGAGCAAGGTGACTCCGGAACATCCGACGCCGCCACGGCGTTAGAAAACGCATGGGAAAAGATGGCCCAGAGCGGGGATGACAAGAGCGACGACAAAAGTAGCAGCGATTAACGAGCAAACGCTAACAATCATCAGAAGCAAGGGACACAACAACGACGAACATCAAGGACACCTCCACTGGCGCCGTCGCCAGTGAGAAGACTGATGCCGAAGCCCCACGGAAGCATGATCTACGTGGACTTTTCCACGTATGCATGATTCACCCGTACTACACGTGGGGAGCGATGGCGGCCACGTTGGCCGTTACCATCGCAGAAATCTTGATTCCGCTTGTCACCGCGCGGGCCGTCGACACGGCAACGGAGCAAGCACGCCCGACCGCCTTGTGGTCGTGGATAACGTCGTCGACCGGGTGGACGCCACTGACCGCTGTGATCGTTGTCATGGTGGTTATCGCGCTCTTGAGGTACGCGTTCCAGTTCTCGCGACGCTACCTAGCTGGGCAGATGAGCCAATGGGCGCAGCATGAGCTCAGGATTCGTGTCCTTAGCAGCCTTGTTCGACTCGGCGGTAAGGATCAGGACGATATCCGCACGGGGCAAGTTGTATCCCGTTCAATTTCCGACCTCAATATGGTCCAGGGGCTCCTCGCGATGTTTCCGCTCGCCGCAGGAAGCGTCGTCAAGTTTGCCATCATTCTTGTGGTCATGTTCACACTGTCGTGGCAGATGTCGCTGGCTGCGGTGATCGTGACGCCGATCCTGGTCATCGTCGGTTTATGGAGTAAGCGATCGATTTTCGCGTCGACCTGGACGGCTCAGCAGCAGGCCGCGAATGTTGCTACCCACGTTGAGCAAACCGTGACAGGTGTGCGAGTGGTTAAGGGGTTCGCGCAGGAGGAGCGCGAGATCACCACTCTGGACAAGCTGGGGCGGACGCTCTACGCGCTGCAGATGCGCGCTGCTAATCAACAGGCGAAATTCTTGCCGACGCTTGCTGAGCTGCCGAACCTGGCGTTGGTGGCCAATGTGGCGATCGGTGGTTGGCTGGCATTGAACGGGCACATCACCATTGGTATTTTCCTTGCGTTTTCGACGTACTTGACGACGCTGACCGGCATTTGCCGCATGTTATCCAACATGGCGATCTCGATGCAGATGGCCTTGTCATCCGTGTCCCGCGTCTTCGATGTTGTCGATCTGGAGGCGGATTCTGATCCCGCTTCCCCCTCGCGTATTCCCGACGGGCCGCTGGGGATTTCCTTCGATAACGTGTCTTTCTACCAGCCGCAGACGGACGTGGATACTCAAACGGGCATTGGCAGTGAGCCGTCGGACAGTACAACGACGAACTCGACGGACGCCTCAAAGCCCGCGGGTGAGCGTATTCTCAACCACTTCTCCCTAGACATTGCTCCCGGCGAGACCACTGTGCTGGTCGGCCCGCCTGGCGCGGGTAAAAGTATGCTCGTCCAGCTCGCCGAGGGATTTTACCCAGCCTCAGAGGGGACAATTCAATTAGCAACCTCGGGGCATCCCTCCCCTGCACACGACGGCACCCACGACGGCACCGAAGTCGATGGTGACGATAGTGACGTCGGCGCTGGCGTCGGCACGCACGAATCACTCGTCGGCCGATCTGGATCCGACCACGAGTCCGTCGATATCACGGATGTCCGGAAATGCGATCTACGGCACGCAGTCTCCGCTGTCTTCGATGAGCCCTTCCTGTATTCGCGGTCTGTGCGCGAGAACATTGCGCTGGCGAACCCGCGGGCGACGGATGAGGACATTATCTCCGCAGCTAAGGATGCCAGCGCCCATGACTTCATTATGGAGCTGGAGGACGGCTACGACACCGTCGCTGGGGAACGTGGCCTGACGCTATCGGGTGGTCAGCGACAGCGGATCGCATTAGCGCGGGCACTGGTCTCTGGTGCGCGGGTGCTTATTTTGGACGACGCGACCTCGGCTATCGACGCCACGACCGAAGCGGCCATCATCGCGGCGTTGAAGGCCCGCAAGGGGTCCGTCACTCTGCTCCTTATCGCGCACCGCCATTCCACTCTTGCGCTGGCCGACCACATCGCACTCGTCGAAGCCGGCACCGTCACCGCGTACGGAACGCTGGAGGAGCTTCAGGAATCGAGCCCACACTTTTCCGAGCTCATGGCCTTGCCCCGCCACGACGCCGACGCATCCGTCGTCCCGTTCGACGACGGACACGAACCGGACTTGGCGACGCTGTGGCCCGCGGATCAGGACATGGATGAACCCGGCGCAGCAGCCACCGCGGGGGACGACCTGTCTGCGTCGGGAACCGCACTTGCAGGTAGCGGTTTAGGCGCTGGCCTGGGCCAAGGAAGCTCAGCCACCGGAATGCCCGCCACACCCGAAGTCCTAGCGATGGTGGAGAAGCTCTCCCCCGCTACCGAACAACCCAAGATTGATGCGGAATCGTTCCGCAATGACTCAACGCCGTTCAGTTTGCGCGGGTTACTTAGCACAGTGAAGTGGCTACTCGTAGCGATCATCGCCACGTTATGCGTCCTCGTGACTGCCGACGTCGTCTTCCCCACCCTCGTGCGTCACGCCATTGATGCCGGCGTCGGCAATAAAGATACGGGCGCTCTGGTCACCGCAACCGTGTTGGGGCTGATCATCGTGGTGGCGGCATGGATTGCCAGCACGATCAACACCATTTTGACCTCGCGGGCGGGTGAACGGTTGCTCTATGGGCTTCGTTTACGGTCCTTTGCTCATGTTCAGCGGCTCGGGCTCGATTACTTCGAAACGACTCAGTCCGGGCGGATCACGACCCGCATGACCACAGATATCGACTCCCTGTCGAAGTTCCTTCAGGAGGGGTTGGCCCAGGCCATCGTGTCGGGGGCGACCTTGATCGGTGTCAGCATCATGCTGCTGGTGACCGCTCCTCGCCTGGCGCTGGTGGCACTGACGTCGTTACCCATTGTCATCGTGGCCACGGTGATCTTCCGGCGGATTTCGTCGCGGTTGTATTCCGAGGCTCGCGGCCAAATTTCGACGGTGAATGCGGATTTTCAGGAACTGGTTAATGGCATCCGCACCTCGCAGGTGTACAACCAGCAGGACTCCGATGTCGAGCGCTTTACGCATAGTGCGCTGGAATATCGGCGGTTGCGTATGCAGGCGCAAACCGTGGTCTCCATTTATTTCCCTGGCATTAATGCGCTCTCCGAATTGGCTTCCGCTGCTGTCGTGGGAGTGGGCGCGGTCATGGTGCTCAATGGCACGGTGACGGCCGGTGTGCTTGTGGCGTTCATGATCTACATGAACCTCCTTTTCGCGCCCATCCAGCAGTTATCTCAGGTTTTCGACATGTATCAGCAGGCCGAGGTCGGGTTGCGACGCATTAGTGACTTGCTGTCACAGTCGACGTCGGTCCCCGACTCTGGGCGCGAGACGCATGTTCCAGAAGGCTCGTTGTCCTTAGACGACGTCACCTTCGCGTATTCGAACGGTGTGGACGTCCTCCACGAGGTGTCAGAGACTATCGACGAGGGCTCCACGGTGGCAGTCGTCGGGGCGACTGGCGCGGGTAAATCAACGATTGTGAAGCTCTTGGCCCGTTTTTATGATCCGACGGCTGGCGCGGTGCGGGCGGTGGATACCGATATCCGCGACGTCACCCTGGCGGCGTGGCGTGGATCGCTCGGATTCGTCCCGCAGGAATCACACCTTTTTGCCGGGACTATCGCCTCGAATATCGCCTATGGCAAACCTGAAGCAACGCCGAATGAGGTCATTCATGCCGCGCGCTGCATCGGTGCCCTCCGCGCCATCGCCGCCATCCCCGGAGGCTTCCTTGCACCGGTGGGTGAAGACGGGCGCGGCTTATCCTCCGGCCAGCGGCAGCTCATCGCACTCGCACGCGCAGAACTGGTAAAACCGCAGCTCATGCTCCTTGACGAAGCGACGTCGACACTTGACCCAGCCACGGAAAAAACGATTCTTTCCGCCAGCACGCGGCTGATGTCGAATCGAACGAGCGTGATTGTGGCCCACCGTTTGGCTACCGCGGCACAAGCGGATCGCATTCTCGTCATGGATGGGGGGCGGATCGTCGAAACGGGGAATCACGATGAACTTCTCGCCCGCCAAGGAATCTACGCCGACCTGTGGAAACACTCTGTCTCCGGAGGAAGCGACACCTAGTTGACACCAACGGGGGCACCCTCTTGTGCGGAAAAGACCTCCAAAAGGGCCCCGTTTTGGGCGACAAAAGGCATAAGCGGTTACTCTGTAGAGAAGTGAGTCACAATCGACGAAATGAGGCGAGCACCCGCTGTGAACAGCGATAATTCCTTCGGCCAGAACCAGTGGCTGGTCGACGACATGTACCAGCAGTTCACGAAGGACCCGGAGTCAGTGGATAAGGAATGGCGCGAGTTCTTTGAGAAAAATGGCGCCCCCGAATCGTCGGCTGGCACCGAACCCTCCGGAGCTCACAAAGCTACCAATAGCAATACTGCTGCAAAGAAATCTGATACAGCTTCTTCCGCATCTGGCGAAGCGAAAACTATTAAGGGCAAACGCGCTGAACACCAGGCCGCAGAGAAGAAGCCCTCTCAACAAAACGTGGCAGAAAAGACGGCTGACCGAACAAAGTCACACATTGAGGAGCCTTCTGCCCACGCCCGGAACACGAACCAAGCATCGGCACCTGCCGCGGCGAAGCCCGCCCGTCACGACGAACCGAAGGTTCATAAGCGCGCACAAGTGCAGCGCGAATTACGGGCCAAGAAAGAGGCACCTTCTCAGAAGCGTGACCACGTAGATATCCCTTCATCCTTGCCTGAGGCTGGGTCGAAGAAGATCCGTGGCCCGCAAAAGGCCATTGCGAAGAATATGGACATCTCGCTGGAGATTCCGACGGCAACGTCGGTGCGCGATATGCCCGCGCGGCTCATGTTCGAAAACCGCGCCATGATTAATGAGCAGCTCAAGCGTACGCGTGGCGGAAAGATTTCCTTCACACACATTATTGGGTACGCGCTGGTCAAAGCCGTTTTAGCTCACCCGTCTATGAACAACCGCTACGAAGTTGTCGACGGCAAACCCACCATCGTCACGCCAGAGCACATCAACTTGGGCCTGGCCATCGACATGACGAATAAGGATGGCAGCCGCAACTTGGTTGTTGCCTCCATCCCAGCTGCGGAGACGCTCTCATTCTCCGAGTTTGTCGACGCCTACCAAGACATTGTCGTCCGTGCCCGCAACGGCAAGCTGACGATGAAAGATTTCCAAGGCGTCACCATTTCGCTGACGAACCCGGGTGGCATCGGTACTCGCCACTCGATTCCCCGGTTGACAAAAGGACAGGGAACGATCGTCGGCGTCGGATCCATGGATTACCCCGCGGAGTTCCAAGGTGCGTCAGAAGACCGCCTCGCGGAATTAGGCGTCGGCAAGCTAGTTACTATTACGTCGACTTATGACCACCGGATTATTCAGGGTGCGGAGTCCGGAGAATTCCTCCGTGAGCTGGGCCGTCTCCTGATTAACGACGAATTCTGGGATGACATTTTCAAGTCCCTGAAGATCCCGTATGTCCCCTTCCGGTGGGAGCAGGATCTGCCCAACATTGGGGTGGATAAAAATACGCGCGTGATGCAGCTGATCGAGGCGTATCGGTCGCGTGGTCACTTGATCGCGGATACCGACCCGCTGCAGTGGCACCAGCCGGGGCTTCCCATCCCCGACCACCGCGATCTCGATTTCGCGACGCACGGGCTGACCTTGTGGGATCTGGACCGACGTTTCCATGTCGGTGGATTCGCTGGGCAAGAGGTCATGACGCTCCGCGAAGTACTGAGCACCTTGCGGTCTGCCTACACCCTCAAAGTCGGCTACGAATACAACCACATTCTGGACCGCGACGAGCGCCTCTGGCTGGAAGAGCGCATTGAGGCCGGACAACCCAAGCCATCACGGGCTGAGCAAAAGTACATTCTGCAGAAGCTCAACGCTGCGGAGGCCTTTGAGAACTTCCTCCAGACGAAGTACGTCGGGCAGAAACGATTCTCCCTCGAAGGTGCCGAGTCCCTCATTCCGCTCATGGACGCCGCCATTGACACCGCCGCTGCTCAGGGGCTCGACGAAGTGGTCATCGGCATGGCTCACCGCGGGCGGCTGAACGTCCTGGCGAATGTCGTCGGCAAGCCCTTCTCGCAGATCTTCACCGAGTTCGAGGGCAATATTGATCCTGCCTCCCCCGGTGGTTCCGGTGACGTGAAGTACCACTTGGGTGAAACCGGCCACTTCATCTCCATGTTCAATGACGGTGAAGTCGACGTCACGCTCACGGCGAACCCGTCCCACCTGGAGGCCGTGAACCCCGTCGCAGAGGGCATTGCTCGAGCCAAGCAGGACATTCTGGACCGCGGCAACGAGGGCTTCTCTCTGATGCCCATCCTGGTCCACGGCGACGCTGCTATGACGGGCCTGGGCATCATGCAGGAAACCGTCAACCTGTCGCAGCTTCGCGGCTACACCGTCGGCGGAACTGTCCACATCGCGGTGAATAACCAGATCGGGTTCACGACGACCCCGGATTCGGGCCGCTCCAGCCAATACGCGACGGACCTGGCCAAGGCATTCGGGTGCCCCGTGTTCCATGTCAACGGGAATGATCCCGAAGCTGTGGTCTGGGTTGCCAAGTTGGCCGTCGAGTACCGACGCCAGTTCGGTAAAGATGTGTTCATTGACCTCATCTGCTACCGACGCCGCGGCCACAACGAGGCTGACGATCCGTCAATGACGCAGCCCGAGATGTACCAGATCATCGATAACAAGCCGACTGTGCGTGACATTTACACCCGCAGCCTGGTCGGGCGTGGTGACCTCTCTGAGGACGAGGTCGAGATTGTTAAGCGAGACTTCCGCGAACAGCTCGAAACCGTGTTTAACGATGTCCGCGCTGCAGAGAAGGGCGGCAAACCTGCCGAGCAATCGGGTATTACCTCGGCGCAGGAACTGCCTCGTGGGCTGGATACCTCGATTACGGAAGAAGAAGTTGCCGCTATCGGCGATGTATTCACCAACCCGCCCGAAGGGTTCCACCTCCACCCGCGCGTCGCTCCTCTGGCGAAGAAGCGTGGCGAGATGTCCCGCAACGGCAAGATCGACTGGGGATTCAGCGAGCTTCTCGCGCTCGGTTCGTTAGCGCGTGAGGGCAAACTCGTTCGCCTGGCCGGTGAGGACACCCGCCGCGGTACCTTCACCCAGCGCCACGCGGTCTACATCGACGCCGAAAACTCCGACGAATACAACCCGCTGCAGAAGTTGGCGCAGGACGGCGACAACGGTGGCCGCTTCCTCGTCTACAACTCCGCGCTGACCGAGTTCGCGGGCATGGGATTTGAATACGGCTATTCCGTCGGCAATCCCCATGCCGTCGTCGCGTGGGAAGCACAGTTCGGTGACTTCGCCAACGGTGCGCAGACCATTATCGACGAATATGTGTCGTCGGGTGAGGCCAAGTGGGGCCAGCAATCGAGCTTGATCCTCCTTCTACCGCACGGCTATGAGGGCATGGGTCCGGACCACTCCTCCATGCGTATCGAGCGCTACCTGCAGCTGTGCGCTGAGGGATCCATGACTGTGGCTCAGCCGTCCACGCCGGCGAACTACTTCCACCTTCTCCGGCGTCATGCCCTGGGTGATCTTCGCCGTCCGCTGATCGTGGCGACGCCGAAGTCGATGTTGCGTAACAAGATGGCGACCTCCTCCGTGGAGGACTTCACCAAGGTCAAGCGCTTCCACTCGGTGATTAATGACCCGAACTTCGTCGATGCCGACGGCAACGCCACCGGTGATACGTCGAAGGTCAAGAAGATCCTGCTGGTGTCCGGCAAACTGTACTGGGATCTGGAGAAGCGGCGTCAGAAAGATGGCCGCGATGATCTGGCCATTATCCGTCTGGAAATGCTGCACCCGGTACCGTTCCGGCGACTGAAGGAAGCGTTCGACATGTACCCGAACGCCACCGAGATTCGGTTCTGCCAGGATGAGCCCGCCAACCAGGGACCGTGGCCATTCCTCGCGCTGCATCTGCCGGAGCTTGTGCCCGACATGCTCCCCATGAGGCGTGTGTCCCGACGGGCTCAATCCTCGACGGCGACCGGTGTATCGAAGGTGCACCAGATCGAGGAGAAGCAGCTGATCGAAGAAGCTTTCGCGGACTAAGGCGCAACACTCCTACTCCACGAAACCAGTGGCCCGTCACGTACTCACGTGGCGGGCCCTTCGTTTGTTCTGATGCGGGAAGCGCACTTCCCTACCGGATGCGGAAGCGCCTACTGGCTGCGGAACCGCCTAGTCTTCTTTGGAAAATGCCAGCCCTTGTGATTGCAAATAGTTCTTCGCCACACGGTCAGCTGGCGCAGATTCCGCTTTCTTGTAGAGCTTATCCAAGTCACGTGTCGAGCCAAGGTTGCCCGACACCCATGTGAGAGAACGCCGGTCCTCGGTGCTCATCGTGGGCTTGAGATACACCGGCACGATGTTCTGCGGAAGCGTGACCTCGTCCTCGGGGGTATCACTACTGGCGTTCCGCGTCTCCGTTTCCGTGGAGCACTGCGCATTCGACGCATCCGTCACGCTGATATCAGACGGCAGGGATTGCGCAATTTTCTCCCACACCTTGCCTATCGTATTGCCCGGGGCTTTGCCCTGCCGGACATTCTTCTTCATCTGGTCGAGGATCGTGCTGGCCGCATTCTTGTCCAGATAATTCAGCAAATCACCCGCGCACACCAGGACGAGCGTATTTTTCCCGGCGCGCACGGACTCAATCGCGTCCTGCACATTATCTTCCGACGCCTGCGTTTTCGCTTTTCTCGGCGTTGAACGCCCGGCGTTGGTGGTATCAAACACCTGGTCATAGAGCGCGGCGGTAATGTCGTCGTATTTCCCGACGGCTGCCGAGATCAGCACGGGGTCGGTGTCGGTGTAGGGTAGCTTTTGCACAGTGGAGACCGCGGTTGACGAACTCCCTGAGTGACCGTCATCGCCAAAATCTGCTGTGACATGGCATGATGTCAGTCCGCTGAGGGCAAAGGCGGCCACCACACTGGCGGTAACGCTCTTTGTCATTCTGGTGACTTTCTTCATGCTATGACCACCACATCCACCACAGAACAATTGCAATAATGACCAGCGCCCCCACCGACCAGAGAGCCGCCCCGAGGCTCCTCGAGCGGTCCGCGCGGTGAACCATGAGAACGGCCACGACCGCGCTCACAGCATGGGCAACGACCATCTGTCCCCCATGTGTTGTCCAATCAGTGCTCGGCACCAGCTGGACCACGATTAAGATCACCGTAGCCAGCACCATTCCCGACGCCAACCCCGCGGCTATGCCGCGAATCAACGACACGAGAGGGGTGACCCGAGTTTTCTGATACCACTGCCGCGTTTCCGCAACGTCATACTGTCCGACCATCGTCTCGAGTTTAGCCAACCCGGCCGCTAAACCAACCTACGGCTCTGCATGGGACACCACGAACCGCAAAAGACGACCCGCACGAGACACGGTGGTGAGGTTTTCTCCCCGGCGCTCGGTAGCATAAGTAACTATGCCTCGGAATGATGACTACCCCGACACCGGTGAGCTAGTTCGGGCTGTGGAACATGAAGCCGTAATGAACGCGCCGGACTGGATTATCAACACCACCGACGCCACTCATTCCCCCGAGCCCTCACACCATCCCGTGGCGCGGTGCGCGGTTTTCGTTGAGGGATGCAAAGTCGATGGCCCCTTCACCATTGCGTCGGCTCTGGACCGTGTTCACCAGGAAAACCAGCACGGTTCATCTGATTCCCACACCTCACACTCCGAGGAGGACTCCACCCCACGGGCGTTTGTCTGGGTGTCGCTGGTCTCTCCCACCATGGAGCACATTGAGCCCATCGCGCGTCTGTTCCATCTCCATTCCTTGACGGTGGAGGACATCGTCAAAGCCCGCCAGCGTCCGACGCTCGAGATCCTGGGCGATTATGTTTTCATCGTCGCGCGCACGGTTCATTACGACCCCTCCCCCATCGACAGTACGAATGAGTTCATTGAGACCAATGAGCTCCATATCATCCGGGGTAAGGATTTCGTCCTCACTATCCGACACGGCGACGTGCCTATTCCCGACAATGTTCGGCAACGGCTTGAGCGTTCGCCTCAGCTGACGTCGGTGGGGCCGGCGTCGGTGGCGTATGCCCATTTGGACTGGCTTGTCGACGACTATCTCCACATTGCGGAGGAACTCGAGGAGAAGGTGGACACCATGGAAGACCAGGTGTTTATCCCGGATTCGCCCGTGCATATTGAGCCGATTTATATGCTCAAGCGGGAGAACCTTGAGATGCGGCACGCCCTCGACCCCATGACCGCGGTGCTCAAGACGCTGACGGTGACCAAAGGGACTGCGGGTAAGAGTGTTCGGTCGTTGTATGGGGACATCCTGGATCACCACACCATTGCGGCTGATCGGATCATTAGTTACGACGAACGCTTGTCGACGCTGCTCGATTCCGCCGTCGCCAAGGTGTCGCTGCAGCAGAATACGGATATGAGAAAGATATCGGCGTGGGCTGCGATGGCGGCGGTGCCGACGTTGATCGCCGGTATTTACGGCATGAACTTTGATAATATGCCGGAGACGCATTGGGCCGCCAGGTACTTCATCGTGCTCATTATCATGTTGTCCGCGTGTGTCGGTTTGTGGATGATTTTCCGACGAAACAAGTGGCTGTGAGGGCTACGTCACGCCACGTACTTCCGGGCCTTACTTCCTGCTTGACCAGTTTTTGCGCGACAAAATCTCGCGGCCACGTTGTGCTGACCGGGGTTTACTCAGAACGTCGTATCGGCCCGCGACGATCTGCGTCGTCGACGCAAAATCTCGGCGTCCCTTCATCGCACCATACGGAATAGCGACGGAAATCAGGCCGAAGAGAGCACCCATTGCTGCACCCAAAGCGAGCGGGCCAAGAAATTCGTTGGTAAATAATCCGACGAGGAGGCCGAAGAAAACACCCATCCATGCGCCTGAGATCGCACCGCCAGAGAGCACCTTGCCCCATGACAAGCGTGATGTGACACGTTCAACCTGCATCAAGTTCACACCGACGATGGTGATGTCGTCCACCGGGAAATCTTCCTCGTCAGAGAGAGAATCCACCGCGTGTTGTGCAGATTCGTAATCCTCGAAGCTACCGATGGGCCATCCTTCGGGGCGTTGAGGAAGCCCTTGGTAACCTTGTGCGCCCAAGGTGGCACCGAAACCTGAGGCAGAGGGTGTAGTCATGCCCTTAGCCTACTGAAATACGGCTATGAGGTAAACACCCAGTACACTGTCGGACGTGAGTGCCGTGAATCGAGTTTTTGCTGGTCGCCTAGCGGGAATGGTTGTCCTTGGCCCCGATGGTGAATCGATTGGTCGCGTCCGCGATATCGTCGTCACCATCCGGCCCCGTGGCATGGCTTCCCGCACGATTGGCCTAGTTGTTCAAGTTGCTGCGCAAAACAGACAGATCTTCGTCCCTATGCTTCGCGTCGCGTCGATCGATCCGCGGGAAATCACCCTTGTTTCAGGTTCTGTCAACCTTCGCCCGTATCAATCCCGCGCCGGTGAATTGCGCGTGATGTCCGAGTTAGTGGGCTCCAAGATCCACATTGACGATCCTGAGCATGAGGATTTGCATGGTCGCCCGGTGGATATCGCGGACGTGGAGATTGAAAAGTCACGTACCCGTGATTGGATCATCAGCCGCGTGGCGGTGTCTAAAGAGCGCAACCGGTTCGGCCGTCGGCCACCTCTCTCGGTGGTGGAGTGGAACCATGTTCATGGTTTATCCGTCTCCGGTGCGGGTCCTGCTGATGCAACGGCGGAAATCCTCGCGGAATTCGACGACATGCGCCCGGCCGACATTGCTCAAATCCTGCATGACCTTCCCAGCACCACACGAAATAATGTGGCCTCTGAGCTGGAAGATGCCCGCCTGGCCGACATCCTCCAGGAGCTCCCTGAGGACGAGCAAATGGGCGTCCTGGAAACGTTCGACATCGAGCGTGCCGCCGACGTGTTGGAAGAGATGGATCCCGATGACGCCGCGGACCTCTTGGGCGAGATGCCTGATGATAAGGCCGATGTCCTCCTTGAGTTGATGGATCCGGAAGAATCGGAGCCGGTCCGCCGTCTGATGAGTTTCTCCCCAGAGACCGTGGGTGGCTTGATGACATCGGAGCCGATCATTCTGACTCCGCCGGCCACAGTGGCTGAAGCTCTTGCTCATGCTCGAAACCCCGATTTATCGACGTCGTTGAGCTCGATGGTGTATGTGGTGCGCCCGCCGAAGGCAACGCCGACGGGTAAGTATCTGGGCACGGTTCACATCCAGAAGCTCTTGCGTGAAGCACCGTCGACCCTGGTCTCCAGCATTTTGGATCCGGATCTTCCTCCACTTTTTGCCGACGACACCCACGAGACGGCTGCCCGTTACTTCGCAACCTATAACCTGGTGTGTGGTCCGGTCCTGGATGAGGACAATCACCTGCTCGGCGCCGTCGCGGTGGATGACTTGCTGGATCACCTCCTCCCCGAGGGGTGGCGTGAGCAGGAAATCCGCCCTGAGGCGGGATCATCGGGCCACCAGGCTGGCACGTTGGGGCGCGCTGCTGGAGCGCACGGTGCCCCCGGCCGCAGTTCTCGTGCCCAGACGGCGGGGTCGGTCATCGTGAAGAAAGCTGGTGAGCGGCGACGCGACCGCCAACAGGGATCCACTCCGCAGGGTCCGTCGGCAGGGAATTCTCACTCAAACTAACCCACAAGAGGGGCTTACTTATATGGCTGATTCGTTTGCTCGAACTGACCTGGACACTCCGGTCCGCGCTAAGCGCCGCTCGTTACTGTCGATGGATGGTGATGCGGTTGGTGTTGCTGCAGAAAAGGTTGCGCGTTTCCTCGGAACCGGTAAGTATTTAGGCTGGCAGACCATCATCGTGACGGCCTGGATCCTGCTGAATATCGGTGGAATGTGGTGGAACTGGGACCCGTACCCATTCATCCTGCTTAACCTCGCCTTTTCCACGCAGGCGGCCTATGCAGCTCCCCTGATTTTGTTGGCGCAGAACCGCCAGGATGACCGCGACCGCGTCACGCTGAATGAGGACCGACGCCGTGCTGCGCAAACGAAGGCGGATACGGAATTCTTGGCGCGCGAGCTCGCCGGGGTTCGTATCGCCCTGGGAGAAACCGTGACCCGCGACTACCTGCGACACGAGCTGGAGGACCTCACCACAGTCCTTCAGCGCATTGAGGGCCGCCTGGATGACGCTGCCGCAGATGCGCCGGTGGACCTGGAATACATGGGCGATGATGAGCGTCGCGCGGGATTGGACAGCCCTAGCGGCCAACACAATGAGTCGTCGTAGGATGGTGGCGTTATGGCATCTGAATCTTCTATCACCGAATCCACTGTTCGCGACGCATTAGCCCAGGTCAAAGACCCCGATATCGGCATGCCACTCACCGATTTAGGCATGGTGAAATCGATAGCCGTCGACGGCGCTGATGTTTCGGCGGAGATATATCTCACCATCGCCGGCTGCCCAATGAAAAATAAGCTTGTCGACGACTCTCGCGCCGCCATCGAGGGCATCGAAGGTATCGGCAAAGTCACCGTCACCACGGATGTCATGAACGATGAGCAACGCCGCGAGTTGAGGAAAAAAGCCCGCGGTGGCGTCGACGAGCCAGAGATTCCGTTTAGTAAGCCTGATTGCCACACGCGCGTGTACGCCGTGGCTTCTGGCAAGGGTGGCGTCGGTAAGTCGTCGATGACGGTCAATATTGCCACTGCGCTGGCCGCGAAGGGGCTGAATGTCGGGGTGCTTGATGCCGACATTTACGGCCACTCGATCCCCGGAATGTTGGGGTCGGACGACCGCCCCTATCAGGTTGATGACATGATCATGCCCCCGCAGGCACATGGCATCAAGATGATCTCCATCGGCCACTTTATTGAGGGCAACTCCCCTATCGTGTGGCGCGGCCCGATGCTGCACCGCGCTATCCAGCAATTCCTTGCCGACGTTTTTTGGGGCGATCTTGATGTCCTGCTTCTCGATCTTCCCCCCGGCACCGGTGATATTGCGATTACGGTCGCCCAGCTCATACCGAATGCTGAACTCCTCATCGTGACGACGCCACAGATGGCCGCGGCTGAAGTTGCTGAGCGGGCGGGTTCCATCTCGCAACAGACTCAGCAGCGCATCGCCGGTGTTATCGAAAATATGAGCTATTTCGTCATGCCCGATGGCTCACACAACGAGATCTTCGGTGAAGGCGGCGGCGAGATTGTCGCCGATCGGCTGTCCCGGATTACGGGGTCGAAGGTGCCGCTGATGGGGCAGGTTCCTCTTGATCCCGCTCTGCGCGAGGGTGGCGACGGTGGAGAACCGATCGCTATTTCTTCCCCGGAATCTGAAACTGGTGCGGCGCTGAATGCCATCGCGGACCAGCTCACTCACCGTCGGACGTCCTTGGCGGGTAAGTCGCTGGGCCTTGGAGTGACGCCGTAGCGCGGTGCAACGGGCACTTTTAGAGGACTTCATCGAACCCGCTCCAGGAGCCGTACACCGGCTTCTTAGCGTCGGTGGATTGTTCCTTTCCTGGCTCCCCTGTTACCGTTCCCTGGCCGCCCTCACGGCCCTGTGAACCCGAGTGAGCACTCACCGCGTCACTACCGCCGCCGCCCTGGCTTCGTTTCTCCACTGAGACACTCGATGCTTGGGACCCCGCGCCCGACTCTGCCGTCGACGTAGCGTCGTCGGCATCTTTCGCCGAGGAGGGGTTGTCAGCGGCGAAATAGTCTTGGATGGCCCGCTGCGGGGTTGTTGTCCTTATGGTCTGCAGGGGCTTTTCGATGGCGTCTTTCGTCGCATCAAGATCGGTAGTGTCATCGTCGAAGAGAGCTTTGGCGATGAAGCCCTTCGCGCCCATTGATCGGTACGAATTGAATTGCCGGAGAGGTTCACGGAATTCTTTGATCGGCTCGCTGAATTCTCGGAGATCCTCGCCTAGTTCACCGTCGATTTGTTTCCGCGCATCTGCGACGGCGTTTTTAATGGCCAGCCGGACCGCACGGATTTCCTTCATAACGCCTGGTAAACGGTCGGGGCCGATGATGAGGAAGCCCACCACCACAATGATGATGACTTCCATCCAACCGATACTTGAGAACACGTCAGATATTGTACAGAGCTTGGCAAATGGGACGACGGAGTGACGGCGAGACTTCTAATGTCAGCGTTTCGGTGAGTTACTTCGATCTTTCCATGCACATCGCAGCTGGTCAGCGTATTCACCGACCGTGTCCATGGCGCTCATCGCCCCGTTCTCGACGGTGCGCATCACCCCAAAGGCAGCACTTTTCGCGGCGCTCAACGCGTTGTCGTGCCGTAGGTCGCTCAATTCGTCGCCTGCTGCATAGACATCAGGGCGGTCGGAATCGGCATTATTATGACCACCGGTAGCCTGAGCTTTCTTCCCCTGGCCATGGTGTTCGGTCTTCGCCGGTGATCCGCTCGGATTCTGCGGGTCACAGTTAGTCGGGATCGCGGCCAGCTTATGCAGCAGCTCCGTCGACATGTGGACGGGTTCGTTAGCTGCTTCCCTCATACGCTGGGCCGCATCCCGCTGAGCTTTGACATCGCGTCGACATTCCTCGCAATGCACGAGGTGGCGGAGAACTCGACGTTGGGCTCGCGGGGGCATTTCGCCGTCGACAAATGCGGCGACGGCTTCTTCTGACAGATGCTCAATCGAAGAGAATTGTCGTGGCTTTGACGAACGGCCCATTGGACATCACCCCTTGCACACTACAATTCGCCCGGCCAAACTCAGCACGCGAATTATCGACGATGCAGCTCCACCATCAGGTTATGTTCCGACAATGGGCGCGTCGATGATCTCTTTCTACCCAACGTAGTGCAAAATGCCCTCGGATGACTGCAAGCTCTTCCTCAACTGGGCACGACCACGGTGAATGCGGCTACGCACGGTGCCCATTTTGATCCCTAAGGTGTCTGCAATTTCGTCGTAGCTCATGCCGACAACATCACACAGCACAACGGCTACGCGGTAATCGGTCGGCAACGAATCCAGGGCTTTTTGCAGTTCCGGATCAATATTGGCGTCGATATAGGACTGCTCGGGATCGTTCCGGGTCCCCGGTACTGCGTCATAATTCTCAGGCAGCGCTTCCATTCGGATGGTCTGACGTCGACGCACCATGTCCAGGAACAAATTAGTCGTGATCCGGTGGAGCCAGCCCTCAAAAGTTCCGGGCTTGTACCGTTTGAGCGACCGGAAAACCCTCATAAACGTTTCCTGGGTCAGATCTTCCGCGTCGTGCGTATTACCACTCAGGCGAAGAGCGAGGCGGTACACACCATCCGCATGCTCCGAAACAAGCTCACTCCAGCTCGGCATTTCCCCCGATCCAGCATCGAATGCTGCGGTACCAGTGCGAGGTTCGCTCCCCGCAGGGTGGTTAGCCATTACATCATCGCCTTTGTGTGGGTCGATTGTAGAAGCTGAGGTCGTGCGAGTGGGTGTATTCCGTTCGGAACGGTAAAAAGCGCCTGACGCCAGTGTCATGATTTAACTGTCACATGCATTCGTTTCCGAAGCATGAATTCCGCCTGGGAAATTCCTGTGAAGGTGAACCACTGAAATCACGAACCCGCGAGGGGCATGTCACGAGGGGAATTGTAAATCATTCCCGCAGTAAAAGCCACGAATGTCTACTTCATTATCGCAGTTATGGGCGAGCCACACCCTTTACTCCGTCTCTATCACTAGCATGAATAACCGTGACCGATTCTGCTCTTGACCTGATGACTGACTTTATCAACGCCACCACCGACGAATCCGACGCGATGGGCTTTGCGCGCGATGCCGCCGACGAGCTCGGCCTCACCGCTCCCGACGAACTCACGGCGTCGTTTTTAACAACGATTAGTTCCTCATACTGCAGGGATAAGTCGGCAGTTGTTGTCTCCCCCTCCGCGTGCGTCTCAGGCTTGGCCATCCTCGCGGGAATGGGCCCGAACGGTCATGTGACCTGCATTGACACGGAAGCGATCCACCAGCGGGTTGCCCGCCAGGCATTCACCGCGGCCAACATTCGCTCCAACCAATACCGTTTCCTCCCCTCGCGCCCACTCGAGGTCATGACCCGGCTGGCAGCGCGCTCATACAACCTGATCTACGCCGAAATTGCCCCCGCCGACTCATCAACACTCGTCGACGAGGCCCTCGAGCTGCTTGAACCGGGCGGGTTGATTATCCTCGCGGATATCCTTCTCGACGGCACTATCGCGAATCCGGCACGAAAGGATCGCGATACCGCGGCGGCCCGTCGCCTCAACGAGGCGCTCCGCGAGCGCGAGGACATCTACCTCTCCCGGCTACCGCTGGGTGCCGGGATGGTCCTGATCTCGCGGAACGAAGACGCACCGGCGAGCTAGCGTCGGCTATTAATCCTCGTCAGCGCCGTGGAGTTCGTAATTCTTCGGGACACACACGACACCGCCCTGGGACAGTGTGAACCGTTCAGAATCGCGAGCCCGATCTACGCCGATGAGCGCGTTATCTCCGACGCGGACATTCTTGTCCAAAATGGCGTGACGAACCACAGCGCCTTTGCCAATCCGCACGCCATCCATTAGAACGCAGCCCTCGACGCTGGCGCCTTCTTCGACAACAACGCCCGGCCCGAGAACTGAATTGCGCACGGTTCCAGCGGAAATAATGCACCCTGCAGCCACAATGGAGGACTGCGCAATTCCGCCTTTGACGAACTTCGCCGGCGGCAAGTTGCTGTCGTCAGACGTGTGAATAGGCCACTTGCGGTTGTACAGGTTGAAGACGGGGTACACGCTGATGAGGTCCATATGGGCTTCATAGAAAGCGTCGACAGTACCGACGTCGCGCCAATATCCGTGGTCACGATCCGTTTCCCCCGGCACAACATTGCGGGAGAAGTCGTGAACGTGCGCCTCGCCCCGGTTCACGAAATACGGGATGATGTTGCCGCCCATGTCATGCGCCGAGTTTTCGTCTTCGGAATCCTCTTTCAGCGCATCGATTAACGCCTGGGTTGTGAAGACGTAGTTGCCCATGGAGGCGAAGGTCACGTCGGGGTCATCTGGGGTGGCCGGCGGATCGGCTGGCTTTTCCAGGAACTCGGTAATCGTGCCGTCGTCGTCGGCTTGAATGCAGCCGAATGCGGTTGCTTCTTTGCGTGGCACACGAATTCCGGCGACGGAACACGCCGCTCCCGACTCGATATGTTCCTTCACCATCTGTTCGGGGTCCATGCGGTACACGTGGTCCGCGCCGAACACGATGATGTATTCAGGATCTTCGTCATAAATGAGGTTGAGCGATTGCAAAATGGCATCCGCTGAACCCGTGAACCATCGTTTCCCGAGCCGCTGCTGGGCGGGCACTGGGGTGATGTATTCACCTGCTAATCCGGAGAGTTGCCACGATTGCGAAATGTGCCGGTCAAGTGAGTGAGATTTGTATTGAGTTAAGACACAAACCTTCATGTACCCGGCGTTGACCAGGTTCGATAAGACAAAGTCAATTAAACGATATGAACCCCCAAAAGGAACAGCTGGCTTGGCACGGTCGGCCGTGAAGGGGAAGAGTCGCTTCCCTTCGCCGCCCGCGAGGACAATGGATAGGACGTGTGGTTGGCTCCTCATGGGTACTAATTTATTCAGTCCTCACTATTTATGCTGGACAAGTACCCCTGTTCTCTCCCCCGTTGCCTTTGTCGGCGGGCAGTGTGCCACCCCGACCGACTAGGCTCACAGTCATGCGCGTAGCGATGATGACTCGAGAATATCCCCCGGAAATCTACGGTGGCGCCGGTGTCCACGTGGCTGAGCTCACCCGGCATTTGCGCGAGCTGTGCGATGTCGACGTTCACTGCATGGGTGGGCCACGTGACGAAGCCAATGTGTACGTGTCCAACTCCGATGATGCTCTTGCCGACGCTAATCCTGCCCTCAAAACCTTGTCGACGGGGCTACGGATGGCGAATCTGGCGTCGGCATCAGATATTGATGTTATCCATTCACACACGTGGTATGCGGGGCTTGGTGGGCATCTGACCGGGCTGCTCAAGGGTATTCCCCACGTAGCGACGGCTCACTCCCTTGAGCCGCACCGACCGTGGAAGCGTGAGCAGCTGGGCGGCGGGTATGACGTGTCATCGTGGTCAGAGAAGAACGCGATGGAAAACGCCGATGGGCTGATCGCTGTTTCGCGGAAAATGAAGGACGCCATCCTGGATGCGTATCCGCGTATCGATCCGGACCGTATTCACGTTGTTCTCAACGGTATCGATACGAAGTTGTGGCGTCCTCGCCCGACGTTTGCCCAAGCTGAGCACTCGATATTGGCTGAGCTGGGCGTTGCCGAAGATAAACCGATTGTCGCCTTCGTGGGGCGAATCACACGGCAAAAGGGTGTGGCCCACCTGGTGAAGGCCGCGCACAACTTCGACGAGGATATTCAGCTCGTGTTGTGCGCAGGTGCACCGGATACTCCGGAAATTGAGGCTGAGATCGCCAACCTGGTCGAGGAGTTGAAGTCCACTCGCGACGATGTGTTCTGGGTGCGTGACATGCTCCCGCACGATTCACTGCAGGAGATCCTCAGCGCCGCCTCAGTTTTCGTGTGCCCGTCCATTTATGAGCCTCTGGGAATCGTGAACCTGGAGGCCATGGCGTGCGATACCGCCGTCGTCGCCTCTGATGTGGGAGGTATCCCTGAGGTTGTCAATGACGGTGAGACCGGTGAACTGGTCCACTACGATGCCGACGATATCGGCGCATTCGAAGAAGGGCTGGCCAGTGCGGTCAACCGCATCGCCGGCGACCCTGACCTTGCGGGCCGAATGGCGAAGGCCGGGCGCGAGAGGGCCGTCACGACATTCAGCTGGTCGACGATCGCACAGCAGACCCTCGATGTGTATCGGTCATTAATGTAGGATCCCCCGAACTACACCACGTGGACCTGCGCCACGTTCAACCAGTACGTGCGCCCGGTACCTGAAGGCGGGCCCTAGGCAAGGGCCCGCGCCAATCACGCTCCGATTAGCGCTCGCCTTCGCTGACAAGCTTGCGCATCACGGGGAGCGCTTCAGCCAGAACTGTCAGTTCGTCGAGCGACAGCGACGCGAAATCTTCCGCCACAGCTTCGCCCAAGCGATCCTGCCACTTATTGCACAAATTTCGCCCCTTAGGCGTCACAGTCAGAAGCGACTGGCGTGCGTCGGAAGTATCTTTTTCCTTATTGACCAGACCCTGCCTGACCAGGCGATTGACCAGTGTGGACACTGTTGCCATCGTCGACCGCTCGCGGCGGGCAACGTCGGAAATTCTGACCGGGCCATTGTTCTGAATGAAACGAACCACTCTCCACGTGGCAGACGAGGGAGCCATTCCTGCCCGGTACAGTGCGGTCCGAATGACGCGTGAACACATCATCGCAACTTCTGCCGCAAAGGCAGGAGTTTCCAAGGCGTCGGACGGAACAGCCGAACCTGGTTCGTAGATGCTCGATCCAACTGATGAGTTCACCGTGCCGTGGCCGATGGGTCCGTCGAAGCCGTCAGAAGCTGTGCCACGGCGCAAATCCGCGCGCCCGTTGACTCCTGCGACCGACGTCTCATGAGAATTACTATTGTCAGGATTCATCGTTAGGGTTGTACTCTCCGCGATAGTGCTCAAAACGCTACTGTCCAACGCGGCACTTCCGGCGGCTGCGCCAAAGGACGCATCGCACCCGGTCGTACCACGTGCTAGTGCTGTACTGATCGCTTCTTTACTGAGAGACTTCCCGTCATCCGCACCACGTGGGCCCTTCAATGGGTACCCCACAACTGCAGTTTCTGCTGCATCTACTGAGGGGTCATCGGACATCTGATGTCGAGGACCATTAAATTGTGGCGCAGTAACGGTGACAGACTTCATGTCAGTAAGTTCCTCCATGATTCGATATGGTCAGTGAGTTCAGCGAGACTCCCAGCGGGCCATGATGACGCAATCAAGCGACCACCTAGCAACCACATGAATCAGTGAAGGTGCGACAGTACGAGTTCCTTGGTTAGAGGAACCTCACTTATTAATTCGCTTTTGCAGCTTTTTTGTTAACACCTGCAACCAATTTTTTGTGGTTAAGAACGGACTCCCCCAACTTATTCTTACGAACCCGTGCGTGAGCCCTGTTGTAAAACCAGGAACTCCACGAGTACGTGTCAGCTACAGGCAGTACTTTCGGAGTATCCCCCCCTGAATGAAATTAACCATAGCACACAAAGACCGTTAAGGGGACCTACCTATGGTTCTTTTTTAACCTCGTCACCGTGGCGCGCGCAGTCACCGTCATCGAATCAGGCAAGGTCGCAATTCTCTCCTTTAAATCCTCCGGGCGAATGTGCCGAGCAGACGGGCTCATCCCCACCTGAGCTTCAATAGCATCGCGGCCCAGATTCATCTCGAATTCAACCTCTTCAGGCCCCCCATCAGGGGTAAGGTGCCCCGACGCCTGCTGAATCATTCGGTGAACTTTGTTCTTTTCAACGTCAATAATTCCAAGGGGCTCGCGAAGCTCAGCTAAATGACCGGGCGCAGCTGTCAAAACAACAACTTGACCTTCGTCGGTAAGAACTCGCGCAAATTCTTCCGCGTTCCGTGGCGCGAAAACGACCGTAATCGTGTCGATCGACTTATCTTTGACGGGAAGCCTGGACCACGCATCAGCAATAACAGCTCCCGCACGAGGGTGGCAGCCAGCGATGCGCTTAGCAGCAGGAACGGAAACGTCAATGCCGATTCCGCGCGAACCCGGAACGGCATCGAGTGTGTGGGCTAAGTAATAACCCGTCCCCGCGCCCACTTCCATGACGACAGAATGCTCATGATCGCCTACCCCCGCATCATCGAGAACATCCTGCACATTCCCCGTCACGGCCTCAACGAATGGGCCAAAATGGCCACTGGCAAGAAACTTTTCTCGGGCCTGAATCATCGAGGCATCGTCGCCCTTATATCTCAGGCCTCGGCCACCCACAAGGGAAACATACCCCTGGCGGGCAACATCGTAACTATGGCCTGTATCAGAGACAAGGGTGGCTAAATTACCACCATCGTGGAGCGAAGAGCCGTCGATGGGGTCAGATAAAACATCAAGAACGTCGGAGAGCAAGGTCTACCTCATCTTCAATCGATAACGTGTGGACTCTACTCTAGCCAGCGCACCAGACATCGGGCGATTACTGTGCCTAACCAGCAGCTTCTGATAATACCGAGGCAAGCTCACCGGCTTCCTCGTGGTTAAGTTCGACGACCAAACGGCCGCCACCGTCAGTTGGAATACGCATCACAATCTTGCGTCCTTCTTCAACTGCTTCCATCGGGCCATCACCGGTCCGGGGCTTCATTGCTGCCATGGGCGAAATCCCTTCACTATAAAAAGCTTGATACCTCCAGAGTAGCCCTGTTTTCCCAAAAGCGTTGCGACAACCGCCAATCCGGGCCTCTGCAGCCGTGCTCCTACCTCCCCCGATGCCATTGCGGACGCTGTTAACGACGCTCTTACCGACGCTTCGATTTCTTGCGCTTTTTCTTACGCTTCCCCTGAGCACGGTTCGTCTTCGCGGAATTCGAGTGAGCAGAGTTCTGATGGCTAGAGTGCTGGTGGTGATCGTCGACGTGTGTGTCCCCGGAGTGAGACACCTCTCCATGATCTGCAGCTTCGGCTGATCCATGCGTGGACTGAGCCCCGTCCGATTGGAATCCCACAGGTGCACTTCCTGCCTTCGCTGTACCCTCGGCATCGCCCGCGTCGTTGCTGGCGGCCGTGCCAGCACCCGAGGCCTTCAACTGTTCTTCTGCGTCATCGGCGCGACGTCGATAACGATCCCGGTCGTGCTCCAGCTCGATCATGTGTTCCTTGGCGCGTTGCAGCGCCATATCAACTTCGCGCGGGGAATAACCGCGGAAGGACAAGGAAAAGCGCATCGTCGATAATTCATCGGGACCAACGGTGGCGCCAGGCTCTAAGTCTTTCCGCTCATCAGGGCGTTCGGCGGGGCCTAATTCTTCTCCCCGGCCGAACAAGGAGGAGAACACCCACCACAAACCGGCAGAGACAACGATGAGGACAATGAGGGTCACAATCCAATACAGCACGTGCATAGTCTACTGATTGCCGCGCGTTCGATATGTTCTCACTCCACACCGCGAGTCGTCGCATACGGCGGAATAATGCCCTGCACTGCCAATGCCATGCGGCACGCATCCAGGTTTTCGGCCACCTCGTGAACACGAAACACGGGCACACCCTGGGCCGCTGCCAGGGCAGTTGCCGCCAGGGTGCCTGCCAATCGCTGATCCACCGGACGCCCGACGGTTTCTCCCACGAAGTCCTTATTCGATAGGGCCATGAGCACCGGCCACCCCGTCGACACGAGATCGCGAGCATGACGCACCAACGCCAAACTATGAAAAGTGTTCTTCCCGAAATCATGGGTCGGATCGATGAGGACTTTATCCTCGGGAACGCCGCAGTTCACCGCATGTTCTGCGCGCTGTGTCGTGGAGCGAATGACATCACCGACTAGGTCGTCATAATGAACACGACGTGGCAACGTGCGCGGCTCCATGCCTCCCGTGTGCGAACACACATAGCCCCGGTGATAATGACCAGCGACTTCGACGAGCTCGGGGTCTGCCCCCGCCCACGTATCGTTAATCAGGTCCGCACCCGCGGTAATTGCAGCCTCCCCGACGGGGGCACGATAGGTATCCACACTGATGTGAACCGAGGGAAATTCCTCACGCACAGCAGAAACAAAGGGCACTACCCTATCGATCTCTTCGGCGATCGAGACAGGATCGCCCCGGCCCGCTTTGACACCACCGATGTCAATGATCTCCGCGCCGGCGTCGACGCACCTTCTCACCCGCGCCAGGGCTGCGTCGTCGGTAAACGTTGCTCCCTTGTCATAAAAAGAGTCGGGAGTGCGGTTAACAATCGCCATCATCGCTGGTAAAGCGCTAGATTGGTAAAAACTGCGGGGGCGACCTCCAGGGCCCGACGCGTTACTCACCCCTTGGGTAGTGGCGGAATCCGACTCCCCGTGATCGGGCTCGGCACCATGATAATTATGCGTCACGAGAGGAGCCACCATCAGAGGAATCGTGGTCACCGGACGGCTCCGAGCTGGACGCATCGCCGTCCTCAGCGAGCTTCCCTACACTGCGCAAAATTCCAGCCCGCTGCGAATGGGAAAGACTGTTTTCCTCTAACCGACGCCCCAATTCCTCCACAAAGCCTTCGTGCTTCGTCGTAATGTAGCCCACGGCCTCCTCGATGTCATCCGTCACGAGGAAGAGATCTGGGTCTTCGGGCGACACCATCTTTTCACTAATCAGGCGATCCCGAATCCAGTCCACCAAGCCCGACCAGAACTCAGTCCCGATCAGCACAATGGGGTATCGAGTCACCTTCCCAGTTTGGACTAGAACCAGAGCTTCGAAGAGCTCGTCCATCGTCCCGAAACCACCCGGGAGGCACACGAATGCCTGGGAATATTTCAGGAACATTGTCTTGCGGACGAAGAAGTAGCGGAAATTCAGACCGAGGTTGACCCAGGCATTTAAATTTTGCTCATGAGGAAGCTCAATGCCCAACCCGATGGACAAGCCACCGGCCTCCGCGCAACCGCGGTTCGCCGCTTCCATCAGCCCCGGGCCACCGCCGGTGATGACGCCGTACCCGGCTTCGTGCAGCGCGCGACCAACCTCGACGCCCTTTTTATAGTATGGTGAATCTACTTCGGCGCGGGCAGAACCAAATACAGTGACCGCACGAGGGATCTCGGCAAGAGCGCCGAATCCTTCTACGAACTCACTTTGGATGCGCAGGACCCGCCACGGATCGGTGTGCAACCAGTCCGCATCTTTCTGAACGTCCAGGAGGCGCTGGTCGGTAGTGGATCGTGCGTGCGTGTGGTCATGTGCTTTGCCACCGCGATCGCGAAACACCACCGGGCCCCGGAATCGCAAATGACCTCGATCGTCATCCTTCCCGCCCATCATGCGGGATGTCTTACGCCCCATCGTGCCGTCCTTCCCGTCACTTACTCGTCAGATAAGCCATGATCTGGTCTGATACGTCGGTAATCATCTCTACTGGGCACTGCTCATCTTTTTTATGAGCGAAGGCCGGATCGCCGGGGCCAAAATTGACCGCAGGAATTCCCATCGCAGCAAAACGAGCAACGTCCGTCCACCCATATTTCGCACGAACATTCCCACCAGTCACCTCAATGAGCTCGGCAGCGGCGGCATGATGCAAGCCCGGTAGCGCACCGGGGGATTCATCGTCGATATCGAGGCGAAAACCAGGCTCCGGATTACCAGGAGTGCCGACGCCGATAATCGCGAAGGTCTCATCCAACGCTTGCTGTGTCGACTTTCCCGGCGCGAAGCGGTAGTTCACGAACATCCATGCCTCGTCGGGGATCGTGTTGGTGGCCACTCCCGATTCGCACATCACGATGTTGAAGCCCTCGTGGTACTCCAAGCCGTCGATCTCGACGATTTTGTCCCCATCATGGGCGGCAGCGCGCGCGATGACCGGGGCTAGTTTGTGCATGGCATTGTCTCCCAGCCACGATCGAGCCGAGTGAGCTCGCTCGCCCAAGGCGGTCACTTTGACGCGGACACTGCCCTGGCATCCCGCCTCGATCACGGCACCCGAGGGTTCACCCAAGATGGCGATATCGCCCTGCAACCACTCGGGGGAATGTTCAGCTAATTTCCTCAGCCCATTTTCTGTGGCCGCGATTTCCTCCGCCTCATACATGATGATCGTCATGTCGCGGGCCAGGTCTGGTGACTCGGCTAATTGGGCGAAGGCGTGGAGGAACACCGCATCGCCCGACTTCATGTCGACGGTTCCGCAGCCGAAGAGTGTGTCGCGACCGTCCTTGTCTGTGCCCCGCGTGGAGGGAACATTGTCGGCAATCGGCACAGTGTCCAGGTGGCCTGCCAACACCACTCGTGAGGGCAAACCTCGGTTGGTTTTGGCCATCACGGTGTTATTAAAACGCTCAACCGTTATGCCATTCGCCTCGTCGGAGGACACAGCGACGGCTCGGAGCGCTGCCTCGACGGCGTCGGCAATATTTTTTTCATTCTTAGAGACACTCTCAATGTCAACGAGTGCCCTGGTGAGATCAATGGGGTGCTGAGTCAGGTCAATCACGCCACCAGACTAACCGCCGGGGCGAACACGCGCATGCGCGATGTATTCGCGCGAGATTCCCGTGCTTTACCGACGCCGTGGTCACCCCTGAGTAACGAACCCGCTATTCTGAACAGATTGAATAGATGTATCAGCATGGGCGCGTAGCTCACTGCTCCCCCAATACCAAAGGGCACTTCATGACGAACAATGCTTCACAGGGCGATGAATCTTCTGATTCCTCCTCGCAACTGGGACATGGGTTGAAAGTTCGGCACCTCACGATGATGGGTTTGGGATCTGCCATCGGCGCAGGGCTCTTCCTTGGAACAGGCGTCGGCATTAAAGCCGCGGGACCGGCAGTCTTGATCTCCTATATCGTTGCCGGATTCCTCGTTGTTCTGGTGATGCGGATGCTGGGTGAACTCGGTGCCGCCCGCCCCAATACAGGAACATTCTCTGCATATTCCCGACAAGCTTTCGGTCAATGGGCTGGTTTTTCCACCGGCTGGTTGTACTGGTTCATGCTGGTCATGGTCATGGGTGCTGAAATCACCGGTGCCGGTGCGTTTATTGGTAATTGGTTCGGTGTCGACGGCTGGATTCCAGCGCTCATCTGCGTCATCATCTTCACCTTCATCAACGTGGCTAAAGTCCGCGGTTTCGGCGAATTCGAGTACTGGTTCGCGTTTATCAAAGTCGCGGTTATCGTCTTTTTCCTGGTCGTCGGCGTCCTCCTGATCTTCGGACTTCTCCCCGGGCACAACATGGTCGGGTTTGAACATGTGAGGGAATCCGGCTTCGCCCCGAACGGCGTGGGTGGGATCGCTGCTGGTCTGCTCGCCGTCGCCTTCGCTTTCGGCGGCATCGAGATTGTGACCATCGCGGCCGCTGAGTCTGAGAACCCGAGCCGTGCTATCGCCACGGCTGTACGGTCGGTCATTTTGCGTATCTCGGTGTTCTACCTGGGATCTGTGCTGGTCATTATCTTCCTGCTTCCCTATTCGACCTTGGGCCAAGCAGAAGGTGCTGCCGATTCCCCCTTCACGCGCGTCCTTGCTCAGGCAAAGATCCCCGGCGTCGTTGGTTTCATGGAGATAATTATTACGTTGGCGCTGCTCTCGGCATTTAACGCGCAGATTTACGCCACCTCCCGCGTGATTTACGCCATGTCCAAAGAGGGCGACGGCCTGAAATTCTTCACCAAGACGAACCACGAAGGGGTCCCCACACGCGCGGTGTGCCTCTCGATGGCGCTAGCTTACTTGTCCGTGGCGCTTCAGATCTGGGGACCGGCGAACCTCATCGAGTTGTTCTTCAACATCGTCGGTGGTTCGCTCTTGGTGCTGTGGTTCATGATCGCCGCCTCAGAGATCAAGTTGCGGCCCGAATTGGAAGCAGAAGGCACACTCCCCGTGAAAATGTGGGGATATCCGTACATGAGTTATGTCGCGCTGATTGGTTTGCTGGCGTTGACCGTTCTCATGCTTTTCGACGATTCCGCGCGACCACAAGTCATTGCCGTTGGTGTATTCTTCGCCGCACTGGTTGCCTTGTCGGCTGTGGCCCGTCGTCGGAATGCGTCGGCGGTTCCTGCGAAGTAGGCGCTTCACCGGGGCCTCTGCGTACCTCGACGTCGTGTGTCGCAACGCTTGGGTATTGTGGCCCCTATGACTTCATTTTTAACTACAGGTGCCATTGCCGATGGTCTTGCCACCATCACCGACGACGGAATCGTTCTGGATTCGTGGTTCCCGTCCCCGTCTCTCAACGACGACATCAGCGACGCCACCACCACTGAGCTCGGTTCCGACGCCCCCGAGGAACTCGCTGCGGCGGCACACAGCGACGAAGATCGCCACGTGCGTCGTGTCGCGATCCGTACTCAGATTAAAGACCTCTCAACCCCGCCCACCGATGCTTACGACGCCTACCTGCGCCTTCACCTTTTATCTCACCGCATCACACGTCCCCACACCGTGAACGTGGAGGGAATTTTCGGCAAACTGACCAACGTCGTGTGGACGAATTACGGCCCCTGCTCCACCGAGAACTTCGAATCGACGCGTGCGCGGCTATCGACCCGCGGCCCCGTCACCGTGTTCTCCGTGGATAAATTCCCGCGCATGGTGGATTACGTCATGCCCAGCGGTGTACGAATTGGCGACGCCGACCGTGTCCGCCTGGGGGCACACTTAGCGCCCGGCACCACGGTCATGCACGAGGGCTTCGTCAACTTCAACGCCGGCACACTCGGGCACTCCATGGTGGAAGGACGCATTTCCGGCGGCGTCGTCGTTGATGACGGCACCGATATCGGCGGTGGAGCCTCCATCATGGGGACGCTGTCCGGCGGCGGCAAAGAGGTCATCTCTATTGGGCAGCGCTGCCTCCTGGGAGCCAACTCCGGTGTCGGGATTTCCCTCGGTAATGACTGTGTGGTCGAAGCCGGGCTGTACATCACCTACGGCACCAAGGTCGTTGCCCGCGGACCTGTTGCGGACGCGATGGGGCTGAAGGACAGCTCACCGATTAAGGCCGCTCAGCTCTCGGGTGCGAACAACATTCTGTTTCGCCGCAATTCCCTGTCGGGATCCGTGGAAGCCGTTGCATGGCAGTCCTCCACGGTGACGCTGAACGACGATCTTCACGCGAACTAAACAACAAAAAGTTTTTGAAAGACATGGCGAAGCAAACCAAGCCCCCACGCCCCACTGAATTAGACCGAGCACAAACAACCAGTCTGATTGTTGTGCTGGTGGTGTGCGTGGCGTGCGCCTTTGTCCCCTACACCGCGGTAAAAATTATCGCTGCGATCGTGATGATCAGCTTGGTCGTGGGGCTCGGCCTGCGGGTGTGGAGGGACAGGTCAGGGCGCTGGTGACCTAACCTCTACCCCGCGATCCGCTGGGCTGCAGCGGTGATCTGATCATCAGTGCCCGTCAGCGCAACGCGAACGTGTTTAACACCTTTCGGACCATAGAACTCGCCCGGGGCGACAAGGATCCCGCGCTCTGCAAACCAATCAACGGTGTCTCGGCATGGCTCGTCGCGAGTGGACCACAGGTACAGGCCAGCTTCGGAATTGTCGATAGTAAAGCCAGCGTCGCGAAGAGCCGCGGCGAGGATTTCACGACGGTTCCGGTAAATCTCCCGCTGGAGCTGCTCAAAACCGTCATCCTTCAAAGCGGCAACAGTGGCAGCCTGAATGGGTTGAGGAACCATGAAACCCGCGTGCTTGCGGACCGCCAGCAGCTCGTGGATGAGCTTCTCGTCGCCGGCCAACCAACCAGAGCGATACGACGCCATGTTCGACGTCTTCGATAGCGAATGAACCGCGATCAGGTTGGTTGTGTCCCCATCGCAGACATCGGGGTGAAGAAGGGACACCGGCGGCGTGGGCCGTTCACCACGAACACCGTTAGCGTTCGTCGTCCAACCCAGGCCCAGGTAACACTCATCCGAGACGACGATGACGTCACGTTCCCGAGCCCAGGACACAACTTTCCGTAGGTGCTCAAGGCCCAGAACTTTGCCCGTCGGGTTTGAGGGCGAATTGATGTACATCAGCGTCGGCGCCTGCGGGCCAAGCTGGAATGTGGAATCCGCCCGGACAATCGACGCCCCCGCCAACAACGCACCGACCTCATACGTCGGGTAAGCAAGCTCCGGGATCACGACGGTGTGCCCTTCGCCCAACCCCAAAAGATATGGCAGCCACGCAATCGCTTCCTTCGTCCCAATCACCGGCAAAACCTGCCGCTCAGGATCAAGCGAGATGATGCCGTAGCGACGAGTCATCGCGTCGACAATGCTCTTCCTCAACTCCTGCGTGCCGACAGTTTGCGGATAGCCGGGAGCCCCTGAGTTTTCTGCCAGGCCCAGCTGAGCAGCAGGAGAAACCGGATCGACGGGTGTTCCCATCGACAAGTTGATGAACCCATCCGGGTGCGATTCGGCCTTCGCGCGAGCATCCGCGAGGGAATCCCACGGGAAATCCGGAAGCAAAGACGAACGAACAATACGGGGCGGGTGCGCCATACAAAGCCTCACAGCAGAAACGGACGCGACACAGGGACGCGAGTGGACAGGAAGAAAAATACGATCATCGGACAGCCCGATACTATCCCAACAATAGCGTTCGGGAACCCGAGTGAAATCCTAGGCTTGCGGCGGAAGCTCTGCGACGAGGGGCGCGTCGAAATCCTGTGGCCCCAGACGGGCAGCACCACCCGGCGATCCGAGATCGTCGAAGAACGCGGCGTTCGCGTCGTTGTAGTCGATCCACTCGTCGGGGACGTCATCCTCATAGAAGATCGCTTCCACGGGACACACCGGTTCGCACGCCCCGCAATCGACACATTCGTCGGGGTGGATGTATAGACTGCGAACGCCCTCGTAGATGCAGTCAACCGGGCATTCCTCAACACATGCCTTATCCTTCACGTCAACGCAGGGTTCCACGATGGTGTAAGCCATAGTCTCCTCCTCTTTCGCCTTTTCTTCCCGTTGTCTTCCTGTTGTGCAGCGTTACGACGTCGTCACCGTCGGATCGCTGCGCCGTGGCTGGTCTTGCCATGCCTGTTCTTGTTGTCCGAACTGGGGTCAGGGTGCGCCCAATGTCGTCAAGCGGTTCCATGATGCCACGCGTCAAATAAAAAATGAACCTATCTGTCTACTTTTCGTCTGCGGGGGCAGCGTTTTATGGCCACTACCAGTCTATTTACTTTTTCTTTGTGGGGTTATTTTTCTCCTTGGGACGTTTGCCGCCCGTCGTCGTGGTGGGTGGAGGTGGATTGACTTGATCCATCGACAAGACCACCGACCGCATCAACGGCCACGCCGCGCCCGCAACACCGGCGATCATGAATACGACTCCGACGAGGTTGGGCACGATCCACGTTGTTCCCCGCGTTCCCGGTAGCGACGGCCACGTGACAGCGATGAAATAGAGCACGATCCACGTCACACCGGGGATACTGGCCCACGCCAACTTTTTCGTCCACAGCAGCGCCGTCGTCCCGAGGACATAGTTGAAGCCAGCTGCGATGAGAATCATGTAGGGGAACGGATAGGTGTGGCCGCCGATGGTAATCCGGCTGCCCAAGTACACCATTTCCAAGAAGAAGGAGAGCACGGACCCGACGGTTAACCAGGCGATGCCTGCAATGCGCTCGCCCTTGCTCACGTCTTCACGCGGCTGAGAATGGTTGGGGTCTCCCCAATGTTTTTCCATAGTTCTTCCCCGCTTATCGACACTGACCAGACTGCTCGGATGCATCGTGTTCTGCTCCCTCATCTGTCTGATCTAATGAAAACGCGCTCCGTCCTCGTGCGCGCACGACTGAGGAATCATACGCGTAGCGGGCCGGAGTGGTTTTCGCCCACGGGCCGCTTCCACCGTACGCCACCACATAGTGTTCTTCTCTCATCAGTGGCTGAGCAATACGGTTGGAGAGTGCAAATACCTTCGGCACCACAGTGGGATCGCTGACCGCCCACGCAGATTCGGGGTTTGTCCAGCTCTGCCGGCCATCGGCAATCCACAATTGCGTGGCATGAGCAGCCATCGCATTGGCCTGCGCCTCGATATCCGCATCACTCAACTGCACGGCGAGGTCCACCAGATCGTCGGGGACGAAGGCAAGATCTGGCCAAGTGATCTTGTCCGGGTTTTTCTCCAGGGAAGCAGAGTCGACAGCCCCCGTGACGTCGTCGGCAAAACTGAATTCCATCCCGCTGGGAGCGACCCATCCATCAGGAATACGGGAGATCGCACGTCCCGCCTGTTTGAGAGCTGTTTCGCCACGGACTGCCCAGAGAACAAAAGGATCCGGAACACCGTGGTCCGCAAGGGTCTCGCGGCCACCGTGACGGCGGGCCAGCACGGCAGAAAACAGATCCGTATTATCGCCACCTAATTCAGGCGCGGACGTATGGGGCAGCTCTGCAACAGCCGCATGAGTGATCTCATGGGCACGAATGTGATCAGGATGCCCGTAGCCACCGTCAGGCCCATAGGTGACCACGATGTCGGGGCAGAACTCGCTCATCAGGGCCTTGAGCGCATCAACAGCCTGCTGCCCAGACTTCACGAATGCGCGCGGGTGATCTGCCGACGGTGTTCCCACCATCCCCGAGTCTCGCCAGCGGCCCACACCGCCCAGCACACAGGGGCGATGGTGAACACCATTCACGCCCAGGATACGAAGGGAGTCCTCAAGCTCTCGATAACGAAAGCCGCCCAACATGTCGGCTTCGTCAGCAATGAGGCCCTGCATCGGCTCTCCAATGACCTCACCTTGCTCCCCCAACGTGCACGTGACCACGCGAACATCAGCACCGCGCCGGGACAGGTGCGCTAATAAACCACCGGTCCACAAAGCTTCGTCGTCGGGGTGGGCATGAACGGCCATCACTCGGAGGCCACGCAAATCACTCATTACTGGAGGCATCCTCCTCGTTGTCTTTATTCTCGTCTGCTTTATCGTTGTCGTTCTTCTTCTCGGCGTCCGTATCGCCTTTGTTGTCGGTAGTCGGACTGCTGCCAGGCTGGAGCACCGAGTAGTCCTCGTTCCGCGTCCACAGTGGCGCAGTGACAAAAATTCCGCCGCGTTCCGTCGTCGGGAGTTCGCCCGACTTCAGCGGCAAACGAGGAGCTTCTAAGGCCGGCGTCGTCGCGAATACTTCGGTGTCTTGAAGCAACGCCAGACTGACAGCCTGGGAGTTCACCTTCTCGATAACCTTCTGCTTCGTGTCATTGACATCGACGAACCCCTCGGCAGCTTCCCTCACCTGGGTATCGATCTCAGGATCACACAACCCCGACATATTGGCTGCTCGAGCGTACTTTTTCTCCATGGATTTACGCGCATCCCCGGTATCCGCGGCACTAGGCGCAGCACTGTCCGACGTCGGCACTGGTTCAGACGATGGCGATGACGGCGTTGAACTCTCCGGCTCCATCAACTCCGAACTCTTTTCGGAATCCATCTCTTTCGACGGGCGATCAGCCGACGTGCAGCCGTAGTGGCTGGCCAACGCGGATGCGGTGGTATCACCCGATTGCCACCCGACGGTCGCGTCGGCAAGTCCGAGAGGGAGAACAGATTCGACGATGTCCAGCGCCGGCATAACAAGCGCTTTCGCAGGAAAACCGGCCTGGGTGAGCTGGTCCGCCACCGTGCGTGCCGCAGTGACTGCCGCATCATCCGACTGATCAACGGCAATCCGGAAGGGCCTGGACAACGATGGAAATGCGGACTCCGCCCCGGGAACAGAGGTGCCCGAAATTGTGGCCTCATCATGCGGCGCGCTCACTTCCATCCGCTCCCCGGCGATGCGGGCGACAGTATCCCTATCAACGCTGTTGAGTATTCGCGCACGCTCCCCCACATCATCCATATGCGGGGCAGCCGTGTTCAGCGACAACATGAGGTACCGGTTTTTCGACGACAGCTGCACCACGGAGTGCGGCACCGAATCCAGCGACAGCTGTGTGGTCGCTTTCGGACGCAACGCAGCCCCCTGAACCTGACCATTGCGCAGCATCTCCGCGGCTTCAGCAGCATTGTCCTGGGCCTGGAGAACGATCTTGTCCGTCTTCGCGAGGTTACTTCCCCAATAGCGGTCATTGCGGACCAATGTCACAATGCCGCGGCCACTATCAATCGACTCCACCGAAAATCGGTTACCAGAGACAGGGACCGAGTCCCTCAACATCGTTTGGAAATTACTGGATGAGCGGTACAGATGGCTGGGCAGCAGATTAGTGAACAGCGACCGCCACGCCACATACGGTCGATCGAAATGCACGTCGACCTGGTGGCCGCTCTCCGTCGAGGTCACGCTGTTGATCGCTTCGTATCCTGCGGGGTCTTCCACCCCAGGCTGCGAGATCATTTGCTTCCACAAATACTCAAAATCAGCCCCCGTGATCGGAGTGCCGTCCGACCACTGCGCATCCAACGCGATGGTATAACGCACCGTAAACGGCTGAGACGACGCTGCCTCGGAAGGCGTCGCCGATTCTGACGACGGCGTCGATGCTGAGGATGCTGTCCCACTGCCTTCCACCACGTCGGCAGAATCAAGCAAATCCTGGTTTAGCTCCAGCTCCCCGTCATCCTTTTCGACGAACGGGCTGGGCAGCACCAGTGAGGCCATGTGGTCGACCAACGGGGTGTCGTCGGACACCAGATGCGGATTAAACCCCGGGCTGACATCACTGACCGCGAACGTGATCTTTTCCGACTGCTGGGACACGGTGTCGGCATTGTTTTTATTCCCGTCACCGGAATTGACGACGGGCGCCGACCCGGGGCGCGCGCTACACCCAGCCAGTAACGATGTGGACGCAACCCCCAAAGCAACGCCCGTGGCCACGGCCGCCCTCACGGCAGTGGACGTCACACCACGCGGATGAGCATGGGAGCGCACCCGCATGGTGGGTCGATGTCGTTTACGCGTTGTGTTCATTGTCCATCGCAGCCATGAAGGCCACCGTCGTTATTTCTTGCCCTGCTTCGCTTTCTGCTTAGCGTGCGCAGCAGCGCGTCCTCGTTCTTTGGCGTCCAAGATCACTTTACGCACACGAATATTCTTGGGGGTGACCTCGACGCATTCGTCACCACCACAGAACTCCATGGCCTCGTCCAAAGAAAGGGTATGCGCTTTAGCCAGCGTGACCGTCGTTTCCGCCGTTGCAGAGCGCATGTTGGTCAGCTTCTTTTCCTTGGTGATGTTGACGTCCATGTCTTCTTCGCGGTTGTTCGCGCCAACAACCATGCCTTCATAGGCTTCTACACCAGGTTCGACGAAGAACTGACCGCGGTCCGCCAGCTGCTGCAAGGCGTAGGCGGTGATCTGCCCGGCGCGGTCAGCAACCAAGGATCCCGACGCCCGGTCTTTAATATCGCCGGCCCACGGCTTGTACCCATCGCTGTAGGAGTTCGCGATACCGGTACCCCGGGTTTCCGTCATGAACGTGGTCCGGAATCCGATGAGCCCACGAGCAGGCACGGAGTACTCCATGCGAATCCACCCGCCGGCACCGTTGTCCATGGACAGCATCGTTCCCTTACGAGAGGCCATGAGCTGCGTAACAGCACCTTGGTGCTCCGACGGGACGTCGATAACGAGGTGTTCGAAGGGCTCATGCAGTGTGCCGTCGATGGTGCGAGTCACCACTTGTGGCTTGCCGACGGTCAGCTCGAAGCCTTCGCGGCGCATGGTTTCGACCAGCACGGATAGTGCCATTTCACCGCGGCCTTGAACTTCCCACGCATCTGGGCGCTCGGTCGGCAAGACTTTCAACGAAACGTTACCGATGAGTTCTTGCTCCAGGCGGGACTTCACCAGCCGAGCGGTGAGTTTGTCGCCGCCGCCGCGACCGGCCAAGGGCGAGGTATTCACACCGATGGTCATCGAGATCGCTGGTTCGTCGACGGTGATAGGCGGCATTGCTTCGGGGTGCTCTGGATCCGCGAGGGTGTCGCCAATCATGATTTCGTCGATACCAGCGACGGCTCCGATGTCGCCCGCGATGACCTGGTCAGTGGGGACGCGCTTCACGCCGTCCTGGCGCAGAAGTTCCGAAATTTTCGCGGTCTTGGTGTGCGGGTTTCCGTCGCTATCGTGGTGAATCCAGGCGACCTGCTGGCCCTTCTTCAGGATGCCGCGGAACACGCGCACGAGGCCGATACGCCCCAGGAACGAGGACGAGTCCAAGTTGGTGACGTGCGCCTGCAAAGGAGCGTCAATCTCAGCAGATGGCTCTGGCAAAACGTCATACAAGACGTTGAACAGGTCTTGAAGATCCTCAGCGTCGGGGACATTCCCGTCACCGGGATTCTCCGTGGACGCCTTCCCAGCGCGACCGGACGCATACAGAACAGGCAGCTCCAGGTTCTTTTCGGCGGCTTCCTGAGCCTCCGGGTCGTCCAAGGACGCAGCCAATTCGAGCAAAAGATCCTGGGCTTCGTCGACAACCTCGTCGATACGAGCGTCGGGACGGTCAGTCTTATTCACGACGATGATGACGGGCATCTTCGCTTCCAACGCTTTGCCCAACACAAAACGCGTTTGAGGAAGAGGCCCCTCGGAAGCGTCGATAAGGAGGACGACACCATCAACCATGGATAGTCCACGCTCAACCTCACCGCCGAAGTCGGCGTGGCCGGGGGTGTCAATGACATTAATAATCAAATCGGTGCCATTTTTGCCCATCCCCTTGCGATGGATAGCCGTGTTCTTGGCAAGGATGGTGATACCCTTTTCCTTCTCCAAATCCCCCGAGTCCATGACCCGGTCGACGACCTCGTCATGATCGCCGAACACGCCTGACTGCTGAAGCATGGCATCAACAAGTGTGGTTTTGCCATGGTCAACGTGGGCGACAATGGCAACATTGCGAAACTCTGGATGGCTCACTGAGCAAAATCTCCTGGGGTAGAAAGCTCACCGTAGGTCAAGGGCGATGAGCGAGCGTGACGCGGCATCTCCACCGGTCACACAATGGGGCACCCGAACGTGCGAATCGTGCTCAGGCTACCACCTCCCCACATCCCTTTCATCTTTCCTATGCTGTGTGGTGGTACAGCCTTGGTTCGCTCTCGGTTCGTTGTCACGCCAACTTCTCGTTAGGACACTGTCATGCGCATTCTTTTTCTCGGATTCGGTGGCTCCATTGCGCTCACTATGCACTCCGCATGGGACGAATTCCGCGAGAAGTATGCCGCAGACACCGCGGACCCCGACGACGAGACCGCTGGGGCTGGTGCTGGCGATGCTGGTGGTACTGAACCTGTTGATTTACGTCACCGGCCTTTCGACGCCGGGACGCTCGCAACCGCGGACGATCTTGATGCACAACTGGCTGCAGCCGATGCCGTGTTCGTCCAAGGTCCGCTGACTCCAGAAGACATCGACGCTCTTGGCACAGCCCTTGACGTTGCTATCGAGGAAGCGGGCCACTCCGGGCGCGCCTTCGTGGTCTCCGCATCGGTGCCCTGCGCCGATCCCATCGTTAACCGGGCAACCTCACCACGGCCAGGAATTACGGCGCGCTTAAGAGAAGCACTCCGGCAACTTACGCCTGATGGAATGTGCCACGCTATTCGTCTGGTGCGCACCGTCTTAGCCGGGGTGCCCGATCCCGGTTCTCTCGCACAGTCTCGCCCGCACGGCATCATTTCTCTTAACGACGACGACCTCTTGCGCGCTTACGGATATGCCGTGACTCCGACGGGTGGGGAAACTTCGGCCGATGGGGATGACCGCCCCCAGATCGTTCGCGCTCCAGAGGGCGTACGCATTGGGATTGCCGCCAGCCCGTTCCAGGTAGCCAGCCACGACACCCTCGCGGTCTCATATATCGCGAAACTCGTTGAGGCTAGTGGCGCTACAGCCGTTGTGTGGGCGGGAGATCCGACCGACGTGCCCGATGGCGTCGAGCCTCCACCGGCCGTGGACGCGTGGATGAACCTCACCGGTTTCACGCTTGCGGGAACGCACGCGAATCCCCGTGTCGATAATGGCGTCGAATTCCTCACGGACACTGGCGTTCCCATGATCACCCCGGTCCCTCTCTTGCGGATGGCCTTGGATCGGTGGCAAACGTCGGATCTGCCTGGCCTGACAGCGGGCCAGGTGTCGATGAATATCGCTATTCCTGAATTCGAATCAGGGCTAGCGCCGTGGGTAATCGGTGGGCGCGGCATCCCGGCCGTTAACACTGATGACTCCGATCACCCCGTCGACCCAAGACTCGCCGTCGAACGGATGCTCCCCGACCCTTACATGTGCGCACTCGTGGTGAACCGCACCATCAGAACCGTGGCACTCCGCCGCCTGCCCGCGGGGCAGCGAAAACTCTCCATCACCATTTTTGGCCACGATGCCGACGGGACAATTGGTACCGCCGCGCACCTCGATGTGTTCCGCTCGCTGTGGAACTTCCTCCATCACCTCCGCTCAGAGGGCTATACCGTCGAGATTCCCAAATCTCCGGAGGCCCTCGTCGATAGTCTTTTTGATTCCGACGCGGGTAACCGCAGCACGTGTCATGTCGCGGCAACATGGCCCGCCACGGAGTACAACAAGGCGTTAACGTCGTCGCAGGTCAGCCGCATCGACCGACTATGGACCCGGACTCCCGGGATGATCGACACGGACGGGCGCGAGCTTTTCATCCGCGGAGTTCGCCTTGGCAACGTGTTCGTCGGCGTGCAACCGGATTTTGGCGATGTTGCGGACCCCCTCAATGTCCTCATGGCGCCCGAGGCCTCCCCCTCGCATTCTTTCGCCGCCTATTACCTCTGGCTAGAACACGAATTCAGCCACGACGTCATGCTCCACTGGGGTACCCACGGGGCTCTGGAATTCATGCCCGGGCGTTCCACCGGGCTGATCAGGAACGACTGGCCGCTGCTCCTCACCGACAGCGTCCCGCACTCGTACCTGTACGCCATGAGCAACCCCGCTGAGGGCACGATCGCGAAACGTCGATCCTTCGCCGGTTTGGTTAGCTACCTCACTCCTCAACTTATCGACGCTGGCCTCCACGGTGCCCTGGCCGCTGCCGCCGAGGAAGCGTTCCGGCTGTTGACGTCGGCCAAGGACGGCTCTGTGGAGCTGGATGCGGAGACCTGTTCTGAATTGGTCACGCTGGCCGCCGAAGCGGATCTGACCGACTGTCCACCGCCCAACAGCGGTGATGAAGCGAATGGCGATACGGGTGAGGATGATAGCGACGACGACGGCTCCCACAATCTCTGGCACGAATGGGTCAGTAACATTTCCGCTACCGCGGAGCGAATCCGCCGCACTCCTATTCCAGAAGGCCTCCACACACTCGGCGAACCTCTCAACGAGGATAAAACCGCGCGGATACTGAGCCTCGCCTGTACCTACCCGTTGGCGACGTCCGATCCCCTTGCTGATCACCTGGACGAAGAACACATCACGGCGGCCGTCAACGCCGTCGTCCACGACGATTTCGCGCGATTCACTTCCCTCGTGGCGGGCGCATTCGATAGTGATGCGAAGACCACAACTGCAACCCCGACGTCGTGGTTCCGCCACCTCCGTCGGCTCCACTCCCAACTAACGTCGTCGAAGGAAACCGAGGGGCTCCTCGCGGCACTATCCGGAAACTATATTCCCCCTGCACCCGGAGGAGAACCCGCATCACGCCCCGAATCCCTCCCCACTGGCCGGAACACACATGGTGCCGACCCGGCCACCATGCCCACGCCCACTGCGGCCCGACGCGGCGCGGCCACCGCCGACGCACTCGTCGAACAAATACGGCACGAAGAAGGCCACTACCCCGAATCCATCGCCATGGTGATCTGGGGAATGGACAACGTCAAAACAAACGGCGAAGGCATTGCACAAGCATTTCATTTGATCGGGGCAGAACCTCTCACCGACGAGCGGGGACGCGTCAGCCGATTCCGGATCATCCCCCTCGAGGAGCTGAGACGGCCCCGCGTTGACGTAGTCTGCACCATGTCGGGCGTCGGCCGAGATCTTCTCGCGGGCCCCATGGAGCTGCTTGACGATGCCATCCACGCCATCGCGTCGCTACCCGAAGATCCAGAGGACAATCCGATCCGCGCCCACGCCATGCAACAGGTGGAAGAACTTGGCCTAGACCTCGATTCGGCCGCAACCCGCATTTATGCCACTGCGCCGGGCAATTATGGGACCGGCGTCAACAAGCTCGTGCAGTCCTCAGAGTGGGACGACAACTCCGATTTGGCCGAGGTGTATCTGCATCGCATGGGCCACGCGTGGGGCAAGCACGTTAAGGGCAAGGAGAACCGGACTCTCTTGGAGTCCAGTCTGTCTCGTGTTTCCGCCACATTCCAGAATGTGGATTCGACTGAGATTTCGTTGGCCGGCGTCGACCATTATTTCGAGTTCCTGGGCGGTGTGTCGAGCGTCGTTGAGACGGTATCGGGTGCACGGCCATCCGCGAAGGTTTCTCACGCTTGGCAGCATGAGACCAATGTTGAGTCGCTGGATGATGCGATGAGGTTGGAGTCTCGGACGCGTCTGCTCAATCCCGCCTGGTATGAAGCCCAGCTCAAGCATGGTTATCAGGGTGTGGCGAACATCCGGTCCCGTTTTGAAAACACGTTCGGTATGCAGGCTACGGCCCGCGTCGTCGATAATTGGGTTTTTGACCGAACTGCGTCCACATTTATTACCGACGATGACATGCGCGAACGGTTAGCCGAGCACAATCCTGCGGCCGTTCTCTCGATGACGGAGCGTCTGCTTGAGGCCGCGGACCGTGGCCTCTGGGACACAGACGACGATCTACTCGACCAATTGGAAGATATTTCAGATAGCCTGGATGCGACCGTCGAAGGTGTTACTCCGATGTCTTCCGCCCGGCACTAACGCGAATCGTAGGTAACCGAATGAACCGCGTGTATCCCTTTACACACATCCACGGACAAGATGAGCTCAAAGAAGCACTAATCCTCTGCGCAATTGATCCCGGCATCGGGGGTGTGCTCGCTTTCGGCGACAGGGGAACAGGAAAAACAACGACGGTCCGCGCGTTAGGGCAATTGCTGTCGCAGCATGGTGGGTCTTCTTCTTCGCAAACACCGGTTATCGACGTTCCTCTCGGCGTGACTGAAGACCGCCTGATCGGGTCGCTTGATATCGACGCCGCGCTGACAACTGGCGAGGCGCGGTTTCGCCCGGGATTGTTGGCCGACGCCAACAATGGGTTCCTCTATATCGACGAAATTAATCTGCTTGACGACCACTTGGTGGATGTCTTGCTCGATGTCGCGGCGTCCGGGGTCAACATTGTGGAGCGCGACGGCATTAGCCACACGCACCCGGCGCGATTTGTGCTGGTGGGGTCCGGCAATCCTGAAGAGGGTGACTTGCGGCCACAATTGCAGGACCGGTTCGGCCTGGCCTTGCGCGTGGACACTCTCACCGATCCGACTGAGCGCATGACTATTGTTCGCGAGCGACTCGCTTTCGACGCGGACCCTGAGGCTTTTCTTGATGACGCCAAGGAAGAAGAGCAGGAGCTGGCCACGTCTATTGAGCAGGCGCGTGACCGCGTCCGTGATATTGAGCTCAGTGAAGATGCTGTGCTTACTGCCGTTGAGGTCTGTACTGAAACGGGATGCGTGGGGCATCGGGGCGAGCTGGTCATCACCCGTGCTGCACGTGCACGGGCTGCCCTCCACGGTAACAACACTGTGACCAGGGAGGATGTTGATGCGGTGGCCCTCGCGGCGCTCCGGCATCGCGTGCCGACCGAAGCATTCGAAGCACCAGGCGATGTTGATGCGCGGTTGACGCGCACTATTCACCAGGTATGTGAATAACTATTTTCCGACCGATAATGAGCCCGACCATTAACGAGAGTGACACCATGGCATATCCTGGCTCTTTGGCACACGCCATTGATGCACTACAGGTATGGGTGCAGTCCCGCCCTTCGTGGCTGTTGCTCACGGGCGATTCGGTGCGGATCAACGAATCGTTAGATGCGCTGGGGGAACTTTGGGCGGACACGAAGCATGAATCGGTGATCCGCATGAGCCCGAGTATGACGCCCCCTGATATCACGCGGATGAGCACGTCGTTTAATCACGACCAATCCGACGTCGCGAGGGAAGCCGAGGTTGCACCCCGGGGTGATGTACCCGGACGCAACGCACCCCAGCGCGATGGGCTCGTCATCATTCACAATGCTCATCTTCTTGAGGTGGATACCGCCGCAGCCATCGCCCAGCACTTTTCGTCATGCCATGTTATCTCTGCCGTGCCCGATTCACGGCAGACGTCGACGCTCGATGAAGTGCCCTCCGTCATACTCGATCATGTCGGCCCGATTTTGTCGGCTCCCTACACCACCGACCCTGACATGATTGCCACACTCGCATCGCGCTACATGCCCGCTGGCACTTCCCGCACGACCACAGTCGACGAGGTTCGTGTTACCGACGAACGTGGCGATGCCGACGATACCGACGTCGGGACTAAAGATTCTGATACCAGGAAGGATGGTGCTCGGGCCGTCGACGGTGATGATGAGCTCAGCCAATGGGTGGCCAGAGCGCTCATGACTCATCTCGGGAGCCAGGCAACGCCGGGACTACTTCTCGACGCCATATATATGGCGCATGCTGCGCGGACCCTCGGGCGCGCCACGGAACATGTACACGAAGCCGTTGTCGATATGTTTATCCGGCCTCGGCTCCCGGAGGACGTTGACGACTCGGACTTTGACGATCATCCACGGAATAACGACGGCGACTACGAAGACGGTAACGAGAAAGAAAACAGCGCCAATCCGTCTGAGGCACAACCGGAGGATGCCGACACCCAGAGTTCCCCAAACGACCCAGACACCACCTCCAATGAGGAGCCTGTTTCAGATGAGTCCTCCGAGAATTCACCGTCACGGGAGAACGACTCCGGTGACACGTCGCGCGAGGAACGCAACGATCCTCCCCACAATGACGACGCCTCCACGGGAGAGGAAGCCCGGAACACTGACCCCGTCGATAAGCCTGATGACCAGCCTTTAGCCATCCCCCACGTCCCTCGCCGAGGGCGGACGTCAACCGCGGTGTGGCCCGGTCGTCATGGGCCACGTGGGATCTCCCATCGCGGCCGTGTTCGTCGGGTCATGCCAGCGCGAACCCATGACACCGATCTCGCGATTCTTCCCACTCTTGCTGCAGCGGCGCCGTGGCAGCGATTCCGGCATCGCCGTCAAGACGATCAGCAGAAGCAGAGTGGTCAGCACGATCAACGTCGAATCATCCTGACCCGCGATGATCTCCGCACGGCCCAACGCGAATCTGCTGGTGGCGAACTGGTCATCATCATTGTTGACGCATCCGGATCCATGGGCCGCGGCGCCATCCGCACGGCAAAATCCACCGCCCTAGAGGTTCTGCAATCGAGCTATCGGGACCGCAGCAAAGTCTGCATCATCGTCGCCCGGGGACATGAAGCAGCTATCGGGTTGCCCGTCACTCGGAGCCTGTCACGAGCCCGACGATGCCTCACTTCACTGCCCACGGGTGGCGGCACTCCCCTAGCCTCAGCACGACTTCGGGCAGCGAATATTGCCCGACGGTTTCCGCCCGAATTAGTCCGCGTCATCGAACTCTCCGACGGCCGTGCCAACGTCGGCCTTCCCCATTCACACGGCACCCCCACTGAGGATGCAGAGAAGGCCAAGTATGAACTCGATGCCGTGGTGTCATCGGTGACGTGCATACCGGTCTCGTCCCGGGGCCGGTCTCGACGGCGACGTCACAACCGCGATCGTCGAAACTAAACCGGCACAATTAACAAATCGGCATAATTAACACAGGATGGCTATGCAATCACCAACGACTCAGCCCCATCACAGAGCTATTCACGCTCCCAAACACGAAACATTCGATATCGACAGCAAGACAAATATTGACCCTAAGGGTTTCACACGCACCGTCGATACGTATGTCGAAACATCATTCGGGCTTTATATGGGTAGAGGAGCAGACCATCCACGGTTCGGATATATCGAAGCATGGTTATTGCGTGAACCCGATATCCGAATCACAAAATTCCACTTTCGGTCAGAAACGAAAGCCAGTGAGGCGCTCACCGACAGGCAAGAGTTTTATATCGACATCGCGCACAACACGCGTGATAGTGAGCGCCCCATCTGGACGACCACCGACTACTACGCGGACATCGTTCTCTACCGCAACGATTCCGCCGCGCACGACCGCTATTCCATGGAAGTCCTTGATCTCGATGAGCTCGAAGACGCCTACACCCAAGGCTTTATCACTGCCGCCGAATTGGCGCACGCTCTCTCCGTGACAGCCATCGTCGTCGACGGGCTGACGACCTACGGGGATATCGACTCCTGGTTAGAACAGTTCAATATCGCTTTGACCTGGAAAAACGCCGACGATATCTCATTGACACCTGCGCCCTAATTCCGACGACAGACGCGTGACGCGGCCAGCACTCCCCTCTCAGCGTGGACCGCGTCGACTCGTCGACAACGTCGTGAACTACAAGTGCCGACGAAGCCACGCACTTAATTGGTCCACCACGATCACAAGAACGAGAACCATGATGATGTAGGTAAGCATTTCATCAAATTGAAATGTCTTAATTGACCTATTAATTAATAATCCGATTCCGCCGGCGCCCACTAACCCTAAGACCAGCGAACTACGCACATTAACGTCAAACCGGTACAAAAGCAGACCAACAAGATTTGCCATCGACATCGGCAATACGGCGTGGCATACCTGCTGCACACGATTCGCCCCCGCCGTACGTAAAGCTATTTGAGGCCCGTCATCGATTTCCTCGACGGCTTCCGCCCAGAGTTTTCCCATCACGCCTGTGTTATGCAGGATCAGCGCCATGACGCCGGCAAACGGGCCCAGCCCCACTGCGGTGACAAAAATGAGGGCAAAGACAATGTCAGGTACCGCCCTAAGGAATGACAACACTGAACGGCATGCGTGGTACACCGTACGATGAGGGGTAACTGTTTCCGCAGCTCCCAGGGATAAAACGAAGGCAAGCGGAACGGAAAAGGTCGTACCCAAGAGCCCGATCCAGAGCGTTGTCAGAAGTCCCTCGAAACCAGGCTTAACGACGCCGTCCATGTCGAGGTTCGGCGGGAAAGCATCCTTAAAGAACGCCACCATATTTGACCAACCGTCAATCAGTTTCTCGACATAAAACTCGGTGCTATTGACAGCGATCGCGTGGATAATCACGGCCACAGCAATGGCGGTGATCCAGCCAACCCACAGTCGCGCTTTCGGCCTCTTCGGTATCACTACGGGTTGGACCAGGATGTGCGGGACAGCCGCGAGTCGTGAGTCTACGGAACCTGCGCTGTGAGTCCCCCGATTGAACGACGACCCCTCAGTACGCTCGCGCCGGATGGTGGAGGAAGATTGCGGTTGAACTAATTTACTCACTGTCGTCCTTCCAGCTGGCCGAATGCGGTACGGTTTCGCTCAAGTTCATCACGGGCGGACACCTCGGCGTCTTTATCAAAGGGAATGGGTGCATCGATGGCACGGGACTTCTGATTGCCGACGGTATAAAGGCTGCTTATGGTATCGAGGTCACATGCGTGACGGGGCAGGTCGAAAGCCACCAACCCTTCCTTAATGCCGATGATGGTGTCGCAATACTCCAGGGCCAGCTCTGGCTGATGGACGACAGCGATGCACGCAATGTTCGCCTCTATCGAAATGTCACGGAGCAGCCCCATGACCTGGTGCGCAGCCGTTGGGTCGAGAGCTGATGTGGGCTCATCGGCAAGAACTACGCGGGCTCTCTGGCATAGGGCTCTCGCCACTGCCACTCGTTGCTGTTGCCCACCGGACAGCGATCCGCATCGGTCGAAGGCTCGATCTGCTAGCCCAACACGTTCTAGGCACCCCATCGCCTCTTCGCGGAGGAACTGCGGGAATGTCCACGTAGTCAGAGATCGCCAGAAAGGAATGTGGGCGAGCCCACCAACACACACATTGTCGAGAACGCTCCACCTGGGGACTAGGTGGATCTTCTGGAAGATCATTGCCGTTCCCACAGAAGTATCGATCGTGATATCGCCCTGGTCAGGTTTATGGAGCCCGGCGACGATGCGCAATGCTGTCGATTTCCCCGAACCATTGGCACCGAGGAGCGCCACCATCTCCCCCTCGGATGCCGAGAAACTGATATTGCGGAGAACATGGTTATCCCCAAATGCTTTAGCAATATCTCTCACCTGGACTAATGTCCTCCCGGAGGAATGGGTGTCGCCGGTATCGCTGTGTAATCCGGCGGATTCTTCCTGTGTGAGAAGCACCGGGCTAGGTATGTTTTCCGCAGGATATGGTCGTCGGTGTTCATTGTTTTTATTCCACATGGTGTCTCCCTGAGTAGCCACTAGCCGAGTCTGGGCTTGGAGTGTCCAGCTGTGTTGCCCGGCCCGAGCATTATTCAACGTCATCCGTGGTCAGGCCCAGCGCCGCACTGAGTTCAAAAAGCGCCGAGTAGTCCTGCTTTGTCACGCGAACCAACGGGCCGGGCGGATCAACGTCGAGGTATCCAGCCACCTTCTTCACCGTGCTGGGATCCAGCTGAGTCAGCGCAGTTCGCAGCTTGCGCTTGAGCTCGGGGTTAGCTTTCTTCGACACCGTGATGGGGTCATTCGGAATAGGGTCCGATTTCCATATTTGGACGTAGTCATCAGGTTGAAAACGTCCTTCACTGATCGCAGTGGCCAACGTTTGGGAGTTGATCTCTGCCGCATCGACGGCACCATTCGTCAACGACATCAACGCTTCGGGGTGCCCGCCGGCATAATCCATGGTCAGATCTTTATCGGAGAGACCAGCGTCTTTCACAGCTTTGCGCGGAAGTGCATCGCCCGATGTCGACCCCACACCGCCCAAGGCCAATTGCTTTCCGCGCAGCGACGCCACGTCGTGAATTCCCGACGATTTCTTCGCCCAGATCCCCGCGGTATAGCTCGACAGTTTGCCCTCGGCGTCGCCGAATGACACGAGGGGCTCTGCTCCTGCTTTTTCGTCGGCAAAAACGTATCCCAGCGGGCCAAACTGCCCCAGCACGAGTGACCCGTTCCGCATGGCTAAAACCTCTGCCGAGTAGTCCTCCACAATCTGAACTTTGACGGGGCAATCCATCTTCTTGGTGAGGTCGTCGGCAATGGTTTTGTAGGCGGCTTCCAGGGCTTTCGGGTTTTCGTATGGCTCGACGCCGAAGGCAATCTTTCCGTACGGGCACGTCGGGCTTCCCGATGCACCGCCCGGGGCGCACGACACTAGGCATGCCGCGGAAAGTCCCATCAGCGAAGCAAAGGCAAGAGTGGTGATGCGGTGTCTCACTGGCACCCTTTCTGGAGTGGAGTGGAGTGGGAGGAAGAATGGGCGCCGAGAACAGAGAGTGACAATGCCACAACGCCATGAGGAGAGTCTTCGTTGCTGTAACGCCGATCACGACAAACCGACGGACTAATGGATAAAGCGGTTAAAAGTCAGGTGCATCGCAGTGTTCAGTAATCAAAGTTGCGATCCCGAACGACAAGGTCATCCCGATACCAGAAGCGACGACGGCCACCGTGGTGCGGTCGTCGGGCCGCTCAAGAACAAGGTTGGTGTCCGGGCTGTCCGCGTATCGGCCCTGCCAGCGCTGGCGCACCACGGGATGCTCGATGCCGAGATATGCAGACGCATTGTCCATAAGCAGGTCCGCGATGCTCTGCTGAATAAAGAGCTCAGGAGACTGCGCATAATCATGGGAATCGCCGATAAATATTCCGCTACCACTGGAGTTGAGACCAGGAATTGCGCCGTCCGGCAAAGCAGTAGCCATAAGGTTGGCAATACATCCGACTAATTCGGGCTTCGTATCTAATAATTCTTCACGCAGATCCGGCACACCGGACATCGCAGCCACGCCGTCATAACGGGCGAGCGACGTCCCCGTCAGCATCGCGAGATCCTCGGGAATATGGTCAGGGCGATCAATCAACGCCATGGTCAGGATGCAGGTTCTTAGTCCATTGCGCTCCGCAATATCGGGGAAAATATTCCCGACATGGTGCCCGGGGCAGACAACGACTTCGTCGGCGGACAACGTTCCACGGGAGGTATCAACCTGCCCGTCCCCCACGTGGTGAACGGCCGTGTTCCAACTAAATTCGACGCCGTTCGCGGCGAGCCATTCTGCCAGGCGCGGTGCGGCTTCCCGAGGGTTGACTCTCATGTCGAGCGGTAAAAGTGCCCCACCAATGATGTCGTCAGCGCCGCTGTTTTCGGAGCCCGTGAGGCCCAGCCGTTCACGCGTGTCATCCGCGTTCAAAAGAGTGACCTGCTCAGAACCGCGGTGGTCGTGGAACTGGCGGAGCACGGTCATCTCGGTCTCGCTCACAGTGGGTACGACTGTGCCGGGTTGCGCCGCCCACAAGCCAGTTTCAGCGGCGGCTGCTTTCCATCCATCACGGGAGTCTGCCGCGACATCCTGAATAGCGTCGGCTTGGGCAGTAAAGCACGCGTGGCCGAAGTTTTGGATAGAGGCGCCGACCGGACGGTTAGCACGATCAATAACGTGAACTCGCCGTCCCTGGTGATGAGCGCGCCACGCAGTAGCAAGGCCTACGATGCCTGCGCCCACGATAATAAGATCGGTTTTATTCCCCACTCCGTTCTCGTGAGACTGTGTTTCCTCGGCTGACCTAAACATATCCATAATCTCTATGGTGGTCGCCTTAAGTTCGATATGTCGAGTTCTATGGTGGTCGCCTTAAGTTCGATATGTCGAGTTTTTATCAATAAATTCACGCAGGTTTCATCTGTACTTTCCCTAAGCAGTCAGATCATGTAACCGAGTATTTACATCACGTCATTTTCACTTTGTGAACCGTGAAAAGAACCCGTGGGACCCGCAGTTTGTGTCCCTAAACCGTGTACTCAGTCCAGCGAACCTGTTAGGGTTCAGACATGACCCTCCTTGTATGCGATATTGCTGGCACCACGATCGACGAAGGCGGAGTCGTGTACCGCCAATTGCGCGAAAGCGTGGAAAAACAGGGCATCACCGTTACGCCTGACCAGGTCAACCAGGTCAAGGGAACGGAAAAACGTAGCGCGATTATCACGCTGTTGAGCACCGGTGGTTTTACCCCGTCGGAAGAGACCATCACCACTGCATACAACGATTTTCTCGAAGGGCTGCAGACGGAATACACCAATAACCCGCCGACGCCTATCCCCGGAGTGGAAAAGCTTTTACGGGAGTTCCAGCGCAAGGGCGGAAAAGTTGCGCTGACCACCGGATTTCAGCGTTCGATTGCCGAGATTGTCCTCTCCGCGGCTGGGTGGGGTGCCCGTGCTCTGTCTATGGCTCCGTATGAAACAACCGTTTCATCTCGACTTATCGACGACGCAGACAACGCCCCATTTTCCGTCGACGCACTGGTGACAAGCGACACCGTGCGGGCGGGCCGTCCCGCGCCTTACCTGATTCATCACGCCATGGAGCTCACCGGCGTGACGAACGTCGCTGAGGTGATTTCTGCGGGCGACACCACCGCTGATCTGGATGCCGCAACCAATGCAGGGGTGCGCGGAGTTGGCGTTCTCACCGGGTCGTTATCACGTGATGTTTTGGAGGCCCGACCGCACACGATCGTGCTGGATTCGTTGGCTGACCTGGGCTCATCGGAATCGCTGTCGGCTCTCAATGCTGCGGGCGAAGCCGTAACCGAATTGGATGGCTAAAACCGAACGGCTAAACGCGGCAATCTCGCTTCACTCCGCCCGCGCAGCCCGGGCACCTAACTAGCCCAAACGCCTCTAAAACAGCCCGGTAATAGTTCCGTCGTCGGTGACGTCGATCTCCATCGCAGCCGGGTGCTTCGGCAGCCCCGGCATCGTGAAAATTGTTCCGGTGAGGGCCACGACGAATCCGGGGCCGAGCTTGGGGATCAGCCGTTGGACATGCAGTGTGTGATTCGTCGGAGCACCGAGCATTGACGGATCGTCAGAAAACGAATACGGAGTCTTGGAAATACATACCGGCAACGTATCCCACCCGTGGCGCTTCAGCTGAGCCAGGTCTTTACCGGCTTGCTGGGAATATTCGACCTGCTCAGCGCCGTAAATGTCGTGCGCAATGGTTGCGATGCTTGCCTTAACACCTTGTTGCGGATCGTAAATACGCGTCCGCGCTGTACCCGATTGACCTGTGTCGGTCCGCACCGGCTCGTCCGCTAACGCTTCACGAACCTGGGCCACCAAGTCAGCGGCCCCTGCACCGCCTTCACCCCACACATTCGCTACGGCCGCACGAAGTCCATGGTCGTCCGCCCACTCCTTGCTAGCCGACAGTTCCGCGTCGGTATCAGTGATGAACTTATTGACGGCCACAATCGGCTGCATTCCCAGCCGCCTTAGTGATGCGCAATGGCGTTCTACATTGGCCAGTCCGGACCGCACGGCCTTCACGTTCTCTTCGTTGAGGTCACCGCGTGCCACACCGCCGTTGTATTTCAGCGACCGGGCAGTCACCACAATGACCGCCACGTCTGCGGCAAAATCGCCGGCCACCGAGGCAATATCCGTGAATTTTTCCGCACCCAGATCGGCTCCGAACCCGGCCTCTGTCACCACAACATCAGCCAATTCACGTGCGGTGTTAGTGGCGATGACACTGTTGCAACCATGCGCAATATTCGCGAATGGTCCCCCGTGGATCAGCGCCGGTGCCCCACCCAGAGTTTGGACAAGGTTCGGCGACATCGCATCGCGCAACAACGCAACAAGGGATCCCTCCACGCCCAAATCATGCACGAAGACCGGATCATTATCGCGCGTATAGCCGATGAGCATACGGCCAAGCCGCTCCCTCAAATCGGCGAGATCCCGCGCTAAGCACAGAACCGCCATCACTTCGCTGGCCGCGGTGATATCAAATCCGGCTTCGCGTGGCACGCCGCCACCTTTGCCGCCCAAACCAGTGATGATGTTTCGGAGGACACGGTCGTTCACATCCAGACACCGTCGCCACACGATCTTCCGTGGGTCAAGATTCAGCGAGTTCCCCTGCTGAACGTGATTATCGATCAGCGCGGCCAACGCATTATTAGCCGACGTGATCGCGTGAAGATCCCCCGTGAAGTGCAGGTTAATATCCTCCATGGGGACGACCTGCGAGTATCCCCCACCCGCAGCGCCACCTTTCATACCCAGCACTGGCCCCAAAGACGGCTCGCGCAGAGCGGCCATCGCTTTCACACCGACCGACGCCAGCCCGTCAACCAAACCAATAAGGACAGTTGATTTCCCCTCCCCCGCCGGCGTCGGAGACATGCCCGTCACCAGGACAACCTTCCCCTTCGTTGCACTCTGTGCTAACTTTCCGACGGTCACCTTGGCCTTCGTCGTTCCATAAGGCACCGTAGCTTCTTCGGGAATTCCGGCACGCCGAGCGACGTCGGCAATAGGTTCTAATTGGTGAGCTTGAGCGATGGAAACGTCAGAAGGCTGGCTACTGGTGTGAGCAGACGCTTCTGTGTGACCAGACGAGGACGGGTTCGAGGGTTTTTGTTCAGGTGCAGACACGATTCCCAGAATACCTAGGGCCATGCCTACCCGAGGGCAGTTGAAGAAAAAGAGAGGTAACGGACACCATGGCGTGGATCATCCTGATTGTCTCTGGCCTATTCGAGACCACCTGGGCCGTAGCGCTCCACGAGTCGCAGGGGTTTTCTCGGCTCGTGCCCTCCGTCATTTTCGTTATTGCCGCCGCGTTGAGCATGGTGGGACTGTCGCTGGCGATGCGCGATGTCCCCGTCGGCACGGCCTATGCGGTGTGGGTATCCATTGGAGCCGTTGGCACCGTCGTATGGGGAATGGCGACGGGGCAAGAGACGGTCTCCGCGCTCAAGATCGTGTTCCTGTTCATGATCATCGGCGGTGTGGCCGGCCTTAAAGCAACAAGTTAGCTGCTATTTCTCTTCACGCAGATCATTGATAGATTCGGCAACCGTCGCGGTCGGGTGGCGCTTTTGGTGCTGGGCAATCTCGTCACTACTCGGCATGGGATTGTCGCTCTTTTTTACATTTTGACTGAGCAGCTCCGGAACCACGACAACGAACCCAGCCACCAGCCCAAGGTTGGTAGCCATGGCATATTTACCCTTCACTGCAAACCAGATCGCTCCTACAACGCATACTGCGCCGACAAACCATAAAAATGGTCTGATCTTACGAAGAACAGATTGGATTTGCTTCTTAGTTCCCCACTTTAAGCGTCTACTTCAATATCTGTCGCCCCATCACCATGCGGCAGATTTGGTTCGTTCCCTCGTAGATCTGCGTGATTTTGGCATCGCGCATCATGCGTTCAACCGGGAAATCGCGGGTGTATCCGTAACCACCGAACAACTGCACAGCGTCCGTCGTCACCTGCATAGCGACGTCTGACGCATACGCCTTCGAGCCCGCAGCGAGCATACCTAAGCGCTCCCCGCCCTCGGCGTGGCCGCGCTCGGCATTAGACGCCGCGGTGTACACCATGAGGCGCGCAGCGTCGATCTTCATTTTCATGTCGGCAAGCATGAATTGCGTGTTCTGGAAATCGGCAATTCGGCGGCCGAACTGCTCACGCTCTTTCACGTACTTCACAGTTTGATCAAACGCCCCCTGCGCGATACCGAGAGCCTGCGCACCAATCGTCGGGCGCGTGTGATCCAGGGTTTCCAGGGCTGTCTTGAAACCGGTCCCTTCGTCGCCAATGATGCGGTCAGCGGGAATGCGGCAATCCTCGAAGTACAACTCGGCCGTCGGAGACCCCTTGATCCCTAGTTTCTTTTCTTTGGGGCCGACGACGAAGCCTTCATCATCGGCATGGACCATGAATGCGGAAATGCCGTTAGCGCCTTTATCCGGGTCGGTGACCGCCATCACGGTGTACCAAGTGGACTTGCCGCCGTTGGTAATCCAACATTTCGATCCATTGAGCACCCACGAGTCACTATCTTTGCGAGCACGCGTCTTCATCGATCCCGCATCGGAACCGGCACCGCGTTCCGACAGCGCGTATGAGGCCATCTTCCCGCCGGCAATATCCGGGAGGACCTGCTGCTTCAGCTCTTCCGAGCCCTTCAAAATGAGTCCCATCGTCCCCAACTTGTTCACGGCCGGGATCAACGAGGACGAACCACACACGCGCGCAACTTCCTCAATGACGATGCACGCCATGAGCGAATCCCCGCCGGCTCCGCCATACTCCTCTGGAATGTGCACAGCGTTGAAACCCGTCTCTACCAGTGCGTCCAGGGCTTCCTGCGGAAAACGCTCATTCTCGTCGACATCAGCGGCGTGCGGGGCGATGCTTTTCTCCGCGATCTCCCGGATGGCTTCACGCACCCCTTGGTAATCCTCCGGTAGCTGGTAAAGATCAAAATCAGAGTTCAGAGCCATGACGGTTCCTCTCACACATAGAAATCGATAAGACGCACGCCCGCGATCAGACATCAATACGCCACTTTTTTAACAACGAATGACTGTGATTTTAAAGGTTTCCGACGATCTATGAGACATAGTTCACGTAATTGGGTGCTAATTGGTTTTCTCCACCCGGCTGCATCATTACCGACGGCTACACTCGGACATATGAACCACTCACCGATGCCCCAGCGACACGCACGCTCTCATGGATCCGCCCGGCGCGGCGTATCAGCCCGGCGCGGTGCTATCTTCACTGCACTCACGGTGAGCACGTGCGTCCTCGCAGCATGTGGGAGCGGGACATCCTCCACGAACACGGGCTCAGAGTCGACGGTTCCTTCCACGAGCTCACAGACACAGGGCATTCCATCAGACTCGTCCGCTGCACCGTCGCCGTCACTGTCTGGTTCGTCGACAGCAGTCGAGCCGTCGACGACGAACGGCTCAGAACCTGACGACGCTGCAGCACAACAGGCTGCGGGTGCTGCGTCGACAAGACATGACGATCGGTGCCACACCTCGGATATCTCAGCTTCCCTGAAGACTGAGAAGGGAGCGGCCGGGTCCAGTTACCTCACGATCACCCTGACTAACCAGTCCGATCATCCCTGCACGTTTTATGGGTATCCCGGCGTGAGTGCCGTCGGTGGGAACGATGGGCACCAGATCGGTAAGCCGGCCGACAAGGACCACAATGCCACAGCGTCTCTTGTGACCGTCGCCCCTGGGGAGGCTGCCACTGTGACGGTCAAGAAGGCGCAGTCGGGAAATTACTCGCCGGAATCATATAAGCCCCAGCAGGCTCGTGGCCTGCGGATATATCCGCCTGACGAGAAGGCTGCGCTCTTTGTTGACTACCCCACGGACGCATGCTCTGGCGATACCGTTGACATGCATGTTGGGCCCATTACTAAGAAATAACAACCGCCAGTAAATGTGGCGAAATAGCGACTCAACTGTGGGGTGGGCCAGTAAACGCGGCCAGTGTGGTCGACCAAGCCTTATCCAGCCGTGAGGTCGTTCCAAATAGCGACGGTTGGTTTCCCACGCGAGGCTTCATAGTCTTTTTCCTGTTCGGCCCACATGGTCCAGAACTTTTCAAATCCTGGATCGCGGTGAAGTGCCCGCTGCTGTCGACGGTGTGCATCAGCGCGTACCTCAAAAGCCACGATGTCCGCATCTTCCTGGGGTTTCGGTGCCCGACCACTTCGAAGGCGTCGCTGATTGTGCAGTGACCGCTGATCACGCAGCCGTCGCTGAGCTAACAGTCGCCGACGGGCAGCTTTTAGCGACGCGGGTGTAACTGCGCCGACTCCCTCGACGATGAGCGGCTCGGCGGGATCCACCGCTACCCACTCCCCGGGAGCGTCGGCAGCCCAATCCCACCGACGATAGCCAGCGTCGGCAGGTGACAAAACGCAATCCGCCACGATTCTGGAGGCCTCCATCAGCCCAGACCATCCGGGGTAAAAATCATCACAATGGACCACCCGGGTTCCGGTCGCCTCCGCCAGATACCTAGCGAGCGTTGTTTTGCCCGAGCCCGACAATCCGTCGATGAGCACTGTGCTTCCCAGCTCGGCGGAAAAGCAATCGGGTATAGCTCCGTCGTCAACTAATCGACGCAGGGCTGCTGGGCCGTCGTCGGTACTGGCCACTCTGATTCCTACAGAGGAGGCTAACCGCGAAGACGTCGCTCCCGATTCGCGAAACAACGTGGTGATGTCACTTGTCATCGCCGGCTCCACATCATGCCCCCAAGAAGCGCAAATACCCGGTCATCCATGCCGTCACCAGGGCCATCAACGCAACGAGGAGCGCACCGACCATTAATACCCAGTCCGGCCACCGCAGGCGTGATTCTCGAGCCCAGCTTCGGGGCCGATCCGAGCCGAACCCGCGCGCTTCCATGGCCGTCGCCAACTTCCCACCACGCCGCAGCGCGAGCACTAACAAGGCGAAGAAAATAGTGAGCGTACGACGAATCCGGCCGGAATCTGCCAGGCCACGGGCACGACGGGCACGGTGCATCGCCGAATAATCACGCTGGAATAAACTCACCAAACGCACACCGGCTACGGAGCCGATGACGAATCGCTCCGGCAGATGCCAGATTTGCGCTAGGCCGTCGCCAAGGTCGGTGGGGTCGGTATCCGCGGATAAGATGACGGCGGGCAGAGCGATGGCCAGGACCCTTACCATGATCGCTAAAGCCAGGGACACCGAATTGTCCGTAATGTGGGCGAAGGCGAAGGACACGTATTCTTTGCCCTCAGGCCGGCCATAGAGCAGCATCGACACTCCGGTGAGCGGGGCGAGCATAAAGACCGGCCATCCACGACGAATGATCCGCCCCCACCCCATTCCTAAGAACGGCGCGACTAGCAGTTCGCACAGCAACGCCACGCCGGCCGACACGATATCGACCGAAATGAGAAGTGGCGTTGCAATAAGAGCCATCGCAGCGATGCGCGCCGTCGGGTTGAAGTTCACACCTCGGGGCGTTGCGCGGGTCATCGCTGAACCTCCATTCCTCCCGAGGCCAACCGAACGTGGCGTACCCCCAGCAGATCCACTACCAGTGGATCATGCGTGATGGCGAGCACCCCCACACCGTCGTCACTCATCTCGCGCAGCAGCTCAATAAGCTGGATAAACGTGGTCCTATCCTGGCCAAACGTCGGTTCGTCCGCAATCACCACATCGGGATGGGTGGATAACACCGTCGCGACAGAGAGCCGACGTTTCTGTCCGCCCGACAAGGTAAACGGATTGGCATTGGCGAGGTTCTCAAGGTGCAGGCGTCGGAGCAGCTCATCGGCACGTCGCTCACCAACATCAGGATCAATCCCGCACACTCGAGGACCGACGAGTAATTCGTCGCGCACAGTTCGGGCCACAAATTGATGCTCAGGGTCCTGGAACACGGTCCCAATGCGCTGCGCTAGAGCCCTCGATGACCACTCCATCGGGTTGCTACTGGCATCACGCTTTCTATGGATTGCTACCGACGTTGCCTTGCCCGACCCTTCCCTGGCGATGAGTGCTGATGCATCGATATCCCCCGCAACCGGCGCCAACAGCCCCGCGAGTGTCAAGGCAACGGTTGATTTACCGGCACCGTTGGGCCCGGTGATGACCGTCGGCTCGGGGGTTACATCCAGCGAGAGGCCTGTGTTGACCGCGTGACCATTCCATCCGACAGCCAAGTCATGCGTCCGGAGCAGTGTGTTCCTCGTTGACGCTCCACGACCTTCGTGTGCTCCAACTTCATTTGCTCCAACCGACACAGCGCGCTGCTGGTCAGACACAACGCGGTGCTGGTCAGACGCAGCGCGGCCCTGACGCTCCCGTCGCCACGAATTATCGAGCGGCAGAGGAACGTCGGGAATCCACACTCCATCATGCGCGAGCTGCTCCCCCATCGTGCGGATAACTTCGTCGGTCGGGCCGTCGGCTCGAATCGTGGAATCGCCCACCACCATGATGCGATCAACAACGTCACGCCAGACGTCGACGCGATGCTCCACAATGATGACTGTTGCACCGGTGCTCTCGGCGGCGGCGATCACGGCTTTGCGGACATCGGCCACACCCTCGGGGTCGATATTCGCGGTGGGTTCATCCAAGAGGATCAAGCCGGCACCCATGGCCAGGACACCAGCGAGGGCCAAGCGCTGCTTCTGCCCGCCGGAAAGCTGCTCAGTGGGATGGTCAAGGGGAACAGTGAGCCCGACGAGGTCACGGGCCCACCGGACACGCTCCCAGATTTCCGCACGCGGGAAACCCAAATTCTCGCAACCGAAGGCAATATCGTCACCAACCCGCGAGGAAATGACCTGCGAATCGGGGTCCTGCAGCACCAGGCCGACCTGCCCGCGGACACTGCGAGCATCCACCCCATTGATGAGCAATCGACCGGCATAATCGCCGTCGTCGGAATCGCCGAGAACCCCGGCCATCCCCGCCATCAGCGTCGACTTCCCCGAGCCTGATGTGCCGAGGAGCAGAACTTTCTCGCCGGGTTCGATGCGAAAATTCACATCGGCCAGCGCCGGTTGCCGACGTCCCGCGTGCCGCCAACCGAAGCCCTCGGCCACTACCCGCGCGGGCGTCCGAACGTCGTCGTGTACGTGCGCCACTAGACCAGCTCAGTGCTTTCCCGCCCGGCAGCGAAGCGATCCAACGCACCCGCACGCGCGAGCGCCCGAACCAGGAAGAAGCCCAGAGCACCGGCCAGAATGGCACCCGACACGGACAGGGAGACGAGGTAGATCAGGTTGTATTGGATCGACCGGGCATAGTTTCCCGATGCCCATTCGTAACACCACTCGACGACCGACGCACCCACACCAGACAACGTGGCGACTATCAAGGTGTAGCGGGCGTACATGAACGCCATGAAGACGAGTTCAGCGCCGATCCCCTGGGCTAAACCGGAATACACCGTGGTGATCCCCCACTGGTTGCCCAGTACCGCAGAGATGATGGCGGCGATGACTTCCACCATGATGGCGGCACCCGGCTTGCGAATGATCAAGCCGCCCAACACGCCGCCGAGCAGCCAAACCCCGGTCACGAGCCCACCAAAACCGGGTAGTAGCGATTCGATAGCGCTGTACCATGCGCCGCCCAGGCCGTTCCAAACCCAGAAAATTAATCCCGTTGCCACGCCCAACACGGCTGCCGTAATAATGTCGACGACCCTCCACCGTCGGACTGGACGCGCAGTACCGGTATTTTTGTTTTTCCTCACAGCTTTACTCCCTATCGCCGGTATAACCCGGATCAGGTTCATACGGTCAACATTCTTCCCAGCACGTGGTATCCGTTCGCGATATCGGCACAACGAAGATATCCGCGCGGTGACGGAAAAATGTTTTCTCAGCTCTCTATGCTGGGCTCCCGCGAAGTACTGATCTGAGGATAACACTCAGGTTATGCTGAGTTTATGACGTCATCTGCTGAAGATCCCTCGACCGCCCCGTGGGGAACGTCCGACTCTCCCCTGGACTGCCCAGATGTTGCCATTGTTTTCGAAGGTGGCGGAATGCGGAATAGTTACACCGTTGGTGCCGTTCAGGCGCTGATTGACCACAAGGTTAATCCGGGGTGGGTCGGCGGAATATCAGCAGGAACAACGCATGTTGTCAATTTCCTCATTAGGAATCGGTGGAGAGCTAAGGCATCGTTTGTAGATTTCGTTGAGGATCCCCGGTTCGGAGGGTGGAAGACCTTCGCGAAAGGAAAAGGGTATTTCAATACTGAATTTATCTACACAGAATCCGTTATGCCTGGCGAAATAGCAGAGATGGATTTCGACGCCTTTATGAAAAGTTCTCCCGAATTCGCTTTCGGAGCACTACGTGCTGATACCGGGGATATGACATGGTGGCGACGTGACGACGTTCAGACGTTGGAACAACTTTCGGCCTATACCCGTGCGTCCTCAACAATCCCATTCTTTATGCCTGTGGCCCACGTTGACGGGCATGACTATTACGACGGCGCGATGGGGCCGACGGGCGGGTTTGCCTATGATGCCGCCATCGAAGATGGTTATTCCAAATTCCTTTTCATTCTTACTCGTCCGAAATCATTTCGGCGGGAACCCATGTCACAAGCCCGTCTGATTCGGAGTTATTTCCGCAAACAACCCGCTGTTGCAGAAGCTATTCTTCAGCGAGCAGAACGTTACAACCGTTCGAAAGAAAAAATAGCGCAATGGGAAAAGGAAGGGCGGGCAATGGTGTTCTATCCCGAACAGATGCCTGTCCACAATAAAGAGAGAAACGTGGAGAGATTACAGAAGTCTTACGAGATGGGCGTTGACCAGGTAGCGCGAGAATGGCCGCAATGGGAGGAGTTTTTACGCGGGTAGGCCGCAACCCGTTTCCCCCACGGGCCCAGGCTTATTTCCAGGTTTGCCTTTCCAGTCCGCCGAGGAGCAACTCTAAGCCGTATGAGTACTCGGCAATATCATCATGCTCGGTAAATTCCTCGACGATATCGTGGACGAACGGAAATTCTTCTGGATCTAGTTGTTCCCATTCGTTAATTTGAGCATGCATATCTTCCTCAGCTTCAGCCGGGTCTAAGTTTTTATGCCCTGTGTGGCTCGACGCTTCCGCACCAATTCCCGATGCATAATTGACGACGGCGTTGGTAGCGAATAATTCTTCGCGTTTATGTAAACCCAGCCGTTGAATTTGTCGGCCAATCAGTTCCCAAAACCGGAGCGCATACCACTGGTCGGGGCCATTATTCATTAATTGAAGCGCGAGCCAACGGTGCTCAATCATTTGTTCAAAGAGGCACAACAATAAGCGCCGAATCTGGGCCAAGGCCTCGGCCGCTGCGTCACCCGTCGAGGGATGGGGCTCAGCAAAGGACACTTCAGAGAAAGCGTCGGGTGCCAGCAGACCACGCTGCTCAAGTTCTTCACTCTTTGCGATCGCTCTGCGGATCAGTTCATCCGACACCATGGCGAGAAGTTGATCTTTTCCACTGGCGTACCAGTACAAACTCGCAACACCGGCGTCGAGTTCAGACGCAATCTTGCGCAAGGTCAGTTTGTCCGCGCCATCACGGTCCAGAAGCGCAATTGCCACGCGAATAATGGATTCTTCTGACAGCACCGCGCGCCTGGCCGATCGGCGTGCCGATGGTCGTTGCACCGAGGGGGGCAGCTTTTTACCTGGTGACGGCTTCCGACCGGTTGTCTTTTCGCTGCTGGGCATGTCTCGATCGTATCAGCCGGCCTCTCCCCTTGACACAAAACGAATGCCGTTCTATATTCGAACGAAATTCGAGTAACCGAACGTCATTCGATAGCGGTCGATGCCGATAGCGCTCGACCCTACGAATGCGGTACTCGATCAGTCTTTTCACGAATCTGTTCCACGAACACGAACTCACAACCACGAACAAAGGACACTCATGACAACCATCACGGCTCCTCCACAGGAGGACAGAAAAGCTCAATCGCTACTCGAAGCGTGGCCGGCCCTCCTCGGCCTCTGCCTCACGATGCTCGTCGAAATGCTCGACAACTCAATCCTGAACATCGCCCTCCCCGTCATCGGCCGCGACCTCGGCTCCACCTCCACCGGTCTGCAGTGGATCGTCAGCGCCTATTCACTCACCTTCGGCGCGTTTCTCATGGTCGGCGGGACCCTGGGAGACAGACTCGGCCGTCGTCGAACTTTATTGTGGGGCCTGGCCCTCTTCGGTCTCGCGGGATTATGCGTGATGTTCTGCCACACCACAGGGCAGCTCATCGCCATCCGCGCATTATCGGGTGCCTTCGCCGCCGGCATTGCGCCACTGACCATGTCTCTGGTTTTTAGATTGTTTGACGACGACGCCCTGCGCGGGAAAGCCATCGGCGTGATCATCACCGTATCCATGGCGGGCTTCGCTATCGGACCCGTGCTGTCAGGTTTGGCCGTCGAAAACTGGGACTGGCATTGGCTGCTGATGCTCAATGCTCCGACAACGTTAATCGCCTGGTTAGGCGTCTACTTCGGACTAGTTCACGACGACACACAAGCGAAAAAGAGTGGCCCGATCGACTTCGCCGGCGCCATCTTCTCCGGGTTAGCCGTCAGCCTGTTGCTCTATGCGTTGACGAACGGTGCAGAACTCGGGTGGGGTGCTCCGCGAACCCTGATATCCCTTGGCGGATCCGTTCTCGCACTCGTCGCCTTCATCTGGCGGGAACACACAGCTAAAGACCCAATGCTGGACCTGTCATTCTTCCAGATCCCTACCCTGACCGGCTCCGCTATCCTACAGGTCGCAACTCAGCTGGCCATGGCAGCGGTCATGTTCGCGTCGGCCGAACTGTACCAATACGCGTGGGGATGGCGTCCGTGGGTCGCGGGCGTTGCAAACCTGCCCTTCGTCGTCGGCATGCTGGCCGCTGGGCCCGTCGTCGATAAGATGGTTGAAAAGTATGGACAGCGTTTTACCTGTGCCGTTGGTACTGCATTCGTCCTGGTCAGCCTGGTTTTGTGGTGGGTCGGTGTTGGCACGAACTACGCCTGGTGCGCGGCCGGAATGCTGCTCATGACCATCGGTATGCGGACCGTAATGACTACGGCTGCTGTGGGATTGATTGGTTCGCTGCCCGAAGAGCACACCTCGATCGGCGCGGCACTGAACGACACCGCGCAGGAGCTCGGCAACTCGATCGGTGTTGCGGTTATCGGTACTGTCATGGCGATCGTGGTTGGTGTGGACCTTCCGCATGGGGCGTGGAGCGACGCCGTCATTGACACATTCGTCCACTCGCAGCGCATCGCCTTCACGATTATTGCTGGGTTGCTCACGGTCACGGCAGCTATCGGGCTACGGACGCTCAGCAATTCACATGACACCGAAGGGCTGTAGCCGGCTATAGGGAAAGTGGCGATCGGGTGCAGCAAGGGGGTGGAAAATAGCCGGCGGGGGTTGTCCGTCGGCTCGCCGGGTAGAGAAAATAAATACATGACCGCACCGGAACCGAAAACTCTTCCCCTGCCTTCACTTGAACAGACTGTCGCAGCGCTCGTTTCCGCTGCTCGTGCAGTCGCACCCGCGGACGTCGTGGACACCACGCGCACCGCGGGTTCAGTTTTCTTGCAGCATTCGGGGCCAGAAATTCAGGCCGAACTTGAAAAGTTCGCGGCCACAGAGCGAGAGGCGGGCCGAAGCTGGTTTTCGGCGGAATGGTTACGCGGCTACCTCTCGACGCGCACCTCATTGCTTCACAGTACGAACGTGTCGTTCCAGATCAACCCGGGTTTCTTGTCTTCTACTCCGGAAGTTGGCCGGGCAGCGGAGTTCATCTACCGCGCCGCCACCATTCACCTCGACCAAGCCCGGGGCACCACTCCTCAGGAAACCGATGCCCGCGGAAACCCCACCACGATGGACCAATGGCAGTGTTTTGATGGCGGAATACGCCATCCACAGTCCGACCTCGACACAATTCATCGGGCCGAATTGGGTGACCGCGATCGAGAAATAGGCGTGTTCTGGGCAGGGCGACTCTTCGCCGTGCCCGTGACCGATCAAGACGGCTCACTCCGCGATGTCGATTCCCTCGCGGCGTCGATCAACGCAATTATTCGCCCCGGTAATGACAAACCTGAATCACGTGAGCAGACCCCTGCTGACCTCGACTTTGCCGTACCGTCAGCCGTCGGTAGCGAGACTCTCGCCCCCATCCTGGAGCGAGCACTCGAGCAGCCCCACAACCAACACACCTACCGACGCCTGACGAACTTCCTCTTCACCATCACCCTGACCGACGAGGTACGTGACGGCGCCGACCACCTCCATCGCTCCGCATTCGAACCGGGACACAGCTGGGCGTGCAAACCCATCAGTTACGAGATGAGCCTGGCCGACTCCTGGTTGAGCCTAAACGTGGAACACTCCACCGTGGACGGCGCGACGCTGGTCACCGGGATACGTCGTATGCACGATGTCACTATTCCCGCTTCTACCTCTTCTGAGACGCCGCCCCCACCGGAAGAAGTGACCTGGGAATGGCCAGATGAGGACGTCCCCGTCCTCAAAGAAGCTGCCAGTGACGTGTCCCAGGATTTCGCCGATATCGCCACACGCATTGTGACGGTCCCCCACCCACCGGCAGATCAGCTTCCCTTCCGAATTAGTGCCGACGCCGCGCAACAGCTCATCTTGACGATTGCGCAACTCCTGATCTACGGCCGGGCGCGAGGAGTGTACGAAGCCGTTGACATGCGTGAATATCGCGCCGGGCGCACGGAGTGTTTGCGTGCGGTCACTCCGCAAGCTGTGAAATTCGCGTCGCTTTTGCTTGGTGGAGAGGCAACGCGGCAGGATCTTGACGATGTCCTCGGCGCCCATCGAGCGTGGGTCAAGGCGTGCAAGCGTGGGGATGGCGTTGATCGCCACCTTTTGGGTCTCCGGTTTACGGCCGCCGCTATGGAAGCAGAAGGCAAAGAGGTCACCGGGACGGAGTTTCTAACCGACCCGGGTGTTGCTGCAACGACATATGATTTCCTTTCCACGACATCAATTGGTGGGGCCGATTATTTCGTGCGCTATGCCTTTGTGCCCAGTGTGCCGGAGGGTTTTGGGATCAGCTACACGCCCCGGCCCGAGTCCTTCGAGTATTGCGTGACGTGGCATCCTTCACGCGCTGATCAGCCTAATCATTTCCTTCATGCGCTTCCGCAAGCATCGGACCTGTTGTGGTCTTTTGTCACGTCACTCCATGAATAAGGGTGCTAGAACGCCGGGACTGTAACGGTCCCGTATCAATAATTGGTCATAACACTAAATAGAGGGGTATACGCGCCCACTTTTGGTGAACTAACTACTAAACTTGTTTCCGGCGATTGCCCTAACAATCTGGACTTAGAACTCAGGAGAATTATTCGTGTCAACGTCATTCATCTATAGAGATCCTTTTACCCACACTAAGCATCAGGTTTCTGCTCCAGACACCGCCACCTATGTGGTCGTTAAGAATAACGGTGAAAAGAAATCAGATAGTGACGTACTCGGCTTTTTTGATGACTACGACGGAGCACGCGAAGCAGTCATGGCGGAGCTGAATAAAGAACTCCAACAGCCCACCGGTGATCGCGAAGTGTTAGTCACTCATACGAAACTCTATAACCCCATGGCGTGAGATTGGCATAGCTTTCCTTCGGGATCCAGTGGCGCACCACTCCGCTCGGATCCGATGACGGACTGCTAGCTGTGTTTCGACGCTGTGGGTCTTCCTCTCTTCTGCCACTCACGCGTGTGAGCGATGCGGTTATCAGCCCTTCCATCGTCGGCACGTCGACGATGCGCACGTCGGCAAGTAACCCACGAAGTTGAATTATCTTGCCTGAACGATGATGCGCCGACAATGGTGCGCAATAAAAGTGAATCGCTACCCTCGGGAAAAATGGCGTATTACAGTGGGCGTATTAGTGGTATAGAACAGCGAAGTATAAGAAATAAAAGAAGAGGGATCATGCGTTCATTACGCCGCCGAAGCCGTATTGCCTCACTACTCACTGTGGGCGCTGTCAGCAGTGCACTCGTTCTCAGCGGGTGCACGGTCGATGAAGATTCTGACCAGTCATCCGAGGACACAACCTCAGCAACCACCACTGCGTCTCAGCAGTCGTCATCATCCGAAACGAGTACGTCAGAGTCGTCTGCGCCGAGTGATTCTCAGGACAACGACGCTCACCAAGGGATGGATCATTCCATGGACGGCGGTGGCGCACCAGAAGGCATCACGGTTGATGCTCACCCTACCTACCCCGTCGGCAGCACAGTCACGTTGACCGCTGACCATATGAAGGGCATGAAGGGCGCGACGGCCACGATCGCAGGAGCATTCTCCACCTATACATATGAGGTGGATTACACGCCCACGGATGGTGGCAAGCCGGTGAAAAACCACAAGTGGGTCGTTCAGCAAGAAATAAAAGATGCTGGCACCGAAAGAATTCCTGATGGCACCGGAGTCACTATCGAAGCAGACCATATGAAAGGAATGAAGGGCACCAAAGGAAAGATCGTGTCCTCTACTGACCAAACTGTGTACATGGTGAATTATGAAGCCGATGGCATGAAAGTCACCAACCACAAGTGGGTCGTCGAGGACGAGGTCAAGCCCGTTAACAACTAATCTCCATCAGTTAATTAATCCTGATTAGCTGGTTCCCAGCCGAGCTCGGGCGCGACATACAAAGCGAAGGACTTAAGAATTTTCTTGTTCGCTGCGACGCCGAGCTGGCTCGGAATAGTCAGCATAAGCGTATCCGCATCCATAACGGCTGCGTCATTACGCAATTGTTCGACGAGTTGATCTGGCTCGGCGGCGTAGGTCTTTCCAAAAGTTGCATTCACCCCGTCGATCACGCCAATACCGTCTTTGGATTGGCCTCCTAAGTAGAGTTTGCGGTCGTAGCCGTCGATAATCGGAAAAATAGTCCTGCTTACCGACACACGCGGGGTCCAATCATGGCCTGCCCGTTTCCACGCGTCGTGGTAGTGCTGCAATTGTTGCGCCTGGAGGTCGGCGAAGGCTTCGCCAGTGGCCTCAGTAAGGAGCGTGGAGCTCATCAGGTTGACACCTTGTTCAGCAGCCCACTCTGCGGTTTCACGACGGCCAGCACCCCACCAAATACGACGATCCAAACCGGGCGACTGAGGCATAACCGGCAAACCAGCGCCCGGCCGGTACATCGCCGGATACTGATCCTCCGCGGCGGTGGCCATGGGTTCCCCGCGCACTGCACGGAGGAAGGTGTCGAAATGCTGGTGAGCAATATCAGCACCGCGAGGATCTGTTGAGCCGGTGTACCCAAAGGACTCCCAACCGCGATCAGCAGCTTCAGGTGATCCCCGCGACACACCGAGGGAAACGCGGCCATTACTGAGCAGGTCGAGAGCAGCGGCCTCTTCCGCCAGGTAAAGCGGGTTTTCGTAGCGCATGTCAATGACGCCAGTGCCCACTTCGAGATCCTTCGTCACCGCTGCCATGGCGGACAATAACGGAATGGGGCTCGCGTGCTGCGGAAGATAGTGATGCACACGAAGATATGCACCATTAACGCCTAACTCATCGGCGGCTTTCGCTAATTCGACGGCTTCTTGCAAAGCATTGCGAGCCGTGTATCCGTTACCATCGGTCGCACGTCCCGAATAATGACCGAAACTCAAAGACCCAAATTTCTTCATGCTTATAGGAACACCGTTGATTAGTAAGACATTCCTCATGAAGAAATGAGGGGATACATGATCCCCTCATCGTGGGGACGGTTCAGCCACTTCTTACTCAATCACTCGCTGCTAAATCACGCCCTGCGCGAGCATGGCATTCGCAACTTTCTTAAAACCGGCAATATTTGCACCGACAACGTAGTCACCAGGGACTTCATACTCATTGGCGGTGTCATTGCAGGCCCTGAAGATGTTATGCATCGTGTCACGCAAACGCTGATCGGTGTAGTTGAACGACCATGAATCACGCGACGCGTTCTGCTGCATCTCCAGCGCGGAGGTCGCCACACCACCGGCGTTAGCCGCTTTGCCAGGCGCAAAAAGTGTGTGGCGGGTATTGAATACGTCGATCGCTTCCGGCGTGCACGGCATATTCGCACCCTCAGCCACATACTTGCAGCCATTGTCCGCGAGCATCTTGGCGTCTTCCTCACCCAACTCGTTCTGCGTGGCACACGGGAGCGCGACGTCGGCCTTCACTTCCCAAATGTTGCCCTTTTCGTGGAACGTCGCCTTATCGGTTTCGTTGGCATAGTCCGACACACGGCCGCGACGCACTTCTTTGACATCTTTGAGAAGCTCGACGTCCACCCCTT
>OJUH01000050.1_pt1 | contig 77481 bp, 76 predicted proteins | sample 1599921 | NCBI WGS metagenome assembly OJUH01 (sample SAMN04436632, study PRJEB24849) | human gut metagenome | biome: human gut; feature: NICU; material: stool | host: Homo sapiens | place: USA: Saint Louis, MO | collected 2010-01-15 | reverse complement strand
GAACGGCCCCGACCACACCGACGCCACGTGCCCCGTGTTCACCACCCGCCCCGACACCCTCTTCGGTGCGGAATACCTTGTCTTGGCGCCAGAACATGAGCTTGTCGACGAGGTCGTCGCAGATCAGTGGCCGGATCTCCGCGCCGAGCGCTCGCTGTCCGACGACGCCATCGCCCGCTGGACCGGCGGCGCGGCCACTCCTGCCGAGGCGGTGAAGGAGTACCGCGCGTCCATCGTCGCGAAGTCCGATTTGGAGCGCCAAGAGAACAAGGAAAAGACCGGTGTGTTCCTGGGCGTGTACGCCACGAACCCGGTGAATGGCCGCCGCATCCCCGTGTTTATCGCCGACTATGTCCTGTCCGGCTACGGCACGGGCGCGATCATGGCTGTTCCCGCGCACGATGAGCGCGACTATGACTTCGCGCGCGTCTTCGAATTGCCCATCACCGAGGTCATTTCCGGCGGCGACGTCACCGTCGAGGCTTTCACGGGCGCTGGCACCGCAGTGAACTCTGCCAACGACGACGGCCTAGACATCAACGGCCTCCACTTGGAGGACGCGAAAGCCCGCACCATCGATTGGCTCGCTCAGCGTGGCGTCGGCAAGGAAAAAATCCAGTACAAGCTGCGTGATTGGCTCTTCGCTCGGCAGCGGTACTGGGGTGAGCCCTTCCCCATTGTGTACGACGAGAACGACGTCGCTCACCCGCTCCCGGAGTCCATGTTGCCCGTTGTGCTTCCGGATGTGGACGACTACCGGCCGGTGTCCTTCGATCCCGATGACGCGGAATCCGAGCCGCACCCGCCGTTGGCCAAGGCGACGGACTGGGTCAATGTCGAGCTGGATTTGGGCGATGGCCCCAAGAAGTACCGACGCGATACAAACGTGATGCCGCAATGGGCGGGAAGTTCCTGGTACGAGCTCCGCTATGTGGATCCCACCAACCAGGACGCGCTCTGCGATCCCGAGAACGAAAAGTACTGGATGGGCCCCACGGATCAGAAGAAATCCGGCGGTGTGGACCTGTATGTCGGCGGTGTCGAGCACGCCGTGCTGCACTTGCTGTACTCGCGGTTCTGGCACAAGGTGCTGTTCGACCTCGGCTACGTGTCCTCCTGCGAGCCGTACCATCGCCTTTTCAACCAGGGCTATATCCAGGCCTTCGCGTACACCGACGACCGTGGCGTGTACATCCCAGCCGCGGAGGTCGTTGAGCGCGACGGTTCCTTCTGGTGGGTCCCCAGCGACGGGCGGAACATGGACGGTGTTCAGACCAATAAGCACGGCGAAATCCAGGTCCACCAGGAGTACGGCAAGATGGGTAAGTCCCTGAAGAACGCCGTCTCCCCCGAAGACATTTGCGACAACTACGGCGCGGATACGCTGCGCATTTACGAAATGTCGATGGGCCCGCTGGATACATCTCGCCCCTGGGCGACGAAGGACGTCGTGGGTTCGCAGCGCTTCTTGCAGCGTCTGTGGCGGTTGGTGGTCGACGAATCCACCGGGGACCTCGTCGTCACGGATGCGACCCCCACCGATGATGATCGCCGCGCCCTGCACCGCACGATTGCCGCTGTCCGCGAGGACTATGCCCAGTTGATGGATAACACCGCGGTGGCGAAACTCATCGAGTACGTCAACTATGTGACGAAAACCTATGCGGGCGGCGCTCCCCGCGAGATCGTCGAACCGGTTGTGCTGCTTGTTGCCCCGCTGGCCCCGCACATCGCGGAAGAGCTGTGGTCGCGGTTGGGCCACACCGAGTCCTTGGCTCACGGCCCCTTCCCGACGTTCGAGGAGAAGTGGCTTGTCGACGACACCGTCGAGATTCCTGTTCAGGTGCAGGGGAAAGTCCGTAGCCGTATTAATGTAGCGACGGACGCCTCGCGCGAAGATATTGAAGCTGCGGCGCTTGATGACGCCAAGGTGAAAGAGTACGTGGGCGATCATGAGATTAAGAAAGTGATCGTTGTCCCTGGCCGTATGGTCAACGTGGTGATCTAGGCCCGACCCGGAACGGAAAACAGCATGTTTGGAAAATCAAAGGGGTCAACCCCCGCTGCGGCCACGGTGAAGAAGGAACGCCCCTGGTATATCGAAATCCCGATCATTATCCTCTGCGCGCTCCTCGTGGCTGTGCTGTTCCAGGTCTTTATCGGACGCGTCTACGTTATTCCCTCGGAATCCATGGAGCCGACGCTCAATGGGTGCACGGGCTGTAATAACGACCGCGTTTTCGTCAATAAGCTTGCCTACGATTTCACTTCTCCCAAGCCGGGCGACGTCGTCGTGTTCCGAGGCCCCGAGTCTTGGGACGAAGGGGAGTTCGGTGAGAGCACGTCGGATGAGAGCAGTGGCTTCAGCAAGGTACTGCGTACTGGTGCGTCCTATATCGGGCTGGCTACTCCCCCGGAGAATGACGTCGTGAAGCGAGTTATCGCGACGGGCGGGCAAACTGTTGAGTGCAAACCCGGAGACGACGGCATCAAGGTGAATGGGAAGACGATCGATTCGTCGTACACTCTGCAGCCCCCGCAGCGGGAGGTCGATACTGAGCATGGCTCAGAAGCCTGTGGTGGCGGGTACTTTGGCCCGATCACTGTGCCCGATGGGAATGTGTGGTTGATGGGCGATAACCGTACGAATTCTGCGGATTCTCGCTACCACATGGAAGACCAGTACCAGGGCACAGTGCCTGAGAAGAACATTATTGGCCGGGTGGATGCCCGTATTCTGCCGTTCAATCGGATCGGTACTGTGGGTCACCCGGATATTCAGAAGGACTAACCGGCGCGTTGCCGGTAGTGCGGGCGGCATATCACCGCCGCGCCTACCGCCCGGCGCCCCTACCGGTAATCAAGCCCGGCGATAGCCATCCACCCGGTGCTGGTGATCCACCCGAGCGCGAAGGGAATGAGTACCCAGCAAATGGCGAGCCATGGGCGCCAGCGGTCATACCGTGCCCACTTGATATAGGTGGTCCACACTGCCCCGAGCGCGCCGATGAGGGCGATCGCCCCCGGCACCACAGGGAAGAGGATTTCGTAGGTACGCGAACATATCCATGCCGACTCCCCCGCGTCGCAATCGGGGCCACCCTGGTTGTGGGAAATGAACAGGATGATCCCGGCCGCGAGCAGCGTAATCAGCGGCACCACGATGACATACACGATGGCTTGGTGCGTGGACCGTGTGTGTTGTTCGAGGCGCAATAATGGGTCGAGTTCGTAATCCAGCTGGGATGGTTTGGATGGTGTGGAGTCTGCTTTATCGACGGTGACGTGCTGGTCGGGGTCATCGGAGCGGTGAGAATGAGATTTCCCGTGGCTATCCACTCGAACCTCCTCTACAGCGAAAATGTTGGTTTAGACGGGAACAATAACAGTGGGGACGGGCGAATTCCGCACAATCTGGTTTGTCGACGAACCTAGGAAGGTATGCCCGAACACGCCCAGCGTGGAACTGCCCACGACCAGGAGGTCCCCTTTCTTCCAATCTAGGTCGGTGATGGAACTTTCCCAGTCCTCGCCGGATCCGATGGCGAGATCGACGCGGAGATCGTCGAAGCGCGCGAGGGCCCGTTCTTGTCCACGCTCGAGGATGCTCTGGGCCTGGTCGCGCCATTGCCGGGTGGCCTCTTTGGCGTGCTTGTACGGCGTTTCGGTGGGATACATCGACGGACCGTGAGGCGTGAATGCCACCAGGCGGAGGGGAACATCCCAGCGGTGTGCATAGTCGCACGCTTTCCGCAGCGCCTCTTGTGATTGTTCAGTATCGACGTAGGCGCAGTTGACCCGTGTGACGCCTTTCTTGGATGCGCGCAGGTCACGCGGGGCCAGCCCCAGGGATACAGGTGCGCAGTGAAGCAGAGCATCTGCTGTGGATCCCGCGACAAATCGGCCCTCGGGCGCAGAAGCGTGGGATCCGAGCAGAACAATCGTCGCGTTGAAATCGGTGGCAGCCGTGCTGAGAGCGTCGGTTTCGGAGGTGGCGGTGACGAACTCGAAGGGGGTGGCATCCAGGGAATCGTCGGGAACTCGGGCTTCTTTGAGTGCCTCAAGAGCAGCGCGTTCGCACTTTTTCGTTTCCTTGCGGATCCAGCGTTGGTAGTCCTCCCCCAGTTCGTCGGGAGCGCCGGATGGCCATATCGATGGTAGGACGGTGACGGTCCGAATGATGGCCGGCGAGGTACGGGCGAACCATGCGGCGAATTCCTCGGCACTGGATTCGGTGGGATGGGGGCGTCGGGCGATGAGGATGCGAACCGGGGATTCGTTAGTCACGGTGGTGCTCCGTTGGTCGGAAGGCTGGGGTTGGGACGTGAGAAGGACGTGTGTTAGTCGTGTGCTGGGTGTTCGTCGTCGGGGCCACCCTCATGATCATTAAGGATGCGTTCGAGGACGTCGGTAAGTTCAAGTGCGAGCTCTTTGCCGTCTTCAGTGTATTGAGCGATAAACCGCGCGAACTCAAGGTTGCGTTGTGAATTGACTCGCTCGAGCTCTTCCCTACCGTGGTCCGTCAGGGCGACGGTTACTCCGCGGCGGTCGTGTTTATCGCGCTCTCGCACAACAAGTCCGTCGAACTCGAGACGGTGAATCGCGTTCGATGCGGTGGGCATGCGGATGGACTCGAATTTGGCGATGTCGCTAATCCGCATGGAACCGTGGTGTTCCAGCACGGAAAGTATGGAGATTTGGCTAGCGGTAAGAGCGGTGTGAACCGACTGACGGTAATAAATTAAGACGAGCCTGTTGAGAAGTGGTCGGAGCCGTGCCGCAATGTCTTCGATAGAAATGTCCTCAGAGGATTGTGTCGAGGATTGCGTGGTGGCGTGGTCAGAAGTGGCGTCGACCGGAGCGGCGTCGCCTGAATTTTTATTGATGGACTTGTCAGTTGAGGTCATTGTCACCAGGTGCGTTAGTCAGAAGTGGACTCCACCTATTATATGGTGATTCTCACCCGCGCTAAAGCTGCTTGCGTGCAGCGAAGAGTTATGCGAGCCGACGGTGTCAGGGCTATACACGTGAGGCTATTGTGCCTATAGTGACCGGGGTGAGCTGGACAGAGACGAGGAATCATCAGCTTGATCGTCAACGGTTGCTGGCTGAATACCGCCGCGGAGAGATCTCTGCGGCGGAATTGCGGCAGTCGTCGCGCCGGCTGATCGATGCAGCTGATTTTCATGGTGAACCACAAGATCGTCCGCGTCCGCTATGTGGAAAAAGGACGTTAAAAAATGTCATCTGGATATTCGGCGATAACTTGGGGAAAATAGCAGGGACCGCGCGTAGTCGTCGAGAGGTTGAGGCCCTGGCGGAAACCTATGGCGACATTACCGCCCACATCGTGGAGGTATGCGTGCATTGCCGGTGGAACGTGCTGCTTCGTGAGATGCTTGTTCGCGTAGGAAGTGGTACGTCCAAACCTCGCGTAGAGGAGAAATAGGAATAGTGAGTAATAAACAACCACAAAGGCAGGCCAAGATGTCTACCTGGAAAAAGGTGCTGCTATGGACAGGTGTGATCCTCCTTGTCCTCATTCTTGCGCCTGTTGTGGCATTCTTTTCCGCCTACGCGGTGACGAAGGTTCCGGAGCCTCAAGAGCTACAAACTAATCAGATTGCGACGATTTACGCGTCGGATTCCTCCACCCAGTTGGCGCGCATCGTCCCGCCCGACGGTAACCGCACGGACATTGATCTCTCCGAGATCCCTCAACCGGTGCGACAAGCCGTGTTGGCCGCGGAGGACCGCTCCTTCTATTCCAACCCCGGCTTCTCCGTTAAAGGTTTCGGACGCGCCGCGCTGGGGCTTGTGACGGGCAAGGAATCTTCTGGTGGTGGTTCCACGATCACCCAGCAGTATGTGAAGAACGCCCTGGTGGGCAACGAGCACTCGTACACGCGTAAGGCGAAGGAGCTCGTTATTTCCGCGAAGATGGCACGCGAGTGGTCGAAAGACGAAATCCTCGGCGCGTATCTGAACACTATTTATTTTGGACGTAACGCGTATGGTATCGCCGCGGCGTCGAAGGCGTATTTCAACAAGGACGTGAAGGACCTCACGCCGGAGGAAGGCGCTGTGCTGGCCGCCTCCATCCAGCGTCCCTCGGAATTAGACCCGTGGACTAACCGCCAGGCTGCCGAAGAGCGATGGAATTACGTCATGGACGGTATGGCCGAAATGGGCGCTGTTAACGGCGAAGAGCGCGCACACGCGGCATACCCGGAAGTTATTGATCCGAACACGATCGATACAGGGTCCGAAGTTGAGGGCACGAATGGCTTGATTAAGTCGCAGGTCATGTCCGAGCTCGAGGCATCCGGCATTAGTGAGCAGGATGTCAACACCCAGGGTCTGAAGATCACGACGACGATTGACCCTAAGGTTCAGAAGTCCGTGACGGAGACGGTCAAGAACCGCATGCAGGGCTACCCGGATGATTACCGGACCGCAGTGGTGTCGGTTGATCCCCGCAATGGCGCGGTGAAGGGGTATTACGGAGGCGATGATCCTAATGGTTGGGATTTCGCCAACACCGGCCTTCAGACCGGATCGACGTTCAAAATTTTCGGTTTAGCCGCAGGCCTTGAGCAGGGAATGTCGCTGTCCCGCGTGTACTCCTCGGCCCCAGTGACTATCAATAACCTGACTATTCAGAACTCTGAGGGCGAATCCTGTGGTTCGTGTAGTTTGGCCACGGCACTGAAGATGTCGCTGAACACGAGCTTTGTGCGTATGCAGCACGATTTGAAGCACGGTTCAAAGGACACAGCGGATATGGCCCACCGCTTGGGTATCCCCACTGAGGTCAATGGCGAAAAGACATTGCAGGAAAAAGATGGTCAGGTTTACGACGGCGTCATCTTGGGCCAGTACTTAACCCGCCCAATTGACATGGCGACTGGCTTGTCCACGTTGGCGAATAACGGCATGTACCACCAGACGCACTTTGTTCAGAAGGTGGAGACGTCGTCAGGCAAGGTGCTGCTGGACCGGTCGGATGTTGAGGGTGACCAGCGGATTGATAAGGATGTCGCCAATAACGTCATCTCCGCGATGAAGCCGATCGCGTCGTACTCGCGTAACCACGGCTTGGCTGGAGGCCGGACCTCGGCAGCCAAATCCGGTACGGCTCAGTTGGGCGATACTGGCAATAACAAGGATGCATGGTTTGTTGGTGCAACCCCGCAATTAGCGACGGCGGTCTGGGTCGGCACGAACGACGGCCAGCCCATTTTCTACTCGGGCCGCCCGATGTATGGTGCTGGACTCCCCGCCGACATTTGGAAGCAGACCATGGATAGTGCTTTGCAGGGCGAAGACTACATGGCCTTTGGTGATTCAGGTTCGTCGGGCTCCAAGCAGGCGAATACGAACTCGGGCGGGTCGAAGAAGACCTATACCCAAACGACGACGGTTCAACAGCAGCAGCCGCAGCGTACTCGTGCACCCCAGACGCAGGCGCCACAGCAGCAGTACGCGCCCGAGACGCAGGAGACTCCCGCCCCGACGCCGCAAGCGCCCGACAATGGTGGTCTGAATATTCCGACGCGGACGCAGGAAATTGTCCCCGGTGTGGAGGTTCCCGTTCCGGACTTGGGTAATAACGATCAGCCAGCTCCGTAGTTCATCGACGAGTCGGCCCGTACAGAGTGAAGAAGGACATAGTGGCGTTGGGTGCAGGTAGAGGAAAAGAACAGCAGGACACCGACGTGTTGAGGGTTCAGCCGAGCCTAACGGAGCCCGCAGCGCAACGGTGGACTCATTTCCTTGGAGGGCCTATCGCGCGCCACGGTCTCGTCGGGCGAGCAGTATGGGCCACTCCCCTCCGCGTCCTGATGGGCCTGGCCCTGGGCATGATGTCGCTGGGCTGGCTGTCGAAGGCGAATTGTCTTCGTGGCGACGGTGACGGTGTGAATTGGACCGCGAACCGTCAGTACATCTCGGGGTGCTACGCGGATTCCATCCCGCTGTACAGCATTGAAGGCCTGAAGGACGGGCACTTTCCGTATGTCTACTCCTGGGCCGGCGATGGTGGCACCCGCCATATGGAGTACCCGGTTCTCACCGGTCTGTACCAGTGGTTATGCGCACAGTTGGCCGCTCCCTTGCACTGGCTTGCTGACCTCGTCGGATGGTCGGTGCCTCGCGTCGATTTCTATTTCGGTGTGAACGCTGTGTTCCTCGCGATTGCGTGGATCGGGACGCTGTGGTTCACCTACCAGCTGGCCGGTCACCGCGTGTGGGACGTCATTTTGGTTGCTGCCAGCCCCATCGTGGGTGTGCACATCTTCACTAACTTCGACTCTTTAGCGACAGTGTGCGCGATGGGTGCCATTTTCCTGTGGACCCGGAAGAAGTACGCAGGAGCTGGGGTGCTCATTGGTTTAGGCACGGCCGCGAAGCTCTGGCCAGCGTATATCCTGGGCGCTTTCCTGGTTCTGGTCATCCGTCACCGTTGGCGGGAGCGCACCGAATTCATTAACACCGTGGTCTCGGCTGTGGTCACCTGGCTTGTGGTGAATATCCCGATCATGATCGCCTCGCCTGCTGGATGGGCGGAATTCTTCACCCGGAATGGGAAGCGAGCAGCTGAAGATTCGACGATCTACAGCGTGCTTTCATGGCTGACTGGCTTTAGTTACTTCACCACTGTTCCGGTGAAGGCGCAGTCGATCATCTCATTTGTGCTGTTTGGACTGTGTTGCGTCGGAATTTTGATTCTCGGACTGAAGGTGAAACGTGAGCCTGCAGTGTGGGAACTGTCGTTGTTGATCATCGCCGCGTTTGTGCTGACCAGTAAGGTGTGGAGCCCGCAATACTCGTTGTGGCTTGTGCCCCTCGTCGCGCTGTCTCTCCCCCGCTGGCGTCTGGTATTCGCTTGGATGTGGGTGGAAGCTATTTACTGGTTCGTACGCATGTGGTGGTTCACGGGTGCGGACAATAAAGGCGCTCCGGACTGGCTTTTTAACTCCTTCGTGATCGCGCGGGATGCGCTTGTTGTGGCCATCCTTGTGCTGGTGATCCAGCAGATGCGTGGCACACGTCCCGACGCTCCACGAACGATGGTCCAGGCTGAGGTCCCTGGGCAGGAGGAATCGGATCCGGTAGCGTCGCGGCGCGGTCTGTCGTCGGAAATGAGTAGCCGGACGGTAACTAGCGATGCGGTAACTACCCGGCCGGGCGCCGTCGGTAGACGATCGAATGTGGGGACTACAGCATGACTCCGCAAGTAACGTTGACGATCATTAGCGTTTTTATCGGGTTCTTCTTATTCACGGCCTCGTTTGCCAGTTTCATGTACAAGAAGCCGGCAAAAGTGACGTGGTGGCTCTTCGGCATCGCCGTTTTCTTCATCACCGTTGTGCCAGTGACCGTTGCGGTCTTTTGGGCAACGCTCATGAATTAGGCGGACTGTTCATCAATTAGCCAACTGGCCGTGTTGTCAGGCGGCTCTTTTTATGGGGTTCCGGGTTTTGCCTCTGGCCAGCGGTTTGGTAGTCTCGGGGGGTTGCTTGACGCAACGAACCCTCCTGTCGCGCTAACGATGGCGCGGCCGAAATACGACTAGACCATAGGAGGTGATGAGGTCCGTGCGTCACTACGAAATCATGATCATTCTCGATCCCGCGCAGGATGAGCGCACTGTAGCCCCGTCCCTGGATAAGTATCTCGATGTTGTCCGCAAAGAGAAGGGCAACGTTGACAAGGTTGATATTTGGGGCAAGCGCCGTTTGGCCTATCCCATTCAGAAGAAAGAGGAAGGCATCTACGTTGTCGTGGACTTCACCTGTGAGTCCGCAACTGTGCTGGAAGTCGACCGTCTGCTCAACCTGAATGATTCGGTGTTGCGTACGAAAGTTCTGCGGACCGACGCCTAAAAAGGCACACTGGTAGAAACACCAGTGTCAGGTTTTATCTGACCATCAAACCGGTTGTCCTGCAGAGAGAGGATTCATCATGGCACAAGGAGAGACACCTATCACGGTCGTCGGCAATCTTGTTGCTGACCCAGAACTTCGTTACACCCCGTCGGGTGCTCCTGTGGCTAATTTCCGTGTGGCATCGACGCCACGCCGCTACGATTCCCAAACCAACCAGTGGGTTGATGGGGATGCGATGTTCCTCACCTGCAATGTGTGGCGCCAGGCCGCCGAGAACGCTGCCGAATCACTTAAAAAAGGCATGCGCGTGATCGTCAATGGCCGCTTGCGCCAACGGAGTTTTGAGACTCGGGACGGCGAACAGCGTCGCGTGTTTGAAATCGAGGTCGACGAGGTCGGCCCGTCGTTGAAGTACGCCACGGCAAACGTCGAAAAGACGAGTGGTGGAGGCAACGGATTCAACCAAGGCGGCGGTGGCTTCGGTGGAAACCGAGGCGGAGGCTTTAACTCCAATCGTGGCCAGCAGTCTCAAGGCAACCAGGGCTTCGGCGGTTCCGGAGGGAACTCGGGCGCGGATCAGGATCCGTGGAATTCCGCTCCCAGCCAGGGCTCCAGCCAAGGGTTTGGTGGGGCAGATGATGAGCCACCCTTCTAACTAATCAACGTAAGAAAGGCTAGGGATCATGAAGCTGATCCTCACCGCCGCCATTGACAATCTCGGTGTTCCTGGTGACATCGTCGAGGTCAAGGCCGGCTATGGAAGAAACTACCTGCTCCCGCGCGGGTACGCGGTCCCCGCTACTCGTGGCGCCGAGAAGCAGGTTCAAGATTTGAAGCGTGCGCAGGAAGCGCGCGCTATTCGCGACGCCGACCGCGCTCGCGAGGTCAAAGAGCAGTTGGCAAACCTGGAAGGCGTCTCTGTCGCCGTCCGCACTGCCAACAATGGCAAGCTGTTCGGGTCTGTTAAGCCTAACGACGTTGCTCAAGCCGTCGTAGCTGCTGGTGGTCCGGAGCTGGATAAGCACAGCATTGACATGACCAAGGGTTTTGTGAAGTCGACGGGTAAGTACTCGGTGGACGTTAAGCTCCACGAGGATATCCACGGCACCATTAACTTCGAGGTCGTATCCCAGTAGTTTCTGGTTTTACACTTTTTTGAATTCCTTCCGGGGACTCGACACCCCCGGTCGACAACAGCGTGTAGGCCCCGGCCGCGGGTTATTGCCGTATAAGACGGGTAACTCAGTGGTTGTTGGGGCTTGATAAGGGATGTGCCGCGTTGTGTGGCCATTCCGTGATACATAAGGCGCGACTCGACACCGCGCCGTGTTCTTCACTCCACGCTGGGTGTGTTTCGACACCACGCCCTGCGTGAAATAACGACGGGTCTGGCAGGCTATGCCGGACCCGTTTTTCGTATGCGCGGACCGTCTACGCGAAGTCCGTCATTCGCCCAAGAGCATCGTCGTTCACCTTCTGTTAATGGTGATAGAGATGTTGTCGGATGTCGTGGATGGGGCTGGGGATAACACGCACAGGTTAGGTGCTTGACAACCGGCTTTTTACCCCAATTTGCTCGGATATTTCCCCAGTTCACGATAAAAAGGCCCAGCGTAGGAGCGGTTTTCCACCGGTACTGTGAGATTCGTCAAATCAAAATTTCACAGGGCTGACCTGCGCAAACGCTCATTTCTGCAGGTCGCTATAAAAACTTGTCCACAGCAAATTCCACAAGCCGACGTGGGAAACGTTGAATTCTCCACATTTTATCCACAGGCGGTGTGCGAAACCTGTGGATAACTCCGTCGGGGAGGAGCTATTGAGATTTGCATCCTAGCCGTCGGGGCTTTATGAAAAGCAGTAAAGAGTCACTCTGAGCAACTCCTTCCGGTGAGATCCAGCGAGATCCGGTGGGCCCAGCAGGGCTAGCGAGGTCGAGTGAGGGATAGAGCGGTTTAGAGCGGAGCGTTCGAACCCCCGCGTACCTCTCAGAATTGTGCTCAGTGTTTATGTCGGCGGCAGACGATAGGGTATTCCCATGGCATCACGTTCAGCGGTATCAGCGTCTTCTTTTGATAATTCGTATGACTCGTATGAGTCTGGTTTTGGTTCGGGTGGGGACTATGAGGATGCGTCGTTTGGACCTTCCGGCGGCCCCGATCCGCGGGATTATGAGGAATTCGGCCGGAAGTCTCCCCAGGATATTGAGGCTGAGCAGGCTGTTTTGGGCGGTATGCTGCAGTCCCAGGACGCCATTACGGATGTCGTAGAGATTCTCCGCGCGGACGATTTCTATGACCCGCGCCATCAAACCATTTTTAACGCCATTCTCGATCTTTATAGCGAATCCGCGGACGCCCAGCTGCAAATCGACCCGGTGCTGGTGAGCAACCGCCTTAATAGGGACGGCGACTTGGAGCGCGTGGGTGGTGCGCCATACATCCACACCCTTATGACTAAAGTGCCGACGGCGGCCAACGCGAGTTACTATGCGCGGATCGTTGCCGAAAAAGCGGTGCTTCGTGGGCTGGTCTCGGTGGGGACGGAGATCGCCAAGCTGGGGTACAACGGCATCGACGGCCAGGACGTGGACAAGGTGGTCGATTACGCCCAGTCTCAGGTGTTCGGGGTCGGACGTCGTGACGCCAGCACGGATTATGTTGAGTTGGCCGACACGTTTGAGGAGGTCAACGATCTTCTCAACGAGTACGAAATGCACGGTGGGGCAGCCAGTGGTGTGCCAACGGGCTTCCTTGACCTCGACAAAACGATTAACGGCCTTCACCCTGGGCAGATGGTTATCATCGCCGCTCGTCCGGGCGTGGGAAAGTCCACCTTGGCGATGGATTTCATGCGGTCTGCGTCGGTAGAAAATGAGACACCGTCGGCACTTTTTAGCCTCGAGATGTCCAAAATGGAGATCGTTCTGAGGCTGCTATCGGCCGAGGCCGAGGTGAAACTCACCAATATGCGCAGCGGCAAAATGGACGAGTCCGAGTGGACCCGGCTGGCTCAAACGATGGGGAAGCTCGAGAAAGCGCCCATTTTTATCGACGATTCTCCCAACCTGACGATGATGGAAATCCGGACCAAAGCCCGGCAGATCAAACAGAAGCACGGCCTCGGGCTGATTGTTGTGGATTATCTGCAGCTCATGACGTCGGGCCGCAAGGTGGAGTCGCGCCAGCAGGAAGTCTCGGAGTTTTCTCGTCAACTGAAGCTGTTGGCGAAGGAAGTGGAAGTTCCGCTGATCGCTATTTCGCAGCTCAACCGTGGTCCGGAGTCCCGTACCGACAAGAAGCCGCAGCTGGCGGACCTTCGTGAATCGGGGTCCCTCGAGCAGGATGCGGACATGGTGATGCTGCTGTACCGGCCGGACTCTCAGCCGGGTGCGTTGGATAACGCCCGCGAGGGAGAAGCAGACATTATTTTGGCTAAACACCGCGGGGGACCGGTGGGCACCATCCCGATTGCCGAGCAATTGAAGTACTCGAGGTTCGCTAACCTGGCCACCGACAACTTCTCGTAAGGCCAGGAGAATACCGCTCACAGGCGGTTTTCCGGGCCGTCCTCGGTGCCCGCACACCGGCCAGCGCGGTACCTGCAGTGTCGCGAAATCGCGCCGGGCCGACATTTTCCTCTATTTTGGATAGCGAGTAGTAGTTCCCGATCGCTGAATGATGCGCCCACGCGGATGCTCATCTGTTTCATACCCGCGTGTGAAGTGCCCCTGGTGCTCATTCGGCAATCGGTGAGCTGGCCCCGGACCCGTCTACGTACGCGGTACACGTAGCGGTTAAGCACCCGTACACGCGGGATTGGCCGGGGCAGCATGTAGGCAGTAATGAAAGGTGGCGGGCATGGAGACCCTCATTGTGATTGTGGGTCTGATGTTTGCGACGGTCATCGTCGTGTCCATCGGCGAGCGAACCAACCTCCCGTGGCCCGTGTTGTTAACCCTCTTAACGACGGCCACGATGGTGTTCCCCGCGATTCCGGATATTTCATTACCGCCTGATCTGATTCTGCCGTTATTCCTCCCGCCGTTGATTTGGGCGATGGCTCGGCGTTTGTCGTGGCCACTAATCCGCTCCCAGTGGCGGACGCTGTTGTCGTTATCCGTGCTGCTGGTCGTGGTGACGATCCTGGCGGTGGCGGGGACGTCGATGGTGTTGATCCCCGGTTTGTCCGTGGCGGGCGCGATCGCGCTGGGCGCGGCGGTAGCTCCGTCGGACCCGGTGGCCGTGGAGGCCGTTGCGGAACCGGCGGGAATTCCTCGGCGCGTGATCGGCACCCTGCAGACCGAGGGCCTGTTTAACGACGCCGTCGCGCTGGTTGCCTTCCAGTTAGCGCTCAACTCGCTGTATAACGACGATTCGATCCACGTCGGTCCGGCGCTGTTGCGGTTTGTGTACACTACGCTGGCGTCGATTGCCTTGGGCTGGCTGATCGGCCACGTTGCCGGCCGGGCGTTGGAGTACACCGCGGGATCGAACACGGTCAACGCCCTGAGCTGGGTCGTTCCGTTCGCGGTGTATATCGCCGCGGAGGAGATTCACGCGTCGGGAGTTATTGCGGTGGTGGTGGCCGCTGTGGAGATGACGTCGCGTGTGTCGGCGACGGCGGCGGAGGATCGTCTGACCGGCTCGGCGTTCTGGGAGACCGCAGAGTTGCTGGTGACGGGTCTGGCATTCGGCCTGATCGGTTTGTCGGTGCGTAACGCGGTGGAGCAGACCTCGACCCGTATCGGCGAAGGTATTGTCTGGGGTTTGGTCATTTCCGGCGTCCTCTTCGCGGTGCGTTTCGTGTGGATGTACGACCAGTATTTGCTGAACAAGCACGGCAAGAAGAAAAACGTGTCCCCGCTCCGGCTGCAGGAAGTGCTGGTGTTGACGTGGTCCGGGATGCGCGGTTTGGTCACGCTGGCCTTGGTGCTGTCCGTCCCCGCGGGCTATATCAATGTCTATAACGAAATGCCGCTGATCGCGATCACCGTGCTCTTCTGCACGATGGTCGTCCCCGGTTTGACGCTGCCGTGGATCATGCAGAAGCTGAATGTCAATGAGGGCAATGATGCGATTGCCGACGCCACGATGGACCGTCTGTTGCGCCGTGCGCATAATGCGGCGATGGATGTGCTGCAGTCGAAGGGCGAGGATCTCCCGCCGGAGGCTATCCAGGCGATCGCGCGCCGTTTCCGCGACATGACGGGCGTCCCGAAGGACGATGAGCCGGAGAATTATGAGGATGCGGTGCGTCGCCTGCGCGAGGTACGTCGGAAGGTGACGGCGGTCCGCCTGGAGGCCATCGAGGCTGCCCAGGTCGAGGTCATGTCGGCTCGGTTCGAGCCGGGTGCGGATCCGTTCATTATCGACGAAGTGCTGGCGCAATTGGACCGCATGACGCTGGCGAGTGGCGAAAATTCTGTGATGGGGCTTCGGGAAAGGTAGGCGTGTCGTGTCTCGTGTGAGAAGGCCTGTGGTGCCGAAGCACTTTGCCAGGTCGGCTGCGCTGGTTTTTGTTGGTGGCGCCGTGGGGACGTTGGTGCGTGATGTGCTGACCTCGAGCCCCGTGGTGAGCGCCGTGGTGCCCACAATGTGGTGGGTGTTCGCGGTGAACGTGGTGGGGGCAGCTCTGCTCGGCTTCTTGGGCGCCCGGTTCGCCCGCCTGGGCCGAGTGAACGCGAAATTACTGCTGGGGACCGGTTTCTGTGGCGGTTTAACCACCTATTCGACGCTTGCCGTGGACATTGCGCGGTGGTTCCCCGGGGTAGGTGCTGCCGGTGTGCAGGGAACGGGGTCCCTGATGGGCATGAGTTTCGCGGTGTACTACGCGTTATTCAGCGTTATCTGCGGCGCGATCGCGGCGTTTGCCGGGGCGTGGTGGGAACGCGTCGGCCGTAGTGAGGTGGCGCAACGATGATGGTGCTTGTGGCGCTTGGCGGTGGACTTGGTGCGTGCCTGCGGTACGCGGTGGATGCGTGGATCCGCGAGCGGTGGCCGGCGGAATTCCCGTGGGCCACGTTTGTGATTAACGTGACCGGTTCGTTTGTCCTCGGCCTCTGTGTGGCCGGGCTGTCCGGGGGAGCGCTGTTGGGCTTCCTGGGGACCGGGATGATGGGCGGATACACCACGTTCTCCACGGCGTCTGTCGAGGCTGTCACTCAAGGTAGCGCTCGCCGTGGCGCTATATATGCATTATCGACGCTGGGGGTGGCGGTTTTCGCGGCGTGGCTTGGGCTGGTCATCGCCGGGTAAGGCGCATCGCGTAAGTCGCGCCGGGCCCTTTACACGACCGCTTCGCTATCGACGACGCCACGCGGAGAAGCCGAGGCCTACTTGGGCTCGAGGGCGTATCCAGCTTCAGTGACGGCCTCGTTGATGTCGGCGTCGCCGAAGTCTTCACCTTCGACGGTCATATGTCCGTCGTTGTAGATGGTGACGTTTTGTACTCCTCGTGCCTGAGATACCGCGTTTTTGATGGTGGCGGCTCCTTCGTTGGAGCTCATGCCGGTGATGGTGTAGTTCTTCATCATTGGGGTATCTCCTTGTGGGGTACTGTCGGGTTGATGGCCACTGATGGTTGGCCAGTGCTAGCTGGTGCCTCACAGGCGGGTGTGTGCTCCATAGGCTATAGCGTGGGGCGCGAAATAGCCCCGTGTGGAACGAAACTTTAGTTATTGTTGTTAGTTTGCACTAGTGACAATTTCTATATTGCACATGTTTAGGGGTATTTAGGGGTGCTCGTTCGTCGCATAGGCCTTGTAGTGGGCTTGGGGTAGCTTTTTCAGTTAATCTGACGAGCTCAGAGACGCTCCCTCATGTTAAGGTAACGGTACCCTATTGAGCCATGCTAAATACGCCACGCAGCGCACCACGACGGGAAACTCAGAGGGCAGAGGGGAGAAATAAGTGGGCGGCCTTATATTCACCGCCATAGCGGTAGCGTGCATCGCACTCCAGTATTTATTACCCGGTATCTTCCCAACTGGACGGGGCTTTTTATCCTCGTTCCTTATGTAGCTGTAGTCGTCTTCATTGTGTTTACGGTTGGCTTGCATGGCTTTAGGGACTTTATTATGCCGCTCGCTGGCTTTTTTGGTTTAATGGGTGTTTGGGGTCAGGGAATAGAAAAGAAAAAACGGGTGGAGAAAGAGGCGGCACATGAGACCGAGTGAGTCATATAGTAAAACCGGCTTAGTACTCAATGGCATTAAGTCCGAATTGACGACGTTCATACACACCACTTCGCTGAAAGTCTCGCTGGTTGTGATGGCCATCCCCACGGTCGGCTTAGCCGTAGGGGTGTCGCGACATAACAACAAGCCGATCGGCTTTACGGGGGGCTTAGCTAATGTCTCGGAGCTAGCTTTTTTCTTCGTTGCCTTCATATTATCCCTGTATATTGCTGGTAATTACACGAAGGGATCAGTAAACTACACCCTTCTTTCCATTCCCTTCCGTTCTCGCACTTATGTCGCTAGCCTGCTTACTTGCGCTATTATTTCCCTGGCTTTTTGGCTAGTGTTTATCTTATTTTTTGGCTTACTTTTAATAGCCTTATCTGTTGTAACCAGTTTTAACGTCACCACTGATTCTGTCTCTAGGGAATGTATCCGTGGGCTGTCATGGGCGGTGTGCGTGGTGGCCATTGGAGTGATCACTGGTGGGATCTCTCATCTGGCTCGAAATGTAACCCTGGGATTCTCCGTGATCGTTATTATCATGCTGATTCTCCCGATGGCAGGCGCAGTTTTGATGGCGATGGGCCACGACCAGGGTGAACTATTGCTCAATCACAGTCTCCCGTTCGCCGTGGATAAACTGACGCAAGCTAATGCGGCCTCGGCGAGGGGTCTGCTTGAAGTCGGGTTGTGGTGTGTCGTGGCCGTCGCATGTGGTGCAGCACGTTTGTGGAGGTATGAGGCATGAGTTCGTCGGCAATTTCGGTTGACCGGATTAATAAGTCGTTTGGTAAACGGGTCCCGGTTTTGGAGAATATGACGTTCGATGTGCCGAGGGGCAAGGTCACGGGGTTATTGGGGCCAAATGGGTCGGGTAAATCGACGATAATGAAGATTATTGCGGGGCTGACCCATGCCGATTCTGGCAAGGTCACGATCGATCTAGGACGTCCTGACTCTTCTGAGCACGTCGTCGGGATTGATCACTGCCGGGCATCGATTGGCTATCTTCTTGATCCCGAATGGATAGATACACGGGTGTCGATACTTACCTTCCTTCGCAGTCAAATGCTATTGAAGGGCATTTCAGATACTAAGAAGAAAGCCACCGACATTCTCGACGAATACGGTCTCGCTCATGCTCGTAACCGTAAGCTTGCGAAAGTGTCGCTGGGTATGAGGCAACGTGTCTGCCTCGCGGTGGCATTTCTTAACGATCCTGAGATCGTGATTTTGGACGAACCGCATAATGGGGTGGACGCAGATGGCTCGATCGCCTTCCAGAATAAGTTGAAGGAATATATTAGTTCCGGCGGAACAGCCTTGATTTCATCGCATTTACTGAATGAGGTACAGCACTTTTCTGACTATGTGGTCATGATTAAAAATGGGCGAACGATAGTTCAAAAGCCACTTGACCAGCTGCGAACGACGAATAGCGTTCTTTTAACAGTCCGAGGGGATACTGAGTCTGCTCAACGTGCCATGGTCACCAATGGTGGTCATATTGATGGTGTGTCTGGGCATACACTTTCTATTAGTGGATTAGACACAGCGACGATCGCGGAAGTAGCGGTTCGGCATGGTGTCAAGATTGAAGGCCTCACTAAGGAAAGTAGGTCATTGGAGAGCATCTACTTAGAACTGAATGAATAGGTGTCCTCGGTTTCGTCATTTCTGTATCCGCAATATCCACGTTCGCATGTGAAGGCACCCATCCCCGCTGCAGTTGTAGACTGTCTGGTCTATGATGGGCCGCCTAAAGGTCTCTGCTTCATATAGTGCAGGTAGACGGCGTGATGACCGTGTGCGTCGGCCCCTTAAAGTGGCCTAGTTAAAGTGGCCAGGAGCGCCGTCTTTTTAAACTTAGTGAAAGGAATTTATGGCTACAGTTACTGTGACGAAGGATAATTTCACCGATACCGTCTCTCATGGTGTTGTTGCGCTGGACTTTTGGGCTGAATGGTGTGGCCCCTGTCGCATGTTCGGACCGATTTTCGAGGAAGTCTCTGAGCAGTTCCCTGATGTGACTTTTGGCAAGGTAGATACGGAATCCAACCAGGAGATCGCGGGTTCGCTGGGTATCCAGTCCATCCCGACGCTCATGGTGTTTAGGGACAACGTTTTGGTTTACCGTCATGCGGGCGTCCATTCTGCTGGTCAGGTTAAGGACGTCATTGAGCAGACTAAGAACCTGGACATGGATGAGGTTCGGAAGCAGATTGCGGAGCAGGAAGCTAAAGAATCGGGGGAGTAGCCTCATCGACGCTATCGGGGGAGTAGCGACGTAAATGTACAACCGGCTACATATCATGCACATAGCACGACGCGCCCCAACCGTCGGTGTATCGGTGGGGCGCGTATTCGCACGTCACAGAGCTACTCGTAGTCGCAGACTTGTCAGCGAGAGCAGACTCGCGACGTCGTTACCTACTTGATGGTGGTGCCGTCGGGAATGACGGGTCCGGGGTTGCCGGAGATTGCCAGAAGGTGCTCGGCAAGTGCGAGGATGCTGTTCAGAACGTCCATGAGTACTCCATTCCTTCCTTGGCACGGCTGTGGGGGAGATGCCGGTCCTGCCGACGCTATATCGCCTAAAACTCACTGTGTTTTGGGCTCGATGGGTAATGTCGGTATGGATTGTGTGGTGGACTCGCCATCTGACACGGACACGTGCTTCAGGATTGTTTACGATTGCGATCAATGTTGTCCATAGTGCACTGTACGCCTGAACTGCAGAGCGCGCGTGAACCGCACAGTAGGGTCGACCGATGCTGACAGACGCTAAGGAGATTGTGATGGCTAACCCCTTTTCAAAAGGGTGGAAATACGCGATGGCTAAATTTGATAGCACCATCGATGAAAAAGCAGACCCCATGGTGCAGATCCGGCAGGCCACAGAGGCGGCGAAGAAACAGCACCAGGCTGTTGTGGAGCAAGCGTCGTCTGTCTTGGGAAATCAGCGGCAGCTTGAGATGAAGCTCAACCGGCTGATTAAGGATCAAGAAAACCTTCAGTCTCAGGCTCAGAAAGCAGTGCAGCTTGCGGATAAAGCGTCGCAGGAGGGGGATGCCCAGCAGGCGAGCGAGTGGAACAGCACAGCTGAGGTGGTGGCATCGCAACTGGTCAGCGTCGAACAGCAGATTGAGGAGACAAAGCAGCTTCACCACAGTAATGCTCAGGCCGCGGAGCAGGCTAAGGCCCAGGTGAAGAAGTCGGAGGCCCATCTGAAGGAGCAGTTGGGGCAGATCGATCAGCTACGGGCGCAGGTTAACCAGACGAAGATGCAAGAAGAGTCCGCAAAAGCTGCTGAGTCAATGAACGCGCTGAGTACCACGGATGATTCTGTTCCTAGCTTGGATTCGGTACGCGACAAGATCGAGCGTCGCTACGCGGATGCTCTTGGTAAGCAGGAGCTCACGGAGAGTTCGGTGGATACCCGCATGGCGGAGATTGAAACCGCTGGTCGTGATATCAAGGCTTCGGCTCGGTTGGAAGAGATTAGGGCCCAGATACATGGTGGACAGGCTGGTAACCGTTCCTTAGACGCGGGAGATACGCGGCAGGGTGAGCTCGATTCCGGTGACACCGGGGGGTCGAATACTACTCAGGGCAAATGATTCATCGACATTTTTTACCTCCCCGCAACCTGTTTAATACGTTTTCCTGACAGTATGGGTGGGGTGTCGCGAACCCAGCGACATCGACGTCGTCACGTGTACACGTGGCCAACCTGCCACGTCGAGCACACGTGATGAACCCCTCGCCATACGATGCAGGCTCCACCGAGCCTTGCGAAGGAGAACTATGTATACGGTTGCTGATTACATTGCAGATCGCTTAGCTGAACTGCACATTAAGGATGTTTTTGGGGTTCCGGGTGATTTCAACCTGGAATTCCTGGATCACATTACGGGGCATGATGCGCTGCATTGGGTCGGCAACGCCAATGAGCTGAACGCGGGCTACGTGGCCGATGGCTACGCACGCATGAATGGCATCGGTGCCCTGGTCACCACATTCGGGGTGGGCGAGCTCTCGGCTATCAACGCGATCGCTGGGTCTTTTTCGGAGAACGTTCCGGTGGTGCACATTGTCGGCGCCCCGTCGAAGGATGCGCAGGCGTCCCGACGGTTGTTGCACCACAGCCTTGGTGATGGTGACTTTTCCCATTTCCGACGCATGGCTAGCGAAGTGACGTGTGCCGTCGCTGATCTGACCCCGGCCGATGCGGTCGATGAGGTGGATCGCGTTCTCCGCGCGGTGCAGACACATCGGCGGCCCGGATACATTGTGGTGCCTACCGACGTCGCCCGCGTCGAGGTTGAGCCGCCATCGTCTCCTTTGGGCGGTGCCCGGTCCTACACCTCCAACCGTGCTCTGGCGGAGTTCCGCGCGGCTGCCTCTGAATTCTTGGAGGGGCGCGACGTGACGGTGTTGGCGGATCTCCTGGTTCACCGGATGGGGGCGACGGAGAACCTGAACCGGCTGCTCAGCGCCGGTATTCCTCATGCCACCTTGATGTGGGGCAAAACGCTGGTTAATGAGGAAGACCCGTTCTTCTTGGGCGTGTATGCGGGCGCAGCCTCCGAGCCTGATGTTCGCAAAGCTGTGGAGGGGGCTGATCGCCTGGTTATGGCCGGTGTTCGCTTTACCGATACGACGACGGCCAGCTTCAGCCAGAAGATCGACCCGGCACGCTGTGTGGATATCGCCACTAATTACGCGAAGGTGGGCGATAAAACCTTTGCTCCGCTGAACATTGCTGATGCGTTGGACGCACTTGCTGAGCTTGCTCCGTCCTTCGCGGACCGTACCCCGGGGGCAGTTCCAGAACCGGAGCCGCACCACTGGGTTGCGGGTGCTGATGAGCCCTTGGTACAAGACGATGTATGGCCGACGTTAGCTGGGGTGCTGACTGAGGGAAACATCGTTGTTGCTGATCAGGGGACCAGTTTCTTCGGCCTGGCGAAGATGCGTTTCCCGGCGGACACGACCTTCATTGGCCAGCCGTTGTGGGGGTCCATCGGATATACGCTCCCTGCTGCAATGGGCGCCGGTCTCGCCTGCCCGGGGCGACGCCCAGTGCTCGTTATCGGCGACGGTTCTGCGCAGCTGACCGTCCAGGAGCTAGGCACCTGGATGCGGGAAGGAGTCAACGGGGTCGTCATTGTGGTGAACAACGACGGCTACGCTGTGGAACGCTCGATTCACGGCGAGGACGCCGACTACAACGACATCACGGCGTGGGATTGGCGGATGATTCCGCAGGCCCTCGGCGGCACCGACGATAAAGTGGTGACGCTGAAGGCCACCACGCGCGCAGAACTTAATGACGTCTTTGAGACGGCGCAGGAGAATCAGGATCGGCTGGTGCTCATTGAGGTGTGCACCGCGCCGAAGGACTACCCGAAGTTGCTGAAGAAAATCGGGAAGGCCATTAACGACGCCAACTCAAAGTAGCCGCACTGACGCCCGATCCCGGTTATTCGCGCCGGGACCTGCGTCGCTAGCGCGCCTTAGATAGGCAGTTTCCGCAGGATAGCGGCCGGTGTGTGAGCCAGGGCCATCATGACGTAGCGGAACAGCGGGTGGACCCAGATCACGGACTTGTTGTCATCGACAGCTTTCGCGACGGCCGCCGCGACGTCTTCCTTATTGACGGTCAGTGGCGCGTCATCAAGGTTTTCGGTCATCTGTGTGCGCACTTGGCCAGGCCGAACGGCGAGGACGCGGACGCCACTGTCACGCAGCGCCTCGCCCAGCTGGCGGTAGAAGCCGTCGAACCCGGCCTTGGTGGAGCCGTACACGAAGTTGGAGCGTCGGACGACCTCACCGGCGACGGACGAGATGGCCACGATCTGCCCGTGGCCCTGCTTTTTCATTGCCTGGCCGAGCAGTACACCGACGGAGACCGAGCCGGTGTAGTTGATCTCTGCAGCTTGAACAGCTTTTTCTTGGTTCTGCCACAGTTCTTCTTGGTCGCCCAAGATACCGAATGCGACGATGGCGAGGTCGATATCGCCGTGGCTGAAGGCCTCGTCGATGACGGCCTTGTGTGACTTGGTGTCGAGAGCATCGAAGTCGATCGTGCGGACCTCGGACGCCCCTGCTTTCTTCATCCGGTCAATCGCGGCGGGGAGATCTTTGCTGTTCTTCCTGGCTGCGAGGGTGACGGAGGCGGAGCCTCGGGAGAGGAATTCCTCGACGATGGCGAGGCCCATGTCCGACGTTCCCCCGAGGAGAAGGATGGATTGTGCGTGCCCAACGGCGTTAAGCATAAAGAAAGAACCCTTTCTGTGTACCGAGCCCGTCACAGGGCCCGGCGGAGTGATGCAATTCGTGCGGTGGGATTGGATTAGTGCAGTTCCAGGCGACGGGACATGTCCGAGGCGAACACGCCGCTGGGGTCGATGGTGTTGCGGGTTTTCAGCCAGCTGTCCATCTCGGGGTACATCTTGTGGAAGTTTTCGGCCGAAGTGCGCGATTCCTTCGCTAGGTAGAGGCGTCCACCGAATTCCATGACTCGTTTGTCAAGGTCGTCCAGGAACTCACCGAGGCCAGGCTTGATGGGGAAGTCGACGCAGACGTTCCAGCCGGGCATCGGGTAGGAGAGAGGTGCGCGGTTGCCTTCACCGAACAGCTTGAAGACGTTGAGGGCGGAGTAGTGCCCGGAGCGCTGAATGTCGCGGACGATTTCTTTGAATGGGTCGACGGCTTCGCGCGGGACCACAAACTGGTACTGCAGGAAGCCCTTGGAGCCGTACCCGCGGTTCCACTCACCGATGAGGTCAAGTGGCTGGTAGAACTGCGTCAGGTTCTGCACTTTATTTCGGTACGTTCCGGACTTCAGCCACCATAGCTCACCGATGGACATCATGGTCAGCTTGTTCATCGTGAAGTTCGGGAAGATGTCCGGGACGGTCATCAACTGAGGCGCGTTGAACTTCAACGGCTTTTTCGCCAGCTTGGGGGCGTATTCCTTCAACTGGTCCAAGGTGGCCAGGGATCCGCGGGAAATAGCGGCACGGCCCAGCTTCGGTTCGGGAGAAATAGCGTCGAACCAGGCCGAGGAGTAGGTGTAGTTTTTCTCCGACCCGTCAGAGTGGAATTCGATGGTTTCGTCCAGCGACGCGGTCATGTCGCCGTCGGCAATGAAGTAGGCGGTTTCGGTGCGAGTCATCGCGATGCGTGCGCGCACAATGATGCCGGTGAGGCCCATGCCACCAACGGTTGCCCAGAAGAGTTCGCCATCGGGGTCATCGGCGCTGCCCTCTGGCTCGAGGTGCAGGATGCGGCCATCGGCAACCAGCAGTTCCATGGAGGCGACGTGGTTACCGAAGGACCCGGCTGAGTGGTGGTTCTTGCCGTGGATATCTGGGCCGATGGCACCGCCGATGGTGACTTGCCGGGTGCCGGGGAGTACCGGAACCCATAGGCCGTAAGGCAGTGCGGCTTTCATGAGTTGGTCGAGGGTGACGCCACCGTCGACGTCGGCAATAGCCGTGTCCGGGTCGATGGAGTGAATTTCATTGAGCGCAGCCATGTCGATAACAAGTCCACCGCTGTTCTGGGCCGGATCGCCGTAGGAACGGCCCAGACCACGGGCGATGACGCCGCGCTTGAGGTAGTCGGGCTTACCCTCGTTCTGCTCGGCAACCTCCCGCACCGCGCGGGCGATCAGGTCTAGGTCGGGTGTGGACAGGACTTCACTGGAAGCCGGCTGAGTGCGCCCCCACCCTGTGAGACGACGGTGCTCTAGCGGTAGTTGATCTGTCGTGGTTGAGCTCACTTCTAACTCTTTCTCCTTGGTACGTCAGATTGGTTGTGCGCGATCATACGAGCGTGGGAGTCTCCGTCGGAGCCACCATCGGAGCCGTGAGTGGCCACGAAGCCTCCCGCGCTACCACCCGTATAGTTCTACGCCATAGCTGTACGCCTGTCGCAGTGATAGGCGAGTATCGACTCGATGGGAGCCTACACCGGGGAGACGGGCTTTAGTAGAGGTTCATGATGTCGCGTATCTCTTCGGGCAACATGTCCACGCTGGTAATGAGCGGCCCATCATATTCTCTGAGCAGGTCATTGACCCGTTGCCGTGATGAACTATCCAAGATAGGTAGCTCTTGGGCCATCATCCGCGTCATGGGCACGTCCAGCGGGACTGTGGTGCGTTCCGCAGCTTCATAAGTGGCGGCCGCAGCTTTGTCAGCCGCTGATTTTCGTCCGAACATGTTCCCTAGTGTACGGGGTGACGCTGAAATTTCAGCGTTGCTGTGACCGGGATTTCATTATCGACGCTGGGCTGGGGTCTTTTCGGTGCTTTTGCTCTGGTCGAATCGTGTAACGGTTGCTTAACGCGGGCCCTGGAAGCGTACAAAGGGATCGGTGGTGCTATCGGTCTGCGGTTGGTATTCAATGCGCTTGGTTACTTCCGTTTGAACTTTTCGCCCAAACAGGTGTCCAATCAGCGTGGCGGCCATATCCATGCCGGCTGCAACACCCGAGGATGTCCATCGACAACCGTCGTGCACCCACCGCGCTTGATACTCCCAAGAAATATCGTCGCCAAATGAGGACGCCCATTCAAAAGCTAGTTTGTTGCTCGTCGCTCGATGGCCTTCGAGCAGACCAGCCGCGGCCAAGAGCGCCGATCCCGTACAAACTGATGCCACTATCTCCGATCGGTTTCCAATATCCGTTAGCCAAGACAAGAACGATTCGTCGTGAGCCAACGTCCGTGTTCCCATACCTCCGGGGACCAAAATGATATCTGGATCGTTAAGCGCGCCGCACTCTAATTCCGCAATTACCTCAACGCCTTGAGCGCTTCGGACGGGGCCGCTCCTCTGAGCTACCAGTTCAATTTTTACATCGGGGATTGCGCTGAAGAACTCTATAGGGCCGAACGCATCAAGCAACTCGAATCCGTCGAAAAGTATTACCGCGAGGTGCCTTTCAACCACGTTCTCTGCCATGGACTTATGATAGAGGACCTCGTAGTTGCGGTCATGGTTTCACTGTGAACGTTCCTTTTATCGGTTATGAGCCGGGCGAACCGACCGCGATGATCGATCCCATCGCCACGGCGAAGGTAGTGGAGATGCTGCGCGAGACTGTGCGGCGAGATCGTGGAGTGCTGTTTATCTCCTACGATCGTCGGGTGTTAGCAGCAGTGTCACGAATGAGTATCCGCTGGTGGCGGGCCACTAGCGAGGAGCGATGTCCAGGGAATGGACTACCGTGCGTTGCGAATCGCTGAAGTTATTGTCCGAGATGAGGTAAACACGATTGTTTCCCACTGGAGTTTTAGATACTCCAGTGCCTCGGCCGTTGGAACGGGAGCCAGCGGACAGGGAATTGGTAGCCGAGGTTCCTGCTGGCGGGGCTGCGAAGGTCATGCCTTCCACGTTTTCGGGAGACTCCGGAACGCCTCTGCCACCCGGATGTGCGCTATTACCGAGTTTCGAATCAACGAAATCGAAGGCTTTCTCGCGCTTGACTGCTACTTCGGTACCGGTGAGGCGCTCCCGGCCGAGAACGTTGGTAGCTCCGTTTACATCTAATCGGTAGATCTCTGCGCGGTTTCCTTGTTTGGGGATATATCCGCGTTGTAGGGCGTAAAGGTTTCCATCCGGGGATGTAGCCAGGGAAGCATATCCGCGGTCGGCTTTGGGGGCATACGTGGGATCTACGTCAACCACGTATTCCGCGCTGGGCTTCCCCGTCGCAGTGTCGTAGACGGTTAGTCGCGTTTTGGATCCCGACTGGGGAGTATTGCTTGGTCCATCCTGCACCAGAGAGTTTTCGTTGATCGTGTAAAAGGTTTTTCCATCAGGAGAAATGGTCATCCCTTCTGGCCCCTTATTGGGGCTTATGCCTTTAGCTTCTTTAGTGTCCGGCACATCTTCATAGTTGGGGACGTGGTACTGCGGGGGATGAATACGGCGAATCTCACGCCCGGTTTTATCGGATTCGATGACAAGGGGGGAACGATTCTCTGCACCTTGTGACCCACCCTCTGTCGTCCACAACAGGTGCCCGTTGGGCAATTGGCGGATCTCTTCCGCGTCGAATTCCTTAGGATCGTACGCACTTCCATCTGGGTTGGTGAAAACGACCCGGCCGATGACTTGTGCCTGCCCACTGTTATCGATGTTCAATCGGTATGCGCGGGTGGGACCATAATCGCCTTTGTCATCTGAGATGGCTAGATAGGAACCATCAGCAAGAGAGGCCAGTCCGGATAATCCGCCGACACTAGGATCTTGAGTCGCCTTGCCGAGGTCGAACATGCCGTTATAACGGGATTGGTTTGTCGCGCCTGGGCTCGGAGCGCTAGAAGATGGGACAGCCGAATCTGCGGTGGTTGGGGTTGCTGAGATGGCGGCTGCGGACCCCGTAATGAGCGTGGTGAGAATAAGTGGGGGAGCAATCAGAGGGGTGATCTTCCGGTTGTGATTGGAGCGAGTACGTATTTTCACACCCACTATGAAAACAGGTGGCATGCGTAGTGATGGTGGTCGCTCGCTATACCGCTGCAGAATTTTGCGGAAGGTTCGCTGGAAGTTTAGTTGTTGTTTATTTCCCCCACACTCTTTTTCGATATTGCATCGTGGAAACGAACGCAGGCGGGGTCTGCCGAGAGAAGAGTCATCCCGGGTGTTGGTTTGGTACGAGAGGAAAGTGGCGGTAGAAGCTATCGTCGTGCTCGAACTTATTCGTGCATCCCGGACGCAACCAGTCTTTGCATCATCTGCTGCACAGATGGCGAGCGATCTGCACGACGTTATTACTGGCGCTTTAGCGTGCTTGGAAGTCCTGAGCCCTAGTGCGGTGGCACGGCAGGTCTCTGCGCTTATCGGTGGTCGGATGACTGCGCAGCTTTATTCCGGTGCAAAAGCAAAAGAGGCAATGAGTAAAGCCTTGTTAGTCTTGGTGCCATGCACCTAAGCAGGAGAGATCAGTTTCCCCACGGAGTCACACGACGTCTCAACGAAGCGAGAGACCGTATCAACGCACTGCCTCCAGACGAACGAGGTGTTTCCCGCCTTGTTGAACGTGTATTGGTATCTTCCCTGATCGGTGGCTGGTATGCCTCAGGTGGCATCGAGTCGAAGCCGCGCCGGGTGGCGACGAAGGTCGGGCTACTAGGATCCGCGTTCGCGGTGATATGGATGACGACACAGTCGTCGGAAGATCTGGCAAGCGCGGATAATAATTCTCCGAGGGTTGGGGCAAAGGAATTATCCAGCCCAGGAAAAGATACATCGCTTGAGGCCGCTGCGTCTGAGACCACGAGGTTGGAAACCGCCGAGGGGCCGGGAACTTCGTCGTCGGAAAGTGAATCACCGCAGGCCACACCGTCGAAAAATGATGAAAATAGAGCCCCAAGCCCGTGGGGCTGGGCACGATTGGGTATGGCCATCAGCGCCGTGGTGGGCTACTTCGTGGGGTCGTTTTATTTTTCCCGGTTCATCAGGAGAAAAGCGCTGGCGTTCATCCGCGCGCACATCACTGAGTCACGGCCGTGGACAGTGTATGGGGTGCTCGTCGGCATTGTTTGCTTTGCGTTGAGCTTCCAGGAGGATAAGCACACCGCCAACCTCGGTGACAGATTGAGCGCACTGAGGGCGCGCGCTTAGGTTTCCGCTGGTTGCGGTGCTATTCCCTCCGGGGTCTTATAGCCTGGGGACTTAGAGCCTGTCGCTGAAGAATGGCCCGAGCTTACTGACGGCCTCAGCTACTTCTTTCTCACCGTCGTAGAGGTCCATATGGTTTGCGCCGTCAACCACGTGTTGGGATTTGTCGGTGCTGGCGGCTCGTTCGTAGAGATCATCGCTCATCCACTTCGACCCTGCTTCGCTCCCGGCGACGATCAGCAGCGGTTGAGTGAGATAAGCCTCGGCCTTGTGGAAAGCATCGTATGTGATGATTTGCGACAGGCTACGCGTAGTCATCCAACCTGGAGCGTTGGGGTGCTCGCAACGCGGGGTGTGGTAGTACTCCCACGCCTGGCGTAGCTCCTCATTGGGAGCATCGTCCTCGTTCATCGGTGCGAGGGGGAACTCGTTGTCTTTACCGGCGGCATCAGTGGTCCGCGCTTGTGCTGCCTGCTCGAGAATCGGTGCCGCCTCGGCGTCGGTAACCGATCCGTCCCACCCGTTGCGGAACATCTGCCCGATATTAACCATGCTCACGGTGCCCACGGCTTTGATCCGCGGGTCATTGATCGCGGCGTTGGCGGTATAACCAGCGCCGGCGCAAATTCCCATGGCGCCTATTCGTTCGTTATCGACGTAGTCCAGAGTGGTGAGGTAGTCGACGACAGCGCTGACATCCTCGGTCCTGATATGTGGATTCTCCAGTTGACGGGGTTCACCAGAACTGGCGCCCTGGAAGGACGCGTCGTAGACGACGGTGACAAATCCGTATTCGGCGACTTTTTTGGCGTAGAGGCCTGCGGTTTGCTCCTTCACGCCACCACCGGGATGGGAAACGACGATGGCGGGATAGGTCTGTGAGGCCTCGAACTCTGGAGGGAAGTTGATTACTGCAGAGAGTGTTGTGCCATAACCGTTGAGAGTCTTGATATTGATGTTTTTGCTCATGTTTGTTCCTTTACAGGTCGCTGGTCAGTTCGCCTTGAGGAATCAGTTCGTTAAATAATTAGTTGCCCGCGAGGTTCTCGCGAAAGAAGGAGCTCATCTTGGCAACAGCCGGGTCGACGTAGTCGGGCTTGTCGTAGAGGTCGACGTGTGACGCGCCGTCGATAATGAACAATTCCTTTGGTTCTTGAGCCTTCTCAATCGCGTTCTGCGAATACGGCAGCGTGTCCGCATCACTTCCGGCAATCATGAGCAGCGGACGGGGCGAGATCTGATCGATGAAACCGTAGGCGTCGAACACAGCAATGCGGTCGAAGCTCGTCGGATCGACCGTATTCGGTGCTCGGTCATCCTTGGCACGGTCCGTGCGGTAGTAGTCGTAGGCTTCCTTGTACATCGAACGATCGGGGTACTCGTTTGCCTGATCCTGGGTCATCGGGATCATTGGTTGTGCTTCGACGTCCTTACCCGCTGCACGGTCGGTGCGAGCTTGTACCGAGGCTTCGAGGAATTTCGGCAGCGTCTCAGCCTGGGACCGGTACACGTCACCCAGGTCGGCCCCGCTGACAGTGGCGACCGCCTTGATCCGAATATCACTGGACGCGGCGAACGGTACGAACCCTCCGGAGGCGCAGATGCCGAGAGCACCAATCCGGTCGGCGTCGACCTCCTTACACGTCGCTAGGTAACTAACGGCGTCCTTGATGTTTTCGACACGAATGAAGGGGTCTTCGAGCTGACGGGGTTCGCCGGTGCTTTCTCCCTGGTAGGCGGCGTCGAACGTTAATGTGACGAAGCCTTCCTTGGATAGCCGTGTTGCGTAATTGATCGGTGATTGTTGGCGGACACTGCCGAATGGGTGGCTAATGACAATCGCGGGACTTGCACCCTGCGCGTCGTCGGGAATGAACAACGTGCCCGCGATGGTTTGGTTTCCGCTGGAAAACTTAACGTCAGTCTGCATTACAGGTTCCTTCCTTGAAACTTCTTTTCTTGAAATGAGCCGGTAGTGACTTACGCCACCCACGATATGGACGAGCGGAATCCTCAACCAGGGGTTCTCAGTACCAGGCAGGCTTGTCGCCGTCGGTACCCGGCTTGTCGATCCCGACGTTGGCGCGCGAGTGTTCGGTTGGGTCGGCAACGACGGACGCGATGAACGCAGCGACGGCCTTGCGTGACACCTCGGTCCCCTTGAACTGCTCATCACGTTGGGTGAGTTCGTAATCGGTCTCGTCCTTATTAGTCAGCCACGCTGGGCGGACGATCGTGTAGTCCAGGTCCGAGTCCTCAATAATGTCTGCTGCACGGCGGTAAATCGTCAACGCCTCGTTGCCGATGGCCTCTCGGTTCCAGGTGTTAAATTTCTCGGGCAGCTCATCGTAAATTCCTAGCGCGTCGACGAAAATCAGGCGCGCTACTCCGGCCGCCTTCATGGCATCGATAAGTGCGCGTGCCTGCTCGTCGAGGTTTCCTGCAAGGTTGGCATAAACAATGTCCTGCCCCTCGAGCGCTGCACCGAGAGCGTCCGCGTCGAGCACATCACCTTCGACGACGCGGGCCCCGTCGGGCGCATCGACTTTGGAAGCATTGCGGGCAAACAGTGTGAGGCTGTCCCCGTGGCCGGCCTGGTTTGCGATCATGGGGATGGCGTGGCGGGCGATCTGGCCGCTGGCGCCTAGAACGATAACGTTGGTCATGCTAACTCCTTTGTTGTCTTGCTTTGTTGTGACATAACAACGCTGACTATTAACGTCAACATGTCCGAGAGTATCGACGGTTCCCCATGCCATCCAGGGGTTGTCAGTGCCTGTTCGAAGAGCCGTATCTTTAACTCCATCAACCCCAGCCGTTGACCCTCCACCATACGGGGAGCGCCGATGACTGGGGTTTCGTCGTCGCAGGGGAGCTGTTGGGGAGTACCCATAACCTATGGCTACGGAGTGGGCTCCTCATTACTCTTGAGGTTGTGTCTGCCAACACCGAACTGCGCGAGTTTCTTATTTCACGTCGCGACAAGCTACAGCCGGAGGAAGTCGGCTTACCGCGGGGTACCCGTCGTAGGGTGCCGGGGCTCCGGCGTGAAGAGGTGGCCTCACTCGCGGCTATCAGCGTTGACTACTACGTCCAGGTTGAACGTGGCTTGGCAAAAGGCGTTTCCGATGATGTGCTGACCGCGATTGCGCGTGCCCTCCGACTGAACAATGCCGAACGCACATACTTATTCGAGTTGGCCGGCGAACGTCCCTCTCATCGGCCTAGTCCCTCCCATCATCGTGCCAAGCCGACTGCGACGCGCCTGCCGCTCGGGTTAGAGCAGCTGCTGGATGCCATGGTCGATGCCCCAGCACTTGTCCAGAATGGTTCGCTCGACATTGTTGCTGCGAACAAGCTTGGTCGCGCATTGTATCGCCCAGTGTTTGAGAACTGGCCACGCCCGAACCTTGCGCGCTACGTGTTCCTTGACGAGGATTCGCTGCGTTTCTTCGACGACTGGGATGCTATCGCTGATGAAGCGGTCGCCATGCTCCGCCTTGAGCAGGCACGCACACCTAGCCGGGTCATCGATGCACTGATCGCTGAATTGTCCCAGCAGAGCGAGGCCTTCGATGCGCGCTGGTCCGCGCGTGACGTCGCTGATCACCGACGGGGAACCAAGGTCGTGCACGACGCCGAGGTTGGCGAACTCTGGCTACGCTACGAGGCCCTTGATGTGGCGGGTAGTGCTGGTCTCCAACTCCTGGGCTATGCCCCCGAACCAGACCACCCAGCCACGCGCGATGGACTGCGTTTGCTTGCCAGTATGGCTGCGACTAATGACGCGAACAGCCCATCTGAAATGCAGCGACCATGACCTGGGTGCTGGGCTTAAGCCATAAGGCTAGGTGCTTGAATGAGATGCTCGCACGGTGAACGTCATAAAGTGGTACGCACGATAACTCGCGGTACACAACGCCTCGCGGTACTCAACGAACAGAGGCAAGAAAGAGGACCACATGACGTCTGCTGAATCCGACGGCAACTACCCCGTCATTGCAGTGGTAGCCGGTGAAGGGCCCACCGCAGTGTGGCATATCGACACCGATCCGCTAGCCAAAACAGGGCAGTTCGTCGGCGCGTGGATCGTCGGCACGGGGAAAACAAGCATCCAGCCTGGTGAAACGAACAATTTATCCTGGGCGGGTGCGAAACTCGATCAATCCGTTCTTCCCATGCTTATCGACGGGCATCCTGTTGTGGCGACTGATAGCGGCAGGAAGGTACTTGCCGCGATTGAAGCCGATGACGAAGGAAGCGCGACGTCCGATAAGGGGAGTGCGACGTGGAGCGTCGTCAATGTTGATGACACCGTCGTAGCGATCAAGGAAGCAGTGGCCTCATATAAAGAGGCGCTGAAGGACGAAAATGCGCGTCGGAAAGCGGACGGGAAGAGCACCTTGAAGGGGCAAGCGTATCCCGACGTTGTGGATGTGGAGCCTGCCTATGATGCCGCAGACGCGTTGGGTGTCGATAACCCGCTGGCTAAAGAGTGCTGGGCCTGGGCGGAGGGAATGCGGCGGTTAGTGGACACGTGGAACGGCATCGACGCTCAGCGCCGGGCCAAAGCCACCGATTATTTGCAGCACTTTGGCAGCAAAGAGCCGCAGCCGATTCCCCTGGTCACGCGCACAACTGAGGGCTAGCAGACGGTCCCACAAACCCAAAGTAGGGAACAATTGGCGCACCAGCCCCGGGATTTGTGTCTACCCTGGGTTTTATGAGCACAAACACCGCCCGCGACGATGACAACGTCATCGAACTGAGCGATTATGCGAATCGCGCGCGCAGCGGTGACAGCAGCCATTTTCCCCAGAGCCAAAGCGAACCCGCACCAGATGACAGCGAATCCGTCGCGAGAGAACCCGCCAGCCTCGTGATCTCTGTGCACCAAAGCGGTGGAGACGGACCCCAATACCGAATCATCGGGATTAACGATGCCCTTCACATCACTGATCTCTTCACTGTGTTGGACACATGCTTCGGGTGTGATGGTGACGCAGAATGGATCCTTCACGGTACAGACGGGAACGATGGGGTCGGCGAAATCGACGGGATAGCTGGAGAAAGCGAGCATGTCGTTGAGGATTGGCCGTTATACGAGCTGCTCAATGCCCCCGGCGACACTCTCGATGTGACCCGCCACCAACATGCGGCTGGGAACTCTAAACCTGGGGAGGGGAGCGCTGATCAGGATGTTGTCGATAAGAATGTTGATGAACACGATGACCTGCAGTTTCATATCGACGTTGCCGAGTGCTATCTCCGTGATCACGGGACTCCCGACGCGTTGTGTGTCGGTGGGGACGAACACGCAGATTTAGACAGCATCAATGCAGAGCTAACCGGTGCAGCGACAACGCAGCACATTCTGTGCGCGACGAAACCGATGATCCGCTTGGCTATTGAACGCAGTGGCATATTTGACTTCATTCCGCTGCTTCAAGCGCTGGATTTAGGCAGAGAAATTAACGTAGACCCCGACACTTTAGATGTCTGCCGCTCCCTCCCGAAAGAAAAGGATCCGGCCGGCCGTGATGCAGCAGTTGCTGAAATCTTGGCCCAAGCAGCCCTGGTTGAAGGCCCCCTGCGAGCAGACATCATTGAAACGATGATGGAAGCAATTGGCTGGGTAGCTGACGACGGTTCGGAACTGAAACTTCCTGAGATTGATCAACTGGCCAGCGAAACTTTGCAGGCCTTCGAGCACATAGGGCTCACGGGGGACAAGCGATTGTCTTCACTGGAACGTCTTGAATTGTGCCGCGCAATAATCCGTGCGGACTAGGTAACGGCGCGGACTAGGTATGACGGTGACCGGTCGGCCGATAGCGGACATGAGCCCGGGGGAGGACCGTGAAGCGCGGTGAAGAGTAAGCTGCCAGGACGTGAGTGAAACCAAGCCTGACCACCCAACCGATGATCACGCCGAGCCGGAACTACTGACACCCAACCTATCGGGGGCATTAGCTGCTGAGAGTGCCGCAATGGATAACTCCGATGCTGTAACAGACAACGGTATGGCGGAAAACGTCGCAACGGTAAGTGACGCGGCTGCACAGAATGGAACCCCAGCGTCGCACGACAGTGCCACCACATCCGGCACCGCCGGCGTCGATGCCCCCGCTCCGCAGGGAGCGAGCGTCCTCACTCACCTCTATAAATTCGTGATCGCAGGCGGAATCTCCGCTGTTGTGGACTACGGCCTGACCATGATCATCCAGCATGCGTTTGGGCAGTCGTACCCACTCGCGAAGGCCATTGGCTTTATCTTCGGCACCATCACGGCTTACATCATCAACCGTCGCTGGACTTTTGAGGCTGAAGCATCGGCAAAGAAATTTGTTCAGACGATGTCCCTCTACGCACTGATGTTCGCCGTCCAGTGGGGCCTTGCGGTCTCAGTGAACCATCTCTTGCTTAATGCCGGGGCCAGCGCTTTCATTGCCGGCACCGTCGGTTATGTCATTGGCCAGGGCGTGGCCACCGCCGTAAACTTCGTTGTCCAGCGGTGGGTCATCTTCAAAACCAACTAGCGGGACCAGCTAGGGGGCTTTCACCTCATTTCCCCAGCGTGTGGCGCAACGCCTCTTCCAAATCAGTGAAGCGGAACGTGTATTTGTTCTTCTTTAACACCTCGGGTTCCATCTTGACCGACGAGAGAGCAAGCTGATCTGCGCCCTCCTTACCCATCAGAGCATCCGGTCCCAGACGTGGCGTCGGAATGACAGACGGGCGACGAAGAACTTTCGCCAGTATGGACGCGAATTCTTTTTGCTTTACCGGGTTGGGAGCAGCGGCATTAACCGGCCCTGATACCTCGGGGTTAAACGCCGACCAAATATAGATCTGGGCAAGGTCATCAATACCAATCCACGGCTGCCACATCTCACCGCCGTTCAGTGGGCCGCCCCCACCCATGAGATACAGCGGGAGCTGGGCGCCTAGGAGGCCCCCACGGGCGGATAACACCAGGCCAGTCCGGATGAGTGCCACCCGAATACCAGCCTCTTCCGCCTGTAGCGCAGCGTCCTCCCAGCGCTGGCATACGTCGGCAAGGAAATCGTCGCCCGCTGGAGACTCTTCCGTCACCGAACCCGCATCAGCTCCGTAATACCCGCTGGCTGAGGCATTAATTAGCGTAGTCGGTCCACCATCCGGCGCGGCCTTTTTCATTGCCTCGACAAGAGTCGTAGTGGCGTCGAGACGCGAATGAAGAATTGATTTCTTGTGGTCATCAGTAAAACGCCCCATAATCGACGTCCCTGCCAAGTTGATGACAGCCGTCGCACCTTTCAGAAGAGACGGGTCAAGGGTGCCGTTGCTGGGATCCCAGCGCTTGTATGTGACACCGGGAACTTGCGACGTGCGAGAACTGCGGGTTAGGGCGATAACACTGTGGCCTAGTGAACGGAGGAGCGCCGAAATTGCTTGCCCGACTAATCCGGTTTCGCCTGCGATGACAAAAGTTTGAGGAGTTGTGGGATCAGTAGCCCTATCCGTGCTGCCGATATCACGTAATTGCTGTTTAAAGGCTAAGTCAGCCACCGTCTGGCGTGTGCGGAAATCAAACGTCCGCTCCAGCTCTTTGTCAATCTTTTTCTTGACCAGCCAATTCTTACCCAGTGCTGACGTCTTGCCCGGAAGCTCCGCTGTTACCTGATCCTGAACTAGTGAGGAACCACCATTGGAATCGGAAAACTTATCGTCCAAAAATGTGTGGGTATGCTCCCATGAATCGAGAGGCCCCTGCACCATCATGTCCGTAAACGACTCGCCTTGGGTGTACGCAGTATGACGCGCCTTCCATTTTACTGTCGTCGACACTGGCGCCAGGCCCTCTAGCCAGGGCAAGCCCATTTCTAACTCAGTCTCGGAGCCCTCCGCTAGACCTTTGCTGGGGCCCGAAGTCAACGTTGTTGAAAAATCAGGGCATAAACGCGCAGCGCCTCCAGCGGATTCGTAATACTCCACGACGTCGCGCCGGGGAAAGGGGATCCGTGCGGTATGTGAATACTCGATAGTCATAATTCTCTTCGTCCTCCTTGGTAATCGGATCATGGACGGTATGTGGCCCATTGTTGCAGAAACCTCCGACACGCGTGGCCGATACGGAGAGTGGGTGACGTGTCGTGATGGATAGACATGATGGACAGACAAGCGTAGGGAGTACCTGGTGGGGGTATGTTGTGGCGAGTTACGTCGGGGCGGGTGTGGTGCGACGACAATATCGTTGCGGAATACCCAAGGGGGGTATAGCGTTGGGTGTATCAGATACCCCCGGAGGGTATGTGATCGCCTGCGTGTATTCCGGTAATGCGGAATTATGAGCCCCTGACTCGGACACGTGCATTCGTGTGGACTATAAACACGCGGACGCCAGCAGCAACAGCGACGACAAGGAGATCGCCATGAACACCCACAAGTACAAGATTTCGGGCATGACCTGCAGCCACTGCGAACGTGCAATTCGTGACGAAGTCAGCGAACTACCCGGTATCCATGTTGATGAGGTCAGCTTGGAAACGGGAATGTTGACCGTCAGCTCAGATGGCGACATCAAAGATATGAAGGTTCTTGAGGCCGTAGAGGAAGCGGGTTACACAGGTACCCGCCTGTAAATCAACCGGCTGAAGTAAAGGGAAGCGAGAGAAGTGCCACACACAGCGGCGACGAACCCTGATTCCATGACACCGATTGCCACCGGCGGTGTGGCCACAGCCGAAGGCTCAACCATTGAGCTCGACATCGGTGGGATGACCTGTGCATCGTGTGCTAACCGGGTAGAGCGTAAGCTCAACAAACTCGATGGAGTGCAGGCCACAGTGAATTTGGCAACTGAAAAAGCCAAAGTTACGGTGCCGTCGACAGTATCGACCGACGACCTCATCCAAACAGTGGAAAAAGCAGGATACTCGGCCACTCTCAGTGAACCACGTACCTCCGCTCCTGGGGAGCGCACGACCAGCAGTGCTTCGAAAAGTCAGACCCAGCGCGGTAGCGCTGTTGGCTCTAAGCAGGACGCAAGTCCTATCGAGCAGGAGACAGCACGTTTTCGGCAACGCCTTATTGTCTCCGCATGGCTGGCTATCCCCGTTATCGCCATGGCGATGATCCCGGCGCTGCAGTTCCGTAACTGGCAGTGGCTGTCCCTGACATTGGCGTCTCCCGTTATCGTGTGGGGCGCGCTTCCCTTCCATAAGGCAGCCTGGACGAACCTCAAACACGGCGCAACCACCATGGATACGCTCATTTCAATGGGAACACTGGTGGCATTTGCGTGGTCCTTATACGCCCTTTTCTTCGGACACGCCGGTGAACCAGGGCTCAAACATACGTTCACCATGATGGCGTCGCACACCGATGCGTCGGCCAATATCTACTTAGAAGTCGCCTCCGGTGTCACGTTATTTATCCTGGCAGGACGTTACTTCGAGAAAAAGTCCAAACGAGAATCCGGGGCTGCTCTTCGCGCGCTACTGGACATGGGAGCCAAAGAAGTCACCCTTCTCGACGGCGGCCAAGAAATCCGCATTCCCGTTGAGCAACTCGAGGTAGGAAACACCTTTGTTGTTCGACCCGGCGAAAAGATTGCCACCGACGGCGTTATAGTGAGTGGATCCTCAGCAATCGACGAATCCATGTTGACGGGCGAATCTGTCCCCGCAGAAGTTGGCTCCGGGGATCACGTCACCGGGGCAACAGTCAACACCAGTGGCCGGTTGGTCGTCCAGGCAACCCGCGTTGGTGCAGATACTCAGCTCGCCCAGATGGCGCGCATGGTTGAAGACGCCCAAACCGGAAAAGCTCAGGTTCAGCGCCTAGCCGATCGCATTTCCGGTGTTTTTGTCCCCGCCGTCATTGGCATTGCCCTACTGACCCTGATCGTCTGGCTTGCTTTAGGCCACGGATTCGCCACCGCTATGACAGCTGCGGTCGCGATTCTTGTTGTAGCGTGCCCCTGCGCCTTGGGGCTTGCCACGCCAACAGCACTTTTAGTTGGCACAGGCCGCGGTGCACAAATGGGTGTGCTGATCAAGGGGCCAGAAGTTTTAGAATCCACTCGGGGCATTGACACCATCGTGTTGGATAAAACAGGCACGGTGACTACGGGCACCATGGCGCTAACTAGTGTTCATGCTGCCGCCACCTCATCCCGTGATGAAGTTCTAGCCATCGCGGGAGCAGTGGAGTCGTCATCAGAACACCCCATTGCGCACGCCATAGCGCAGGCAGCGAACGCTCAAGGTCTCGGGGTTCACACGGTCACCGACTTCCGGAACCATGAGGGCCTCGGGGTACATGCGGCCGTGGACGGCCACGACGTGTACGTCGGTAAGGAATCTCTGCTCAATGACGTCGGAATTCCTCTAGACGACGAACTTCGGTGCGCGAAAAATGATGCCGAACAAGCTGGAAAAACAGCAGTCGCTATCGCTTGGGATGGCGAAGCCCGAGGGATTCTTGTTATCGCAGACACTGTGAAAACAACGAGTGCCACAGCAATAAAACAACTCAAAGAGCTAGGGCTCAACCCTGTCTTGCTAACAGGAGACAATAGAGTTGTTGCCCAGCGCATTGCCGATGAAGTTGGCATTGCCGATGTCAAAGCAGATGTCCTTCCCGCCGATAAAGTACAGGTCATCCGTGGACTTCAGAGCCGAGGAAAAACCGTGGCCATGGTGGGCGACGGCGTCAATGATGCCCCTGCGTTGGCTCAAGCAGACCTCGGCCTTGCGATGGGAACTGGCGCAGATGTGGCCATCGAAGCAGCCGACATCACACTAGTTCGCGGAGACCTATCCAGCGCCGTTGACGCAGTGCGCCTCTCCCACGCAACGCTCGCGACCATTAAGACAAACCTGTTTTGGGCTTTCGCGTATAACGTCGCCGCTATTCCAATAGCTGCTCTGGGGCTTCTTAATCCCATGATCGCGGGAGCAGCGATGGCGTTTTCTAGCGTCTTTGTGGTGGGCAACAGCCTCCGGCTGCGTGGGTTTACCAGCGTTAATGGGAACATCGGTATCCACACTGGTAGGGGTATTGACGTCCGCCGTAATACGAGCACGCGTACTCGCACTGATGAGGAGGAATGGGTGAAATGACCACACCAACTACCGTGGATAGCACGGCTGAACAGGAATTATGTCATGCATGCCATGAAACCCACGCCCCCCATGGCTATATTTCGGAAAAGGAACGGTACCTCCACCGGATGAAGCGGATCGAAGGACAAGCTCGTGGCATCACCAAGATGATTGAGGACGAAAAATACTGTGTCGACATTCTGACGCAGATCAGCGCGTTAACAAAGGCCTTACAGGCCGTTGGATTGGGCTTACTTGATGACCACTTAAATCACTGCGTCCTTAATGCAGCCCAAGCTGGGGGCGATGAAGCCGAACAAAAACTTCACGAGGCATCACAAGCTATTGCCCGATTAGTGAAGTCCTAATGTCATGCCAGAGCCGGTGGAACCATCGATCGGCTCCTCTCACCGCATAGAGCGAGGCAAAGAGATGCGGATTATTCGAATAACCGCTGGCCGACCATAGTATCGCCCTCTCGAACACCGCCGGGGACAGCAAACAAGGCAGACGCCTGATGCTGAAGGTACTCAGGCATAGCGTCTTTTTCCGTCATTTTCTTCAATATCGGATAGAACCCTTCCCGCGGATCCTTCGAATACGCAATAAAGAACAGTCCGGCGTTTAACCGGCCCAAGGAGTCATTTCCATCGGTGTAGTTGTACCCACGCCGAAGCATCCTATGACCCTGATTATGTTCCGGGGCAACAACAGCCACATGAGAATCCGCTGGTACAGCCAGCTTTCCGCCGCGCCGGGCAGTGTAATCAACATCGTCAAACTCGCGATCGTCGGAGGGGTCCTCAACGGACAAAGGGGCACCGTAGCGCTTATCACGCCCGATCACATCCTCTTGTTCCTCCAAAATAACGCGATCCCACACCTCGAGATACATGTGAATCTTCCGGGCGACGAAGAAACTGCCGCCGGACATCCACCCATCCGTCACCCACACATCTTTATCCAGAGCGTCGGTTTCATCGCTCTTGATGTTCTGGGTGCCGTCTTTAAAGCCAAACAAGTTCCGGGGAGTGTCCTGGTCAGTACTGGTTGACGACGTTCGCCCGTACCCGATTTGCCCCCACCGCAGCCGCACAGTGCCGAATCCGATCCGCGTCAGATTCCGAATCGCATGCACGCACACCTGAGCATCATTGGAGCACACCTGAACCAACAGATCACCATCGCTCTGTTCAGACCGAAGCGCCTCATTGGCGAACTTGGGCATCCCTTCCTTGATGACGTCCGGCATTTTCGCTTTCAGACCAAAGCGGTCCTTGCCGTCTCCGTCGACAAAAAGCCCCTTCCCGAAGCCAAAAGTAATGGTCAAACCGCCGACGGGGTAATTCCACGCCTCACCAGTGTCCCGAGGTACGGCCTTGGGGTTAGCGTTCGGTTCGCCACCAATCAATTCACCCGCGCACATTTGTTCCGAGGCGGACGTCCACGAGGTCAGCATGTCCTTGAGCTCGTCCAGATCATCGGTCGTGATGTCGAATGCGGCGGTGTACATATTGTCTTGCGCCGGCGTTGTAATTCCCTGCTGATGTTCGCCACGGAACGGGTAAATGAGCGAAGTTGGGTCAGATGTGTCCTTGTTTTCCGCAGCATGAACAGCAAAACCGCCGATGCCCGCGCCGGCTATCCCGGCAAGGCCAGCGAATCCGGCAGTGGTGAAGAGTCGGCGTCGTGAAATACCCCGCGTACGGCCCTGTTCCTCGGCGCCCGACGTGCCGCTTGACGCGTCAGCCGACCCCGTCGGTTCATGCGCCGAACTATCCGGCTTGCCGACGTCACCGTGTCCTTGTCCAGCGGCATCGCGGCCCGGTTCGCCGTAACCACCGCGGTTCGACCTGTGCTCAGGGTTGTCCTTGTGGGGTGACACCATTTCCTCCTCATCGTGTACCTATAACCCTTGTCAGGGGTATCCGCGCCCGCTCACATGCTTCCGCTGAGCAGAATCCGCTTCCGCGCGTCCACTCGCGTTCAGAAAAGCCTGCACGCCTGCTAGTGCAGAATCGTTCCCGCAACCTGCGACAATGGCTCCGACAAACCGTTGATCGCGTCAGAGAAGTCGCGCTGCGTGTCGGTGTAATCCGACTCCTTGGGGGCCTCGCCCGCGTCCTTCTGAACGGTGGCGATCTCGTCATACGGTTTGTAGGTCGGGTCGCCATCGAATCCGTCACCGAGGCCGGTGACCTCGCCGGTCTTCTGTTCGTCGATAAGCTTATTGACCTTGTCGAAGGCGCGGGTGATCTTCTTGTCCAGGTCCGCGTCCTTTTTCTTCACCAGGTCAGCAACGTTGCCGTAGGCAACCGTGGCACCCTCAACATTCGCCTTGAAATCGTAGAGGTCGGTGTGCGAGAACGTGTCCTCTTCCCCGACGATCTTCGAGGTCGCTACTTCCTCCATCAAGCTGGATGCGCCATCAACGACGTCGGAAAGGTCGAGTTTGAACTTGCCGTCGGTTCCCTCAAGGTTGCCGTAGACCAGGTCGTACAGTTTCTTCGTGTCCTCATTGAGCTGGTCAGCGGCCTTCTTCCGGTCCTCGTCAGTGGCGAAGTGGAAGTCGTCCCCGCCCCACAGGTCAGCCTCGATGCGGTGCCAGCCGGTCCACTTCTTGAGCACATCTTTATCAGTGACATCTTTGCCGGCGTCCGCGGCAAGGTCCTGGATGCGGGCATCGAGCGCGGTGTCGAGGTCGCCCGCTTCCTTGATGCCGAAGGACTCCGCAGTGGGTTCGATTCGCTCATAGTTCGCGCGGGCGAGCGGGAATAGTTGCTTGGCCTTCTCGGTATCTCCGCTGGTGTAGGCCTCGGTGAACGCCTGCGTCCCGGTGAGTAGCTGCCCGACTTGATCCTTCACGTACGCGGTGTAGTTGGTGATCGCCCGGTCCTCTGCCTCTTTTTCGTCGTCAGTCAGCGTGACTTCTTTGCCCTTGGTGACCGTGAAATCCTTGAGCCCAACAAAATCGCCAACCATGTTTGGCTTGCACGCCGTGTGGTACGACCCCTGCTTCAGCGCGGTCGTCAGGTTTGCTGTGGTCCCGGGGCCAATATTTTCTTGCTCTGATTCAATCTGGAGTTTGTTTTCGGCCAGAATCTCGAGCTCATTGGGCTTTGTGCCGTTATTAGTAATTTCAAACTTGACGACGCCCGACGGCACCTCTGACGTGGACAGTTCGCACGAATCGTCCGTGATGGTGACCTGAATCGTCTGGTCGGCTTTGGTGTTGTCATCGCTGGCCGAGTTCTGAGGATTGTCCGTGCACGCGCCGAGCGTGAGAGCAGTGGCGACGGATGCAATGGTTGCTGCGATGATGCGTGGGGAGCGCGAGTGAGATGTCATGATGGCTTTCTCTCGGGGAGTGGGAAATGGTGAATAGGAAGAACGAGGGTTGATGGAATGCGGAGTGAACAGAGTTATTGGCTAGTGGCAGGTGCTGCAGGCCGTGCTGGGGCTGAAGGGGCAAAGACCTTGCCCCTGATCTGCAGGATGAACAGCACGAGGACAGGCACCAGGTACACCCACCAGGCGATGACTTGGCCGACGGTGGGCTGCACGTTGATTTGGAACATCGCTTGCCCCACCACATAAACCCAGTACAGCGGGGACGTGTTTTCGGGGAGAAGGTGGGACATATTCCATGCGTGGTTCATGACACCGGGAATGACCCCGGCCTCTTGGAGGTCTCCGATGCCGTAGGAGCAAATACCAGCGGCGACGAAGATGAGGAAAATGCCGGTGACGGCGAAGAACATGCGCATATTGATGCGAGCTGCACCTTTGTACACTGCCCACCCGAGAATGATGGCAATAACCAGCCCTAGCACGACGCCCGTCGTGGTGGCCGCCACGTTGTTTTCGATCGACGACCTCACGGTGGCCCAGATGAATAGCGCAGTCTCCATGCCTTCGCGGCCGACGGCTAGGACGGCGATCCATACGACGCCCCAGCCAGACTCGTGTTCTCCTAGGGTTTTCGCCATGGAGCCTTCGAGTTCACCTTTCATCTGGCGGGAGTTTTTCCCCATCCAAAAAATCATCCAGGTGACCAGAGCCACGGCGACGAGAGAGAGGCCTCCGCCGATGATCTCTTGTGCCTGGAAGGTGAGTGTTTTCGGCCCCCACGTCAAAATGGCGCCGAATGTGAGGGGAACGAGGGCTGCCAGTCCGATACCTAGCCATAGTTTGGGATAAACATCCTGCCGACCAGCCTTTTTAAGGTAGGCGAAAAGGATTCCCGCTATAAGGGTTGCCTCAAAGCCTTCTCGGAGAGCAAGCAGGAGATTCGCTATAAGCATGACGTTCCTTTTTTGTCCGTGCATGGTTAATGTACTCGGGCAATGTAGGTCAGACAATGCTTATAGCGCGCGGAGGGGACTATGTACCCCCCGCCCTTCGCCCTAAGGGCGAGTAAAGCGTTCGTGACGCCCTTGGCGATGAAGCCTCAACCAGGAGAAAAAACCTTTGGGATCTTTCCGCTGAATAAGGAAGAACCAGGCGAAACGCGCATATTCCTGGGGTTTGAGTTTCCTCATCCCGGGTTGGTTCATCAGGTAACCACGGTTGCGGTACGTGAAATACCGCTTGTTTTCGTTATCGGGGTATTGGGTGTGCATTTTCCCGAAGAAAATGGGTTTGAACTCGTCGGCCCCCGTTGGATGCAGGTAGGCAGCCTCCAGTGTCGTCCCATAAGGCAGGCCGGATCGGTTGAGCCGGCGGTTGTATTCGACTTCGTCGCCGCGGATAAACAGCCGGAGGTCGGGTACTCCCAGCTGGTCGACGGCATTCGCGCTGAACAGCGCTCCGTTGAACAGTGACGCGATGCCGGGGATAAAAGTCCCGTTATCGGTCCCTTCCAGTTCGCTTCGCTTCCGTTTCCATTCGACGGTGCCAGGGAGACGAACCGGGAACGCCAGCTGGTCGGGATTCTCAATCCCTGCAACCACGGGGCTGACTTCCTCAAGTCCGTGCTTGTCCGCAACGCGCATTAATGTCGCTAGGACCTCGGTGTTTTCCGGCCGGCCGTCGTCATCGGCGCAGAATATGGCGTCGGCACCGAGAGCGAGTGCGGTTAAGAATCCGTAGGCGAAACCACCGGCCCCACCGAGGTTGTGCCGCGAGGGAAGGTAGACGGGTGTCGGCGAGGTAGGACTGTTGGCACAGACGCTTTCCACGAGATCTTCGACTTCGGGCTCATTGCCGTTATCCACCACGACAACCCACTCTGGTGCCAGAGTTTGGCTTGCGACAATGTGCAGTGAGTTGGCCAGCAGGTCACGGCGTTTATGCGTCACGATGACAGCGGCAATGCGGTCCGACGAAGAAAGAGGCATGCGGTTAGTATCGCACATGCCTGCGCGGGCAAGGACAGGCTGCACAATAACCCGCTAAAAAGCCCGCAGAATTGGGAGCCGGATAACGGGTTATAGGGCAGTTTTCGACGACGGGCTCTGCTCGGACACCGGCACGCTACCGTTCTTTTGCGCGTGTTCAATGGCCATATCGCGCATCACGTGCCGCACCTGCTCAGCGGCCTCGGGACCCTCGTATTGTTCGACGATATCGTCCACCTGCCCGGCCTGGCGTATTTCCCCGTGGTCCACCCACAATGCGGACGTGCACAATTGCGCCAGGAATTCGTCCGAGTGGGAGGCGAACACCAAAATTCCGGAGCGTTCCACCATTTCGCGGAGCCGGTCACGCGCTTTCGCCATGAACGCGGCGTCAACAGCGCCGATGCCCTCGTCGAGAAGAAGTATTTCCGGCTCAATGGACGTCACAACCCCCAGCGCGAGGCGCACGCGCATACCGGTGGAATAGGTGCGCAGCGGCATGTCGAGGTAGTCGCCCAGCTCGGTGAACTCGGCGATCTCATCCATCTTGGCCTGCATTTTCTTGCGCGTCTGCCCCAGGAACAGGCCGCGGATAATGATGTTTTCGTAGCCGGAGATCTCGGGGTCCATGCCGACGCCCAGATCAAAAACCGGGGCCACGCGCCCGCGAACCTCCGCAGACCCGCGGGTAGGTTCGTAGATTCCCGACAGCAAGCGCAGCAGCGTGGACTTACCAGCACCATTATGGCCGACGAGCCCCACGCGGTCGCCGTCCTGAAGGTGAAGGTTGACGTTTTTTAGCGCTTCCACAACGACGACGTTGTCGGCGTTCCGGCCGATGGCTCCGCCGGCAGCTCCGAGGAACGCTTTCTTCAGCGATCGTGATTTGGCGTCGAAAATGGGGAAATCGACGCACGCATTGTAGGTATCAATACTGACCATGATTGTGGCTTCTCCTGTCCCCATGATCCGTTGTGTGTGCCGCGGAGGCGACCGTGGCGGAACCAACCGCCTGTACCGCGGAGGTGGTTGTGCGTGTATCGGACATCGCGTTTACACCCAGTAGCTCACGCGTCCGCGCCATTGCCGCATCGCAATCGTCGTGATGAGCAGGCCCACGACGGTACACAGACCGACGATCACCCAGCTGTACCACATGACCGGAACACCGGTGAGCGGGCCGCGGACGATTTCGAGGTAGTGCATGAGGGGGTTGAGCTCGGCAATGCGGGCGCGCTCACCGGCGGCACCGCCACGATCGCGCAGTGTTTGCATCGTCCACACGATCGGCGTGACATAAAACGCCAGCTGAATGAGTGATTCCAGGAGTGGCGCAATGTCACGGAAGCGCGTTGAGATAATCCCGAAGAACATGCCAACCCACACACCGTTAATGACAATCAGCGCAAGCGCGGGTATGGATAGAAACCAATCCCATCCCAATGGGCGCGGGAAAATGATCATCAGCAGAACATAGATCACGAGGTTGTGCAGCAAGAAGAGGAACTGTCGCCACACCAACCGGTAGACGTGAACCGATAACGACGCTGGTAGCTGCTTAATTAATCCCTCATTCGCAATGAATGTTTGTGCCCCTTCGATCACGCACCCGGAGATAAAACCCCAGATAATGAGCCCGACGGTGACGTGCGGGAGGAAATCGTGCAGCGGAATGTTGAACAGCAATGAATAGAGCAGTCCGAGCGCTAAGGCCATGACACCAGTAGCGATCGTGATCCACAGTGGGCCAAGGACTGAGCGACGGTAGCGCTGTTTGATGTCTTGCAACCCCAGCGACAGCCACAGCTCGTACGACTGGAAGCCGCGCACAAGGTCGACCCATGCTGCTCGGAGGGTCTGCGACTGTGACGGCGGTATAGAGCTGGTGGGCTCTTTAATCATCCGATCGATGTCGGCCTGAGGGGCTCGGTGAAGCGCAATTCCCCCGGCTTCATCGGAACCCGCGCCGGCGTTGTTCGCGGCCGTGCCCTCAGTTGGTTCTATGTCAGCCATAATCCGTACCCTACCTGTGTGATGGGACAAGCAGTTATTAATCCCAGTGGTGTGCCTTGCTGATGTTCATCGTGTCAGCAGCGACGGGTAGATTACCCTGGAGCTACTAAACCGTTATTGTGTGCGGTGGGTCAGTGATCATGACGCGTCGCAATGACAAGCGAATAGCGGTAGAGGCCTGCATGAACCGTGTCCCCAGTTCGTCTAAGGAAAGGTGTGCCATGTTCGACGTCGCCCACGCGCGTGGACTCTATGTTTGGTTAGGCGAGGGCTGGGTGTACTTAAACGCGCAGGAACAGGCGCAGATTCCGGAGCGAGTGAACACAGCGGCGACGTATTCGTTCAGGAACGCCCATTTGCGCACGGCCGTTGAGGCAACGTCGGGCAGTCATTCTCAAAGTCAGAAGTCGGGGGCGCCGATTGGCGATTCCTATGTGGCCTCGGCGCGCCGGGCTGTTGCCGACCTGGTCGGGGCCCGGGCCAACCAGGTGGTGCTGGGTCCGTCCCGCGCGGCGCTGCTCCGTAACTTGGCGGACTGCCTGAGCCACCGCGTCGGCATTGGCACCGAGGTTGTGCTGGCCCGCAGCAATGCTGATTCCGCGATTGATCCGTGGGTGCGGTCCGCTCATTTGTACGGGGCGACGGTGAAGTGGGCGGAGGCCGATCTCGCCTCCGGTGCGCTTCCTGCCTGGCAGTTTACGTCGCTGGTATCGCCGTCGACGGCGATTGTGGCCTTGCCTGCCGCCCATGCGTTAGTGGGTGCGGTGACGGATGTTGAGGCTATTTCCAGCTCGGTGCACCGCATTTCGCCGCGAGCCTGGACCATTGTCGACGCCACCGATGTGCTGCCTTACCGGCATGTGGAGATTCAGTCGTGGGGTGCCGACGTGGTGGCGCTGGATTTGGCTCCGCTGGGCGGGCCTGAGCTCGGTGCGCTGGTGTTCCGCGATGAGGCGATGTTTGATCGTCTGCGTCCGCCACGGCGTCGGGGATGGAGTTCTTCCTCGTCCGTCTCCTCGTCCGTACTGGGGGTCTCGGCTGGTCAGGCGCGTGGCCGCCATGCCGGTGCCGGTGTGGTGGAGTGGGATCCCCCGCAGGCGGCATTGTGTGGTTCCGTGGCGGCGCTGGTTGATCATTGGGCAGGTCTCGACGATTCCGCGACGGGTACGCGGCGCCGACGGCTGCAGTCCACCATGCCGAAGATCGACACCTATCTCACGGCTCTCGCAGCGCATTTGGTTTACGGATTGAAGGATTTGGGTGTCTATGTCATCGGTTTCGATGACGAGTCCTCGCATGTGGAACGCGTGCCGCGCATCAGTTTCATCATCCCCGGGATGTCGGCGGAGGCCGCTCAGGCGCGCCTGGCCGATAACGGAGTGATCGTGGGCGTGGCGGAGAGTGATTCGCTCTTCGACGCTATGGGGGTCACGGAGTCCGGCGGGGCGCTGACCGTGGGGTTAGCGCCGTACAACACCGCCCACGACGTCGATCACTTGTTGAGATCGGTCTCGGTTCTCCGCTGATCGGGTCTGGCCGGGCCTATTCCACGGTCAGCACGATTTTCCCGGTGACCTCACGAGACTTCAGCAGCCGGTGAGCCTCGGCCGCGTCGGCAATAGGAAGTGTTTTCGTCACCTGCGCGGACACGGTTGCATCCTCCAGAAGCGGCCAGACGTGTTTGATCGTGTCCGCCACGACGGCGGCTTTGTCGTCGAGGGAGCGGCCGCGCACATTCGTCGCCGTGATCGACCCTCTCTTGGATAGCAGCCGCCCGATGTTCAGCTCGCCCTTGACACCGCCCTGCATACCGATGATGACAAGGTGGCCTTTCTCACCCAACGCTTTCACGTTGCTATCCAGGTATTTCGCGCCCATGATATCCAGGATGATGTCGGCGCCACCGTGTTCTTTCATCACCGCGACGAAGTCGTCGTCCCTGTAATTGATGAGGATATCCGCGCCCAGCGAACGACATAGCTCCAGGTTGTCGGCGTTGCCCGCGGTGGTGGCGACGGTCAGCCCCATCGCGTGAGCCAGCTGAATGGCGAAGGTGCCGATGCCGCCCGACCCGCCGTGGATCAGCACGGTCTGGCCTTTCTGCATGTCAGCGACCATGCCCAGGTTCGACCACACCGTTGCGGCAACCTCAATCACCCCCGCCGTGTCGGTGAGCGACCATCCGCGCGGCACGGGAAAGAGTTGGGTAATGGGCACGGCAACACGTTCCGCATATCCGCCACCAGCCAGGAGCATTCCACATTGATCGCCGACGCTCCACTGTTTGGCAGGTTGCTCGCCGGATTGTTCGCTGGATTCGCTACCCGACGTCGAGCCTGACTCCACGGGAGGCCCGAACGCTTCGATCGTTCCCGCAGCTTCCAGCCCAATGATGTCCGACGCGCCGGGCGGAGGTGGGTAATGTCCGGCGGCTTGGAGAACATCGCCGCGGTTGACACCGGCGGCATGGATACGGACGAGCGCTTCTCCCGGGCCGGGGGTGGGATCGTCGGTGTCGGTCCACTCTAATGAGGTGGGGTCAGCGGTGTCTTGTTGAATAATTGCCTTCATGACGTCGAGTGTAGAGGCGTGGGTTCGTCGTGCGCAGGCGTATATTTCGATACGCTATAGGTAAGTCGTGCTAAGAGCTCACTGTGTTGCTTCCGGCAACCGGTACAGCGATGAACAGAAGGAAAGCCCATGCCTCGCTCCTCGGATAACTGGAATAACGATAAGTCGACGTCTGATTCGGACGGTTTCGGGTATTCGCACTCGTCAGATGGGGGTGGCGACGCGTGGGGTGATGCGGGGGAGCGCTCCAACGGAGGCGTCCCGCTGAAATACGGCTACCAACCAAATGACAACTCCCAACAGTCGGGTAGCGGTAGTGCAGCCGCCAAGGATGCGAACTATGACGTGACCGAAACGACGGAGTTTCAGCCATCACCTCCGGGGGCATCTGCTGCTCAGCAAGGGCAATATGGGCAGACGTATGGGCAGTCCCAGAATGGTGCCCAGGGATATGGACAGGGCTACGCGCAGGGGTATGGTGCGTCGCAACAAGGCCAGTACCAGCAGCCGAACCAGTATTCGACGCAATATGGTCAAGGCCAACAGTACGGGCAGCAATATTCCCAGGGCCAGCAATATGGCCAGCAACAATACGATCAGCAGCAGTACCCCGGTAGTGCTGCGTATGGATCTCGCGCCGGTTCCGCGTCGGTGGGGGCGAGTTCGGGTTCATCAGGATTTCCGCTGGGGAAAGTCTTAGCCCTCGTCGCTGCGGTGGTGGCGCTCGTGGCCGTGGTGGGCCTGTTCTTCTTCGGACGGGAACAAGGTTGGTTTAATACGTCGAATAATGAGGCCAGCTCTTCTCAATCGCGCGAGGTTGGACAAGATAATGGCAATGCTCAGAATCCCGGCAATCAGGGCCAAAACACCACCGCCGGTCAGAACGGCAGCAATGGTAACGACGGCCAAACGTCGGGTAGAGACACACACGGAGACTCGTCTAACGGAGGGGACGATTCGACGGGACGCCCTCAATACCCCGATTTGCCGTCGGGAGTCTCTCCCGCAAATGAATCGGCAGCAAACAATGAACCAGCCGGGAATTTAAACAATGTGTATGTGATGGGTGGAGTCACAACGTTACCTTTTGCTCGGAACGTTCGGGATGCATTCGTACAGAATTATAATAAGACGGGCGAACTGAATGCCTCGCTAAAGGATGTGTATAGCCCAGATCTTCACCGCACGTATGACATGAATTGTGTTGATAACGGCCAGTTTGTGCGGTGTGACGGCGGCAGGAATGCGATCGTCATTATCTCCTAAAACATCATCATTATTGATGCTGGCGATACCGCCGGCGGTGCGCGCTTAAAGTCCGCGCGTAGAGCATGTGTTTGGAGCGCGTACTTCGCCTGGGTATACGCTTGTTTGGAATGCTAATGCGCGTCTGCATTGTATAAATTGCTGTAGATTGCGCATAATGAAGCTTTCGGGAAAGGTGACAACCGCGTAGGGCATAGGTGAACCATGGGTAGACATGCGAACAAGCACGCACGTTCTGCTCGTGACGAATCTAGCCAACGGTGGTTCACCAACCGCATTGAGCAGGCGGATTCCGCGTCACGAAACGACGCTGGCGAGGGCGAAGGACAGAAAAATAGCCGACGGTATTCCGCGCATCAGAGCACCTCGCGTGGTGGCAAGCAGGTTACTGTAGCGGAACTTTTGGCCCGTGGTAGGCAGGGCTCCGAGGCCCCCAGCACATCGTCTACCACGAGGACGAGTGGCAAACAGGACGCGGACGCTCGCGGTAGCCAGAAGACGCAGGGCAGCAAGCCCGCCCCCCACACTCCACGCACATTGTCTCCTGAGGAATTAGGGGCACCGCAGCGCTACATTCCGGAACGGGCCCGTTCGGCGTCGACAACACGCTCGGTCTCGACGCGCCCGTCTCCCACGAAGAGCCCAACCTCCACGAAGAACCCGGCCGCCACAAAAAGGCCGGCCGCCACAACGGAATCGGACAAACGGGCACCAACTCCACCCGGTCCGAAAAAACCCGCGCCATCGAAAAAGCCGGACACTTCCGATTCGCGCGTCTCCCGTCGGCCTTCTGGTTCGAGGCCAGCCAAATCGTCCGTCCCGGTGGGTCCGTCGAAACGTCGGCGTCGGCACTCGGTTGTTACCGCGTCCATTGGTGTTGGAGTTATTGCCTGTGCCTTATTCGGTGGGACGTTCGCCGCATGGCAATCAGGTGTTTTAGGTGTTCCTGGCTCCTCGGATAGCCACAACACGGCTTCAAACACTGCGAATGACCAGAACACCCAAGAGACCGGCCACGGTGGCGATGGGAACAAACAAGGTGGTTCCACACACCATCAGGGCGATGGCGAACCGAAGGGCGATCAGGAGGTGCGGCTGTCCACCATTAAGAACCGGCCGACAACAGCACCGCTCCCCGACGACGCTATCCCCGCCAACGCGGCCGCCATCCAGGATGACGAGGCGGGGCAGCTAAACCTGGCGTACACCGGGTCCGATAGCACACCCGCAGCGTTTGCAGTGGCAACGCGGAGGGTTTTCGCCCAGCAATACGTCAAAACGCTGAACACAAATATGACGGTGGACGTGAAAAGCCCAGTCAGTGGGCGGAATATCGCGATGAACTGCCGCGATAATGGTGGCTTTGTTACTTGTGAGGGTCCGGACGACGAAAGGGTTTACATTCAATGATGGGCAACTTACCTGGAACGAATGCGTCACGCTCGCACCGTCGTCGCCGGTTTCGCATGTGTGTCGCCGGTCTGGTCGCGTCGGGAGTGATGCTGTCATCCTGCACAATCGGCAACCCGGACCGAGCCGATTCCACACCATCATCGGTGCCGGAGAACGCCGATACGTTGCCGCCCAGCGTGCCCGGCCCGCACCCATCCATCGAAAATACGGAGGCAGGCACCCCGGAGCTATCGGGTAAAGCCGACGCGCCCATGCAAGAAGCCGTTGACCAGGTCATTAAGAAATACGGAGGAATGGCGGAGTTGGCCGTCTCCGATGGCAAGCAGGTCCGACGTTTCGGGCACGTCGATCCCTATCCCGCGTGGTCGTCCATCAAGGTGCCGCTGGCTATCGCTGCCCTCCGCAATAACAATTCCGACGACATCCAGGCGAATGTTCGCGACGCTATTCGTTCTTCCGACAACGACGCCGCCGACGCTCTATGGCGATCCTTGGGCGGCGGAGACGCCTCCGGGCAAGCGGTCCACCAGGTTTTAGCTGACGGTGGTAACCCCAACACGAAGGTACAGATCGACGCAATTCGCCCCCACTATTCAGGCTTTGGCCAAACACAGTGGCCCGTGGAGGACTCTGCCTTGTTTGCGGCGAATCTTCCCTGCATGCCGGGCGCAGAATTCGTCATCGACCAAATGGGCGAGATTAATTCCGACCAGCGTTGGGGCCTGGGCACGATCCCCGGCGCTCGCTTTAAAGGCGGATGGGGACCAGATGAAGATGGCGCCTATTTGGTCAGGCAGATAGGGTTTTTCGACGGCCCAACGGGACGAATAGCCGTTGCCTTAGCAGCTCACCCTTCGGATGGAACGTATGAGACGGGACAATCTGCTTTGAACGACCTTGCTGCTGTGGTGAAAGCGCACCAGAAAGAGTTCACACCCGCTCAGTGTGGCAAGTAACTTCTCTGCGTATCGCGCCGGGAAGGAGCCTTCCCCGAGCTTGGTGTTGCCGCTCCAGATGGGCTAGCATGGTCACGTTGTGCTGAGAGCACTCCGCCATTTCTTGTCGTCTTCGACGGTTGATGTCGTTGATCGGCGCTGTCGACGGTGAAGGGAGCTAACGTACAGCACATACATAACCGCTTGGAGGTATGGCAGAGCGGCCGAATGCACTCGCCTTGAAAGCGAGCGTCCCTAACACGGACCGGGGGTTCAAATCCCTCTACCTCCGCAGTGATCCCCAGCGTGCGGGCCGATGTCGGCCTCGTCGCTGGGGATGTTTTGTGTCACCCGACCCTCATCATGTTTAGCCCGCTCGCCGCGTTAGTGGCTCGGGCTGATTTTCATTCTGGGGAGAATCATGATGGCGTGTTATTACAAACCTGGGTTCAATCTCGAAGAGCAAGTTCAGGAATTATCCGACCGTGGTCTCGTCATAAATGACATATCCCGAGCTGAAGAGCAGGTTCGTCGGATCGGCTACTACCGTTTGAGCAGCTACTCGCACCCTTTTAGACAGAAAGACGCAAGACGCATGTCGAGCTTGGTTAGCGGGGCAAAACAACCTGGATAGTAAACTGGGGAAGAGTCCGAGTAGATCAGACCGTGACAGGAGCCCCAAAACAATGTCTCCCAAGGTTCAGTACCCAATTCAAGTCCTTCTGATCCTCGGAAGCTTGCTGGCCGCTTATATTATCGTCAACGCTGCTGACATAGAAGAAAGCTATAGGAGCCGAGTTCTTCTCTTAGGGGTTACAGTCGGGTCTATCGTCGCGATTCTCTTCAATCTCGCAGTCGATAGAAAGAGGCGTAAAGTCTCTCGCGACTCGAAGCAGTTAAAGACTGTGACGTTTTAATAGGCGGGTCTTGTGGCATTTACCCTCACCGGTGAGATCGTGCAATTGCGCATAGAAGAACGGACGACTCATCCAACAACTCGCCCAGCCAACATGGCATTGCCTGGCGATGGTGAGTGGATTATCAGGCAGTTGCGGTTGTGTGTGCAGTCACCATTCCAGCATTTTCTTAGGTGTTATTTGCTGAGGTTCCGGATCATGATCAGTCGCCAATGGATCCCAGAGGGAACCCCCGGCCATCGCTCGACACATTAACGGCTTCTACTTGACTGGTAAATTCCCTCGGGACCGTCTCTTCACCCAAAGCTAGGTCATACCATAGCCTAGACATGTTAGACCCCTCACTGGCGGGTTCGTCAACGTCTTTAGCCACGCATGAAAGGCTATACAAACCCCATTCATCTTCATTAAATGGGTAAGTGCCAAAGTCTCGCATATCCCTACGGAAATCTTGCATCAGGACTTCGCGAATTAATGGATCTCCTCCATGTGTGATTTCGTCAGTTACATAGAGTATCTCGGTGATCTCTCGAGCCTTATCTATCCTTTTTAAATACTGTTTATGAAATCGTTCAAGATCTGACTCTCGAGCGAGGAAGTAAGTTGTAAAAAGAAGAGTCTCGCCCAACATAAATCGGATCACCACCTACCCTGAAAGCTTCAGAATTATTTTACCGCGCCGGGGTGCCACAATGCCTTTAATGTACATCATTTTCGAACTGTTCCGTGTAAAAATCCGCAGCGGCTTTTGGCTTTTAACCCAGAGATGTTTTCGCGCATACCCGCATGTTTTTTACGGCAAAACGGTAGCCCCGGCGATGTAACCGTGTTTCAGGTTCAGGGATCGTTCCGGGGCTTTCGTCAAAAACTGTAGCACGATGAAATGCGTGAGCTTCAACGATCGTGAGCAGTGGTCTTCCCGCCCATGTATATGCACATATGCTCACCATCGTGATCCCGTAGCGTCTCAGTTGATCACGCAGCACTCTCGTGTCCCCAACACCCGGTTTTCGCGCCCATAGAATATTTAGTTACTTCCGACCTGCAGGGGCCTCCAGGTGAAGACTGTCCTCCGCCACACCGGGGCAGACAGAACGTCGGGGCCCTCTCAGACTTAGTTGTTACTGTTAGGAATGAGCGTCGACAGAGGCTATGTTCGATCGGCGTGTAGCCACCCTTCGTATGACTCACTCTCTCAGTGGTGTTAAGTATTTAGCCATTTTAGAGTCAAAGAACTCGAGGGGGCACCACTCTAAAAGCGCTACCCTGTGGAAATAGTCCGATATCAGACAAATTAGCTCCCCGAATTACCCCTGTATAGGTGAAAAATCTCATCTAAGTAATGGTAGCTAAGTAAACCTACCCTTAAGCTGGGCAGTGTCCGAGTGCTTACGACTTCGATAGATCGCACAGTGGCTCCAAGCTGACGTTCAGTCCGGTGCCTCCGACGAGTGGGAGGGCATCATGGACTACGACTGCCTCATGCTTGCGTTCCTCAATGCATCGAAAGAAACGGCTGTTCCAATGTAATCCCCGCGGTTGACGCCGTACATAAGCTGTTTTGGGAGGACGTTTTATCTCTCGCTGTCGTTCACTTGGTCATGGCGGAATTGGCTGCCTTCGAAGAAACCTTCTATTAGACGTGGGTAGCAAGCCACTCCCATTAAAGTCCTCACGAGAGATTAAGGAGCGGAACATGCCACTATTCGTCGTCTTCATCGTGGTCTTAGCAGGAGGAAGTATCGGGTACGCCCTTGGTCTCATCAAAAGAATGAGAGACAACCCCGAGCTTCAAGGAAAAGGTCTAAAAATATTGTTCCAGAAGGACGACGGCCAGTCCGAGTGACAATCGTCCTACGATCCGAGCTTATTTACAGAGAGCTCCCCGCGCAGTAAAGAATTGAGATGCCGGAGCGATGTGGGGCCCTTCTGCACGTCTTTGGGGAAGCGGTCTCGCGAGAGTGAGCAGTAAGCCTGTATTGATCAAAATTCACGAGAGATTAAGGAGCGGACCATGCCTTTATATGTCATTTCCATAAGTGTTTTATTAGGATCTGTTATCGGGAGGATTCTCGGTCTCAGGATAAGGATGCGTGAGAACCCTGAGCTTAAAGAAAAAGGATTTAAAGCCTTTTTCCAAAGCGGCAGAGAAAAGACCGAGGGAAAATAGCATTACTTTTCGAGCTTTATGACAGGGGCCCATACTCAGCGAACGATCTAACCCCTTGAGCATGGGGCGTGCCTTATGCCCAAAGTTTTGGGTTCTGGAGAAAAATCCGCGCGTCCATGTGCGTTTTCCCTGTTTATGCGACTCTTAGTTCCTTTCCAGTACCATATACGGTACCGCTTTATGAGGTGAGTTCGGGAAAACACCGTGGCTTGAGATCCACGCGTGACTGTTCAAATACCCCAAGAGAAAAGCTAAGTTCTGTGTGTAATTGACAAACTGGCTTCCACCAAAGGTCCAAGCGTCGAGGAACAGGAGTAGCCAAGATGGATATCAGCAAGTACACCTATCAAGTGTCGTGGTCGGAGAGTGACCAAGAGTATGTGGCCACTGTTGCTGAGTTTCCTTCGTTATCTTGGCTCGACACTGATCTGCAGAAGGCTCAAGCTGGACTATTTAACCTTGTCACTGAAGCTGTTTCCGACATGGAGTCGTCCGGGGAAAAGGCTCCTGAGCCTCTCGGCGGGCGACGGTATTCAGGCAAGTTCAACGTCCGTATTCCACCCTTTTTACATCGTCAGCTTGCTATTGAGGCTCAAACACAGGGTGTTTCACTGAATGCGCTGATTAATATCAAGCTGGCATCAGCCTGAACGTTTTATGACGTCGACATTGTGGGTTTAAGACGGAGCCTCGGAAAGAGGAGAAGATAGGGTAAACGCCCATCAGCACAGCCCAGGGCAAATTATGACCGTGCTTCTTACGGGCACGGTTGACGTGATGGTTACCCAGCCGATCACTGGCGTTCGCCGTTATTGCGTCGAATTTTATTCTGAACTGCCTCCCACGCCCCAACCAGGTTGTGGGCCGAAGCATCGCCACCTGGAATGAACGTTTTTAGCATGTTCTTCACTTGATCGGCTCCGATTGTTCCTTTGTCTGCATAGTCATTAAACAGCGCTACGGTTTCGTCAGGAAATGGCAGTAAACCCTGATTGATGTCAATCTTTTCGCCTTCGTGGAAAGCGGTTACCGCTCCTAAGAGCTTGATAGCTAGCGCCTCTTGTTCGAAAGTGAGGGCATCTAGCATGGCTGTTTTTCGGAACGCCGTCATCGGTGATGGGAAAGGGTTCTGCAGGTCGATGAGGCGTTCGATTTGGGTAGATAGGTATTCGATCCTCTGTTCCAAATCGGCAATCTTCTCTGAATCTTCTGCCATAGAAATGATCTCCCTATTTAATGACAAGCATCAGTGCTTCACACACGCCGAGAGCTATGTCTGCGGACAACTACTACACCGGTCACACAATTAAGTCTTACCGTGAATCGTGAGCTACTTTATTAGCGATAATACCGCTGGCAATTGAAGCTGAGAAGAGCAGCAAAATATAAATTATTTTATCGACGCTTGGTTCCTTAAATTCCGAAGGAACGAGGAGCAGAGAGATTGTAGCAGTTGATGCACATACGATAATTAACGCGAGAGTTATAATTTGTGACTTCACTATTCTCCTTAACGCAATGGGTAGTTGTAAGCATATCGTCCAAATATGTTCTAGAGGTCTTTAGATCGATCGAAAGGCGATAACTAGTAACCAGGAAAATGGAGACATGCACGCCAGCGCAGTATCCACGCACCCTCTTCTCCCATCGCCGAGCGTCGGTGGTCGCACAGTGACTGACTACGGCCACACTGGGGAACCATCGCTGTAAAAACGCGTCAATACCTCTTGTCGATGACAATCACCGAATAGATAGGGGGTAAACAGCATGGATACAGAAGCGTGGCTTCGGCTCGTGCAACTATTCATCGCCGCTGGCGGCCTTGTGGCCGTATTCCTTACACTATGGCAAAAATGGCTTAGTGATAACCGGGCCGAGTGGTGGAAACGATTCACCTGGTCAGTAGAAAATGCACACAGCACCACTGCGACTGAAGATACGTGTGAGGCAGCACGCATTGAGCTTCGTGAACTCTATGACGGTACTCTTGCGGGTCAAACAGAACGAAGGTTAATCGTAGATTTCTACGAGAAAACCGATAATATTGAAGGAAAGGATGGTGAGAACAATGACTGACTGGACTCCTACCCTCCGCAAGGCCATTCGCCACTCTGAAAGCCTCGGAGAAACACCCAAGAAAAGCGCCTACATCGCCGCCGGACTACCAGTACCAGACAACGCCACCGACGAATACCAACCCGCGCCACTGTGGCGACGCTTCATCAACTCCTTAAGGCCCGTCTGGTAACCACAGACTATCGAGCCCCCGCCCTGGTGGCGGGGGCTTCGTCGTCTCGGCCTTCGTTCGCTGATTAAATCCGGCCGTCTCAGTCTGGGGACATGGTCCCGGCGGAATTGCTCCACTGTGATTGCTGCGTCAGATGCGCATCAAGCACAGTGGCGCCTCATGCACAGAATCGGCGCTGTATTTAGGCAGCGTCGAAAGTTCCTGCTGGGGTGATGTCGACAACCTTGTCACCGTCGTCGGCAGTGACGTGGATGGTGCCATCCGTCTCAAAGGAGAAGGTGTAGTGGCCGACAGTTTGAGGGCTGGTCCCGTCAAGTACGGTGGTGTCTCCCGCGAACCCTTGGTGAGTGCACGAGAGCTTCACGGAGTTGGGGTCGCCCTCTTTGGTCTCGAAGGCGGGGCGATCGACATTGAGATCAGGTCCGCAAACAGCTCCGTCGCCGGCTTGTTGCGAGTTCTGACTCTGTGCCGCAGCCGTGCTGCTTCCACATGCGATGGAATCAGGGTTCTCAGTGACCTCGCAGTCGACGTCGGGGGTATTGAAGACGACGTGGTGAACAGTCTGAGCGGCATCTTCCGGGGCTGGAGCTGGAGCGGGTGCCGGTGCTGGTGCTTCTTCAGCCTGGGCGGCGGTTGCCCCCATGAGGCCGGCACCGGCCACGATGGCGGCGGCTCCGGCGGCAATACGCCCGACGTGTGATCGGGCGCTGCGGATTGTGTTGTCGCGATCGATGGAATCGGACGTGATGTTGGCTGGCATGGATAGTCCTTTCTCTGAAGTTGGTAGTGGTGCCCTCGAGGGCTGACCACCTGGGTAGAAAGTGGTTTCCGTGTCCGGGGCCAACGGTAGCAATGGTTCTGAGATACTTCAGTAACCGAAATATAATCGAAACTTTTAAGGGCGAAATATCCCCCCTTTGTTGGGGGATGTTATCAAAAAGAAACAAGACCACCCCTCGACGCTTAGGCGCCTAGGTGTAGCCCTGCTTAATGTTTAACTCTCTACTTAATCTTTGTCTCCACCGGCTTTGCCGTCCAGGGGAGTTCCCGTCGTTGTTGTGACTTTGCCCGTGTAACCTGCGCCTTTGCCCATCGTGGCGCTCTGCCCGCGACGAATTTGCTCGGCGTGGACGGAACGTCCCATCACGAACGATCCCACGGACGCCACCATCAGGCACGCGACGATTGCGATCACGGACTTCACTAGCACGACGTACCATTCGTCGCCGTCGGCAATAGAACGAATCATGTTCGCAATGATGAGCAGGGGGACTCCGACGCCTGTGATGGGGCCCGTGAGGTTGACGCGGGTGAGTGCATCGGGCGCCCGCCACATCTCGATGACCTCGTCGATGAAGGCGATGGCGGCGATCACGATCAGTACGGAAATAATGATGTTGACGATCATCGTTGGCCTCCCACCATAATGCGTGAGTTCGCAACTGAGCTCAGGACGCTCAGCACCCCGGCGAAGACGGCGACCTCGTAGGTAATGGTTGTTCGGTTTCCCAGTGAGTACACCAGGAATAATCCGACAGCGCCGAAGAAAATAACGTCGGACAACACTGTACGGGACAAGTCATCACACCGTGCCATCAGCAACAATGCCGCTAATAAGGCGGCAATGATGACCGCGCTCACAAGAATTAAGACGAATGTCATAGTTAGCTCTCCTCCTGTGAAGCGTTCCGACGCGACGGCTCGGCGGACCTGGAGGTCGCACCTCCCGCCTGCGACTGCTCGGTAGACCCCGGAACAATGGACTCAACTGAGAACCCGGTAGCTTCCGTATTCCCACCGGCGTAACCAGGGGGAATGCTCGGTCCTCCGGGTTTGGTGAAGGATTTCGGCCCGGGGCCACCATTGGGTGCGCCATCTGAGTAATACAACTTGCTGGTGTAGCCATTAGCGCACCGAGGATGCGTGCGCTGGCAGACCTGCGGGGCAAGGCGCTGTTCCATCTCTGCCAGCTCCTGCATGATGGCCTCCGGATCGCTACCAAACGCAGCATGAACCAGGAGAATCCGCCCATCAGGGGCATCGTCGGCCGGCATCGGCTCATGCGGGCCCGGATAATCGGACACATCCTGGGGCAGGGCATCACCCACCTCAAGGAGCCCCAACGATAACGTGCCCGGGGTCATTGTGATCGACGTCGTAAATAGACCGACCTCACGGTCCGTTTGCACACGCAACGGGTACGCCACGATGATCGGATCGATCTCCGACCGGCGCTTGTTGGCATCCACGATGATGGACCACGTTGCCAGTAACACCTGCTCAATGAGCCACGCACCGTACCGTAGGGCATGCAGAGTTAGACGAAGCGTTTTCATTCTTGCCCTCCTGTGGTACCTGCAATCATTGCCGACGCTTGACGCTGATGTGAATCGGCGTGGTGACCGCTTTCAGTGGCGTGGCCATCACCCATCGCGTGGTTGTCCTCGCCGACACCGTGGTCGTCGCCAGCGTGCTCGTCCTCATCGTCGTGATGAACAATCATGTCGTCGGGGACATCGGCTGGATCATGGGAATCGCCAGTCAGGCCAGCGCCACCGGTGTTCGCCACGCCCACCGCGTCGTCGCCAAGAACGGCGCTCTGGTAGGCCTTGACGTTGAGCAGCGAATCCGCCGCGTGGTTCGTCGCCGAAATCGCGGGCCCAGCGCCAACCAGCAGCGCGGCCGACAACAGGGCCATCACCGCGGACGGCAAAATGAACCGCACCGGAACAGCCAGTTGGCGGTCAACGTACTGCGGGTTCATGGGTTTGCCCCAGAACACCTCGCGCCACAGCCGGAGCATAGAGAGCAGAGCGCCCATGCCGGCGATGACGATGGCCGCCAACACAATCCACGATTTCACCGAGTAGTCGCTGGCCACAGCCATCACAACACCCAATTTACCGATAACACCGGAGAACGGCGGCAACCCGACGATCGACAAAGCGCCGGCGACGAACACGGCCGCGACCAACGGGTCACGACGCATCAAACCGGACAGGCGCTGCAAACGGCCAGTTCCGTACGTTTCCTCAATCGAGCCGATGGACAGGGCCAGCGACGCAATCACCGTCATGTGGTGAACCGCGTAGAACACGCCCGCGGCCAGCATCCGTCGGGGATCATGGCCCACGAAGGCCAGACCAACCAGCATGAATGGCATACCGTTGACCATCTGGTAAGCCAGGACCGAACGCATCGTACGCTCACCCAAGCCAGCCCAGGAACCAACAAGCATGGCAGCCACACAAATCACCAGAATGAGCCACGACCAGCGATCATCCAGGCCAAACATGACGGCATAAATGCGGAAGATCGCATAGAACGCCACCTTGGTGTGCAGGCCAGAGAACAAAGCCATGACGGCCGGCGACGTATTCGGATAGGTGCGCGGCAACCACGTGTGAACAGGGAACAGACCAGCTTTAATAGCCAGCGCCAGAAGAATCAGACCGCCGGTCACCACCACCGGACCGTTGCCCCGGGCCGCGCTGGCCAGGGCCGGCAGGTTCGACGTCCCCGCCGTCGCGTAGGTCAGCGTGACACCAACGACCAACACAGCCGATGTAATCAAGTTCACCAGCACAAATAACCTGCCAGCACGGAGGCGCTGCAATGTACCCGTCATGGCAAGCAACGCGTACGACGGCAGAAGCATGACCTCAATACACACGAACAGGTTGAACAGATCCGCCGTGCTCATCGCCCCGTACACGCCGCCCATCAGCATGCACACCAGGGCAGGGTAGAAGCGCGCATTCATCTCTCCGACAGCCGTCGCGAACCACACAGAGACCAGGCACACGATCGAGGTCATCGTGATCATGAGCGACGAGAACGAATCCGACGCGAACGGAATCGCGATACCCGCAGCGTACCCGCCGACGTTCTCCGCGATCGCGGGATGATTCCAGTGGTAGATCATGAGGCTTAAGCCCGCGGCGAAACCGACGATGGGCACCACGAAAGCCAAAGCAATGCGGAGCACTTTCCACGGCGACATGGCCGCAAGAGCCGCGGCCGCCAGAGGCCCAGCAAGGAAGAGCGGCAGCAGCGCCGCAATCGTTGACGTTGCCATCTATTCGATGCCCTCCTCGCGCTGTTGGCGTCGCTGATATTGGTTCGAGTCGGTGGAAATTCGACGTGCACTGCGGCCCATCGTCTGCAGCGCTGTCACCTCATGGGTGACGTGATCAGGCAAAACATAAGCGTCGTCGGTAGGAGTAGCCTGCTCCTCTTCATCCGCATCTGCCGACTGGCCGTGTGCCACCTTCTTCTTAGCGGGCACGGACTTTTCCTCGGTGCTCCACACCGAGTCCTTAAACGCTGCGAACAAATCTGGGAACTCCTTGACTGGATCGGTCAAGGTGTCATCGGAGCGGCCCAACGCGGCCAAGGCCAGCATGAACGCGGTGGTGGCCATCGAAATAACAATCGCCGTCAGCACGAAAGCCTGCGGCAAAGGATCGGCTGCGTCCTGGGGATTCGTGCCGCTCATGATGGGCTCTGACCGCCACGCGCCGATACCGGCAGCCAGGAGAGTCAAGTTGGTGGCGTGGCCAATGAGCGTCATCCCGAGGATCAACCGGACCATTCCCCGTTGGAGAACCAGGAACACACCGCCGGCGGTGAGTACACCAATCGTTATTGCGATAATCATTCTTCCACCTCCACGGTGTCGACGGGTTTCCGGCCGGACGTATCGCCACCACTATCGGATGTCGATTCAGAGACGGTATCGCGGTCGGTGCCCGCAGTAGACGGTGCATAGTCCGGCTCAGTGGGGTTGACTGGAGAGAACCCTCCGTGGGCGCGTACGGGCCCTAGTGGGTTTTCCGCGCCGGGCCGGATGGAGCCGCCCAACTGCAAGAGCGCGATGGCCACCAAACCGAGAACGGCCAGGTAGACACCGGCATCGAAAATCTGGGCCGTCGTCAAGAGTTCGCCACCAACGTGAGCATTGAGAGGCTGGAGGAAGGACCCGCGGGAACCGTGCCCGCCTTCCTCACCGGAGGCGTGGCCGAGGTAACCGGCCAGGCCTGCGAGGACCGCCAAGGAAATACCCGAGCCCACCAGGATGTAGGGAAGCCGATTGTTCGTTGGGGCCTTATCTGCCGGGCGCGACAGGTAGTAGAACATGAGCGCACCGCCACCGATTAGGGCTGCGATGAACCCGCCGCCGGGGTGATTGTGCCCGCGCCAGAACACCGCTGCGCTGATCAGGATGAGGACGGGGATAAGGAGTTTCGCCATCCACCTCATCGGTAACGAGTTCAATTCTGGGCGCGGGATGGCGGCCAAGGATCCGCGGATGTCATCGCGAACACGCGGCACGGAAAGCACCACCGCGGCGATCGCCACACCACACATACCAAGCACGGAAAGCTCGCCCATGGTATCGAAAGCACGGAACTCCACCAGGATGGTGTTCACGACGTTATTTCCGTGCGAAATTGTGGGCCCATTGGTGAGGTACCACTGCGAAATCAATGGTTTTCCGTGGTAGCCGACCAGCGCGACCACGCCGACCGTCGTCGTTAATCCCATGAGAACCGCGATCGTTCCGGCCCAGCGATCACGACGTGCGGACCGCTCCGTGAAATCGCGCGGTTGCAGCCGGATGACCAGCATGAGGACCACGGTCGTGAGCAGCTCAACCAAAATCTGGGTGAGCGCCACATCTGGGCTGCCCAGGGTCAGAATCTGCAGGGTAACACCGACACCGGCAGCGCTGACCGCAATCACAGCCGACAGACGACGTCGGGCCAGGACCGCGGTGGCCACACCAATAATGACCGTCACCAGGGCAACGTAATCCAGCGGGCGGTCAATTCCGCCCACCCGGGAGCCCATATCGACACCATCAATGGCACCACCGTTAAACAGCGCCCCGATAGCCACGGAACCCGCGAGAGTAATGACCGCTAAGAACGGCAGGGCCAGGTGGCGCGTCGGGGACACGGAATCCGCCATGGAACCACCCAGTTTGCCCCAGCGAGAACCGCCGGTGATGATCCCCTGGAGCACGTGAGCTCCTGTGAAAGGGGATAGTTCCTTGCCGACGAGAACCCGCGCAATAGCCTTACGGAACACGACACAGGTGATACCAACGACGATGACGACGACGCTGATCACCAGTGGCACGTTGATGCCGTGGAACAAGGCGAGGTGAGTGTGCGTCGCGTGGTGTGTGCTCAGCGCGGAATCCGCGGCGGCATCCACGAAGGAATCCATGAAGCCGGGGACAAAGCCCAGCGGTAGGGACAGGAAACCGGGGATCGCCGCGGGGAGCCACAAGGACAGGGGTGCTTCGTGGACGTCGCTGACGTCGCGTTTTCCGTCGACGAAACCGCCGAAAATGTAGCGGTAGGAGTAGGCGAAGGTCAGGATCGCACCCACAGCAGCGCAGACGAGCAGGAGCGCGGTGGCCGGGGTGGCCAGTTCACCTTCCAGCATGGCATCCAACATGCCCTCTTTGGAGATGAAGCCGAACAGTGGCGGGACCGCGGCCATGGACGTCGCGGCGATGAGTGCCATGCCGAATGTCCACGGCATGACGCGCCAGATCGGCCCCAACCGGCGAATATCGCGCGTCCCGGTTTGGTGGTCTACCACACCAATCAGCATGAACAGGCTGGATTTGAACAATGCGTGTGCCAGCGTGTGAACCACCGCGGCGGCCATGGCGAGCGGTGTACCAATACCAATGGTGCACACAATCCAGCCCAGCTGAGACACCGTTGAGTACGCGGTCAGTTTCTTCAGATCATTCTTCTGCAGGGCAAAAAGCGCTGCCATAATCGCGGTGAACATGCCGACGATAATGAGCACACCGCGCCACCACGCGTCGTCATGGAAGAGAGCGGAAAAGCGTAGGAGCAGGTAAATACCCGCTTTCACGACGGCTGCCGCGTGGAGGAAGGCGGACACCGGAGTATCTGCCGCCATCGCCTCGGGGAGCCAGAAGTGGAAGGGGAACTGCGCCGACTTCGTGCACGCCGACGTCGCAATCAACACGGCAATGACTGACAGCAACGCGGGGTGATGTGCCCATTCCGGCGAATGAATAATCCCCGACAGGCTGGTCGTTCCCGTCACACCAGCGCTAATACCCAAACTGGTCAGCAGCGTGAGCCCACCAAAGAACGTCAGAATGATCGTGCGCATCGATCTCAGCTCGCCGCCGGGGCCAGACCGCGCGATCAGGAAGAACGACGCCAGTGACACGAGCTCCCACGAGATAAACATCAGGATGACGTCGTCGGCAAGAACAAGGGTGACGACGGCGGCCATGAAAGCTGTCATGAGCAGGTAGAAGCTCATGGATCCATGGCCGCCATGTAAATACCGCGTTGAGTAAATGAACACGGCTGCGCCGATGCCCAACGCGAGCAGGGCGAAGAATGTAGATAAGGCGTCGGCGCGGAGTGAGAAGATCACGTCGGCGCCGTTGGGTAGGAAGTCCTTAATCCATGTGACCTTCCAGGTCCAGGGATTGCCGTCGATAATGTCGGGCAACTTCCGGAGGAGCGGGGTGGCGGACGCGATGAAAATAAGGGCTAGGGGCCACCCTGCGTTGCGGTCAAGTAACCGAACGAACAGGGGAACCAGGATGAGGGCGAGCACCACGAACAAGGGGATCGCTACAAGCTCCACGAAGCATCAACACCTGTGGGTTTAAGTGGACATAAACAGACAATAAACAGTTTCCCAGGGTATCAGTTGCAGGTCAGAATTCCACGCTGCGGGAATTGGCCTTGGAGTGGGGAATATCGGAGTGGGTTGGCCTGTGATGGAGTGGCCGCGATTGCTTAATGAAAATATGGTGGCATAGTCGTGGCGATACAGAGAGAGTGTGAGCTAAAGCTAATTTAGAAAAATACCTTGTTGAAGCGGGTGAGTAGGTGTTAGGGTCAAAATTATTGAAAATGACGATGGCACTATTGAAAACAAACTCGCGTGGTGACTATGGCCGCGGCGGAGAGCGTGACGGTGTCGAGCGCTATGGCCGATGACGGCTGCCATGTCATAGCGCTCACTATTGCTTGAATACCTCTTCTGGTGCCCGAATACTTCTTTGGAGACGATCATGGCTCACAACATGCCCCCCGGACACGACCACGTGGAGGCAAACCATCACGATCATGGGGTTGAGCACGGTCATGAGCACGGGCCGGGCCACAGCCACATTCATAGCCACAGCCACGGGCACTCTCACGGGCACACGCACGATCACGGTGCTTCGTCACGGGGGCGCTTGATTGCCGCCCTCGCGGTCACGGCAACAATCCTGCTCGCAGAGCTTATCGGTGCGTGGATCTCCGGGTCGCTGGCCCTCGCGGCCGATGCCGGCCATATGTTGGTTGACTCGTCGGGCCTGGTTATCGCCCTGATCGCTGTGCATTTGTCGCAGCGGCCACGCAATAACCGCTTCACGTGGGGATGGTCGCGGGCGGAAGTACTTGCCGCCGCATTGCAGGCAGGGATGCTGATCATTATCTGCGGAGTCGTCGCGGTGGAGGGCATATCCCACCTCATTAACCAACCTGATGTTGAACCGTTGCCCATGCTCATCATCGGAACTATTGGCCTGGTGGCCAACGCCGCGTCGATTATCATTTTGGCAGGTGGGCGCGAAAGTTCGCTCAATATGCGCGCCGCATTTCTAGAGGTAGTTAACGACGCTTTGGGCTCGCTGGCTGTCATTCTTGCCGCCATTATCGGACTAGCGACGGGGTGGGTTCGCGCGGACTCGATCGCGTCCCTGTTTATCGTTGCGCTGATGGTTCCGCGCGCGTTCACCCTCCTCCGCACAGCGATCCGAATCCTGATGGAGGCCACCCCCGACGAAATTGACCTCGATGATGTGCGCGAACATATTTGCGGCGTCGATGGGGTGAAGGATTGCCATGACCTCCACATCAACACCATCAGCACGGGTGTGGTGGCGTTAACCGCGCACGTGGCGGTGGATAGTGGTCTCTCCGCGGCCGAGCACCACCGGATTCTTCACACCCTGGAAGATTGCACGGCCCAGCACTTCCCGGTGGCCATCAAGCACACCACATTCCAGTTGGAAGCGAAGGACCACAGCGGGCACGAGCGCTTACACCACGGCGCGGCATAAATAGTCCGCCGTTGAGCAACTAGCTCATCACATTTTTAACGAACGGGATGCTGTCCTCTTTAGACCTGTTCACCGTTCCGCTGTGATCTTTATCGGGATAGAACTTGAACGTGACTGGCTGGCCGCTAGCCTTCATCTTCTCCGCAAGAGTTACAGCTCCGGGCATAAATATGTCGGTGTCCAATCCTCCTTGGCCGATAAAAACAGGTTGGTTATATCCCGATTCAGGTATTCCCATGTAGTCCTTGAGGGCCTGTTTGAATCCTGGGATAGTGTCTAAAGGCTTGGAAAACACCTCTTCAATGCGGATGTTTTCCTTTTTAACGACATCCGTAATTCCTTCAGGGGCAGGATGCGATGGAGTCGACAAGGTGTCGCATATTGGTCCCTCAGCATAGTCCACCCATTTCTTCCCGTAATCGGTGAGATAGGAATTGACGTCCCACTCCGGGTGCGCGGTACGAAGCCCGGAAACAATGTAGAGAAGATAGGTGGTGAGGGTCGGCAGCACGTTTTGTTCACCCAATTTTCCTGGTGGGACCACGCCCGGACGGAACACCACTGGTAGTAAGTCTTCAATGTAAGCAGGAACTCCGGTGGCGACGGCACCGCGGTAGGATAATCCGTCGCTGTTGCCACCGTATTCTTCTGCGTATCGTGCCGTGAACATTGCAGCGCCGCCGCCTTGTGACTGTCCGGCGACGAACCACTTTTTGGCTAACTCCTCGAAGTGTGTTGTGGACGCCTTAATCGCGTCAACAACACTGTGGGCTTCTACTTTTCCGTCCAAATAAGGATGGCTGCCGGGCGTTCCGAGGCCGACGTAGTCGCTCGCAACAATTGCGTAGCCCTGGTCCATCCACGAATTTAGATAATCCCAATCTCTCTCCCATGCGGCTGGACCATTTGTAGAGTAGGCGCACACGTCGTTGAGGCCGACTGTGCCATGTGCCCAAGCCATAACCGGCCATCCGCCTTCAGGCGCCTTGCCTTGGGGAAAGTAAACGGCTGCGGTAGACAGCGCTGGCTGACCTTGGGAATTCACCGTCCAGTACGTGATTCGATACGACGCTCCCGCATGGGGCACAGCAATAGCCGGATTCAGTGGCTCGACTTTCGTGAGTGTGCCAGGCTCGGTCGTGTCACCGGGCGCAGTATCCATCAGGTGCGGATCATTGCTTCCGGGTATGGATTCGGTGGGCTGACTCACGGTGCCTTGGGCATCACCGGCATACGCGATCCCAGTGGGAATAGAGAGTGTCGAGGCGATTCCTAGAGAAGCGCTGAGGCTTAGGCTTGCAAGAACGGAGCGTCGACGTCTCGCCGTGTGCGCGCGAGAGAACCGATCGGGTTGAGAAGTTTGGGGAACAGTGCGGGGCATGGGACCTCCTCCTAGGAATTGAGCTTTTTGAGAACGATAGTCCCAGCACATCAACGTCGATAGGAAACAAAGTAAAAACTTTGCAAAACCTATCTTTCGGTGGTGGCCACTCACTCCCTACCGCTCATGCTCCGCTTTCATCGCCCGTTGCGTCCGTTGCTCAATGGCCGCAGCATTCTTCGCAACGTTTCGTGCTGACCGCAGACCCAAAGCGTCGTAAATAGGACGGCATTTAAATATCACGGCGATGAACATCGCGACCGCACACGCACCTAAAAGTGGCGGGAGGAGCACCACGGCGCCCGTCATCTCGGTGGTCAAAACAAGCCCGGTCACTGGCGCGCCCACACTCGCGGCAAATAATGCTGCCATGCCGACGATTGCCATTGCCGACGGATCCGGCGCGACCTGCGGGAACAGCGCATGGCACACGAGCCCAATGATCAGCCCGAGTTCAGCGCCCAACACAAGCATGGGGGCGAACAAACCGCCCGGCGTGAGCGCGACATACGAACCGATCGCCATGATGAAACGCAAGGTCAGCAGGCCGAGGAGAACCATGACGGTGCCGCGACCCATCAGAGCATCCATCGTCAACGAATCTCCGCCACCCACCAGATTCGGGCCGAGATAACCGACGACACCGATGGCCGCCCCGATCATGCCCGCACGGAGTTCCACGGGGAACGTTGACGCGTCGACTACCGCCAGGGTTCGCATGAGCATGCGGTTGTACAGCAGCCCAGCGAACCCGGCGACCAGCCCCACAAGCAGGAAAAATGGCCCATTATCCAGCGTGGGCGGTTGAGGTTCAGGAAGGGGAAACACGTGATCATCTCCAACGATCACATGCGCCATCGAATACGCCGCCCCAGAAGCTGATAGAACCGCAACTGTCATCCTGGCCTCGAAGCGCTTAACCAATTCCTCAAGCACAAACACGGCACCGGCCAGGGGTGCGGAAAAGGCGGTCGTGAGTCCGGCGGCCGCTCCTGCGGCGATCAGTAAGCGCAGGTCGGCGCGGTTGTTGCGATAGGTCCGGCCCAGGATTGTCGCCACCGACGCACCAAGGTGCACTGACGGGCCTTCGCGCCCTAGCGCCAAACCGCCACCGATGGACATCAGCCCGCCGACGAACTTGATGGGCAGCAAGCGCATGTGAGTGGGGTTGGCGTTGCCCTTCACGATGGCCTCGACGCGGGGAATGCCGGATCCCTCCGCCACCGGCTCCAGATGGCGAACCATCGCCGCCCCCACCATGGCCAATACTGCCGGAGCAACAATGGCGACGAGCACGCCGACGACCCCATGCCCCTGTGACCACCCGAACACTGTGGTCCGCCATGCTTCCGCGTGCTCAAGACACACGCGGAAAAGGGACGCAATGATGCCAGTACCTAACCCCACCATGATGGCGGTAATGGTCAGAGGAACCATCGACATTGATGGTCTCCCCTTGGCCTCATTCCACCACTCCAGGCTGTGATAGCCAGTTAGCACTCGGATGAGGCGTTCGCGCCGGGTGAGGGGCTGGCCACTGGCCGTCGGCTTCGCGTCGTTACTCACATCGTCACTGACGTCGCCACTCACAGTGAGGCCGTTAGTGTCGTGCTCGGAGTTAGTCACGGGAGTCCGTCGCTACTTGCCATTGGTTGATATTGCGGTCAACCGCGTAGCGATCAATCTTCCGCAGTTCCTCGTCGGTAAATGACAGGTTGTCTAGTGCGCCGAGGCTGTCGTCGAGTTGCTCAACTGAGCTTGCCCCGATCAGTGCCGACGTCACCTCTGGCCGTCGAAGTGCCCAGGCGATCGCCATTTGCGCCAGTGATTGTCCACGCTCTTCGGCGATGGCATTGAGGGCGCGGATGCCCTCGAGAGTGTCGTCGTTGAGGAATGTGGAGTTCATCTTGTGGTTGCCCAGGCGTGAATCATCCGGGATACCATTGAGATATTTGCTGGTCAGAAGGCCTTGGGCCAGGACAGAGAACGCAATGACTCCCATACCGTTTTCGGCGCACGTTTTTAGCAATGATGTCTTCGCGGCGGGAGATACGGATGGGTCGGTGGGACCGTCGGGGCCCTCGATCCACCGGTTAAACATGGAATAGCTGGGCTGCATGATGGTGAGCGGAGTGCCCAGGTCGCGGGCAATGCTCTGTGCCTGCCGCGTGAGTTCGGGCGAGTACGAGCTGATGCCCACGTAGAGCGCACGCCCCGACCTAGCGATGTGGTCGAGCGCGCTCATTGTCTCTTCCAGTGGCGTGTCGGGGTCCGGGCGGTGGTGGTAGAAGATGTCTACATAGTCCAAGCCCATCCGCTTTAATGAGGCATCCAGGCTTCCTACCAGGTATTTTCTGCTGCCCCCGAAGCCGTATGGGCTGCTATTCATATACCAGCCGGCCTTGGAGCTAATCACCATTTCTTCCCGGTATGGGCGGAAGTCTTGGGCAAAAATGCGGCCGAAATTGGATTCCGCGGATCCGGGTGGTGGCCCATAGTTGTTGGCTAGGTCGAAGTGGGTGATGCCACGATCAAAAGCACGCCGGAGGATTGCGCGTTGCGTCTCCAGGGGGCGATCCCCACCGAAGTTGTGCCACAATCCCAGGGTGATCGCGGGAAGTTTCAGGCCGCTATCCCCGCAGCGGTTGTAAGGCATGGGGGAGTGCGCCTCGGGTTCGTAGCGGTCATCTGCAGCTCGGTACACGTTCGGATAATGTGCGCTACTCATAGTTTCCAGTGTAACGACGCAGGTGCAGAGCGGTTAACGGTGTTGGGGCGTGGTCGTGGTCCTATTCGTTGGGAATGAGCCGCGGTGGAATTCCCATCTCTTCTATTTCCTGGGGCGTGAGTGCTTCTTCTTCTAACACTTTCTTGACGACGAACCGCGCGCGGTCTTCCGGGTCGGGGATTCGTCGGGCCGCGCTGAGGAGGGTGGTTAGGGTGGCGGCGTTGTTCGATGCCTTGGTGTCGTGTTGCTCGTCGGAGGAGGACGCCGGGCCGAAAGCACGCCACGCGACCGCCGTCGCTAATGAAAGAAGTGTGATTCCGCGAGCTTCGTGGGGCTCGATGCGGCGGTCGACCACACGAGGGGACGAACCTCCATGCTCCTGCTCGCGGTGCGAGCGCTGCGCTTCTTTACTCTTGCGCAGCCGGCAGTGGAGTTCTTGCTGGCCAATGCCGACGGTGGAGCCGTCGTCGTTAGTAATGACCGTGGTGTATGGGATATTGCAGAAGCCGTCGGAGGCGATTTCGTGTTTAATTTGCTCGACCATGGCGTCCGTGACCCGGACCGTGGCGTGGGCATTATTGCGGCCGGGGTTGATGTATTGGAATGTACCGGTGCGCGTCCAGGCTTCGTACTCCCGCCCGAGGCGTTGCATAACGAGCATGCCGAACATGGCGTCGGTCATGGAAAACAGCGATCCGCCGAACGCGGCTCCGTGTGCATTGCCGTTGAACCGGTTGACCTTGAGGATGAGGTGTGCCGACGACCAATCGTCGGGAATATCCCGGATTCTCACGCCTGCAGCAAAAAGAGGTGGGTATGCGCTCATAGCGGCGGCGAAGAGGCGCGGTGACCGGAGAACACGTTTGACGAGGAGGGCTGCAGCGCGAACATTCATGTGAGCTAGGTTACTCAAAATTGGCGACGGTGGGGAGGTTTATCGCGTTTGAGTGATGCTTTCTGTTGGCATGTGATCGTGCCGTGACTGTTGATCTGCCCCGAGTGAGGCAGCGTCGGCTCTATTTATGCCTTATTTCCGACGGCAGGCGTGGGGGTGTCACGGTCTCTGTCAGAGACTAGACGTCCGCGCTTTTCACCCCTCTGACCAGCACTTTCTCCGCTCGCGTCGTTTTTGCGACAGTCTCACCTGTTATTTAAGGGGTAAGTTAGGCTGGATATATTGGCTTGCGACGCTCTGTCGCTTTATTTATAAGCCAGCCAATGCTTAATATGAGTCCATGAGCATCGTAGTTACCAACCAGCTGACCATTACGTCAGATCGCGCGGATGAAGTTGTCTCCCGCTTCTCGCAGAACATGCAGTCCCTGGACACGTTCGATGGGTTCGAAGGTTTCGAGCTGTGCAAGCCGACCGAACCTGCCGACGACCGATGGATCGTGATCACTCGGTGGCGCGACCAGGAGGCCTTCCTGGGATGGCGCAATTCCCGCAAGTTCCGTGAAGACCACGGCTGGCGTGAGCGCGAATCCAGCAAGGAGGAAGAAGCGAAGAGGCCACCGCACGGTTCGATGAACTCCGTCGTCCGAAACTATGACGTCATGCTGACCAAGGACGCTGCTGAGTAGTTGACGCGGTAACGCGCGCACACGACAACCCCACCCAGAACCACCAGCGCATACAGCAAAACCTCCGCTGCTTTCTTAACGAAAGTGGCGGAGGTCATTTATTTGTCGGGGTAGCGGGATTTGAACCCACGGCCTCTTCGTCCCGAACGAAGCGCGCTACCAAGCTGCGCCATACCCCGGTGCAACTCGACTAAGGCTAGCGCACGCTCTTTCGTACTGCCAAATCACCGATTCGTCCTGCCACATCACTACGCAGTCGCGCTGCCTACAGTCCCTTCAGCACAATTTCTCGCTCGACAAAGCCGTCTCCCACCGCAATCTCGTCGACAGTGGGTTCGGGGAGGTCGTCGGCTCCCCCACCACCCTTTTCGACGATGCGCAGCAGCTGTGCGGTCGGCGGGCAGAATGTCCGCACCGGCGCAAACTTGGACGTTCCCAGCCCGGGCGAAACGTTGAGAATGGATTCCTTCCACTCGGACACGCCGGACGCATGCTCGCGGTCGATACCGGAGTTCGTCACGATGGGCTTTCCACCCGGCAGACACAACTGCCCACCATGCGTGTGACCAGCGAGGATCAACTGATATCCATCCTTGGCGAAGGCATCCAGCACCCGCGGCTCAGGTGAGTGCGTCAACCCGATGGACAAGTCCGCGTCCTTATTCGGCTCCCCAGCGATCATCGAATAATCATCCAAATCACCGTGCGGATCGTCGACACCAGCAACCGCCAGCCGGAACCCATCGACGGCGAAATCATGCCGCTGATGTGTGCAATCTTCCCATCCGTGCTCCTTGAACACCGCGCGCAGATTCTTCCACGGCATGCTCTGGTCGCTGTGCTTCTGCTTCTTGCCCGTGAGGTAGCGCAGCGGGTTGGGGGCCGTCGGAGCCCAATAATCGTTGGTGCCAAAACAGAACAGACCCGGCGTCGTCAAGAGAGGAGAAAGAGTCTGGACGACGGCCGGCACGGCCTTCGGATCGCCCAGGTTATCCCCGGTATTGACAACGAGGTCCGGCTCCAGCTCGGCGGGCTCACTGACCCACAGCTGCTTGAGCTGCTGGTGGGGCAGCATGTGAAGGTCCGAGATGTGCAGAATGCGGAATTCATTACGACGCCCCCGAAAAGTGCCTTTATCCAGCATGGGGATGGTTGTGACGGCGAGGCGGAACCGGCTGGCACCAAGTAGCGCAGCAGCGGCCCCTGCAGCTCCCGCAGCACCCGCGGTGGCCGCAATTTTCTTGCCAAAGGACCGGGGAAAAATACTCACACGCCCATGGTAAAGGTGGAGGGACGCTTTTCCGATTCGGCTGGTCAGTGTCCGGGCGGGCGCTATCCTCAAGGGCATGGGTATGAAAGCAACGATCCGCGAGGATCTCAAGCAGTCGATGAAGAACCGCGACAAGGAAACGACCAGCACATTGCGTATGTTGTTGGCCGCGATCCAGGAGGAGGAAACGTCGGGGAAGGCGCATGAGGCGTCGGACCAGGACATTCTCCGCGTGATTGCTCGTGAAATTAAGAAGCGGCATGAGTCCGCTGATGTGTACGCGAAGGCGGGTCGCGATGAACTCGCGGACTCTGAGCGCGCCGAGATTGCCGTTCTGGAGCGCTACCAGCCGAAGCAGCTCTCGGATGAGGAACTGAATGCGCTGGTAGACCGGGTGATCAAGCAGCATGAAGCCGACGGCGGCGAGGTCTCCATGAAGGCGATGGGGCAGATCATGAAGGCTGCCACCGCAGAGGCCAAGGGCACTGCCGACGGTAAACGCTTATCGACGGCTGTTCGCGCGCGGCTTCAGGGGTAACGCCTTTGGCCGGTGGCTCCACGAGCCGGCCACTTCTCCACGCGCCGGCCCCGTCGCTACGGGAGGAATCCCTGCAGCTGGGGTGGGACGTAGGTGTGCAGGAAGTCGTTAATCATGCCGGGTATGTCGGGCAGTGCGGGCGCCGGCGCTGGAGCGGGTACTCCGCCTCCTCCGCCGCCGGTACCGCCACCACCGCCGGTGGTGCCTCCGCCGGTGCCTCCCGTCGAACCGGAATTAGTGGGTTGGGGGAGTACTGCGCGTGAGTATCCGATCGCCTCGGGGTTGGTTCCAGCCTGGTAGGAGGGGTTCATGGGGGGAAGTGTGTGCCCGCCGTAGGCGTCGATAAGGGGCTTGGCCGCGGTGAGGTAGATATCAGCGGGCTCCTTGCCACCGAAGAGGTTGCCATCGGGGCATTGACGCAGGGGGCCGGTGCAGAGCGGTGAGCTGGTGCTGCCGTCGTTGAAGATGTACACGGCTCCGGCAAGACCACTGGTGAGCCCCAGGAATGCGGCGGATTGGTTGGTTTCCGTGGTACCGGTCTTTGACGCCAGCGTGCCGTCCCACCCGGTCAGCTCGGCGGCTTCGTGGGCCGTGCCGGTGCTGACGTCGTCGGATAGGCCGTTGGCCAGCGCGTTCGCAACGTCGGTGGGGATGGCTTGTTCGCACTTCGGCGGTGTGACGGGGACGTCTTTGCCGTCGTGGTCGGTCACCTTCAGGACGGGGTTGGGTTCGCACCACGTTCCGCCGTTGGCGATGGTTGCCGCCACATTGCTCAGCTCGAGGGGATCGACGGCGACAGGTCCGAGCACGAATGACCCTTGGTTGGTCTCTTTAATCGTGTCGGCCTGGGATTTCTCGTCCTTGTTGTCGCCGTTATCGGAACTGGGTTTGTCAGCCAAGCTGCGTAGCCCCATCTTGACGGCGGTATCAACAACGGTGCCCACACCCAGTCGCTTTTCAAGCTCGATAAACGGCGTGTTCGGCGATTCGGCAAGCGCCTGCTTGAGCGTCATTTTCGACGGATACGCGCCGACATTTTCCACGCAGTATTTGGCGGCGGGGCACCCCGGAGCGCCACCGTGGCCCATGTCGGAGACCTCGATCCGCGACGGCACGTCCATCACCGTGTCGATCCCCATCCCCTTTTCCAGGCCCGCGGCTGCAGCGAAGACTTTGAAGATGGAACCAGCTCCATTCCCGACGGGGTGCGATGCCAAGGGCAGGACGGACTGGGAATTGCTGGCGTCGAGCCCGTAGTGCCGTGAGGCCCCCATAGCGAGCACTTCGTGGCCGTCGGGTTTGATGAGGTTCATCGCGCCGGCAACCCCGGGGGTAGTGGCGGGGGCGTATTGTTCAAGCGAAGCATTGACGGAATTCAACGCGTTCGGGTCGAGCGTGGTGGTCAGCGTGTAGCCGCCCGAAATGAAGTCGTCCCTCGAGATCCCGTGCGAGGCCAGGTACCGCAGCGCGTAATCGCAGAAGAAGCCGGCCTCGTCGGCCCCGATACATCCGTTGGTGGGGGCTTCAGGCTTATCGACGACACCCAACGGCGAGTTCTTCGCCGCGTCGGCGTCGGCGGTGGAGAGCGCCCCCGTGCTGGTCATGGCGTTAATGACCGTGTTGCGGCGCTGCAGCGCGGCGTCGGGGTGGGTGAACGGGTTATAGGCGGACGTGGATTGAACCATCCCCGCCAGCAGCGCGGCCTGCGGCACGGTGAGGTCCTTGGCGTCGACGTGGAAATACGTCTGCGCCGCGGTCTGTACGCCGTACGCACCGTTGCCGAATTCCACGAGGTTGAGATACCGGGTCAGAATCTCGTCCTTGGAGAGGTCTTTATCCAGGTCAGACGCGAGTTTCATTTCGCGGAGTTTCCGCGCGGCGGTGTCTTCGTTGGCGGCAGCGCGTTCGTCGTCGGTCTTGGCTTTGACCAGCATGAGGTAGTTCTTGACGTATTGCTGGTCCAGGGTGGACGCGCCCTGGGCGACCCCGCCGTGAGTGATGTTGGCTACGACCGCTCGAGCGGTTCCGCGCAGGTCAACCCCGTGGTGGTCGTAGAACCGTCGGTCTTCGATGGCGACTATCGCTTTCTTCATCGGCTCTGAGATCTGATCCGACGCGACTTATTTTGTACAGAAAACGCGAAAAGTTGTGGCCTGCGATGAGGCCACAAGGAGAGA
>OJUH01000049.1_pt1 | contig 77600 bp, 64 predicted proteins | sample 1599921 | NCBI WGS metagenome assembly OJUH01 (sample SAMN04436632, study PRJEB24849) | human gut metagenome | biome: human gut; feature: NICU; material: stool | host: Homo sapiens | place: USA: Saint Louis, MO | collected 2010-01-15 | reverse complement strand
CAGTAGCTACGGACCTTACTGCACTTTCGAATGGTGAAAAGGTGGAAATCCTGCGCTCGCGCATGGCTCATCTGGTGTCGGTGCCAGACTATCCTCACACCAAGGAATCCGGCTCTTTGCCGCATTTTAGTGAACGATGTTCGCATACTGAGGGAAAAGAATCGTTCGAACGTTCGATGCTGGAAGTCCTCTCTCTGCAAGGGCCATTGGGGGAGCTGACATCGTTGGGCGGTCTTCCTCGTGGCGCGGCAACATCGATTGCGGATTGTCCGACGGCGCTGGTGCACATCATTGCCCAGGTAACCGCCGCAGGAAAACACGTTGCTGTTATCGGATTGAGTGACCTCTTGTGGGCCGCGGTCTCAGATGCGGGCGGTGATTTATCGTTAATCGCCGTGGTCGATTGTCCCGACGCTACTGGCGACGCGGATATCAACGCCCCCGATCCTCTCAGCGTGCTGGGTGTGCTGTGCGAGGGGATGGACCTTGTTATTTATTGTGGCCAGGGCCAGGCAGATGTGCCGCCATCCTTGGCTCGGCCAGTGATGAGCCGTGTGCGCTCGTCTCGATGTGTCCTTCTGGTCTGCGGTGTGCGGTGGCCTGGTGTTTCTTTGCGTATCGACGCCACCGTGAGCGCTTTTCGGGGTTTAGGCCGTGGACGCGGGCGCATTCGTGGCATGAGCGTGGATATGCGTGTGGTGGATCGGCATCGACCTCCTCAGCGAGGGCAGTGGCATATGGGCGTGGGGTCCTTCGCCCAGCCGATACGCCACCATCGCCCGACGCAGACCCACCATTGGCGCAAGAACGTCAAAGCTCTTGATCTGAACGCAGTGGAGGCCGCAGGATGACACGAGGTAACTCTATTGCTGCAGGCCAGCGCGCAGATGACCCTCATGGTGACCAATCAGGTGTGCCCGTGGATGAGCGAACAATAGTCCTTTGGGTTCCAGATTTCCCTCTCTATGCTGCCCGCAGTGACAACGAGGTTCCGGAGGGACCACTGGCATTGGTGGACCAGCATGGTGTGTATGTGTGTGACCGCCAGGCGCGGCATGTAGGAGTCCGACGTGGCATGAAACGCAGACAGGCTCAGTCGTTGTGCCCGACGATGCACATCATGCCCGCCGACGACGACCGTGATGCCAGATATTTTGAAGACTTTGTTGCCGACGTTGATTGCATTTCCGCTGGTATCGAGCTTTTACGTCCCGGACTTATTGCTGTGAAGTCGGCACCGCTGGTGAAATATTACGGTTCAGAAGAACGTGCGATCACCATGGTTCTTGATGCTGTCGCTCGGCCGGGAGTGGACGTTATCGCCGGAGCTGCAGGAACACTACCGACTGCGGTGTTCGCTGCTCGTCGGGGCATGACTATCCCGGAGGGGCACGATGCAGATTTCTTGGCCGGGCTACCTGTGCGGACATTGTGCGAGGACAAAGCATTAGGTCAGCCACAAGCACTGGTGGACACTGTAGAGAAAATGGGTATAACGCGCATGGGGGACTGGGCTGCCTTATCGCGACGAGATGTCTCCTCTCGTTTTGGCACCGAGGGCTTGTGGTGGTGGTCTATTGCCCGTGGCGCTCCATCACGGCGGCTAGCTCCCCAAGAAAACAACGGTGATCTTGCTGTTACGCATCATTGTGATTCACCTGAGTTCCGCTCCGATACGGTGGCGTTTATTGGTCGTCGTTTAGCGGCAGATCTTCATGATCAACTGTCAGATAGAGGGCAAATATGTTTGCGTGTTGCTATACGGGCACTTATCCGCACCCCTGAGGGGGATCATGAATTGGAACGAGTGTGGCGGTGCACTGACCAGCTCACAGAACATGCGATTGCTCAGCGAGTGCGGTGGCAACTGGAAGGGTGGCTTCACCGCTTTGTATCACATGCTGCTGCCACAGCCGGGGAATCTGAAGATGGATCGGCGGGTGTGCCCCATAGCTCCGGGGCGCCCAATAACATCGAGGTCGACACAACCCCAGTTGGCGTGGGAGTATGCGAACTCACCCTTGACCCCATCGAAACGACAAGCAGTTCCATGCGTGGTTTATGGGGCGCCAAGGAAGACCATGCTGCTCATGCCGCATTGGCTCGGGTGCAGACAATGCTGGGACCAGACAGAGTATGCACTCCCGTGCTAAAAGGCGGGCGTGGCCCTGAGGACCGCATTGCTCTTATTCCCGTAGGGGAATCAGCCCCTGATCTCCCGAGCAGTACGTATTCGTGGCCAGGCCAATTTCCAGCTCCTATCCCAGTCACCAAACGCGTCGAACGTGGGCCTAGTGCTGCACACCCTGCAAGTGGAGTCTCTCTTCTCGACGAAGACGGGCACGACATTATCGTGACAGGACGCTCACTACTCAGTGCCCAGCCAGCCTGTGTGGCATGGGGAACTAAACGCTATGACATCACAGGATGGTCCGGCCCCTGGCCCGTCGATGAGCAATGGTGGGCACAAGGACGTCGCTTCGCACGACTACAAGTGACCACAAACCAGCCCAGCGGTCTGCTACTCATCTGCCGAGGAAAGAAGTGGCGAATTGAAGGCGTATATCGGTGAACCATGCAGCACGCGGGTACCCTCATGCTCTATGACCACCAAGGAAGGGCACATGGAGGAACAAGCTACGCAAGAAAAGGCAGTGGAACAAATAAGTGCACAGCGTGCGAGTTCAGCCCGTCAGGGTGCTGAGGCCAACCAGGCCGACGAGGCGTGGAAAACTATGCGATGCTCAGACTTTGGCAACGAAGCTCTCCCCGGCACAGCCAAATCCATGACACTTTTCCTGGCGGTTGAATATCTCAAAGGGTGGGGTCGGGACATTATGGATAACGATGTCTTGGGAGACCTCGCCGCGCCCCTCAAGAAAGTCCTTAAAGATAATGGCGCATCAATGCAGTTCATCAGAAAACCCGGCAGAGCTGGGCAATTCCGCGACGAACGAAAACTCTATATAGCCAGAACAGACCAGGGCACCTGCTTTACCACGCGCATCTCCGGCGTCGAAGACCTCCTCCGCCTCGATATTCAAGCTCTTGCCGACGGTACGTGGGGGACAAGCGAACTTCCCGCTCGTCCTGTTGAACGCGTCAACCACCCGATCATGCTTGTCTGCACGCATGGGAAAAGAGACCGCTGCTGTGCAATTAAAGGACGTCCCCTCGCAGCGGGGATGCAAACGTGCTTTTCCGGGGATGAGGTGTGGGAGACATCGCACTCCAAAGGACATCGCTTTGCGCCTACCATGATCCTGCTCCCCTGGGGATACTCATACGGGCGGATCCCCACAGGCCAGGCCATCGATGCCGTGAAAACCAGTGCGCAAGGGCACATGTACCTCACCGGTTTGCGTGGCCGCGGCTGCTGGGATGCACCAGGACAGACCGCAGAAATCGCTGTGGCACAACAACTCGGAGCGCACACAGTTCCCGTCGGCAGTCTCGTTGTCAGAGAAACGACAGATCAGGAACAAGAAAGAGCAGAAGAAAAAATAGCGGCCGACGGGCGCACTCCGTCCAGAACCAACTCCGACGATCATCATCCAAGAACAGCGAGGCGAACCGTTGAGACATCACGGGGAGACACGTGGGTTGTTCAATTAGAGCAGGTGTCCGCTGGGGACGTCATGGCCTCGTGCGGGAAACCCCCGAAACATGGAAAAACCTGGGTGGCACACCATGTCACCCAGGTCTAGATTCTTGCACTAAGCACTATCGGCGCATGACCAGCCGCGCAAGCGTGTTACCAATCAACTGGGCGAACTGCACCAGCACGATGATAATCACCGTCGCCACCAAAGTGACGTTCCAGTCGAAGGCACGGTAACCATAGGTGATGGCGAAGTCACCCAAACCGCCACCGCCGATGTAGCCAGCCATCGCGGACATATCGACAATCGCGATAAAGATGAACGTGTAACCCAAGATCAACGGGCCCAAAGCCTCACGGATCACCACGCTCCACAAAATCTTCAGCGGCGACGCGCCCATCGCACGGGCAGCCTCAACAACGCCAGGATCAACGCTCACCAGGTTCTGCTCCACGATGCGGGCCACCGCAAACGTCGCAGCAATCACCATTACGAACGTGGCCGCCTCCGTGCCGATCGTCGTCCCCATCACAGCCTTCGTCAGAGGACCGGCCGCCGCAATCAAAATGATGAACGGTATCGGGCGGATAATGTTCACCAAAATATTCAGTGTCCAATACAAAGGCTTATTGGCCAACACACCCGACGACCTCGACGCGTACAGCAACACGCCGATGATCAGGCCAAACAGGCCACCCAAAAGGATCGTCCACCCGACCATCCACAGCGTCGTCCAAAACGCTGTGATCATCGTGGGCTTCAGATTGTCCCAGTCCGTCGTTCCCGCAGCAAGAACGAGATCGCGCGCCACGGCGCCGTGAGCCACAGCATTGTGAATTGATGAGCCCACGCCAGCCAGGGCGTCGGCAGTATGTAACGCTACGCTGACCATTAGTTGATCTCCTCACACTCGGTTAACTCGGCAAGACGAGCAACAACATCCTTGACTCCGTCCTTTGGCCCGGTCAGCTTCACCGTTAGCCGTCCAAACGAATGCTCCTGGATATTATTCACCGCCCCATGCACAAATCCGACGGTCACATTCCGCTCAGTAGCCAGGGCAAACGCCGAACTCAGGTCGCGCGCATCGTCGACACGAACCGTGATCAGACGCTCACGCGGATTATCGGCCACCTCCGTGAGCAGCGAATCACGCTCGCGGCCCTCGGGAGTATCACGAAGAGCAGTCGCGACGAACCGCTTGGTCACTTCCTCACGAGGATGCGAGAAAATCTCGTGCACCGGCCCATATTCGACGACCTTGCCCTTTTCCATCACAGCCACGCGGTCCGCAATAGAACGAACAACTTCCATTTCGTGAGTAATCACAACAATGGTGATCCCGAGTTCCCGGTTCACCTTGTGCAGCAAATCCAGAACATCCTGAGTGGTTTCCGGATCCAGTGCCGACGTTGCCTCGTCGGCAAGAAGAAGCGAAGGATCGGTTGCCAACGAACGGGCAATTCCCACACGCTGCTTCTGACCACCCGACAGCTGGTCAGGGTAGTTTTTGCCCTTATCGCCCAAACCGACGAAGTCGAGCAATTCCTTGACGCGCTTCGAGCGCTGAGAGCGCGGCACCTTGGCCAGCGCTAAGGGGTACGCCACATTCGCGGCAGCCGTGCGGGAATTCATCAGGTTGAACTGCTGGAAAATCATGCCGATGTTCTTGCGCAGGCCACGGAGTTTCCGCTCCGGCAAATCGGTGATCGTGGTGCTACCCAGCGTGACCGACCCCGAGGTGGGCCGATCCAAACCGTTAATCATGCGAACCAGCGTGGATTTACCCGCGCCGGAATACCCGATAACACCCAGGATCTCGCCCGGCTCGACAGTGAGCGAAATACCATTGAGCGCGTGAGTATCGCGTTTGCCCTGCTTGAACGTCTTGGTGACATCGCGGAACTCCACCCGGGTGCCGTGATCCGTCGGGCGGTCATCAAAAGTGAGTGTGGAGCTGCCGGAAGTCGGCTGGGTGGAATTCTCTGTTGGAATCGATGCCATTAGGATTCCTCCCGTGTTTTCTTTTCCGTGTCTTTCAAAATGTCCTCTAGTTGGTTAGTGGGGAGATCAACAGATACGGACGTACCCTTTGTGTCCTCTGCATTCGCCTTTTGTACGGCGTCGCTGTGCCACACTTTCACCAATTTCTTGATGTTTTCGTCATTCTTCTTTTCGGGCCGAGTGGCGAGAACATTGATATATGGCTTTGCATTATCGGCTTTGGGGTCATCGGCAGCGATGGCCGTCTTCGGATCAATTCCCGCACGCTGAAGATACGTGTTATTGACGACGGCGGGCGTTCCTTCACCCCATGCTGTAGCCGTTTGAGCAGCGTCGACAGGGGTTACGCTGACCTTCGATTGCGCTTGATCGATGTCCGCCGGAGTGGGGTTCAAAAGGCCCGTTCTCTTCAGCGTCACCAAGTGCTGTGCTTCGAGAAGATTAATAGCTCGGCCTTGGTTAGTGCTGTCGTTGGGGATAGCGATCGATGTTCCGTCTTTAAGGTCATTAATGTCTGTATGACCCTTATAGAACAAAGCGAGCGGAACAATTTCTGTCGATCCGACGGGAACGAGATCAGAATTAGATTCGACGTTATATGACGCCAAGAATTTAATGTGTTGGAATAAATTTACATCCAACACGCCCTCGCTGAGCGCGGTGTTCGGCGTGTTGTAATCCGAGAAATCCTGGACATCCAAGTGGATGCCTTCTTTCTCAGCTTCTTGACGGAAAACCGTCCATGCCGTTTTCGACGAATCGGTCGTACCAATGGTCACGGTGTTAGATCCACCGCCGCTTTCTCCCGGCGGATGGCACGCGGTGACGCCGGTCAACGTGAGCCCGGACGCCAGGATGAGCGCGCTGAGACGCCGTAATGATGTGACCATGATCGTTGTGTCCCTTCATTCATGTGGTTGTCGTGATGATGTGTAATTGTTCGTGCGAGTCTCTAAAGCGCTGCGCCCTACCAGGAGTTCACAGCGGTGAGGCCAGACAAGGCTGGCCATGCTCGCGCGGTGGAAATGAGCTCATGTGAACCGATACCCCAACGGCCAAAATCATAGACCAAGCTGTCTAATTGTCGAGACTCATTCTGCCTCCTTATGAAGAGATATAAAAATTTGGTTCTAACAGGCGAGGTAACAAGCCATGTTGCGACGGATTTACGACGAAATTACGACCGGATAGTTATGGGGTGTAGAAGAGGTAGAGGGTGAGGGGTGAAGAGTGGGCAGTGAGGGAAAATGGGGCGCCACCAGGCTGTGCCTTAGTTGTGGCAAATAGCACTAGCGATAATCGAACATGCGTACTAATCTATCGCTATGGATTGGGTGACGGCTCGAGGTTCAATGAATGGCAGGCCACTGTCGTGGTCGCGGCTGGAGCGTATTTTATCAGGAATAGATACGGAGCCGATTGCTTCCTCGGTTACCTCATCAAATAGTACGTTACCAGGAGTTTCTCCAGCTCTGTCGGATATGACGTCAATAGCGTCTCCTCAGGGCGAGGGGTCCCATGCTGTAGTTAATCAACGCGACCATATTCCTTTCGCTGAACTGCACGCATGTTCGGCATACTCATTTCTTCGTGGCGCGTCATCGCCCGCTGAGATGGTGGATTCAGCTGCGGAATTAGGTTTAGAAGCACTCGCATTGGTGGACCGCGACGGGGTATATGGGGCTGTTCAGTTCGCGGAAGCTGCCGCCGATTCCGGAATCGCTACCATTTTCGGCGCCGAGCTGACATTGACGCCGCCTGCTGTGTCGTCGTCGGCGTCACACTCGTCCGCTCCCTCGTCGCAAGGCCCGGTCTCCTCACCTCAGGCTATGCCGTCGAACAACGAAAGAATTCTAACGGTGTTATGCCGAGGTGCGGAGGGCTATCGGCGCCTTTCGCGTGTGATTTCCGAAGCCCACATGTGTACGGGCGAGAAGAATAAAGTGCGCTATCCGCCTATTGACGAGCTAGCCCGGCGCGGTGGTGACCACTGGATTATCCTGGCCGACTATTCATGGACGTCTCACCTTGATGAGCTCGTGGAGCATTTTCCTCGGGTTGTTGTGGAGCTTGACCGGCTGCTCGTGCCCGATGATGCCGACCGTCATGAAGAACAGTTGGAGGCCGCTGAACAGCTGGGTCTAGCGGCGGTGTATTCCTCCGCAGCCACCGCGGCGCGGCCCAAAAGTGGCCGCCTAGCAGGGGCGAAAACAGCGCTGAGGTATCGGAAAGATGTCGAGGATGCAGAGCCGTACACGCATCCCATCGGCGGAACATACCTGCGCAGTGGGGCGGAAATGTTCGACGCCGACTATCCGGAGCTCACGACGAACACGCTTGCCGTGGCTCATGAATGTGCCTTTACGCTGACCACCATTGCGCCGGAGCTTCCCGATTGGCCAGTTCCGGAAGGATATACCGAAATCACCTGGCTAGAGCACATGGTGGAGGAGCGCGGTGCTGTACGTTACGGCTCACGGGAGGATAACCCCACAGCGTGGGCGCAAATTGATCACGAGCTCAACGTGATTGGGAGCTTGAATTTTCCGGGATACTTCCTCATCGTGACGGACCTGGTCGACTTTTGTCGCCGTGCCAATATCCTGGCGCAGGGGAGAGGTTCGTCGGCCAACTCGGCGGTGTGCTTTGCTCTCGGGATTACCAACGTTGATCCCGTTGCCGCCGATCTTCTCTTCGAGCGCTTCCTCAGCCCGGAAAGGGAAGGCCCCCCGGACATTGACCTGGACATTGAGTCGGGTCGTCGGGAAGAAGTTATCCAGTATTGCTATAACAAGTACGGCAGAGAAAACGCTGCTCAGGTGGCTAATGTCATTACATACCGACGACGAGGAGCCCTCCGCGATGCAGCCCGCGCCCTGGGGTATTCACCCGGCCGCATCGACGCATGGGTGCGTGGTCTCGATGACGCCCCCAAGGATGTGGCCACCCTGGCCGATCAACTCCGGGGACAACCTCGCCACCTGGGAATACACTCGGGCGGAATGGTGATCTGTGACCGACCCATCGCCGACGTGGTCCCCGTCGAGTGGGCACGAATGGAGAACCGCTCCATCATCCAGTGGGACAAAGACGATGCCGCCAGCGGAGGTCTCGTCAAATTCGACCTCCTCGGGCTCGGCATGTTGGAAGCCATCCATCATGCCATCGACCAGGTCCGCGATCATCGCGGACGAACAGTGAACCTGTGGCAACTCGGTCTCGACGACCCCGACGTGTACGCCATGCTCGCCCGCGCCGACGCCGTGGGCGTATTCCAGGTGGAATCCCGCGCCCAAATGTCCGCGCTGCCCAGGCTCAAGCCACGCGAGTTCTATGACCTCGTCGTCCAAGTAGCCCTCATTCGCCCAGGCCCCATCCAAGGCGGGTCGGTCCACCCCTACATTCGACGTCGAAACGGTGAGGAAGAAGTCACCTTTGACCACCCGTGCCTCAAGGACGCCCTAGCAAAAACGCTGGGTGTTCCGCTGTTTCAGGAACAGGTCATGAAGGTCGCTGTTGACGCCGCAGGATTCACGCCCGTCGAGGCTGACGCCCTCCGGCGTGCCATGGGGTCGAAGCGCTCCGCCAAGAAAATGGAGCAGCTCCACGAACGCTTCGCTCGCGGCTGCCGCGAGAAACACGGCATGGACGAGGCCACCATCACCACACTATGGAAGAAGATTATTGCCTTCGCCGCCTACGGATTCCCCGAGTCCCACGCGCAATCCTTCGCGTCAATCGTCTACTTCTCCGCATGGTTCAAGCGCTACTACCCGGCGGAATTCTGCGTCGCCCTCCTCCGCGCCCAGCCGATGGGGTTTTACTCCCCACAGTCACTTATTGCCGACGCCCGACGCCACGGCGTCGAGATCCTCCCCATCGACGTCAACCACTCCGACGTGGAGGCCACCGCCATCGACAACCCTGACCTGGAACCCGGCGCCGCCAACAGTCTGAGACTAGGCCTCGGCGCTGTGAAAGGGCTCGGCGTCCGTGGGGCGGAGGCCGTCGTTCAGGCACGTCACGACGGTGGCCCCTTTACGCGAATCGCGGATTTGTCGCGCCGGGCGGGAATCAGCGTGTTCCAGGTGGAGGCACTTGCCACCGCAGGTGCGCTCCGCAGCATGGGGATTGACCGGCGCGAAGGCCTGTGGGCTGCAGGAATTGCGGCTCATGAACGACCCGGCATGCTCCCTGGGATGAGTGAGATTTCCATACCGTCGCTACCGGGGATGAGCGCGTTTGAACTCGCCGCGGCGGACATAGCGTCGACGGGCATCACAGCCGATATCCACCCCGTCGAACTGTTGAGAAAACACCTGGACACTGCAGGAATCGTATCCATCAGCCAGTTAGCGTCGTGCGAGGATTCCACCCGGGTGACCGTCGCGGGGACAGTCACACACCGTCAGCGGCCAGGAACAGCAGGAGGCGTGGTTTTCCTCGGCCTGGAAGATGAAACAGGCCTAGCGAACATCACAGTGTCCCCCGGATGCTGGACGCGCTACAGAACGGTGGCCCAAACATCACGCATGGTTGCTATACGGGGAATCGTCCACAACGCAGCCGGGGCCGTCGCCGTCGTAGCAGACCGCATCGACTCTCTTGACACCACACTGGGAGGAGCAGCTCTTGCCGGACCATCACGAGATTTTCGATGATGCCGCTATGCGCCCCGGGCAGGTACCACTACGCCGACCTATACGCCCTGGTAGCCAAGCTGGCGCCACGCTTCATAAGCACCCACCCCCGCAGCGTTGGACAAATTCATCGACCGGCGCCCGGGAAGCATTGGGATCCGCACGCGGCTCGTAATCCGAGGATCAGCCAACGCCTCCGCACTCAGGCCGGTAGGTTCACAACCGAAAAGGAGCACATCGCCCCACTGGTAGGGCACAGTGTCTACGCGCACCGACGTATGCGACGTGAACGCATACACCTTCGGCCCATCCGGCGCCCCCGCGCCCAGCGTCGTCAAACACTCATTTAAGCTGGGGTGAATAGTCACATCCACCAAATCGTGATAATCCAACCCGGCCCGTCGTAAATTCTTTTCCTCCAAATTGAACCCCAACGGTTCGCACAAATGCAGATGCGCCCCCACACCTGCACACATCCGGATCGCATTGCCAGTGTTCGGAGGTATCACCGGCTGGTCAAACACAACATGAAGGGGAGGGTTGGGGTTGCGGATCGTATCCTCGCCCAGCGCACGCGCTATCCCATGGGCCCGATCATGCACCGACTTAAGATCGCGCACCGAATTCACATCAGCTTCACTCATCATGGATTACCGTACTCACCCTCGACCCACCGATTCCCGCTGCCACTGCGCCGAACTCGCTAACGTACTCACTGCCACTTAGCTAGCCGTAGCACCACCGTCGATAGACAAGCTAGAGCCGGTAATTAGGCGCGCATAGTCGGAGCACAACCAAATAATCTGTGCCGCGACCTCATCCACCGTCGCCATTTCCTTAATCGAATTACGGTTTAGCAGCACTTTTTCTACGACTTCATCTTCGGGGAGCCAATGCAGCGCAGCCTGCTGTCGGATCTGCTTCTGGACCTGCGCAGTCCTCGTAAAACCGGGGTTCACACAATTCGCCGTCACACCGTGAGGCCCACCCTCAATCGCCGTGACCTTCGTCAACCCCTCCAGGCCATGCATCGCGGACGTGTAGGCCACGCGCCCCTCCGACCCGCGGAGCCCATGCACGCTACACACATTCACGATGCGCCCCCACTCTTCCTCGTACATGTGGGGGAGCGCCGCCCGCGTCAGCAAAAATGGGGCCGTCAACATGGTGTCGATAATCCGATCCCAGTCCGCCGGTTCGTAATCCTCAATATGGGCAATCACCTGCGAACCTGCACAGTTGACCAAAATATCGCAGTCCAGGGTCATCTCCGCCAGGAGTTCGTGGTCGCGCAAATCCACATCCCACACTTCCGCGGAACCGCCGAGCTCATGGATATCGTCCACCGTTCCGTCGGTATCCTGACCAATTAAATCGGCGACGATGACGTGCGCGCCCGACGCCGCCAACGCCCGCGCCGCGGCCGCACCAATCCCGCCGGCACCCCCAGTGACGACGGCGGTACGTCCGCTCAAATCGACGGAAATAAAACCATGCGGTTCAGTTTCGACGACACTCTGGCCGGCGTTTGATTTCACATTCAACGATGATGCGGTGACGCTCTGATCCTGACGCGCGCCTGTGGTGTCGGTGGTGTTCGCGGTGGCCTCGGCGCGGTCGAAGTGTGATCCTTGGGTCTCGTTCGTCGAGGAAGTCGAGGTAGAAGCGCTATCGGTGCCTGCTGAGCCGTCGGTGCCTGCGGAGCTATCCGTACCTTCCGCGCCGCCTGTGCCACCTAAGCTCTCCGAGTCGTCGGGACGAGGTGAAGACGGTTTCTTCCGAATCATGATGATGTGTCTCCCACGTGGTGTTGTCGATTAATAATTGTGCGCGCTGAAGCGCGATCGTTATGTTGGGTACTTTAGCCAGCGCTGTGGAACCCCGCAGCCGCCGTCGCAGTGAGTTTGGACGGGGGTGGCGCCGATCGTGCGATTTTGGGCCTCATATGACCATGTTCGCTCCCGGCGTACGCACGTCTGAACAACCGTCGACAATGTGTTTGACCTGCATGAATAAAGGTGTAGCAGTATGTCTGATGTCCCTTTTTCGACGTTTTCGGGCAAGTAATCTCCTCCAAGGGGAAGTTCATGTCCGGCCCAGCCGTTACAGTGGTGTGAAACCATAAGTCGCTGGTGTGTCTGCAATCCAGTCCGGTGAGCATCCACCGTCCCGGAGAAAAGGCCCCAGCGGCCGGACAATGCTTATTTTTCAACGCGAAGGACAGTACATGTTTGAGAGGTTTACCGACCGCGCCCGTCGTGTGGTTGTGCTCGCCCAGGAAGAAGCTAGGGCATTAAATCACAATTACATCGGTACAGAGCACATTCTGCTTGGCCTCATCCGCGAGGGTGAAGGCGTCGCTGCCAAAGCTCTCGAGTCGATGGGAATTTCCCGCGAGGCTGTCCGCAGCGAAGTAGAAGACATCATTGGTAAGGGATCACAGCCGCCCAGCGGTTACATCCCCTTTACCCCGCGCGCGAAGAAAGTCCTGGAGCTTTCCCTGCGTGAGGCTCTGCAGTTAGGCCACAAGTACATCGGGACGGAGCACATTCTGCTTGGCCTCATCCGCGAGGGTGAAGGCGTCGCCGCCCAGGTGCTCGTCAAATTAGGAGCAGATCTCCCGCGCGTCCGTCAGCAAGTTATCCAGCTACTTTCGGGCTACGAAGGTCAGGGCGACGAGTCCCAGGAGCCGGGAACAAGCGAGCCCGCCGGCGCTGGCGTCGGCTCGGCCACGTTAGGGCGTTCGTCCAATAACGAGTCCGGGCGCAAATCCAACTCGCTGGTCCTTGACCAGTTCGGCCGGAACCTCACCCAGGCCGCGAAGGACGGCAAGCTCGACCCGGTCGTCGGCCGTGAAAAAGAGATCGAGCGCATTATGCAGGTCCTCAGCCGCCGGACCAAGAACAACCCGGTCCTGATCGGCGAGCCTGGCGTTGGTAAAACCGCCGTCGTCGAGGGCCTTGCTCTGGACATTGTCAATGGCAAGGTCCCGGAGATTTTGAAGGACAAGCAGCTGTATTCCCTGGATATGGGCTCGCTTGTTGCTGGTTCTCGGTACCGCGGTGACTTCGAGGAGCGCTTGAAGAAGGTTCTGAAGGAAATTAATCAGCGTGGCGACATCATCCTCTTTATCGACGAAATCCACACCATCGTTGGTGCGGGTGCCGCCGAAGGTGCCATCGACGCTGCGTCGCTGTTGAAGCCGAAGCTGGCTCGCGGCGAGCTCCAGACCATTGGTGCGACGACGTTGGATGAGTACCGGAAGCACATCGAAAAAGATGCCGCCTTGGAGCGTCGTTTCCAGCCGGTTCAGGTTCCGGAGCCGTCCGTTGAGCTGTCGGTCGAGATTCTGAAGGGCCTGCGCCCGAAGTATGAGGCACACCACCATGTGTCTATTACCGACGCTGCCCTCGTCGCAGCTGCGTCGCTGTCTGATCGGTACATCAACGATCGTTTCTTGCCGGATAAGGCCGTTGACCTTATCGACGAAGCTGGTGCGCGGATGCGCATCAAGCGGATGACCGCGCCGGAGTCCCTCCGCAAGGTCGACGAGAAGATCGCGAAGATTCGTAAGCAAAAAGAAGCGGCTATTGACGATCAGGACTTCGAAAAAGCCGCCGGCCTGCGTGATCAGGAGCGGAAGCTCGGCGAAGAGCGCGAGGAGAAAGAACGCCAGTGGCGTTCGGGCGAGCTGGAAGACGTCGCCGAAGTCGGCGAAGAGCAGATCGCGGAGGTTCTGGCTAACTGGACCGGCATCCCCGTGTTCAAGCTCACCGAGGAAGAATCCGACCGGTTGCTGCACATGGAGGAAGAGCTCCACAAGCGCATCATCGGCCAGGAAGACGCTGTCAAGTCCGTCTCCCGTGCTATTCGACGCACCCGTGCCGGTCTGAAGGACCCGCGTCGTCCGTCCGGCTCGTTCATCTTCGCCGGCCCGTCCGGCGTCGGCAAGACCGAGCTGTCGAAGGCATTGGCGGAATTCCTCTTCGGGGAAGACGATGCCCTCATCCAGATCGACATGTCCGAGTTCCACGACAAGTTCACCGCGTCGCGCCTCTTCGGTGCCCCTCCGGGGTACGTCGGCTACGAAGAGGGCGGCCAGCTGACCGAAAAGGTTCGCCGCAAGCCGTTCTCCGTGGTGCTCTTCGACGAGATTGAGAAGGCCAATAACGAGATTTACAACACGCTGTTGCAGGTCTTGGAAGATGGCCGGCTCACCGACGGTCAGGGTCGCGTGGTCGACTTCAAGAACACCGTTCTGATCTTCACCTCGAACCTCGGTACCGGGGATATCTCGAAGGCCGTGGGCATGGGCTTCTCTGGGGTCGGCGAGACCGACGAAGAGGGCCGCTACGAGCGGATGAAGTCGAAGGTCAACGACGAACTCAAGAAGCACTTCCGCCCCGAGTTCCTCAACCGTATCGACGACATCGTCGTGTTCCACCAGCTCACCCAGGATCAGATCATCCAGATGGTCGACCTACTGGTGAACCGCGTGGGCATCGCCCTGCGCGCCAAGGACATGGACATCGAGCTCACCGACAAGGCCAAGAAGCTCCTGGCGAAGCGCGGGTTTGATCCCGTCCTGGGTGCCCGCCCGTTGCGTCGCACCATTCAGCGCGAGATCGAGGACCAGCTCTCGGAGAAGATCCTCTACGGCGAAGTTGCCGCCGGTGAACTGGTCACCGTGGATGTTGAGAACTGGGACGGCGAAGGCAAGGGCGATGACGCCAAGTTCACGTTCTCCACGTCGACGAAGCCGGGTGCCGTGATGGGCGAGGGCGAATCCAGCCTGGAAGAGCGCAAGGAGGATGCGGACGACTCCTCCGACGAGGCCGACCAGATCGTGCCGATGGAGTACTCCTCCAACGCCTCATCGGGTAGTGGCCCCGACGCTGGTACCTCCGGTTCCGGATCCGGCGCCGCCCAGCCCGAATCTGAGTAAGCAGGGTTATCGGGGGAGCCCTAGCTTTCCATCAGTATCCACAACGAGCCCATCAAACAGCAGCGATTGAAGGGCTCGATGGAGCTGTTTTTCATCTTTCGACGCGTGCGCGATCGCGTCCCTATCAACGGGGCCAGTCGCGTCACGCAGAACCTTCATGATTGCTCCGCGAACTTGCCGATCCGTGCCCTCAAACTTCTGAACGCGTCGCGCCACAGCGGAGCGCTCCGATTCGGTCGGTTCCGGGCAGCCCGCCAGGCGCCACGCACATGTGCGAACAAGGGGGCACTGCTCGCAGCGCGCTACCCGCGACGTACACACCAGCGCGCCGAGCTCCATGATCGACGCCGACAACACGGCCGAGCGCTCCACATCCGTCAGCTGCTCATTGCTCAGATGCCCGAGTCCTACACCGGGAACGTCGAAAAGAGTCCCGGCCTCTATCGGAACCTCGGGAATACCAGCCTTCTCCCGAATGCGCTGCACAATCGCGCCCACCGACGAGCCGGCTTGTTCTTCCGACACCGGCATCAGCGCCCGCATATCATCCAAATCCGCACGCCGCGCCGGGCCCTGCAAATACTTCCCATGAACGGCCCGCGCCATCACACGTCGGATATTCGTATCCACCACAGGCACCGCCCACCCATAGGCAAAACAGGCCACCGCCCGCGCGGTGTACTCACCGATACCGGGTAAATCGAGCAGCTCATCCACCGTGGTAGGCACCGCACCAGAATGCTTATCGACGATCGTCCGCGCACACTCGTGAAGTCGAAGCGCCCGGCGAGGGTAGCCCAGGCGACCCCACGCGCGAAGGACCTCATCACGCCCGGCGCGGGCGAAATCGGCTGGGGTAGGCCAACGGTCCATCCATTCACGCCACGCAGGTTCGACGCGGGAGACCGGCGTTTGTTGGCTCATGACCTCGCTGAGGAGAACTCCCCACGCGGAGCACCCGGGCTCACGCCAGGGGAGATGGCGGCCCGCAAGGATAAACCAGTCGTTGAGTTCGTCGACAAGAAAAGGTTCTGAATGGCCAGTAGACATTGCGAATGATTGTAGTGCCGTGGCCAGTGAGTTGCTGCGGGCGGTCACGGGGCTGAGTACGGTTATTGGGTGACGCCCCTGATCACATTGCCCCGGTGGTGACCCGCGTGTCCGTGTGCCCCTGATGACGCGCGCCGGTGATGAGCAGAGGTGCAGAGGCAGAGCCACCCATGACGAGTAGTGGCAACCAGCCAACCAGTATGTGGACTTTTCATCCGGAGGATTCTCATGACGACATCAGCACTCGGCTCGGACCCGCAGCCCACTCCCAGTACGAACGCGAACACCGGTACGCCAGCGAACTCTAGTGCGCGTGCGGACGATCGCACCCCGCAGGCTGTTCTCCAGCAGTTGCTGGACGGCAACGACCGCTTCGTGCAGGGTAAGGCGCTGCGCCCGCATCAGGATCGCGACCGGCTGTCCAGCCTGACCCAGGGGCAGGCTCCGAAGGCCGTGGTCTTGGCCTGCTCGGACTCCCGCGTCCCCGTCGAATTGCTCTTCGACCAGGGATTTGGCGATGTCTTCGTAATCCGTACGGCCGGCGAGATCGTGGACATGTCTGTGCTGGCCTCGCTCGAGTTCGCGGTGGAGGGCCTCGGTGTCTCACTGGTCGTGGTCCTTGGGCACGAGAGCTGCGGCGCAGTCAAAGCCGCCTCGGAGGCCATGTCGCAGGGAGCCGTCCCGGAATCCTTCCAGCGCGTGCTGGTGGAGAAAGTCGCGCCATCGGTCATGGTCGCGCGCTCCGAAGGCCACACCACCACCGACGACTACGAGAAACAGCATGTGCGGTCCATTGTTGATCACGTGGTCGGCCGCAGCCCCGAAATCATAGCCAAGCTTGCCGACGGCACCGTCGGCGTTGTTGGTCTCCGGTATTTACTGGAAAACGGCCAGGTAGAGGCGGTGACCGCGCGCGGCGTTGCGATGCCGTGAACCACAGCGGGCCGGGAACGCATAACCACTCCGAGTCGAACTCCAAGACCCCGCATGAGGTGACACGCCGTCCGCTTTCCGGCGGGGCAGCGCGAGTTCCCGTTAATCTAGTCACGTGAGCGCTCAAGGTAACTACAACGGTCTTCCACATCCACCCGAGATCTATCGCCGGCGGAGAATCGCCGCCGTCGTCATCGTGGTTGTTGTCATCGCGTTGTTGTGGTGGATCATTTCGGCCTTGAGCGGAGGCGGGGATTCGTCGTCAACCGCGACGGAATCCAGCGTTACGACGACCACCACTAAGTCCACGAAACCGACGTCGTCGTCGCGCTCGTCGGAAAGTACGCGTCCGTCGTCGGAGTCGGAGGATCCTGACGAGTCCGAGTCGGAAGAGCCCGACGCGTCAGAAGAGCCGTCGGTCGCGCCCGACGCGAAAGAGACGTGCGATGTCAACGACCTGCAGGTCGAGGCGCGCACGGATGCGGATTCCTACGAGCCGGGGCAGATGCCGCGCTTCTACTTGATCGCGCATAACCCCACCAAGGGGTCGTGCCATGTGGACCTGGCTAAGACGCCGATGAAGTTTGAGGTCTACAACCTCGAGACGAATGAGCGCGTCTGGTCCGACGTGGACTGCAACAATCCGGCAGCAACGGGCGCGCTGGATATCGGCGCTGGCCAGACGAAGAATTACATGCTGAGCTGGTCCCGGACGACGTCCGCGCCGGGCGAGTGTTCGGATCGCGTCGCCGTGCCGAGTGGTTCGTACTACCTGCACACCTTGATTGGTAATCAGCACTCAGAGCCGACGACGTTTAACCTGACGTAGCGACGAAGCGGGCGGTGACGTGGGGGTCCCCGCCCTCTGCGCTCACAACGACAGAGCGGCACCGCGACATTACAAAGCCCCGGAGCAGTTCACCTTCGAACTAGCCTCCGGGGCTTCGGTCTACCTGGCTGCGCTTTAGCTCTCAGTCAGCTATTAATTACTGAACTCGTCCTTCAAAACGCCTTCCTTGTCACGGTAGGTCTGGCCAGCTTCCGGAACGGACGCAGCGACCGGGGCCTTCATGGAAACCTCACCGTTATCCAGGGTGAAGGTGACGTTGACGGCGGTCCCTGGCGTGGGGGTCCCGTCGAAACTGGTGTGAACGTAGCTGACGCAGTTAATGCGCGATTCCCCGTTGGGATCAGCCTTGGCGCTCTCTGACGCGGAGCTGTTAGTGTGCACATCGTTAGCACCCATGGCCTCGATGGCCTTTTCGTTATTGCCGACGATCTGGCACTGCGGCTTCAGATCCTTGTTGCCATCGACCTTAACCTCTTGGCCGTCGACGCTAATACGCTGAAGCTGGCGCTCAGTGTTGGTGGGGTCGACGTTGGAAATGGTGAAGGCGACGGCTCCGCCGTGGTCGTCGGTCTTGGGCTGGACGGTCACATCGCGCAGCGTGATGTTGTTGTCCTCAGCATTGGCTGCTCCCCCGTCGACGGCGGGGACTTGGTTGGCGGTTTGGGAAATTTGGCCCGCGCCGCATGCACTGAGGGCCAGTGCGGAACCGGCAGCGACAATGGCGATGCCGGAACGTAGGGAAGCCGACTTCAACGACATTTTGTCCTCCATAGGAAGCTGTGGGGCAGCCACGTATTCGTCTTATTTTGCGTCAGGGTTTTCTGTTCAGCGCACAGAATTTAATTATTACATTAACGCGACGTGTCTGTTTCCACATAGTCTTGTGACGTTCGTCGTGGCTAATCAGGGGGTAGTGCTATGATAGACCCGCTGAAACGTCAATTTTTCACACCGCTTTACCTGTCCGCACGCGGTGGGCGTGCGCGGCGGATCTGAAGGGACTCATGGAATTCAACATTGGGGATACCGTCGTTTACCCGCATCATGGTGCTGCCGTCATTGAAAAGAAAGAGCAGCGACAGATTAAAGGTGAGACTGTCGATTATTTGGTCCTGAAGGTTCACCAAGGGGACTTAACGGTCCGCGTTCCGGAAAAGAACGCGGAATCTGTCGGTGTTCGCGATGTTGTCGGGGAAGAGGGGCTCCTCAAGGTTTTCAGCGTTCTCCGCGAAACCGACGTTGAAGAAGCCGGCAACTGGTCCCGTCGGTACAAGGCGAACCAGGAGCGTTTGGCGTCGGGCGATGTGAACAAGGTCGCAGAGGTTGTCCGTGACCTGTGGCGCCGTGACCAAGACCGCGGCCTATCTGCTGGTGAGAAGCGCATGTTGGCGAAGGCTCGCCAGGTGTTGGTGGGTGAGCTCGCCCTTGCCGATGGCACTGACGACGCCAAAGCCGACGCCATGTACCAGGAGGCCCAGGAGGCTATTGCCCGGCATCGCGCCAAGTTGTTGGGGGAGGACGAGGACTCGACGAAGAAGCCGGGCCCGGCGGATGATTCCGACATTATCGACTTGGACGAGGACGTCGAGGATTAGTTTTTCGCTAGGTCACGCTCCGAACCGATAAGCTGGGGGCGTGACTTTACGTATTTTCGATTCCGCGTCCCGTCAGTTACGTGATTTTGTTCCCCTCCGCGAGGGGCATGCGTCGGTGTATTTGTGTGGTGCGACAGTGCAGTCGGCGCCGCATATTGGCCACCTGCGTTCGGGCGTGGCTTTTGATATTTTGCGTAATTGGCTGACCTACATGGGCCTTGATGTGGCGTTCATCCGGAACGTCACTGATATCGATGACAAAATTTTGAACAAGGCCGCGGAGCACAATCGCCCCTGGTGGGAGTGGGCTGCGACGTATGAGCGCGAGTTCCAGTGGGCCTACGACCAGTTGGGTGTGACGCCACCGTCGTTGGAACCTCATGCGACGGGGCATGTTCCTGAAATGATCGAGTACATGCAGCGGATTATCGACGCTGGCCATGGCTACGCCGTGGACGGAAACGTGTACTTGAGCCCGATGTCGTTGCCTGATTATGGTTCCCTGTCTGGCCAGAAGCTCGATGAGATGGATCAGGGCGAATCCGCGGGAACGGGTAAGCGCGATCCGCGTGACTTCACGTTGTGGAAGGCTGCGAAGCCGGGGGAGCCTAGCTGGGATACTCCCTGGGGCCGTGGTCGCCCGGGATGGCACTTGGAGTGCACGACGATGGCGACGAAGTATTTGGGCGCGGAGTTTGATATCCACGCCGGTGGCCTGGATTTGAAGTTCCCGCACCATGAGAATGAGATCGCTCAGGCGCATGCTGCGGGTGATGGATTCGCCCGGTATTGGATGCATAACGGCTGGGTGACCATGGCTGGCGAGAAGATGTCGAAGTCCTTGGGCAACGTGCTGTCCGTGCCTAACCTTCTCCAGATCGTCCGGCCGGTTGAGCTGCGTTATTACTTGGGGTCCGCGCATTATCGCTCTATGTTGGAGTTCTCCGAGGACGCTCTGCGTGAGGCAGCCGCGGGGTATCGGCGTCTGGAGAAGTTTGTTCATGCGGCATCGAGTGTGGCGGCGAAGAATGATCGCACCTTGGGCCGCTCCGAGGTTACGGACGCGTTCACCGACGCGATGAATGATGACATTGGTGTTCCGGCCGCGTTGGCTGAGGTACACAATGTTGTTCGTTCGGCTAATTCGCGGCTGGATGCGGCTCGTTGTGGCGATACTGATGCCGTCGAGAGCGTGGTCTCTGCAGGTGAACAGGTTCGCGCCATGCTTGGTGTGCTGGGCGTCGATCCGCTCGACGAGAAGTGGCAGGAGATTGCCGCGGAGTCCGGTGCGGAACACGACGCCTTGGATACATTGGTTCGCGCGGAACTGGACATCCGTGCGAAAGCTCGGGCCGAGAAAGACTGGGCGACGGCCGATGCGGTGCGCGATCGGTTGACGGCTGCGGGCATCATTGTGACCGATACGCCCGCTGGGGCCGAGTGGGAGTTGTCGGAACAGTAGGATCGTCGGGCACTGAGTAATCGGTAGCCTGGACATAAGGAGAATTAATGGCAGGTCATTCGCGGAACCGTGGCGCTATTCGTAAATCGAATAAGAAGGGTGCGACGAAGGGTTCTGGTGGTCAGCGACGGCGTGGTTTGCGCGGCAAGGGACCGACGCCGAAGGCTGAAGACCGCGTGTACCACAAAGCGCACAAGCGGAAGGTTGAGCAGCAGCGGAAGGCATCCGGGCGTCACGACCGGCGCAATTTGCATGGCTCGGAGCTCGTTGTTGGCCGCAACCCGGTTGTGGAGTGTCTACGGGCGAAGGTCCCGGCGACGGCTTTATACGTAGCGGAGGGCACCGATAATGACGACCGCTTGACCGAGGCGGTACGTGTTGCCGGTGACCGCGCGATCACCGTGCTCGAGGTCCCGCGCATTGAGCTGGACCGGATGACCGGCAATGGGATGCATCAGGGCCTCGGGTTGCTGGTTCCGGAATATCAGTATGTCGAGGTCCAGGATTTGATTGATCGGGCCCACGCGTCATCGTCGCCGGGGCTGATTGTGTGCTTGGATAACATCACGGATCCGAGGAATTTGGGTGCCGTAATTCGTTCGGTGGCTGCTTTTGGTGGTCATGGTGTGGTCATTCCGGAGCGCCGTAGTGCGTCGGTGACGGCGGTAGCATGGCGGACGTCGGCGGGCACGGCTGCGCGCCTCCCCGTAGCGAAGGCGACGAATATGACCCGCGCGCTCAAGCAGTTCCAAAAAGAGGGCTATCAGGTTGTCGGTTTGGATGCTGGCGGGGACCATACTTTGGATACCTACGATGGGACGACGCCGGTTGTCGTGGTTGTCGGGTCCGAGGGTAAGGGCCTGTCCCGTTTGGTGTCTGAGACGTGTGACACGGTGATGTCGATCCCGATGGCGGACAATGTTGAGTCGCTCAACGCGTCCGTCGCGGCTGGTGTGGTGCTCAGTGAGTTCGCGCGGCAGCGTCGTGCGTTGAAGTCTCGGGGCTGACCTCTCGAGGGTTAACGTCGTGGGAGCTGACGTCATGATGTGAAGCCCTGGGCGTGGTGTCGTGTGGCATGGCCTCCGAGCCGACGATGATGCGCTGCGTTCGCCAACCAATGAGTCGGCATATCAGGTAGATTGCGAACGAAATCGTCGTGACGAACACGCTGACGGGGAGCCCCGGGGCCAAGGAGAGAATGAGCCCTCCCACCGCGGATACCTCGGCGAAGATCGTCGATAAGAGGACTGCTTTCCGTGGTGATGCTGTCACGTGAACAGCTGCCGCGCCGGGGGTGATAAGGAGGGACACGACGAGGAGCGCGCCGACGATCTGCACCCCTTGCGCGGTGACGAGGCCAACGAGGGCGGCGAACACGATGCTGATCGTGCGCAGGGGGATGCCGCTTGCTGCGGCGACGTCGGGGTCGACGGACGCGAAGAGAAGCGGGCGCCACAGTAAACCGAGTGTCGCGATGACGATGATGGTGATGGCTATGAGCATCCCCACAGCCGCGCCGGACACGCCCACGATTTGGCCGGTGAGCAGGGAGAACGCATTGCTCGCCTTGCCCGGGTAGATGTAGATGAAGAGGACAGAGAGTCCCATCCCGAAGGAAAGGATCACGCCGACGGTGCTGTCGGTATCGCGCATTCCCAACAGTGCCAGGGCGATGGCTGCGACGATGGATCCGACGACGGCGCCGGCACCGACGTTAACCCCGGCGAGTAGCGCAGCCGACGCCCCCATGAGCGCAAGTTCCGATGTGCCGTGTACGGTGAATGACATGCGTCGCATCACGATGAGCGGTGCGATGAGTCCCGAGATAATTCCGAGGAGTGCGGCAGCCAGCAGAGCGTGGTGGACGAAGGGGTAGTGCAGGAGTTCGGTGGTGTCACTCCACCAGGTGTCCCAGGTGATCGTGGTGTTGGGCATGAAGTGGTGCGCTCTCCTAAACGATGACGTGCCTAAACGATGACGAGTCTGCCGTTAACGTGAACAACGTCAACGTGGGTGCCGTACAGCTCGCTGAGGACGTCGGTCGTGATGACGTCGTCAATCGTGCCGATAGTGTGGCCATTCGGCGCAAGATACAGCACGCGGTCGGTGACGTCGATAACGGGATTGATCGTATGCGTGACGAAAACGACGGCCGTGTTGTGGTCGCGTCGTTGTGCGTCGATAGTCCGGATCGCTTGTTTTTGCGCAGCATAATCCAGGCTGAGCAGGGGTTCATCGCACAGGAGGATATCGGGGTGCGTCGCGATCGCGCTGGCTTGACGGATCAGCTGCTGTTGGCCGCCTGAGAGGTGGCCGATGCGTCGATTTGCCAGGTGCGCTGCGTCGACGGTGGTGAGTGCCTCGTCTATTTGTGCTGCGGGAACCCGCCGACGGCGAAAGATACCGTGCCCACCGGATAGACCGACGATGTCCCGCGCGCGCAGCGGCAGCGTCGTGCTAAACATGCGCTGCTGCGGGATAAAACCGGTGGTCCCGTTGACATGGACTTGCCCTGAGGTCAGTTTTCGCGTCCCGGTGAGGGCACCAAGGAGTGTGGATTTTCCTACGCCGTTGGGCCCGAGGACGGTGAGCCATTCGCCGGGGTTCAGCGTGAGGGACAGGTCGGTCCAGAGTGGCTCGATACTCGCTTTGCTGAGTTCGATGACGGGGTCGGAGGCGCGGTCGGTAGGCCCGGTGGGGCGGTCATTAGCTCCGGCGGGACGGTGGGTGGTGCGCGGGTTGTTCACGCGGTGGTTTTACTCCTTGTTGGCATCGTGAAGCCGTTGGACGGCCTCAGAGAAAAAGTCCAGATAGTGGGTGCCTTTTTCTGGTGTTTCGTAGATATCCACAACCGGAATTCCTGCTTTCTTGGCAGCGGAGACGAGGTCCTTGGACACACTATCTTCGGTTTGCGGATTGTTAACCAGAATATCGACTTTCTTATCGTTGATGAGCGACGTAAATTCGGCAACATCAGCCGCGGACGGGTCCGACTCCTTCAACGAGGCGCTGAGGTAACCGTGGGGGGTCACGTCCTCCATGGGGGATTCCTTCAACAGGTACCCGGAGACGGACTCGGTGCTCGCCACCTTCTTGGCTGGCAGTGCTTTGATCTTCTCATCGATAGCGTGGAGCTTGTCGCTGAAGTCCTTGGTCGACGCCTTGATATCGCCGTTCTTGTCATTCAGCGTGTCCGCAATCTTTGTTGCAAAGCTATTGACAGTGGCGACGTCGTACCACACGTGTGGGTTGGTGGGGAGGTCGGAGTTATTGTCCGCGTTGTCGCGGGCCTCTGCGCTGTGTGCGTGATCGTGTGCATCCTCGCTATCGTGACCATGCGCATCGCGGTCGTGCCCGTCATGCTCGTCCTCGTCGTGATCATGCTCCTCCTGGGGAAGGGCAGTGATCACGGCGGCGTCGGAACTGGCGTGTTGTGTCAGCCAGCTGTCGTACCCGGCCCCGTTTCCGACGACGACGTCGGCATCCTTAATCTTCGCCATATCCTTGGCGGAGGGGTTGTAGTCGTGGGGGTCGACGGAGTCGCCTTCGATGAGGCCTGTGATCGTGACGTGGTCGCTGTCCCCTGCGATGTCATGGACGACGTCGGCCCACAGCGCGGTTGATGCGACGACATTGACGGTGTCTGATGAACCGGAGGTCGTGGAGGAGTCGTCTGAGCAGGCTGTGAGTCCGCCCATTCCGGTAAGAACCCCGGTGGCAAAAATAATTGCTAGTGCTGACCGTCGCCTATTCTTTATCGCTCGCATGTCCACCAATGAACCACTAATGAAATATGATGTCAATTGGTTTTCTTAAGCCCCGCTCAGCCTCGATAATGCGGCTTATTGACAACCAAAAGTGCTTCCATGCATATCGGCCCAGAAATTAGAACACATCCGGAATCAAGAAGAAGACGCCCCAGGCCGGGCGAGCATCCCTCACCCCGGAATGCGTAAAAGTCGTTTTCTGGCGTTGCCGAAGGGCTAAGATTGCTACACATGAGTCCGCGACGATCCCCGAAAAATAGTCATAAGGCTACGCTGGCGTCACTCGCGGAAGCCGTGGGGGTATCGCGTACAACGGTGTCCAACGCGTACAACAAACCCGACCATTTATCACCAGAGACCCGCGCACGCATTCTCGCCACCGCCGATAAGCTGGGGTACTCCGGCCCGGATCCTGCCGCCCGCTCCCTGCGAACGCGCCGGGCAGACGCGATCGGCGTGCTTTTTACTGACGAATTGACCTACGCATTCGAGGACCGCTCGTCGGTCGATTTCTTGGCGGGTTTGGCAGAGTCCTGCCAGGCGCTGGATTCGTCCCTCGTGCTCATTCCCGCTGCTCCAGGGCGAGCAGCCTCGGGAATTAACCGCGTAGCGCAAGCCGCTGTCGATGGATTTGTGGTGTACTCGGTTGCCTCGGACGATCCCACGTTGGAGGTCGTGGCCTCGCGCGGCCTCCCGACTGTCGTGTGTGATCAGCCGTATTCCACACCGAAGCTCAAGGATTACGCCTTTGTCGGTATTGATGACCATGCTGCTATTCAGCCCGGGGTTCAACAGCTTATCGACGCCGGCCACCGGAAAATTGGTGTGTTGTGCATTCGCCTTGACCGTGAGACTAATACGGGTGAGGTATCGGCGCAGCGTTTGCGTCATGCCCACATGCATGTACAGAAACACCGCGTCGAGGGCATTGTGGATGTGATCCGCGGTGCCCACCCAGATTGTGCAGAAGACATTCCGATTGTGGAATGCTATATCAACGACGCCGACGGCACCCGCGAGGCTGCCCGCGCGTTATTGGATGCGCACCCGGACTTGACCGCCGTGGCTTGCACGACGGATTCGCTAGCGCTCGCTGTGATGCAGTGCGCTGCTGATCGCGGGTTGTCCGTGCCGGGCGATCTGTCTGTCACCGGGTTCGATGGTATCGACCTCGCCGTGCAGCAGCACATCACCACGGTTGCGCAGCCGAACAAGGATAAAGGGCGCACAGCCGGCCATGTTCTTCAAGACCTTATTTCCGACGCCACACGGGGGAAGGCAACCGCCGGCGTGTCTTCTTCTAGGGGCACGACGACATCTATAGACGCTGGCGGTGCCCCTGGTCAGGCACCAGCAACTCACGGTTCACATACGCTGCTGGATACGACGTTGGTCTCGGGGCGCACGGTGGGCTCGCCGCGGTGACGCTGCGTGGATTGTGCGCTGCAATGGCGCAGTGACACCCACGCTGACGTCAGAGTAATCCCTCGTCAGTGAGGTACTCGCGGCGCATGGTGGCTAAGCGTTGGTACACGTCGGCAATGGCGTCGGTATCCGGAACACGTAAAACGGCCGCGGTGTGAGAATCACCGACCTTAATGGACACATCATCGCCATGAAGAACGCGGAAAGCGTTTTCATCGGTCGTATCATCGCCGGCGTAGACGATGGCATCCAGGTTGTAACGGTCGCGGGCGCTTTCCAACCACTTACCCTTATCGACCTCCATGATCTGGGCTTCTAGAATGTGCTTGCCGTACATGTAGGAACCCGTCGTTCCATCCAGTAGCGAATCCAGGATGTCAGCGAACTTCTGCTGCATTTGGCGTTCCAGCTGGTCGTTATTCATCGCCACACCATGCAGGCCGACACCCAGCGGTTTTTCCTCCACAAACATGCCCGAATGGGGAGCGCCATCGGCTACGGCGTGTGCCTCACGGATCATGCGCTCAAGAAGCTTCTTTTGCTCCTCATTGGGTTCGACGCCACTGCCGTCATTCGCTTCAGCCCCGTGGGATCCCGCCAGAATGATTCCGGAGATGTCGCGAACATCGTCGGGGCCGTCGTCTGCAATATTTTGTCCCTGTGGTCCGGTCCGGCGGGCGAGGCGTTCGAGTTTCGAAATATCCCGCCCGGAGACGAGTGCGCCGAACGTGTGCGGCATGTGGGCGAGGTCGATGATGGCATTCATGGCGGTGGGGTTCGCGGTAACGGCCATGGCGTCTTTGTTGAGCGGCGCTAAACATCCGTCGAAGTCGCTGGCTAGCATCAGTGTGGGACAGTGGGCAGCGGTGCGAAGGGCCCGGTTAATGTCATCGGACGGGGTAAACACTCATTCTCCTAAAAGTCGTAGCTGACGTCGAATTTCCCGCCAGGAGTGTCGGATAGTGTTTGGCAGGCGAGAGTCATGTCGTCGGCAATGTCGTACTCATCCAACACATTGTTGTGCACCATATGCGTTGTGGCGTTGTCATGAGGTTCGACGACGCATTGGCAGGCGCCACATTCACCCTCGGTGCACCCGTAGGGTGCGTCTAAGCCCGCGTCCAACATGGCGTAAAGAAGCCGTTTCCCTGCAGGCCATTCAATATCTTCTTCCGTGTCCTCCATAAAGACGTGCGCGCTGGAGGCCTCTGCGTCGGAAGGGTTAGTGTTAGCGGATTCGTCGCCAGCGGAGGTGGGGTTAGTCATTGTCGCTCTCTAAGCAGTCGAGGAATGCCGATGCCCAGGCGTGGACGTCGTGTTCGGTCACTTCGTTGAACATGGACATCATGCGGTCATGCAGGTCTTCTTTCTTCGCCACCGCCGCGGAGTGCACCTGCCGCTTAATTGAATCAATGTCATGCGGGTTGCACAGGAACGCGCCATCAAGCTCGGCCGCGGCACCCGTGAATTCGCTCAGGACCAGGGATCCGGTGCCGTCCGGGTGGCAGGCCACATATTCTTTGGCGACGAGGTTCATCCCGTCCTTAAGGCTCGTGACCAGCATTATGTCGGCGGCCTTGTAGTAGGAGACAAGGTCTGGGAACGGAATTGACCGGTGCATATAGGTGACTGCGGAGTGCCCGATGCTGCTGAAGTGGCCATTAATCCGCCCGACGGCTTCTTCCACTTGCCGACGCGCCACCTTGTAGTGCTCAATGCGCTCGCGCGACGGCGTCGCTACTTGCACGAATGTGGTGGTCTCGGGGTCGAGCGCGCCGGTTTCCAGGAGCTCCTCGTATGCTTCGAGGCGCTGGAGGATCCCCTTGGTGTAATCCAATCTATCGACGCCGAGGATTAGCGTTTCTGGGTTGCCCAGTTCGGAGCGAACCTTCTTCGCATCGGCATCTTTGGCAGCGGTGGTGACTGACTTGGTGTCGATGGAAATGGGGAATACACCGACGCCGACCGGACGGCCGTCTGATGCGGTAATGGTGGCCGTGATTTTCCTCATGCTGGCTTTGCCACGGACCGGAAGGCTCTCCGGTTGCCCCGTGCTGGGGGTTGCGAACCCACCGACGTCGCGGGAAAGTTCAAGGAAGTTCGTTGCGTTGTGGATGGAGTGAAACCCGATAACGTCTGCGCCCAGGAGGCCGCGGACCAGTTCTTCACGCCAGGGGAGTTGCCGGAATAATTCCGCCGGCGGGAAGGGAATGTGCAGGAAGAAGCCAATTTTTAGGTCAGGACGCATTTGCCGCAGAATGCCGGGCAGAAGTTGCAGCTGGTAGTCCTGCACCCATACTGTTGCGCCCTCTGCCGCGCGTCGGGCTACTTCCATAGCGAAACGAGTGTTGACGTCGCGGTAGGTTACCCACCAGTCGCGGTTAAAAATCGGTGTCACGATTAAGTCGTGATACAGGGGCCACAGTGTGGCGTTGGAGAATCCTTCGTAGTATTCGCTGTAATCCCTTTTGGTCAATCCCATGGGGATGAGTGTGATGCCCTCGTCGGTGGTGAACGGGTCAGCAACGGGGGTTGCTGTGGGCCCTTCGGATGTTGCTCCGGGCCAGCCGATCCATGCGCCCTCGTGTTCTTTGAGGACTGGTTTGAGCGCAGTAACCAGGCCACCTGGGCTTGGCTCGAAGTGTTTGGTGCCGTCCGGATCAATCTCTATATCGACGGGCAAACGGTTAGCAACGACGATGAACGAATAGGTGTCTTTGACGGAATCGCTGCCTTCGTGATCTGTGGAGGAGTTGGTGGGTGTGGCATTGTCGTTTGAGGACATGGTCTTAGTACCTCGTTCGGGTTGGTGAGTGCTCAGGATGTTTCTGTTTACCAGGGTAGTGCCCGGGGACGTGATGCAGCGACTGCGGCCTTAAGCCGGGGTGAAGCGTGCAAAAAGCGACCCCCTCCGCGCGTGTGGCGTGGCAGGTGGTCGCTGGTTGTCGCGCTGTTGAGCTCGGCCCTACTGATAGCCTCTGATAACTAGTCCTACACAGGTTGTAAGGCTGATTATGAGGATTTCTTAGCCGTCGATTTCTTAGCCGTCGACTTTTTTGCGGTGGATTTCCGCGTGCTTTTCTTCGCAGCGGATCCGGTTGACTTTTTCGTAGTTTTCTTGGTGCTCTTCTTGGTCGACTTCTTCGTGCTCTTCTTTGCCGAAGACTTAGTTGACTTCTTGCTGGTCTTCTTCGTGCCCTTGCCGGTGGACTTCTTACCGGCCGATTTCTTGCTGGACTTCTTGGCTGCTTTCTTCTCCGGTTTCTTGCCGGGGATTTCGGGTTCGCCGAGTTCTTTGGCGACGCGCCGATAGATCAGCCCTTTGGGTTCGACGCCCAGCATGCTGGTCAGCGTGGTGTAGTCAAAGAAGTCCTCTGCGTATGTAGCGACGATGCGTTGGGCCGCGATAGCTGTTTCTTCTTCGACGGCGTGCAGTGATTCTGCGTTGGTTGCCCGTTTATCAGTGACCTTGGGGGGCACAAATCCTCCTGGAAAATCCTCCTGGGATGGATGGTGAACAGAGTAATGGTAGCTCACACGGTGGGTTTCGTGGTAGCCACCACCGTGGGTTTTATCGACGACGCCACTGCGAGCGCGCTTTCGTGTTTCGGTAGGAGCGGTTGCGCCAGCGAGCCCGCACGGACCCCGTGTTGGGTGTTCGCGGGTTCCCACGGCCGTTGGTGCGCGCTCCGTTCGTGCGTGGGCCATTAGTCCGGGGCCCGTTGGCGCGTGCCTTCACCGCGAGCGGCCGTCGGACGATATTGCGGACTCCGCGGTAGGCGGTGGCGATGCGAGGTCGCCGTAGTCTGCGCGCGATCCATTCACCGAGGACGACGCCCGCTGCCAGGCTGGTGGCGATGGCGAAGGCAGTGGCCATAGAGGAGAATCCGATGGATGGACGGTCATTGAGCAGGGAGTACATCCCGCGGTAGAGAGCGAAACCGGGTAGGAGAGGGGTAATGCCCGACACTGCGGTGATCAGCGGTGGGATCATGAACCGGCGGGAGAGTAGACCACCGAAAAGTCCGATGAGTGTGGCCGCCATCCCGGAGGCTGCGATGGTGCCGAAGCCGATGGGAATAAGGACCATGTAGTAAAACGCGGCGCCAATGAGGGTGGTTACTGTCGTGATGACGGTGGATCTGAGGCGGGCGAAGCACGCTACCGCGAAGAATGCGCCGGCGAGAGCGCCAGACACGGTAATGACCACGTTTTGGACGACGTTGGTAGACGCTGAGCCTTCGAATGCGGGGAGAGGAATGCCCAACCGGGAGGCTATATTGAGCCCGAAGGCGACGCCGGCGATAATGGCGCCGGTGGAGAGCGCGGCTTCGAAGAATCGTGCGGAGGCTGTAACGGGTGCGCCGGTGATGCCATCCTGGAGCGCTTGGACGAGGGTGAGCCCGGCCAGCATGGCGACGATGCCGGCACCGATACAGACCGACGGGTTGACCTCTATTCCGTAGCGTTGGCCTACGTGGTAGGCCAGGGCAGCGGGGACGGGGGCGACAAGCCCTCCAAAGACGTTTTGGAAGAACAAGGGCAAGCCGTGTCCGGCCAGCACTGCGGATCCCCACATGATGACGATGGCAGAGAGGCAGGAGATGATGGCCTCGGAAAGGTGTCCACCGATCATGAACGCGACTGATCCAGTGAAAAAGCCCCACATGATCAGGATGAAGGCCGAGTTATAAGTCGGCGGCGCCGTGACGATTTCGTGGAGTTCGTCGGCGGCTTCTGCCCGCGTGAATCCACCGGTGAGGATGCGTCGGACGAGGACGTCGATTTCCTCTAATCGGGCGAAGTCCATGCTGAGTTTACTGACGACGCGGAATGCTGAAAGTGCACCTTTGGTGGGCCCCATGGTGGTGTACAGCATGAGGGTGTTAAGGGTGATGTCGACGTGGACGTCGTGAATACCGTATGTTTCGGTGATTGCGTGCATGTGGGCTTTGACGTCCCCGTTACTCATTCCGCTGGCCAGGAGGACGTCGCCAATGCGGGCGGCGAGGTCGAGAACCGCGTTGATTTCGTCGGCATTGGTGAAGTCGATGGGTTTGAGGGGCGACGGTGCCGGGGCTGCTTTAACGGCGTCGATGGTGGCGACAGGATTGGATCCGCCGGCGGTGGTGCCGGGGGTGCGGGAGCCAGCGACGCGGCGGAATGCCTGGCTGAATCCTGAGACAAAATCCATGGGGAGATCGTTGCCTTCGCTGATCGGGATCGGTGGGGTGAGGAATGTTTTGTGGTCACAGGCTACGACAGAAACTATTGTGCGGGCGAGTGGGGTAGCTATAGGTGCTGTTTGCGCTGGTGGCGGGGTATTTGTTTCGTTGTGTGGGCAGTTATGTGTATTATGGCGGGGCTGGTTAACGGAACCTGGCCTGGCATTCATGCTTGGTGTGGGTGGTTGCCCAGTGTGCTGGAGTGGCGCAATCGGTAGCGCAACGGTCTTGTAAACCGTAGGTTGTGGGTTCAAGTCCCATCTCCAGCTCAAAATAGCAGTTCGGAGGGTATTGCCGACGACGAGGGTGCGCGGGGTCATGGTGCCTAGACGGTCACCCTGTCCATTTGAGAAGGGTGTGCGCCGCAAAGGTAATGAGGTCATTGTGCGGTTCTCGTGACTCTGCAACGTGTTTTACGAAATCGATTTCAGCCTGTGGCGACGGGCCGCAGATTTCGATCCCATTGCTGCCAAGATAGGTAAGGCACAGAAGGAAAGCTGTTCGTTTATTTCCGTCAATGAATGCGTGCGCTTTAGCTACCTTGCATAGCAGTGCTGCACTTCGCCTGTAGGTGTCGCTATTAAGCTAGCTCGCCGAAAGAGGTTTGAAATACAGCGCCAATTGCGCTGTGGAGTGCGGCTTCGTCACGCACTCCGTAGCCTGCATAGACTTCCCCTCGTTCAGCGCAATGGCGGTTGATGTGGAGGGCTTCGTTTACGAGCGGGGTTACGAGTGGCTCAGTCATTGTGCCTCACACCAGGGCTAGGCCTTGGAGAGTTTCTTTGTGAGCGATTTCTGCTCTCTTGCGGGCCTGTGTGAGTTGGGTGGGCGAGACCAGGGGGAGCCTTGCGGGCGGCCGAGGCTTTCGCTCGTTGTCCCACATGCACAGAGTGAATTCTTTCCGGATATCAGAGACCGGGATTGGTGGGCAGGATTCACTGTTCGAGAGGCTGCCACGAGCATTTTTCCACGACGAGCTGTGATACTGCCGAGATACTCCATCCCGCGTAGGCGTAGGAGATTCTGTGTAAAAAGCCTCGACACGGTCGACCACATCACGCCCGTAGTCGCTGAGATTATTCGCACTGCCAGCTCCGATATTTGTGACGTGGTTGTTGCTGTCAACGGTGCTCAATCGATGGAGTTCAGGGCTCACAGGCCCGTGTTCCCATGCCTGCATTTCTTCGGCGAAGAGAGGCCGCCCGGTCCATGCAGCGTGCCACCCTTGAGCGAAGAAACAGAGCCTGTGCAGCTCGTTTATGGTTAGTCTGGGCCGGAGCATGTGGATGCGTCGTGCAACGTCGAAGATGGTAGCCATTGTGTCTTCCCGTTTGCCTTTACCATTCTGGGCGGTCGCTGCGGTTTTACCGGAGTGGTCTTTGCTGAGTCTATATGCAACAGTGCCCGGGCATGCCTTGACGATAGAACCCTCTTTTTGGTCTACGACCCGTTGCCTTCCCCAATTCATGAAGTCCAGAATGATTTTCGGTTTTGCTTTTCTACGAGGCGCTATTCTTGTTATTCGTTGACTGATGCGGACGGAATGACACCAAAGCTGGTCATTACCTCTTATCGAAAGCGCGATGGCTAAGCGAGTTTTGGTGTTTGTTGTCATCCCCCGATGTTGGTGCAATTCGGGCTCGGTCCCCGTGGCTTTGAGCTTGTTGTATTTTCGCGAACCGGCATGTAACCTTAGATACAACATGACCGGTTCCGCTGCCCATTTCGATGGGAGTCCAGGGCCGGTCTTTGTTTTAGAAAGGCACCAGAGCATTGAGTCCGGCAAAACGCTTCGTGACCTACGATGACCAGGTCAAACTCCTTTGTGCGCGGGGGATGCACATTGAGAATCAGGATCGAGCCAAAGATATTTTGGCGTGGCTGAGCTATTACCGCTTGTCGGGGTATTGGTATCCGATGCGTCGCTTCGACTACGGTACTCGGAGAAGGTTCGATAGTTTCATCGAGGGGTCATCCTTCGATTTAGTGGTGGAGCTTTATAAATTTGACGAACGACTTCGGCACGATGTTTTTATGGAGCTAGATCGTGTTGAGATGGCCATTCGAACAATGCTCGGATATGAATTAGGCCGTGTTCATCCATTGGTCTATCTTGACGCAAAAAGTTTAGGAGCTCGGGCGGAACAGCGACGCAGAAAAGACGATCGTAGGGTACACGACGTCTGGCTAGATAAATACGAAGGAGCCTTGGAGAATTCCAAGGAGGTCTTTGTTGCCCACCACAAAAAGAAATACAGCGGTGAATTACCGGTATGGGCAGCAGTAGAGATTATGGACTGGGGTATGTTGTCTTATTTATTTGGTATGTCGCCGAATATCGTTCGGAACCGTATTGCTGCGCGGTGTGGGCTGAATGCTCCGCAATTGGAATCGTGGCTCAAATCGTTGAATATCGTTCGCAACTACGCGGCTCACCATGCCCGGATGTTTAACCGTGTTTATGACATTAAGCCCAAGCTCAGTGATGATCAACGGCTGAAATCCGTTGCCGGGAAAATGAATCGGACGTTTGGCCAGCTGTCCTTAATTCAATACTTGCATCGTCAGCTTCATTTATCCCCGGCAAAACGTTTGCCAGAGTTACTGAATACTTACCCAGATAACCCTATAGTCCCACTGGAGCGGACAGGAGCCCCTCTTAACTGGTCAGATCATCCGCTCTGGAAATGTTAGTTTCGAAATAGTTAGTGCTTTTAGACTTGTTTTATTAAAATTGGTCTGCGCTGAGACAATCTCAGATGTTTCATATGATTAAAGTTACTTCGGTTTTGACGGTTAAGTAGTGAAAAGTGTTCTCACCGTCGCTAGCCAATTAATCGGTCGTAACTGCAAAATAACTATGTGCCCTCGTCGTCACCCTTAGCTCACCACCAATAACCAGATAGCAATGTGGTGCAATGCGGCCGCGACGATGGTACTCGCGTGGAATACTTCGTGGAAGCCGAACCAACGCTCCGATGGGTTAGGGCGCTGAACCCCGTACACGATGGCGCCGAGCGAATAGATGACCCCTCCGACGATAATCAAAACCAAAGCGGCAAGGGGCACGAGCGATACCAGCGCGGCGGCTTTCGCTACCACCAGCCACCCCAAAAGAAGATAGATTACGACGTCAACCCAGCGGGGATGGTTGGGCAACAGGAGGTTAATCGCGACGGCTCCACCTGCAGCAATCCACGCTGTGGGGAGGATCCACAATCCGTCGCCCATGGAGTTAAACGCGTACACCGCGACGGGTGCATAGGTGCCCGCAATAAAAATGGCAATCATGGAGTGGTCCGCGCGTCTCCACATATCGACGGCGCGCTTCGTATGCCATGGCACCCGGTGATAGAGGGCCGACACCGTAAGCATTCCAAGGAGGCACACGCAGTAAAGAACGATTGCAGCGATGAACGTCGCGCTGTTATGGAGCGCAGCAGTCGTGGCCACGAGCGCAGTGCAGGTACCTGCAAAATAAATGGCGGCAATTTCATGCAGGCGACCACGAAGAATAGGCCTGGGCCCGCGATCGTACGGAACGGTGGAGCGTGCATGATGTCGTGGCAACTGTGCCGGCGCAGGGTTCATGGAGAAAAGTGTATATAGTTTTGTGTGCGAATGCGTTGGAATAAATCCTGCCTCATCTATGTACTGCTCCGTTCGCTTCATAGTGAAATTCCGCAGGGCCTCTCACGACGATGGCGTAGCGGCCGTCTCTCCCCGTGGGTATCTCAAGAGTCACCGTGCCATGAACGTCGCACGCGATGACGTCTTTTCCAGGCGTTCCCAAATTATCGGCGTCCGCATTCTCACGTCGTTCGGCGTTGGACGGATTCTCACGTCGGTCGTCACCGGCCCCCTTTGCCACGTTGCTCGACCCGCGTCTGCTCTCTGCCTCAACATGTTCGACCATCCGTACGGGGTCTTTAGCGTCGTGGAAGCAAAATACCAGAAAGTTCGCGGTGGCAAGACCGTCGTTAGTCAGGTGTAGTTGGATGGTTTTGTCCGAGGGCTGCTCCGTAGTTGCCGCAGATAGTTGATAGGGCAAGGGGCGATGAGGACGTCGGCCCGGTTCTTGCTGTGGCATCACGCCCTTTTCCGGTGGCTGTGGGTGCCAGCGCGGCTCGAGCTCCGTCGTTGGCGGCGGGTGAGATGCAGGTGTAAAGGGCTGAGGATGAGAGAAATCAAAAGCGCTGGTTAAGTCTCCGCTAATTGTGCGACGCCATCGCGACACGGTGGGAACCGAAATCCCCTTCCACGCCTCTAAGAAATGCGAGGCAGAGGTGTGGTCGAACACCTCTGAACAGCGATATCCGCCGACGCTCCACGGGGACACGACGATCATGGGAACGCGGTTACCGAAGCCGAGGGCTTTACCTTGGTACCATTCATCTTTTTCATTGCGCGGTGGCCGTGGCGGTGGAACGTGGTCGAAGTACCCGTCGTTCTCGTCGAAAGTAATAAATAGTGCGGTGTGTTTCCACACGTCAGGGTGTTTTCCTAGAGCATCTAAGAGGCGATAAATAAGGTTCGCCGACGCACGCGGCGATGATGCCGATGGGTGTTCAGATTCGGTGCTCGACGGCACGATCCAGGACACGGGCGGCAGCGTTCCCGCGGCGATGTCGTGCTCAACGCGCTGAGTTATGGTGTGTGGCTCAGAGCGGTAGAGCGCGCGGTCGAAAATGCGTCGCTCCGTCGGCGTTAACTGGTCAAGCTTATGTGTCAGCTCCTTGGTGAGCTTCTGAACCGTCGGGCTGTCGTTCTTCTCAGTCGCGGTGGCGAGGGCCGAGTAGTAATTCTCCCCGAAGTCCTTGTGAGCGGCGAAAACCTTCTCTGAAATTCGCTTGGTATAGCGGAAGTACTCGAAGTTGTTATCGGTGAAGTTGTCCCACTCTTGGTACACGCGCCAGTCAACGCTAGCATTATCCAAGATTTCCCCTAGACATGGCCAGTCGTAGCCGGGATGCCCGTCATCGTAGGCCCGGTTATCCACCGCTCGTGTCGACGGGGACGCAGGCTCAAATCCTGTGTAGCCGGAGAAATAGTAGTTTCTGTTGGGCGATGTACTCGTCGGCACGGAGCAAAAGTACTGGTCGCACACCGTGAATGTGTCGGCGAGTTCATATTGGAATGGCAAGTCGTGCCGGTCGTAATAGGCCATCGTGGAGGGGGTTTTGGCCTCTATCCAGTTGTCACACCACCCGCCGTGTAGGGCAGAGGTGCCTCCTTTCCATTCATGGTCGAGGGCGTCGACGTTTTCCGCATTCATTGATTGACGGCCTGCGGCGTCGCGGATAGAGAAGGGCAGAGTGACGGTGCCGCGCGAGTCTTTTTGCTCGAACACGGTTCCGCCACTGCGTTGAGGAAGTGGGTGGAGGTCGCCGAACCCTTGAACACCCTTGAGACAACCGAAATAGTGATCGAACGCCCGGTTTTCCTGCATGAGAAAAATAACGTGATGAACGTCTTGGAGGGAACCAGCAGGTGCAGCGGTAGCAATTTGCTGAAGAATAGACCGGGGGAGAAGGGAGCCACCGAAAGTAGAAGCACCGACGGCCGCTGCTCCAGCTGCTGCACCTTTTAGGAAGGAACGCCGGCTCAGGCCCGTGCCTTGCCCACGAGGCTGCTCCTGTTCGCGGGGTGGTTGCTTGTCGGACTCGTTGTTGTGTCGGGGATTATGTACGTCATGGAACCTTTTCACGGGATTCGTAGCGTATCTGGGTAAGGGAAACATGAGGTGACAGGCGCATGAAATCTAAAAGAATGGAACTCATGTCAACCTGGGGGATATCAGTGCTTCCGGTGCAAAAGGACCAAAAGTAGTGCTCTCTTCTCGTTGATTAATTGGATAGCTCTTTAGCTAGTTGAAAGTTATGCCTGATTGCGGGGGTGATAATGATCTCGATCGCTCCGTTAATCCTGCTAAGTGAATGTAAAATATGCCTATGAGTAGTGGGGCAAAAAAATTATTAGCAGGCGTCGTTGCTGTTGCGCTGGTAGCTGTCGTTGTGTCTAGGAATAATGATGATTCGGACAAATCTAGTTCGCCAGAGACTTCGGCTACGCAGAAGATTGAACCATCGTTCAATCCTGATTGGTCGAATCAAACCCGGCGTTCACGTCCGACTATCGATCAATCTCAAGTCGGCGGTGGCAACCTCGGACGGGCTGCAAGTGGGCAACGAGTGCGGCAAGATTCTTCCATACCTCAGAAAAGAAAAATTATCCGGAACTCCCAGGACTTTGAATATCTGGAGGCCGGTGACCAGATAGCTCCAGGAGGGAAATATTTTATTGAGGATTTAGACGGTAATTTTGGCGAATGTTCCTGGGGCTGGACAGTAATAAACCCTGATGACACGGATCACGTTTATAATCTCACTGCGGGACATTGCGGTAGTAAGCGTGACAAAGTTTATCTAAGGGCCGATAATGGTGAGTATGTTAATGTTGGCGAATTTGTGTGGAGTGTTCTCGATGGGACTATGGAAAACGTAGGTCCAGGAAGAGACTATGGATTGATCGAGATTTATCCTAAATACTACAAAATTATTCATACCACTCCAGATGTCGCATGGGGTGGTGTTCCAACCTCGGTGAAAGGTTCTTGGGGGCCGGAAGAATTAGAACAGAATAGGCCTTATACTTGCCGCCTGGGCTGGCGTTCGGGTTTGTCGTGCGGGGATTACCAGTCAATGGTCTCAAAATATTCACTTGAGTTTGATGGTATTCAGGACCACGGCGATTCTGGCGGGATCGTATGGGCTACGGCTCCAAATGATTCATCCCATGCGACTGCCTATGCAGTAGGTATAGCAAGTTATGGTCGTGAAGACGATGCCACCACCCCAGGGGCTAAGGTCATTCAGCCTGTACTCGATAGTTTTGGTCTCCAGTTGGTAACGTCGTAGGTCTCTGCCGAGGGCGGTTGTGTCTCGTGCCAAGCTGGCCGGATTTCTGGCATGATGTAAGCCATGCCTAATAGCCCTGGTAAGCCGATGATTGAAGCGCACGATCTGACCCAAACTTTTCGTGGCCGTGGTCGTGATAAAAAGCCAGTAAAAGCCGTCGACCGTGTGAGTCTGCACGTTGATCCAGGCGAAATCATCGGCTTCCTAGGTCCTAATGGTGCAGGTAAGACGACAACACTTCGCATGCTGACGACGTTGTTGAAGCCGACGAGTGGTTCTGCCCGTGTTGCAGGTTTCGATGTGGCGACGCAGCCCGTAGAGGTCCGTCGTCATATTGGGTATGTCAGTCAGGTGGGCTCGGCCGGTTCCAACGCGCACGCTGGTGAGGAACTGATGGATCACGGCATGCTGTATGGCTTACGTAAAAAGGACGCTCAACGGCGCGCTCATGAGTTATTTAAACAGTTTAGTTTAGATGGTTTGTGGGACAGAGAGCCCAAGAATATGTCGGGTGGCCAGCGTCGGCGTCTCGATATTGCGATGGGGCTAATCCATAGCCCGGGCCTCGTTTTCCTTGATGAACCGACGACAGGCCTGGACCCACAGGCACGGAGCAACCTCTGGGACCACATTCGTAGCCTCCGTGAAGACCAAGGTGCAACGATTTTCTTAACAACTCATTATTTGGATGAGGCCGATGCTTTAGCAGATCGGATCATTGTTATCGATCACGGACGGATTATCGCGTCAGATACGGCGGAGAATTTAAAGAGTTCGGTGTCCGGGGATCATGTTTCTCTCCGCCTCGACGACGCCACCCGCCAGGCTGAGGCCGCGGAAATCATAACCCGCGTGATGTCAGAAGCAGATGCGTCGACAACCCCTGATCTAAAGGTGACTGGCGACCTCATAGAAGCAGACCTCTATAACTCCGGCCATCTGTTACCGGATCTGATCAGGTCATTAGACGAGAAGTCGATCGGTATCGCGGATCTTAATGTCCGGCGCCCCACGCTGGATGACGTCTTTTTGTCACTGACCGGTCGCTCGCTGCGAGATTAATTCTCCACAATCTTTTGAGGATATTTCATGGGTATATCTAATTTCTTCCGTGAGAGTTTCATTATCTGCCGCAGACAATTGCGCATGAATTTACGTAACCCCGCCTGGATCATTATCGGCTTATTGCAGCCAGTGATGTATTTGGTGTTGTTCGGCCCTCTACTTAAGCCCCTGACAGCCCAATTCGGTGCGACGAACGCCTACACGTTCTTTGTCCCGGGTTTGTTGGTCCAGCTGACCGTTTTCGGGGCGATGTTCGTCGGCTTCGGCGTTATCGCCGAGTGGCGTGACGGAGTGATCGAAGCTGAACGCGTTACCCCAGCTAGTAGGACTGCGCTGTTATGTGGGCGCCTCATGCGAGATGTGACGCAACTGGGCGTCCAGTCCACCATCCTCATCGCGTTGGGCTATGCGATGGGAATGAAAGCACCGATTGCGGGTGTGATCCTAGGCATGATCATCACGCTCTTTGCCGGCGCAGCGTCGGCAGCGGCATCGAATGCACTGGCTTTGACCAGTAAAGACGAAGACGTCATGGGTCCCCTAACCAATATGCTTATCATGCCTATTCTGTTGTTATCCGGAATTATTTTGCCAATGTCACTGGCTCCCGCGTGGCTCGAACGGCTATCGGACTTCATGCCCACTCGGTATATCGTCGACGCTGTTCGCGCAATCTTTGCGGAAAACCCCGACGCTGCCACAGTAACCTGGGGAATTCTGTGGTCTCTTGTCATTTTCTTCGCCGGTATCTGGTGGGGGACTCGTACGTTCCGTAAGGAAAATTCATAACAGTAGGCCGGATTGCGCCAGAGATCGTGAATGTAAGTCATGAATAATCGTTAGAGAAAAAATGATGTCACCTATAGGCATGTAAACGTCTACGGTTGGGGGCATGGCTTTTATTGACGACGATACGTTTACGAAGAACACACATGGTCGGGCTGCCGAATGGGAAGCAGCCGGCTTGAATTGGCTGCGCGAGGCTGAATCGTCGGGCGGGGCGCGCGTCGTTAAGGTTTTCGGTCAGGATGATTCCGTGCCCGGTGGCGGGCTTGTCCTGGAGCGCTTGGACAATGGTCGCGCCTCAACCCGCTTTGCCCGCGAGTTCGGCGCTGCGCTGTCACACACCCACGAAGCGGGAGCTGCCGCGTTCGGCGCTGGCCCAGACGGTTGGGAGGGCGATGGCCTTCACGGCCCGAATGACGAGTTAATGCCGCTGAGCTTGAAGCATTATGACCATTGGGGCGAAATGTACGCGGAAGCTCGCATCATGCCGACGCTCGAGCGCATCAACAGTTCGCAGCGCGGAGCATCCTTGGGAGAACAGGGCAACAAAGCTGTTGAGGCAGTGTGTGAGCGTCTTCGAAATGGTGATTTTGACGATATCGACACTCCGGCTCGGATCCACGGGGATCTATGGGCGGGCAATGTGATGTGGACGTCGTCCGGGGCGGTGCTGATCGACCCGAGTGCCTACGGTGGCCACCCACTGACGGACCTTGCCGCGCTCGCTCTTTTTGGCGCCCCCAAGCTCGACGCTATTTACGAAGGCTATGAAAATGAGGGATTTCTCAATAAAGGATGGCGGGAACTTATTCCGTTGCACCAGCTAAGCATGTTGCTTAGCCACGTGTACCTCTTCGGAAGCAGCTACGTACCATCCACGGTTCAAGCAGCCAGCCAGTACGTATAGTTCTGGGGAGGCCACCTGCCTCCACTGACATCCACATGATTAGTGATGCGTGGCGGTATTTTTAATCCGTCGTAAAGCACGGATGAGCTGTGGCACAAAGGCAGTGACAATCAGCATGACGATCATCCTGGTCACTTGCATGACAGTAACAATGGGTCCCGCTCCGCGGTCGTGGGCGATAGCCAGGACGATATAAAGGCCGCCAGGTGTCGTCGCTAAGTACGTTTCAGTGAGCGTCCCAAGGCCTAAGACTGTGAGTATTCCGGCCATCACACCACATCCGCCCATCAAAACAATGATGCACAGGAATGCGAGCGGAAGGCGTTTCGCGTTAGTTACCAATGATTGTCGGTCGAACGCGCCGCCGGCCTGCCAACCGATCAAAACAAATGCGGCCGCTTCTAAAACGCCAGGTATCGAAATGAGATGTGGTTGCCATTCACCTATCACGACGGCGATGGCCAAAGGGGCAAGCAGGCGGGGTGCAGGTAATGGGGTAAAACTGGCAAGCCACCCAGGAATAGTGATCACGGCCAACGCAACTATCCAGTTCATTACCGAGTGAGAGGAAAGGTTTACGAGGGGTTCTGAACCAACATCAACATTTCCGCCAACCAGTAATGGAATTAAAAATGGCAGTGAGAAGGAAACGATAAAAACGCGGAGATACTGAGCAACCGTGACGTATCGGAAATCTGCCCCCAGTTCTTCGGAAAGAACAGACATTGCCGACGCCCCACCCGCGAGTGTGGACATGACTGCTGTGGGTGAATCGATGGTTGAAAAACGTGTAATCACCCAGGCACAGGCCGCGCAGAGAAGCAAAGTGATTCCGATAGCAATAAGTGACGGAAGCGCATAGGAGGCCAAACGGTCCGGGGAAGAATTAACCAAAGGGCCTGCCGCCAAGAGCGAAATAACGCCTTGCGAGGGGCCGATCGTGGAGCGCGGTGGCCGGATCCGTGTGCTCGCGATGATGGCTCCGCACAGCCCACCCACCATCGAGCCCAACATCAGAGGGGAGGGAAGTTGCGCTACCCGGCAGAGTCCGACGGCAACTAGCGTCGCGATGATCGCGATAGTCCACCCGACTAGTGACCTGCGGGTGCTGGCCTTGGTGTGGTGGATAGTCACCTGATGCATCGCCTCCCGGTTGGTATTGCTAACTTTACGCTGATTGCGGGTGAGTTGAGTGTTCACAGCATTCGTACACCAGGCTTCCAGAATGCTCACACCCGGCTTACAGGAAACAGGCTGAAAGTGCTCAGTAACTTCATATGCGGTGTATGCAGACAAATCACCAGTAATCGTGCACACTGGAACTATGAGTTCTGCTGAAGCCCCCACACGCGTTCTTGTTGTTGATGATGAAGCAAACATCGTAGAGCTTCTCAAAGTATCCTTGAAGTTCCAAGGTTTCGAGGTCGCGACCGCGAGTGACGGTGGGGAGGCGTTGGATATTGCACGTTCGTTCCATCCCGACGCGTTTATTCTGGACGTCATGATGCCCCGCATGGACGGGTTCACCCTATTGAGCAAGCTTCGCGCGGACGGCCACGATGCACCGGTACTTTTCCTAACCGCCAAAGATGCTGTTGATGACCGCATTCACGGTTTAACAATTGGTGCCGACGATTACGTCACCAAACCGTTTAGTTTGGAAGAAGTCGTTACGCGTTTGAAAGTGATTCTCCGCCGCGTCAGCCCGCCAGAAGTGGATGACGATCAACGAATTACCTACGCCGACCTCACCTTGGACGACAATTCACATGAAGTAACCAAGGCAGGTGAATATGTGGATTTATCCCCGACGGAGTTCAAGTTGCTCCGTTATTTAATGGTTAATGCCGAAGTTGTCCTGAGCAAGGCAAAAATCTTGGACCATGTGTGGAATTACGACTTCGGCGGTGATGGAAACGTTGTTGAGTCTTATGTTTCTTATTTGCGGCGCAAAGTGGATAAGGACGAGCCGCATTTGATTCAGACCGTCAGAGGCGTGGGATACGTTCTCCGCACACCCAGGGCGTAATTAGTATCGCCATCTCGATGCACTGGTGGACCAATGTACGGTGCACCAGTGAATGTCATGTGATCGCCTAACGGTTATTCGATTGCTTAACGTAAGGGGCCATTGCCATTTCACTACATTCGCGTTTTAACGCAGTGTTACACCGTCTGAAAAAGAGTGATGCGCCGAACGACGCTGACACGAGCCAGTCGGTAGCCACGCAGCAGCCCAGTACTATCGATCAAACGAACTCGTGGGCACTTCCCGCACCATCCTCTTCCGAGGACGGCACCATCCACGATGCCGACGTCGCCCACGACGCTTCCGCCAACGACGACGCCTCCGCGCTGAAGAAAAGCGTGCCGGTCGCTCCGCCAGGTCGGCAAACAACGCGCCCACGAAGCTATAGCGAAAAACGTCGGCAAGAATGGGAACGCAAACAGCACACCGGCGCAGCTAAGCGCGGCCTCTCGCGGTTGCCGTTGCACACGTCGCTCATCATTATCGTGATGGTGATTTCCGCAGGTGGAATGTTCTTCACCGGGCTCGCAGTGACGTCCACGCTGAGGGAATTCATGCAGTCGCGCATCGACGCCTCGCTGGAATCCACAGCGCATTCGCCCTTCATCGAGCAAGGGCGCCTGCCCGTGCAAAGCGCATATAGCGAAAACCCCAGGCTTCCTAGCCAATACTTTGTGCAGGTCACACACTCCGACGGGTCCGTCGTGTCCTACGACTACGGGTTCGAGTCCTACCCCAACCTTGACTCGGTCACCCACGAGACGGGCCCCGTCACCGTCTCGGCCGCACGAGGTTCGAAATCCACAGCACACTGGCGCGCTATGGCGCTGAAAAGCCAAGACGGTGACCTCGTCGTCGTCGCGGTCTCTCTCGACGATAACGAGCGAACAATCTCCCGCCTCTTCCTTCTCGAAGCTGGCCTGGGAATGCTCGTCCTGGCGGTGCTTCTCATTCTGACCTGGTATGTTGTCCGACGATCACTCCGGCCCCTCAGCCATGTCGAACGCGTTGCTGGAAAAATTGCCGACGGCGACCTCTCCCAGCGACTTCCAGAATGGCCACCGGACACTGAAGTCGGCGCGCTCTCACGGTCGCTAAACAAAATGTTGGCGCAAATCGAGCAATCCTTCGTCGCAGTGGAACGAAGCGAAGCAGAAGCTCAGGAAAATGCTCGCGTTGCGCGCAAAGCAGAAGCGCAAGCACGTGAAGCAGAGCAAACAATGCGTCGTTTTATAGGCGATGCATCTCACGAATTGCGCACTCCATTGACATCAGTCAGCGGATATGCGGAGCTTTATCGGACGGGTCAAACCGACGATCTCAACCTTGTGCTGGATAGCATCTCGGCCGAGGCAGAAAGGATGAGCGTTTTAGTTCAAGATCTTTTGGATCTTGCTCGGATGGATAACTCGCGCCCATTGGAGCACAAGAGTGTCGATATCCTCAGTGTCGCAATCAGTGTTATTCAGAACATGAAAGTGAACTATCCTGATCGCGATATTTCCATGACAAATAATTGCGTGGAACCACCCATTGTGACAGGGGATAGCGCTCGCCTTCACCAGGTTCTCACCAACCTTATGACGAACGCCCTCAAACATGCAGGTCCAGAGGCTGCCGTCCGCATTGCTCTAGACGATTCCACCCTGGGAACGTCACCGAAGAAGAAAGCGGTACGTATTCGGGTCATCGACAACGGTGTGGGAATCCCGCCAGAGGATAGTGAGCACATTTTCGAGCGCTTCTACCGAGCCGATTCATCACGATCGCGGCATCAGGGTGGGGGCTCCGGATTGGGACTATCAATCGTTCAAGGTTTAGTGGAACAGCATGGCGGAAAAGTCACCGTCGATAGCGTCGTCGATGAGGGAACCACTTTTACTGTTCTTTTGCCCCACGAATAGAATTCTCGCGGGTGGAGTCCTCACGAATAGAATCCCCGCGATTAGATTCCCCACGAATAGGAGCTTTCGCGACCGCAGCCTTCACCATCGCGATGGCCCTTCCATCGCGCGGCAACAAATTGTGCAGTATTCTCGCGCCAGGAAAATAATCCTGAAGAAGCACCGGCGTCACGTGATCCGTCGGCACGTCAAAAGCAGCACTAGGGCTCACGATGTAATCGGTGCTACTAGCGATGGGAAGAACCTCTATCGATCGATCGACACCGCGCAACGCGCGCTGCAAATCCGACGAGTCCTTAAACTGGTCTTCAGCGGACGCACCCACGGCCCAATATGCAAACCTGTGCGTCAACCGAAAGAAAACCGAAAGAACAGGACCATATGATGACACATCTTTCGGTAATAGCTTCCACCGAGGAATTCCCGAAAAATGGGCTCCTAAGCCAATAATCCGGCGAATTGAGACAACACGTTGAACCTCAGGCCGTGACGCAGCAAGAAGCGCAATCAATCCGCCCCGAGAATGCCCAAGGAGAATAAGCTCCCGCGCATGAATCTTTTGGCTCAGCTCAATAATCTGTTCCGCTAATTCATCGACGCACTCATCAACGGGAGCGGTCCCTGCCTCGCCATAATCCACATAAAAAGCCCGCCGGTCCGTGATATACCGAACAAGAACTTCCCAGTTGCCTTTCGCCCCGATCATCCCGTGCACACAGAGCAGCGGCGGCTTTTCATCATCCGCCAGCGGGCTAAAATCCTGCTCCGGCACCCGGCCCATGTCGGGAACGTGCGCCATGGCAGGTATCCGCTCGCCCCGATGAAAACGCCCACCCTCGTCGGTGTAGGGGTGCACGCGTGACGAACCAGCCCACTGATGCCCGCGGGGACGGAGAATCCGCGGGTTCACGTGCAGAGGATGCGCGGTCATAGCCTCACGCAGTCGTCGAGACACTCTGAGCATCGTCAGCTATTCACCGTCAGTCATTGATCGTTTATTTACCGTCTAGTTGTCGTCGACTCCGGTATCGATCCCGGCCTTGGTCAGCTCCGCCCGGATCTTTGCCGCAGCCGCGTCCATCGCATCCGGGTCGGTATCGTCGGCACGCATGATGTTCTGCAAGCTATAACCGGACATGTCGGAGGCAGGGAACACGTGGACGTGAGCATGGGGAACTTCAAATCCTGCGATCAGCATGCCGGCACGAGGTGCGTCGAAGGCGTCGGTAATGGCACGGCCAATGTTGTGGGCGACGGCAGAAACGTGCGCCCATTCGTCGGCACTGAGGTCAGTCCACCGATCAACTTCCTTAATGGGGACAACTAAGGTGTGCCCGTACGCGATGGGTTCGATGGTGAGGAACGCGGCGACGGTGTCGTCGCGGTAGACGAACCGACCTGGGATGTCGCCGTTAATGATTTTCGTGAATACGGTAGCCATAAGTCCAGAGTAGCTATTTCCGAAGTGGGTAAAAAGCTTTGTATGTCAGGTGGGTGCCTTAGAGTATTGGGTATGCAGATACTTGTCCTGGGTAATGGTTCTCGTGAGCACGCTCTTCTTTATTCGTTGTCCAAAGATTCGCAGGTGAGTGGGTTGCACGTCGCCCCAGGTAATGATGGGATGACCGCTATTGCGCAGCTCCACCCCGATATCGATATCAATGATGGTTCGCAGGTTGTTGGCTTAGCGACGTCATTGGGCGCGGACCTGGTGGTGATTGGGCCGGAAGCGCCGCTGGTTGCCGGAGTGGCTGATGCTCTTCGCGACGCTCACATCCCCGTGTTTGGTCCGGGTGCAGAGGCTGCGCAGATTGAGGGATCTAAGGCTTTTGCCAAAGACGTTATGAAGGCTGCTCATGTGCGCACTGCACAAGCGGAGTCCCTGCAGCCAGGGGCATCGAAGGACCAGGTCGACGCTGTGTTGAACGACTTTGGCCCGACGTTTGTCGTGAAAGATGATGGGTTGGCGGGCGGTAAAGGTGTTGTCGTGACACAGGACCGCGACGAAGCCCGCGACCATGCCGTCGCCGTGTTGGAGTCGGGCCACCCGGTGTTGGTGGAGTCCTTCCTCGACGGCCCGGAGATTTCGCTCTTTTGCCTGGTAGATGGCGATACGGTGGTGCCCCTGCTGCCGGCTCAGGACCACAAGCGCGTCGGTGAAGGGGACACGGGTCCCAACACGGGCGGAATGGGTGCCTATGCGCCGCTCCCGTGGTTGCCCGATGGTGCCGTTGACCGGATTGTTGATGAGATCGTGCAACCGGTGGCCTCAGAGATGGTGAAGCGCGGCTGCCCCTTTAACGGGCTGCTTTACGCGGGTTTGGCCTGGGGGAAGGAAGGCCCGGCGGTTGTCGAGTTTAACTGCCGCTTTGGGGATCCGGAAACCCAGGCGGTGCTGGAGCTCCTCGATACTCCGTTGGCAGGAGTGCTGAACTCCGTGGCGACGGGCCACTTGGCGGATGTACCCCCGTTGACCTGGAAAGATGGCTACGCCGTGACAGTGGTGTTGGCCGCCCAGGGCTACCCGGCGGGGCCACGAAAGGGAGATCCCATTTCGGGCGCGGAGCCCGGCACAGAGGACGATGGTGTCCGCCACGCGGGTGTCGCGCGGCTCGGCGACCGCTTAGTGTCCGCGGGCGGACGTGTGCTCAGCGTGGTTGGCGTCGGCAAGAATCTAGACGAAGCGCGGGCAAAGGTGTATCGAAAGATGGAAGGTATATCGTTGCCGGGCGGGCATTATCGGGGCGATATTGCTCAGAAGGCCGTCGAGGGCCGTATTGGCATCGCAAACTGATCTGGAGGAGAGCAGAGTAACAGTGGGACGTGACAATTCGGAGTCAGCTGATTACAGCGGAATGAATTATTCGGAGGATCAGCATTCAAATTCGGGTAGCTCTGGAAAGGATTATGGCTTAGCAATTCAACGTGGCCATGCCGATCCTTTTTATACGATGGAAATGGTGGCCCGCACCGCGGAAAGAGAAGCCGAGAAGCATGACACGGTGCTGTTATGTATCGGCCAGCCGTCTACTCCCGCGCCGCGCGTTGTCCGAGATGTTGCTATTGAGGCCATTGAAAAGGACAAATTAGGGTATACCGAAGCTTTAGGTATTCAACCGTTGCGTGAGCGTATTGCTCGGTGGCATTCCGAAACATATGGGACGGATACCAAGGCCGATAACGTTATTGTCACGACGGGGTCCTCGGGCGCATTTGTTGCTATTTTCGCAGCTTGCTTGCCTTTTGGTGGGACTGTTGCCCTGTCGAGCCCCGGATATGCGGCATACCGCAATGTTCTTCAAGCATTGGGTAATTCCTTTATTGATATCCCGACGACGGCCGAAACCCGTTTCCATATGACCCGTAAGCACCTTGATGATCTTGCTCAGGCGGGGAATAAGCCGGATATGGTGTTGATTACGTCGCCTAATAATCCGACCGGGTCAATTATTGATCCCGAAGAATTGCGCGCAATTTCAGAGTGGTGCGATGAAACTGACACGGTGTTGGTTTCTGACGAGATTTACCACGGAATTAGTTATGGTCGGCCCACCGTGACGGCGAGGTCCCTTTCTGATCGTGCCGTGGTTATTGGCTCTACATCCAAGTACTTCTCCATGACAGGCTGGCGCTTGGGTTGGCTGATCATTCCCGATGATCCGACGCTGCGGGAAACGATTGAAAATATATTAGGAAACATTTCTCTCTGTGCTCCCGCTCTTTCGCAGATCGCGGCGACCCGCGTGTTTGACGACGATGCCCTGGCTGAACTCCGCGTCCACGTCGAGCGATACAAGGAAAACCACGACATCCTTAACAAGGAGCTGCCCGCAGTGGGGCTGCCCCGCTTCGCGCCCTCCGACGGTGCTTTCTACTTCTGGGTTGATGTCTCGGATTACACCGACGATTCCGTCGCCTTTGCTCACGAACTCCTTGATGCCACGGGTGTGTCCGTCTCTCCGGGGACTGACTTTGACGGGAGTGCCGATAAAGCGCTGGGCAAGAAGTACGTCCGGGTGAGCTACGCGGGCACACCCGAAGAGATGCGGGAAGCGTGTCGTCGTTTGAAGCCATTCCTGGAGGCCCGGCGTCGGTAACTCCGATTAGTGTGTCGGTAAAAGTGTCTGCCATATCCGGGTGGTGTCGTGGCTGGTTATGGCTCTGGTAGCCCCCTAGACTGATAGTGTGGCTGAGAACAAAACGGACAATCCGCGTACCAATTCCGTCGACACAGGCAAGGGCACATCACCCGACCAGGGCAGCACTGGTGCTCCGGCCGGCACACATAAGAAAGACATAGCGAATGTGCTAGCACATCGGTATGCCTCGCCAGAGCTGGTCAATCTGTGGAGCCCGGAGCACAAAATCATCATGGAGCGTCGGCTCTGGATCGCTGTTCTTCGTGCGCAGAAAGAGCTCGGTGTCGATGTTCCCGATGAGGCTATCGACGCCTACGAGTCAGTTATTGACCGCATCGATCTGGATTCCATCGCCGCGCGTGAGCGCGTCACCCGACACGACGTCAAAGCGCGCATCGAGGAATTCAACGCCCTGGCTGGATATGAGCACATCCACAAGGGGATGACCAGCAGGGATCTCACCGAAAATGTTGAACAACTGCAGGTGTACCGGTCCCTAGAGCACGTGCGGGACAGGATGGTGGCGGTTCTCCGGGCGTTGGCTGATTGCGCGGTTCGCTACCGCGATCAGGTGATGGCGGGGCGATCCCATAATGTCGCTGCTCAGGCGACCACGTTGGGCAAGCGTTTCGCGTCGGCAGCTAATGAAATTCTGGTTGCTTACGAGAGGTTGGAAAACCTTATCTCGCGGTATCCGCTCCGCGGGATCAAAGGCCCGATGGGAACGTCCCAGGACATGCTGGATCTCGTCGGTGGGGATGAAACCAAACTTGAGCAGTTGGAAAACTCTGTATCGGAATACTTAGGTATTTCCCGACGGTTCGATTCGGTCGGGCAGGTGTACCCGCGCAGCCTTGACCTGGATGTGATCTCGGCGTTGGTGCAGCTGGGTGCGGGGCCGTCGTCGCTGTCTATGACCATCCGCTTGATGGCTGGAAATGAGCTGGTCACGGAGGGTTTCAAGGAGGGGCAGGTGGGGTCCTCCGCGATGCCGCACAAGATGAATGCCCGCTCGTGTGAGCGCATCGGTGGTCTGCAGATTATCCTCCGTGGCTATCAAACGATGGCTGCAGATCTGGCGGGTCAGCAATGGAATGAGGGCGATGTCTTTTGTTCTGTTGTTCGCCGAGTGGCGCTCCCGGATGCTTTCTTTGCTTTCGACGGAATGGTGGAAACCTTACTGACCGTTCTCAAAGAGTTCGGCGCATTCCCCGCAATGATTGATAAGGAACTAGAACGGTATCTGCCATTCTTGGCGACGACCCGAATCCTCATGGCCTCTATTCGCGCTGGCCTGGGACGTGAAACAGCCCACGAAATTATTAAAGAGAACGCCGTGGCCACCGCGCTTGATATGCGTGAGAAAGGCGCGGAACAAAACCTCATCGAGCGTCTCGCCGCCGATGATCGGCTCCCGTTGAACCGCGAACAACTGGATGCTGCGATTGCCGACCGCCACGCCTTCATCGGAGCAGCGGGTTCACAGGTTGATCGTGTTGTCGCACGCGTGAAAGACATCGTTGCCGAGCATCCCGAGGCTGCCGCATACATGCCTGGCGACATTGTGTAGAGCGTGACCATTGCCCGCCCAGCTCATCGCACGGTTAGCCACTCGGCGGAACACTGCTGTATGGCCAGCCATTCTGTGCGGCGCGACCGTATGATGGGCCGGTGCATATTCTTGGAGACATTCCCCTCGTGGGGACGATGCCCTCATTAGTCAATGGTGTTGTCATCATTCTGGTGTGGGCTTTCTTCTTCGTATCGACGGCACGCGCCCGCAGCTCCTGTTATGCCACCCGCCTGGCATGTGTATTGCTTGGCAGCGTGACGACGGTAACCGCCTTAGTGTGGCTGGTCCTGGAAAAGACCTGGAAGCCGTTCGGTGGCGGAACCGCTATTGGTGTGTATGTCGCAGGCTGGGCCCTCATTGTTTTGATTGGCCTGGCGATTGGACCCTATTGCGCGCGGGGTCAAACCCGGTTGGTGCCCTGGTTCAAGAGGATGCGTGCGACGGGGCCGCGTTCGTCGAAGCCGCGTGCCAGTTTTTCGCAACGGTGGGCGTCGATCAGGTGGAAGTCAGTGCTCCGCATTGTTGGGGCGTGTGCTGCGTTCGTCTGTGGCACTGTCGCGTGCGTCAATGTAGTGAATAATAGTTTTGCTCTGTATCCGTCGGTCGATTCTCTGGTTGGCAAGGAGCCGTACACCACCGCCCAATATGCCGATGTCAAGGGAACATCGACTCCCTTCACCCCTCCTCAGGGCAGCACGATTGCCGGGGCATGGAATGGGGTTTCACCACGGAATAAGGGTGTGCTTGTTACCTTTATGATCCCGTCGCCGGTATCTCATTTTCAGACGACGGAATCTCAGGTGTATTTACCACCGGCCTATTTCGCGAATCCACGGCCACTGTTGCCGGTCGTTGTGCTGATGAATGGCTTGCCGGGGTCCCCATCGCAGTGGTTTGAGATCGGCAACGCGGGCCAGACCCTGCATCATTTTGAGCGCGTCCACCACGGTTTAGCTCCCGTGGTTGTGGCGATTAATACGACCGGTAATGATGATGAGGATTTAGGGTGCTTTGATACAAAGAAAGCCAAAGTGCAGACCTATATGGACACTGACGTTCCGCAACAAATACAAAAGTATTTTCAAGTATCCAATGATCCGACCCAGTGGGCCATCGGTGGCCTGAGCTATGGCGGAACATGTGCGCTTCAGGCCATCGTGAACAATCCGGAGCCGTACCGTTATTTCCTTGATTTTTCGGGCGACCGCACCCCGGGGACCATGTCGGCCAAAGGAAACGCGGATACGTATTTCGGTGGGAACCTCAATGCTTATCTACGGGTTAATCCGGAAGATATCCTAAAGAGAAGAAGATTCACGGGGACTAAAGGTGTCTTTGTTGCCGGCCAGTCTGACAAGTCGTCCGTTCGGGATCTGAAGTATATGAATGGGTTGGCTCAGAGCGCTGGAATCGACTCGTCATTTCGTGAGGTTCCCGGCGGCCACGATTTTGGCACGTGGCGGCTGGCGTTAGTTCTCGCTCTTCCCGATGTGGCCCGAGCTACGCGGTTAATCGGTTAGCGGTTTATCCGTTAGCAGTTAACCGGTGAGAGGTCGTCGCTGCACAGCGCGGTAAATCGCCATTGTGGGGTTATGAATCGGGTTTTCGGGTTCAGGGGAGTAACATACCGGGCCATGCGCCCTGAACTCTCTTCATATGAGCACCTTTCCGCGGGAAAGGTTCGCGAAAATTATGAAATTGACGACGACACTTTGTTGATGGTGGCGTCGGATCGTGTTTCTGCGTTCGACTATATTCTGGATACCCAAATACCGGATAAGGGCAGAATCCTTACGGCAATGAGCACGTTCTTTTTCGAGCAGCTCGATATGCCGAACCATTTGGTTGGCCCCGTTGATGATGAGCGGATTCCAGAGGAAGCGTTGGGCCGCGCCTTAGTCTGCGAAAAGCTCAAGATGATTCCTTTCGAGTGCGTTGCCCGGGGATATCTGACCGGCTCGGGTCTGAAGGAATACAACGAGACCGGCCGGGTCTGCGGCATCGAGCTTCCCGAGGGCCTAGTTGAGGGCTCGAAGCTTCCGGAACCCATTTTCACTCCGGCGACGAAGGCGGAGTTCGGCAGCCACGACGAGAACGTCGATTATGACTACGTTCTCGAGCACCTGGGGGAGCGTCGCGCGGAAACTATCCGCGACGCAGCACTGTCGCTTTATTCTCAAGCAGCTGCTATTGCCGACGAGGGTGGCCTGATCCTGGCCGACACCAAGTTTGAGTTCGGCGTGGACGCTGACGGAAACGTGAAATTGGCGGATGAGGTGCTCACGCCCGATTCGTCGCGGTACTGGCCCAAGGAAGGCTACCGGGAGGGCCACCGCCAACCCAGCTTCGACAAGCAGTACCTGCGTAACTGGTTGATCGGCCCGAAGTCGGGCTGGTCCCGCGAATCCGGCGTACAACCACCAGCGCTACCAGGCTCGATCGTCGAGGCCACCCGCGACAAGTACGTGGAAGCCTACGAACGCGTGTCGGGATTGAAGTTCGCCGACTGGATCGGCCCGTCAGCGTAAGACCGTCAACTTAAGACCCGTCGGGCACGCTATACGCGCAGATCAATCCTACTTTTCGACGCCATCACATGATCGTGTCCGGGCCGAACAGTAGGGTAGTGGCTATGTCTCACGTTGATGATGCTCATAACGCAACTCACCCACCGCGCAACGTAGCCTCCACGGGCCCCGACGAGGGCTCCCTCCAGTACACTTCCTCGGGCACGCCGATCCCTCCGACGGCGCATATTCATCCGACGACGCGCTCGCATCACGGGCATGACGTCGTCGATAATTATGAATGGCTGAGGGATAAGGAAAGCCCTGAGACTTTGGTTTATCTCCGGGCTGAAAATGAGTACACGGAGGCCCGGACGCGTGATTTAGCTCCTTTGCAGGATTCGATTTTCCACGAGATTAAAAGCAGGACGCAGGAGACGGATTTGTCCGTTCCGGTTCGCTCGGGGGATTGGTGGTATTACGGCCGCAGCCTCGAGGGGAAGAGCTACGGGGTATCGTGCCGCGTTCCGGCGTCCTCGACGGGGGACAAAACGAAGGATTGGACTCCGCCGGCGATTGATGCTGAGTCCGCGCCCGAGAATGAACAGATCATTCTTGATTCCAATGTCCTGGCCGAAGGGGCGGAGTTCTTTTCGCTCGGTGCGTCGAGTGTTTCGGTGGACGGAAACTACTTGGCATATTCCACAGATACGACGGGCGACGAGCGGTTTGACCTGCGCATTAAGGATCTCCGGACAGGCGAACTCCTAGACGACGCCATCGACGGCATCGGATATGGAGCCACCTGGGTCGGTTCGGAGTGGTTATTTTACGAGCGTGTCGACGATTCCTGGCGCCCGAACGAGGTCTGGCGTCACCGAGTCGGCACCCCAACGGACCAGGACGTATGCATATTCCGTGAGGACGACGAGCGCTTCTGGGTCGGGTGCGGAACAACCCGCTCGGAGAAGTACCTTTTTGTCGAAGTCGGATCCAAAGTCACCTCCGAAGTGTGGTTCCTGGACCTGGGGGTCACTGGTGACGGGAAGTCGAAAACGGTTCACCCCCAGCGTGTGACAGGTGAATTGCAGTGCATCCTGCCTCGGCACACGGGTGTGCAATATGACGTTGATCATGCCGTTATCGGTGGGGACGACCGCTGGATTGTGCTGCATAACGCGCATGGCGCGGACTTTGAGCTCGGCATGTCCAGTGCCGCGCCGCTGACCAGCCTGGACGACCTGGACGTTGTGATCCCGCACAAGCAAGGCCGTCGCATCGAGGGAATGGATGTGTTCGCGCAGAACATGGTCGTGGGCTATCGCGAGAACGCCATTAACAAGTTGGGGCTTTTCTCGTTTGCCGACGGCACCGTCGGGAATCTCGAGCCTATCGATTTTGATGAGGAACTCTACAGCGCCGGTACCGGGGGAAATGCGGAGTGGGAATCCCCGTATATCCGCATGGCCTATGAGTCCTTTGTGACGCCCGGCCTGGTTTTTGACTACGACTTGGCGACGGGCGAGCGGTTGGTGCGCAAGCAGCGGATCGTGAAGGGCGGATATGACCCGTCTGACTACGTCGCACGCCGGATGTGGACGACAGCGCGGGACGGTGCGAAAGTTCCGGTCTCGTTGATCTACCGAGCAGGTCTCGAGGGGAAGACAGATTCCGACGGACTACCCACCGGCGGCCCACACCCGACGATTCTCTATGGCTACGGATCCTATGAAGCTTCGATGGACCCCGCGTTTTCGATCGCCCGGCTGTCGTTACTCGATAGAGGCATCGTGTTCGCCATCGCGCATGTCCGAGGTGGCGGAGAGATGGGCCGATCCTGGTACGACAACGGCAAAACGCTGGCCAAGAAGAACACGTTCTACGACTTCATTGACGTTGCTGATGACTTGATCAGCAGGAACGTGACCGACAACAAACACATGGTTGCGCTCGGGGGATCGGCCGGTGGCCTGTTGATGGGTGCCGTCGCGAATATGGCAGGAGACCGGTTCTCTGGGATCGAAGCCGTCGTCCCATTTGTGGATCCCTTGACGTCGATCCTCATGCCGGAGCTTCCGTTGACCGTGATCGAATGGGATGAGTGGGGCGACCCCCTCCACGATCCCGAGGTGTACGACTACATGGCGTCATATGCCCCGTATGACAACGTGTCGGCCGACAACACGTATCCGCCGATTCTCGCGTTGACCAGCCTGAACGATACGCGAGTGCTGTATGTGGAACCGGCCAAGTGGGTTGCTAAGATTCGCGCGACTATTCCAGGGGCCGACGTCTGTCTGAAAACCGAAATGATTGCGGGCCACGGAGGCGTGTCAGGTCGCTATGAGCAGTGGAAACAGACCGCATTTGAGTATGCCTGGATGATTCGTCGCGCCGGCGTCGCCGAGGATGCAGCCGTTTAAACCCATCAATCCCGAAATTGAGCTGCGCCATGGCTGAGCAACTGTGTGCTGAGCGTGATCAGCTCATCGAGGGGCATTGTTTTACCATCGGCAATCCACTGGCGGTACATGTCCAATGTGCCGGCTACTAGAAAAGTATTGATGGTGTTTTGCTGTTCACGGGACAGATGCGCATACAGATTATGCCGCGCCCGGTTATGGACGAGATTCATGTCGAAGAAACGTTCGGCATAGTGCCGATATTCGGGGGACACCACGAGCTGTTCGAATAAAGGCCCTTGCCGCGTGGCGAAGTCGAAAAATACGCGGTTGATGTTGGCAATAGTCATTGTTGGAGGAATTGAATCAATAGTCTCTGCATAGTCTTGCTTCATTGATTCCAATTCCTCGCGGAAGAGTTCCTCCACCGAGTTGTAATGCAAGTAAAAGGTTTTCCGGTGAATATTTGCGCGCCGGGTAATTTCCGCAACAGTAATTCGATGCGGAGGTTTTTCGCAGACGAGCTCTTCTAACGCACGATGTATAGCCGCCTGTGTTTTGGCAACACGACGATCGACACGGCCCTGGGGACGGCCCTGCTCTGTAGAGCTGTCACGCGAATCGTCGCGTTCGGCAGTGTTGGTCATCGTGCCTCCATCATCGCCAGGTGGATAATCACCACTTCGGCATAGAGTGTTGATTATTCGACAATTACACCCTTTCTGTTCATTGTGCATGAGGGGGCTTCGTGTGAATATGACTGGCACCACGTGATAGGAGGTCACCATGTCAGCTTCACAACGAGATGCAGACGAACAGCCAGATCCACGTCATACCGATCGATCCATACCCGACGTCTTTCGTGAAGTCTTCGACCACGACTATTCGTCACTGGGCTCCTCAGCACGGGTGAGCGAGGAGTTTAACCAGATCACCGGCCGGTTTGCCTTTGGCGAGATGTGGCCTGCCAGTGGACTCGATGACCGACGTAAGATCTTGGTCAGTGTGGCGTGCGTGTCGGCGAGTGGTGGCGGTGAACTATCTGCATTATTGTGGGCAGGCCTTCATCTAGGTGTTGCAGCGGAAGAGCTACAGGAAGTTTTCCACCAAATAGCGTCCTACGTTGGGATCAGTCGCGCCCGGCACGGATTAGAGGAGCTAGACAAACTTGTCGACGCTCCCGTTAGTGTCCAATCGACCGTGACCGAGCATGATCGCCTGGCCAAGGGAATTGCCGCGCAGAAAGCAATGTTTGGCGATGGAATCGACGCAATGCGTGAGAATGCACCCGAGGATGAGAGTTTCATTCAAGATGCTTTGTCAGCCTATTGTTTCGGTGATACGTACACCCGGAAAGCGCTAAGTCTTGCTGACCGGGAATTGTTGACGTGGGTGGCCATCATTTCCTTGGGTGGCTGTGACCCACAAGCTCGGGCCCATGTTTCGGGGAACCTCGCAGTGGGGAATGATCGCGCAATTCTCTTGGGTGCTCTGGCGGTTTGCGTGCCCTGGATTGGTTTCCCAAGGAGCCTTAATGCCCTGGCCGCGATTAATAGCCAGACGAAAAGTGACGTTGCAGAAGACAAAACTGCAGAAAATGACGATAAGGAGTCATAAACATGAAAATCACGAGTAAAGATGAATTCGACAAAGTCAATAAGTTTGGCACGGGTGATTCCAATGACGCATTCGCCGAATACTTCGTCGGGAAGTCATTTTTACAACCCATCGCCCAGCTTGATGAGGCGGGCTTGGGGATCGCCAATGTGACCTTTGAACCCGGATGCAGGAATAACTGGCATATCCACCACGCCCGTCGCGGCGGTGGCCAGATCTTGATGTGCACCGCGGGAGAAGGCTGGTACCAGGAAGAGGGCAAGCTCGCCGTCAGCATGACGGAAGGTTCCACAGTGGTCATTCCGCCGAATGTGAAGCATTGGCACGGCGCTAAGGCGGATAGCTGGTTTTCCCATATCGCCATCTCGGCGCCTGGGGAGGAGACCAGCAATGAGTGGTTGGAGCCCGTCTCGGACGAGGAGTATCAATCCCTCACTTAGTGGCAGCCGGGTGTTCTGGTTCGGGGGTAATCTTTTCGATAATGATTACCCACACAGGGTAGCCCCGCTGTACCATCTCAGCTCATGAGCTCCTCTCCAGTTCGGATCGTCGAACCCAAAAAAGAGAAAAAAGATAAGTCCCACTGGCTTTATATCTCTGTCATTGTTGCCGTTCTTGCGGGCGTCATTCTGGGCCTCGTTGCTCCAGACGTGGCGGTCAAATTCGAGTTATTAGGAAAACTCTTCGTTGCGTTGATCAAGATGATGATCGCGCCCGTTATCTTCTGCACAATTGTGCTGGGGATCGGTTCTGTCCGAGCAGCAGCCTCGGTGGGGCGAGCCGGCGCCATTTCGTTGGTATATTTCATCGTCATGTCAACGTTTGCCCTGGCCATAGGACTCATCGTCGGCAATATTGTTAAACCGGGATCGAGCTTGGCTATGCCAGAGGCTGGGTCGGGGATGTCGTTCGTCGATAACAATAAAGAATCCGCTCATGGACTGAGTGGGTTCGTTATGTCCGTTATTCCGGACACGTTATTCTCTTCACTGACCAGTGGTTCTGTTCTTCAGGCCTTGTTCATTGCCCTCCTGTGCGGCTTTGCTATCCAGTCGATGGGAAGAGCTGGGGAGCCTTTATTATCGGCCATTGCTCAGATTCAAAAGCTTGTTTTTAAAGTTTTGATGATGGTCCTGTGGACAGCCCCTGTCGGTGCATTCGGCGCTATTTCCTGGGTTGTGGGGTCCACCGGTTTCGATGCAGTGAAGCAACTTGTTTTGTTGATGCTGTGCTTCTATGTGACCTGCGTCATTTTCATTTTCGGCGTTTTGGGTCTGGTTCTCTATACCTTCACCCGTTTCAATATCTTCAAGTTAGTGAAATATTTAGCCCGCGAGTACCTCCTCATTTTTGCGACGTCGTCGTCAGAGTCTGCGCTGCCCACGTTGATTCGCAAGATGGAGCACGTAGGTGTCGATAAATCAACCGTGGGCATCGTTGTTCCGACCGGTTATTCGTTTAATTTGGATGGCACGGCAATTTACCTCACGATGGCGTCGATTTTTATTTCCGACGCTATGCACAAACCCCTTAACTTGGGTGAGCAAATTGGGCTTTTGGTTTTCATGATGATTGCCTCGAAGGGTGCTGCCGGCGTTTCGGGTGCTGGATTAGCAACGTTGGCTGGTGGACTGCAGGCACACCGGGCTGAGCTGTTGGATGGGGTTGGAATCATCGCTGGTATTGACCGCTTTATGTCCGAGGCGAGGGCTTTGACCAACTTCGCCGGCAATTCTGTGGCAACGCTGGTCGTGGGCGTCTGGACCCATACGGTTGATAGAAACCGTGTCAATGCCGTGTTGTCCGGGGAGATTCCGTACGTGGAGACTCCGGAGGATATGGAGTCGGACGTCAACCTGCGTAATCCTTCCGTGAAGAACCCCGCCGACAAACTCCAGCCCACGCCTCAGGTGAATGTTGACGACTATCAGCGCGCCTAAATATTCTGAGGTGCCCGCGGCTAAATTTGCTTAGATACACACAAGTACTTAAGCGTAATGCACGTATTTTGCCCCCAGTCGCGCGTACTCTGGGGGTATGAGTATTTATGACATCCCAGTAACGACGATCGACGGTAAAGAAACAACGATGCGCTCGTGGGAGGGCCATGTTCTTTTAATTGTGAACGTTGCTAGCGAATGTGGTTTCACTCCACAGTATGAGGCCCTGGAGCACATTTTCGAGGAATACGCGGCACGGGGCTTTTTCGTCATCGGCGTTCCGTGCAACCAATTTGGTGAGCAAGAGCCCGGCTCGAATGAGGAGATCAAGGAGTTCGCGTCGTCGAAATTTGGTGTGACATTCCCGCTGCTGAGCAAGACGGATGTCAATGGTGACAATGAGCACCCGTTATACACAGAGCTGAAGAAAACCGCTGATAAAGATGGTGAAGCGGGCGACGTGAAGTGGAACTTTGAAAAATTTGTTCTGTCGGATTCGGGGGAGGTCTTGGGCCGGTTCCGCAGCGATGTAGACCCAGAAGATGATGACCTACTGGATCTGATTGAGGATAACCTCCCTCTCTAGCTGGCTTTTCAATTGGTTGAGTTCTCCAACTATTCGGTAATGTTGTTGGTGGTGTAGTCAACTGACCGGATAGGGAGCGCCACTGTGGCTCGAGTTGTTGTCAATGTCATGCCGAAGACTGAGATTTTGGATCCGCAGGGGCAAGCGGTTCTGCGCGCGTTGGGGCGAATCGGGGTGAATGGGGTTCGCGACGTCCGCCAAGGCAAGCGGTTTGAACTTGATGTCGACGGTTCAGTATCGGATGAGGAGCTGGACCGGTTGGCATCGACGCTATTGGCCAATACCGTCATTGAGGATTATGACGTTGTTACCGAGCGTGTCGACGATTCAGCTGCCACCCCCGTCACTTCAACCAGCGCGAATGAGGGGGCTCACTAATGCCACGTATTGGTGTGGTGACATTTCCCGGCACCCTTGACGACGGCGATGCTGCGCGCGCTGCCCGCTTGGGCGGCGCCGAGGTGGTCCGTTTATGGCATGCCGACGCTGATCTGAAAGGCGTCGATGCTGTGATCGTGCCGGGCGGTTTTTCGTACGGGGATTATCTCCGAGCGGGCGCTTTGGCAAGCTTGGCGCCTGTGATGGGTGAGGTCGTGCGTCGAGCCCACCAGGGGCTCCCCGTACTAGGTATTTGCAACGGGTTCCAAATTTTGCAAGAGGCAGGCCTTCTTCCAGGAGCATTAACCAGGAATAAGGGCCTGCATTTTCATTGTGTGGACACGTATTTGCAGGTGGAACGCACGTCCACTCCGTGGACTGCCGGGTTCACCCAAGGCCAGAAGATTCTGGTGCCAGCTAAGCATGGTGAGGGCCGCTTTCAAGCGCCCGCGGACACGATTTCGCAGTTGGAAGATGAAGGTCGCGTCGTCTTTCGGTACACCGATAATTTTAATGGCTCGGTGAATGCAATTGCCGGGGTTTCCAGTGCCGACGGTCGTGTCGTGGGGCTCATGCCGCACCCGGAGCACGCGGTGGAATTGCTGACTGGCCCCTCAACGGATGGGTTAGGTTTGATTCATTCGGTTCTTGATTCGGTGGGAGTGTAAGTGATGGTGAACCAAACGAATAAGACTGACATAACTACCGAGGATGACCAGATGCCGACGTCCACAGAAAGTGCGCGCACCGACGCAGAGGCTGATAATGCGGTTGAAAGTTTTACGGCTGCTCAGGTCAATGACACGGTTGCCGCCGCACTGGCAGAGCCAGATGCGTCGCAGCCCTATGCGTCATTGGGCTTAAAGGACGACGAATACGCTCGAATTAAAGATATTTTAGGCCGGCGGCCCACCGATGCGGAATTAGCAATGTATTCCGTCATGTGGTCGGAGCACTGTTCATATAAGTCCTCCAAAGTGCATCTTCGTTACTTTGGCGAAACGATGACAAAGGAAATGTCGTCGAAAATTCTGGCCGGTATTGGCGAAAACGCCGGTGTGATTGACATTGGCGACGGTAACGCGGTCACCTTCCGCGTGGAATCCCATAATCACCCCTCATATGTTGAGCCGCATCAGGGTGCAGCCACGGGTGTCGGCGGAATTGTTCGCGACATTATGGCCATGGGTGCCCGTCCGATTGCCGTCATGGATCAGCTGCGTTTCGGTCCCGCCGATGCGGCGGACACCCAGCGCGTCCTTCCCGGCGTGGTTGACGGTGTGGGCGGTTATGGTAACTGCCTGGGCTTGCCGAATATTGGTGGTGAAACCGTGTTCGACGAGTCCTATGCCGGAAATCCCTTGGTGAACGCTCTGTGTATTGGGACGCTGAAAGTGGATGATCTCAAACTGGCCTTCGCCTCTGGTAAGGGGAACAAAGTGATGCTCTTTGGTTCCCGAACGGGATTGGATGGCATTGGTGGAGTGTCCGTCTTAGCATCAGACACTTTTGAAGATGGTGCCGAGCGGAAGTTGCCGTCAGTTCAGGTGGGTGATCCGTTTGCCGAAAAGGTCCTCATCGAATGTTGCTTGGATTTGTACCACGCCGGGATTGTCGTGGGGATTCAGGACTTGGGTGGTGCGGGATTATCCTGCGCCACTTCTGAGCTGGCTGCTGCAGGGGATGGCGGCATGGAGGTCAACCTCGACGCGGTGCCGCTGCGTGCGGAGCACATGACCGCGGCCGAGATCCTTTCATCGGAGTCCCAGGAACGTATGTGTGCCGTCGTGACTCCGGAGAATGTTGATCGTTTCCGGGAGATCTGTGCCCATTGGGATGTGAGCTGCGCGGAGATCGGTGAGGTCACGGATGGTGATCACCTGGTTATTCGTCATCATGGCCAGGTTGTGGTGGATGCACCGGCGCATACGATTGCACATCAGGGCCCCGTGTACGACCGTCCCTATGAGCGCCCCGATTGGCAAGATGAGCTGCAAGAACCGGGTGTAGAGGCGAAGGGGTTTGCTCGTCCTCAGGGTGCCGACGAATTGCGCGACACGTGGCTGCGCATGATTGCTTCCCCCGCGTTGTGTTCGCGCGCGTTCATCACCGAACAGTACGACCGGTACGTCATGGGTAACACAGTGGAGGCTCAGAACGCCGACGCTGGAGTCCTGCGTATCGATGAAACAACAGGCCGCGGTGTCGCTGTATCGGCGGACGCGTCGGGGCGGTACACGAAGCTCGACCCGAACATGGGGGCCCGCTTGGCCTTGGCGGAGGCCTACCGCAATGTTGTTGTGACGGGCGCTCGTCCCGTGGCCGTGACTAACTGCCTGAACTTTGGTTCACCGGAGGACCCCGCCGTGATGTGGCAGTTCCGTGAGGCTGTGCATGGCCTCGCCGATGGTGCTCGTGAGCTGGGTATTCCCGTGTCGGGCGGCAACGTGTCGTTCTACAATCAGACAGGTTCGGAGGCGATCTTGCCGACGCCACTCGTTGGTGTTGCGGGCGTCGTGACCTCGGTGGATCACCACATCAACCACCTCCTAGGGGGCTTGATGACGGAACGCTCGGCCTTCCTGGAGAGCGAATCGGGTACCGGCGATGAGTCGTTAACGTCATCCAATGACCAGTTCGAAGAGCTGTATCTCCTGGGCGAGACCCATGATGAGCTGGGTGGTTCCATCTGGCAGCAGGTTGAGCACAATGCCTTGTCGGGACTTCCCCCGCAGGTTGATTTGGCAGCGACGTCGGCGTTGGCTGATTTCTTCTGCGGCCAAGCAGATCCCGATACTCCGCGGGTCGTCACTGCCGCGCACGACCTCTCCGAAGGAGGACTCGCCCAGGCCTTGGCCGAATTGGCGATGATTTCTGGCGTTGGCATGGACGTGGATGTCACCAACGTCCACGCGGATCCCTGTGTCGCGCTGTTTTCGGAATCAGCCAACCGAGTTGTGGTCGCTTGCGCCCGTGGAGATGGCGATAAACTAGTTTCCCTTGCAAAACGCTGTGGCATTCCTGTGGTGCGATTAGGTTCCGTGACATCACTCGCATGTGGATCTTCACAGGAAACGTCCGCCCAGGTGAGGGTTAAGGTAAGCGCTGATCGTGCGGATGAGATCACGCTTCCCGTGACAGAATTAAGAGAGGCCTGGACAAGCACATTACCTAAGCTCTTTGCTCACGCAGCGGGTGCGAATTCTGTGGTGGAATAGGATATTTCACTTTTTCTGGGAAGAATATCTAAGTTTTCCGTGACAGATATTCTGAAGGTTATTTTTCCAAACCTCCCAGCGGAGAATACTTGAGTATAAGCCATGACATTTCATGCGCTGTATACCAGTAAGTCCAAGAATCCGAGTATCGAGACTGGCTCCTTCGCACCGACGGCACAGCCATCTCAACCCCGTGCCGTCGCCGGGGGAGTCTCCGTTGGCGAAACCCACCCCGCTGTGTCCACGTTGAATTCCCGTGCCATGTCGGAGAACTCAGCTGACTTCCGAGTGTCCACCATCGCACAGGAGACCGCACTCGCCGCGCCGGGTGACTCAGCTCAGGGGAAAGCTGGGTCCTATAACCCAACAGATCCGCGCCAGACCACAGTGGAGATCGTCATTCCCGTGTACAACGAGGCGACGTCCTTGCCCACGTCCGTCACTCACTTGGTAAAGAGCCTGTCGAGCCTGGTGCCATTCACGACGATGGTCACGATTGCTGATAATGCGTCCATTGATAACACGTGGATTGTTGCGGGGGAGTTGGAGCGCCAGCTGCCGTCGGTTCGTCGGGTTCACTTGGACCAAAAAGGCCGAGGGCGGATGCTGAAGAAGGTGTGGTTGGAGTCGCAATGTGATGTTGTGGCTTATATGGATGTAGATCTCTCAACCGATTTGCATGCTTTGCTTCCGTTATTAGCGCCTTTGGTTTCTGACCATTCCGATATTGCTATTGGTTCACGGTTAGCTCGCTCAGCCAACGTTGTTCGTGGTTCAAAACGTGAGTTTATCTCGCGGACATATAACCACATGCTTCGTCTCATGATGTCAGCACACTTTTCTGACGCCCAGTGTGGTTTTAAAGCAATGCGTACCGACGTTGCCCGCGCCATTCTGCCTCATGTTGAAGACCCGAATTGGTTCTTTGATACCGAAGTGTTGCTCCTCGCAGAAAAAGCTGGGTACCGGATTCATGAGGTCCCCGTAGATTGGACCGATGACCCTGATTCGCGCGTTAATGTCGTCGAAACTGCATTACAGGATTTACGCGGAATGTGGAGAGTGAGACGAAATATTGCGTCTCATCGGATTAATCTCGATTCATTCCGCCGCTCTTCGAGAGCATCTGAGCCCCCGGTGTTGGAGGGGGTGACGGGTCGGCCGGATCCCAAGCAAAGTTTTTTAGGCATGTCTGGCGATTCGGCATTGTCGGAATCGCCTCGACGGTAGCGTATGCCGTTCTCTACTTGGCTTTCTCGGCGTTTTTGCCTGCACAAGTAAACAATTTTCTTTGCCTTCTGATCACTGCAGTTCTAAATACTGCTGCCAATAGGGCATTCACCTTTGGCATATCTGGCCGAAAAAACGTGGCCAAAGATCAGCTGAGCGGTTTGTTTATTTTTGTTGTGTGTTGGTTGGTCACGTCGTTATCCCTCGTGGGCTTGTCGTGGGTGAATCCTGATGCCTCGGCAACGACAGAGTTGATCGTCTTGACAGTGGCCAACGTCGTCGCCACAGTCATCCGTTTTGTTGCTTTACGTGCGTACTTCTATTCATTCCGACACCGACGTCGCATCGGCAGCGGAAGGTAAACCACGTGTTAACGGAAGCAAAATGGCAGACATATACGACAGGAAAATATCCATTGCAGGGTGCGTTCAATCGGATTCCTAGGAAGTTGTTGGGTTCACGAAAAGACCGTGTAATGACCCGCTGGATTAAAGAATAAGGAAATTCACATGAAACCTGATGAAGTGTGCAGATGGTGTGGAAATGATGTGGTGAGAATGAGGAGAATGAAATGACGATGAGTATGGTGAAAGGAGCTGGTGGCAGTCATAGTGAGACAAAAAATCACAGACAGCATCACGCCAGCGTTCCGCAGGGTCCGAAAACACAAGATAGAAACAAAAAGTCGGGGATTCGTTCCGAGGTTCAGGGCTTCCCGCGCGGAAAAGAGTTGGCTGGATTCATAGCCTTAGTAATAGGCTCAGCATTTCTTTTCGTGTGGGAACTGGATAACAACAGCTATGGCAATGACTTTTATGCTGCTGCTAGCCAAGCTGGGTCGAAGAATTGGACCGCATTTCTTTTCGGTTCATCGGACTGGGGTAACACAATTACCGTGGATAAAACTCCACTATCTTTGTGGCCTTCGGCATTAGCCATCAAGATTTTTGGGTTAAATTCTTGGTCCGTCCTGGTGCCATACGCCCTTCTTGGTGTGGGTTCCGTTGCCGTCCTGTGGGCTACGGTCCGTCGCTATGCCGGGTCGACAGCGGGCTTTGTGTCGGGGATCGTGCTGGCCACCACCCCAGTCGCGGTGCTGATGTTCCGCTTCAATAACCCCGACGCGATGCTCGTCCTCCTCATGACATGTTCTGTTTGGGCGGCCATGCGCTGCGTGGAGAGCGGTAAATGGCGCTGGGCTGTGTTAACCGGCGTCTTCGTCGGTCTCGGCTTCTTGGCTAAGCAGGGCGAAGTTTTGTTGATCATTCCTGCGCTCGTCGTCCTCTTAGCGGTGGTTTCCCAGCGTTCCTGGAAGGTCAAGCTGGGGCAAAGCCTTGCCACTGTGGCCGCCATGGTCGTCTCCGCTGGCTGGTACATCGTGGCAGTGGCTGTGTGGCCATCATCGTCACGGCCCTATATCGGTGGCTCGACCAATAACTCTATTTGGGAATTGACGCTCGGATATAACGGATTCAGCCGGCTCAGCGGCAACGGCAGTGCCCCCGGCGGTGGCGCAGGTGGTGGTCCCGATGGCGCCGGCCAAGGGGTCAGTTCTGGTTCCGACGCTGCTCAGGGCGCAGCCTCTGCTGCCAGTAACGGCATGGCTCAGGCTGGGAACTCTGGGCAGATGGCAAACATGCCGCAAGGCGGATCCCCGGGAGGTGGTGGCCACGGTGGCCCGACGTTCTCTGGTGAACCGAGCATCCTCCGCCTGTTTAACCAACAGTTAGGTGGCCAAGCTACGTGGCTATTCATTGCAGCGCTGATCGCCCTCGTGATGGGGATAGTCCTGTGCGGGCGAGCACCGCTAAAAAATACGAAGCGCGGCCTGTACATCGGGCTCGGCGTCTGGCTGCTCATGTGTGCCGGGACATTCAGCTTCATGGAGGGCACGATGCACCAGTACTACACCGTGGCTATGGTTCCTCCGATGGCTGGACTGGTCGGCATGGGCGCTGCCGATGCATGGCAGCACCGTGATCGCCTGTGGGTTCGTGCTGTGAGCGCCGTCGCTATCCTCGCGTCCGGTGTGACGGGATTCGGTGTCCTTCGTCGTGCGTCCGATTCATTCCCGACGTGGTTACCGTGGGCTATTCTCGTCGCCGCGGTCATCGGTGCAGCGGGATGGTTCGCTTTGCCGTGGGTGTCCACGGTAGGAGCTCGTCGGCACGCTGATGGATCCGCGTCTTCGACGCTTTCCACACGTGCTTCGTCGTTCCGAGTGGGCGTCGTCGGTATTGTCGCAGCCGCGATGCTTGCGGGGCCGAGTGCGTACAGTGCGTACACCATCGCTCACGCAAATACCGGTTCGGTCGTCGCAGCTGGGCCGAAATCTGATTCCGGCATGGGAGGCCCAGGTGGTGGCGGTCCCGGCGGCCAAGGTGGCGCCGACGGACAAGGTTCCGATGGACAAGGTTCCGATGGACAATCCGGTGCCAACGGCCAAGATGGTGCTTCCTCGCCTGGCCAGGCGCCCAGTAATGGTCAGAACGGTAGCCGTGGCGGTACTGCTCCGAATGGCGGCGGAACTCCACCGAACGGTGGCAATGGTCAGGGCATGCCTGGTGGACCTGGCGGTGCTGGCACGACGACGGATAAGTCAACTAACGGTATGCCGGGCGGTTCGCCGAATGGATCAGGTTCGCCGAATGGATCAGGTGGGTCATCGGCTTCAGCTGGTAAGCAGGGTGGAGCGTCGTCACCGGGTGGTCCGGGTCAGATGACTGTCAGTGAGACTCTGAAAAACAAGCTGAAAGAAGATTCCGGTAAGTATAAGTGGTCCGCGGCGACGATTGGTTCGCAAGGTGCAGCCAGCTACCAGTTGGCTACTGATACGGACGTTATGCCTATCGGTGGTTTCAGCGGTAGTGATGATGCTCCTACGTTGGATCAGTTTAAGAAATTGGTATCGGAGAAAAAGATTCACTTCTTCATTGCTGATTCCGGTCAGGGCGGTGCACCTGGTGGGAACAATGAGATCACGTCGTGGGTGAAGGAACACTTCACTGCTACTTCCATCGACGGTGTGACCGTTTATGACCTCACTCAAGAGAAGAGCTCATAAAGCTCAGTGATTGCAGGCATTTGAGATGGGCACTCTGGGGCCGCTTCAGGCGCCCCTGCCGGCGCCCCGGGGCTGCCCTGGTTTTAGCGAATCGACGCCGTCACAACCCCGAATTTCTTCCTCGGGTGTTATTGAACGCGTTATTGAATCCGTCGTGATATCGGATTGTGCGGCACGAGCGGGTGGGGGGAGTACTCGGCGCGCAGATTACGGAGTGTTTCTGCGTGTTCGGCCAGGCGCTTATCTTCTTCCGTGGTGGGAGTGAAGTGGCGTGCAGTCAGTGGGTTACCGTCCTCATCGATTCCCATATAAGCGGCTGAGGCGTGGATCGCTAGTTTCATCCCGCTGCGGCCTTCCCGCGGGTCGCCAGCATAAACGTGAACACTAGTTTGCATGGAACGCGTATCGGTGCGGATGATTCGGGCGTCGGCTTCAATAAGGTCGCCGATCTGGATCGGCCGATAGAACCGGATTCCTCCCGCATAGACCGCGACAGTGCGATGCCCAGCGAATTCCATTGTGCAGGCGGTGGCTGCTTCGTCGATCCATGCCATGGCGGTGCCGCCGTGGACTTTGCCACCCCAGTTGACATCTTGTGGTTTAGCCATAAAGCGGGTGACCAGCTCAGGGGCCGTCGAATTGTCGGTATATGTTTGTTTCAGCATCTCCTCTTCGATAGCTTTGCGGAGATCGACGCGGGAGAGGGCGGCGTCCCGAACTCGGATCTCTTCCTCTGTGGTGGGTGTCCAGGTGGGGACGGGTATGGATTTTCCGTGCTCGTCCAAAGCGACGAAGATGACCAGGCAGTCGCAGGCGCGGCTAAACGAGCCGTCACGCGGGTCGGCGGAATAGACTTCGTTGACAATGTGCATCGACGATCGCCCTGTGTAGGCGATGGTGGATTTCACCTCGACGAGATGCCCGGATGGTATCGGGCGGGTGAAGTGGATGTGCCCGACGTATGCCGTGACGCAGTAGGCTCCGGACCACCCGACAGCGCACGCGTAGGCAGCTTTGTCGATCCACTCGAGAACGCGCCCACCGTGGACGCCCATCGCACCCGCGAGCAGGATGTCGTTGGGGGCTGCAAGGAACCGCAGTGTGACGCTATTGTTGCGTCGGCCAGTCGCGTGGGGCTTCTCGGCAGTCTTTCCACGTTCTTCGGTGTCAGTGGTGTGTTGTGTGTCCTTAGTTGTCATGGTTTCCTTCGTCGATGCTTCGATGTTTATGTGTATCCCGCAAAAACGGGGAGCGAACAATCGGGCAGTGAACTACGTAACTCTTGCATTGTAAGGGTTGGCAGTACAGTTAGTGCGTGACTAAGAGAATTGATGCGCAGCAACTAGTGGCGGACCTGGAACAGGTAAGGCCCTGGGCGACGGATCCACAGAACGTAGAACGCCCTCCTCGGAGTGTGATTGCCCGAGCGGTCCGCGCGAGCCTAAAAGCGTTAGAGGCTGACGCGCCGGGACATAGCGTGGAAGTTCGTGTTCCTCCATTTGCTGCTGTGCAGTGCATCGAGGGGCCACGGCATACTAGGGGAACTCCGCCCAATGTGGTGGAAACCGACGGCCTCACGTGGATTCAGCTCGCACTGGGGATTGTGGAGTGGGAGAGTTGCAGTTCCGAGGTGGAATTCTCAGGTTCTCGTGCGGCGGAGGTCTCGCGCTGGTTGCCTCAGGTCCGGTAGTGGTCGGATAAAGCCTGTTGCCGGCGGAACTTTCCCGCGGTTACGCCCCACGCAACTCCGTTTCTCCATCCGTATCTTGCAATCTCGCGGCCCCACGCGCCTTTGCACTCCGCATCGTGGCGATTGAGTTGGGATTTAGTTGGGAAAACCAGCAATTGTTATTACAGTGGGAGGCGTGTCGCGCACTGATTGTGTAGATCCGTGGTGTGTAGAGGCCGATGCCCCCACCTCGAGCGAGCCGTTCACGACCAGGCCCTGGGAGGCTGATTCCGGTGTACCTAGTGGGGGATTCGCACCAATCAACCTTGATGATCGCGGTGAAACCGAGCCGCGCGAAGAATGTGGCGTTTTCGGGGTCTACGCGCCAGGGGAAGAGACGGCAAAGCTCACCTATTACGGTTTGTACGCTCTGCAACACCGGGGACAAGAAGCAGCGGGGATCGGTGTCGGAGATGGGCAGCAAATTCTGGTCTTCAAAGATCTCGGCTTGGTATCGCAAGTTTTCGACGAGCCCACCTTGTCGGCCCTCAGAGGCCATGTGGCCATCGGCCACACGCGATATTCCACGGCTGGCGGTGTCCGTTGGGAGCATGCCCAACCCATGTTCCGCACGGCGCGCAGCGGTGGCGACGTCGCCCTCGGACATAACGGAAACCTCATCAATCAGGGCGAGTTGCGTCGGGAAGCGGCAGCATATGGCTTGATTGACCCCGCGTCAGACCCGACCGACTCCGACGTCATGTGCGCGTTGCTCGCGTACTACCACGATGAGGACACCTCGTTGGTCCAGTCGGCTCAGGAGCTTCTTCCCCGTCTTCGTGGCGCCTTCTGTCTGACATTCACCGATGGCGAAAAGCTCTACGCCGCTCGCGATCCCCACGGTGTGCGCCCCCTCTGCCTGGGTCGCCTGGAACGCGGCTGGGTTGTGGCGTCGGAAACTTGTGCCCTGGATATCGTCGGTGCTCGCTTCGTCCGAGAGGTCGAGCCGGGAGAATTCCTTATTATTGACGACGATGGCGTGCATTCGCACCATTTCGCCCGCGCGCAGCACCGCGGGTGCGTGTTCGAGTATGTGTATTTGGCCCGCCCGGATTCGTCAATCCGCGGCCGCGCAGTCAATGCGACACGTGTGGAAATTGGCCGGCGTCTCGCCGAGGAAGCTCCGGTGGAGGGCGATTTGGTGATCCCCGTGCCTTCATCGGGGACACCGGCGGCCGTTGGTTATGCGCAAGGTTCGGGCATTCCTTTCGGAGAGGGGCTGACGAAAAACGCCTATGTGGGCCGCACGTTTATTGAGCCCTCGCAGACCATCCGTCAGTTGGGTATCCGCCTGAAGCTCAACCCGTTACGCGAAGTTATCCGTGGAAAAAGGCTGATCGTTGTCGACGATTCCATCGTGCGAGGCAATACCCAGCGCGCCTTGGTGAAGATGCTTCGCGACGCTGGAGCGGCCGAGATTCATGTTCGCATTGCTTCTCCGCCGGTGAAGTGGCCATGTTTTTATGGGATCGACTTTGCTTCCCCCGACGAACTGGTGGCTAATGACTTTGATCCAGACGATGTCGTGGAGGGAGTGCGTGCCTCGATCGGCGCGGATTCCCTGGCCTACGTGTCGGTGAAAAACATGGTGGCCGCGTCACGCCAGCAGAGATCGGAACTGTGTTGCGCCTGCTTCGATGGCCATTACCCACTCGGGTTACCCGATATTGGCCGCAAGGCGGGTGCGGTGCGTGACCTGCAAGAACACACCGCGCCGGGCGGACTCTGAGTGGGCGATGGGCTCTGGCCAAGCGGCGGTGGGCTAGGCGGTGACGGTAGCGGTGGTGCTGGCAGTCGAAACCCTCCGTGTATGTGTGTGACACCTTTAGTTTCATGTTGATCGCGTTGTCGTGACGATAATCGTGATTAATTGCCCAAGGTTATATTAATTTTAGTGAGACCGACATTTATTTAGCGAGGAAGCGATATACACAATATGAATGCTCATGAGGTAGACAGCACAGGCAATAGCGACGACGCGTCGCCGGCTCACGAGGGGACGTCGTATGCCCAAGCCGGTGTGGATATCGAGGCAGGGGACAGGGCTGTTGAGCTCTTTGCGCCATTAGCTAAGAAAGCGACAAGGCCAGAGGTTCGTGGCGGTCTCGGTGGTTTTGCCGGGCTTTTCGCCTTGGGGAAGTATAAGGAGCCTCTGTTGGCTGCCTCATCGGATGGCGTCGGCACGAAGCTCGCTGTGGCTCAGGCGATGGACAAGCACGACACGATTGGCCAAGATCTCGTGGCGATGGTCGTCGATGATCTTGTGGTGTGCGGTGCGGAAACCCTGTTTTTGCAGGACTACATCGCCATCGGCAAGGTGATTCCGGAGCACGTGGCGCAGATCGTCGGCGGTATTGCTCAGGGCTGTCAGATGGCGGGGTGCGCGTTGCTCGGTGGCGAGACCGCCGAGCATCCCGGCGTGATGGAGCCTGGCGAGTACGACATTTCCGCGACCGGTGTGGGCGTCGTAGAGGCGGCGGATGTGTTGGGGCCCGATAAGGTCCGGGATGGTGATGTCATTATTGGAATGGCATCGTCGGGGCTTCACTCCAACGGATATTCACTGGCTAGGAAGGTTTTGCTCGAGGACGCCGGCCTTCCGCTTGATGGAGTCGTCGAAGAGCTTGACCGGCCCTTGGGTGAGGAACTTTTAGAACCGACGCGGATCTATGCGTTGGATTGCGTGGAACTCATTCAGGAGTGCGAGACGCACACGTTTTGCCATGTGACCGGTGGCGGACTCGTGGGAAACATGAAGCGCGTGATTCCCGACGGGCTCGTCGCGGAGATGGATCGTGCATCGTGGACGCCGAATCCTATTTTCCGGTTGATTGCGGAGCTGGGCTCTGTATCTGACGCGGAATTGGAGAAGACGTTCAACATGGGTGTGGGTATGGTCGCCGTGGTGAGCGCGGATGAGGCCGATCGCGCCCAGGCACTGTTGACAGCCCGCCATGTGGATTGTTGGACCTTAGGCCGGGTGCGTATTGCCGGCAATGGTGAGCAGGATCGCGCGGTTCTGGTCGGGGATCACCCGCAGGCGTAGGTCGGGTACCTAGCGGGAAGCGTGCCCTGCCCTCTGGGCATACGAAAATGGCCAGCTCAGCTATGCCGTGCTGGCCTAGGTTTTCGTCGGTTTGTTCTGGAGGTGAGGTGTGCTGGACGTGTCCAGGAAAGACACCCCCAGTGATAGTTAGCGCCAGTCGTCTTCGTCGGGCTCGTCTTCTGCCCAACGATCCCACTTGTCGTGGGACTCTTCTTCTTCCCGTTGTCCGGTCAGTTCACGCTGGAGGCGCTCGAGGTCCATCTCAGGTGAGTTGTACTTCAACTGACGTGCTACCTTGGCTTGCTTTGCCTTGGCGCGGCCGCGACCCATGGTCTGACCCCCTTGGGTTAGCGGGCCGGTGCGGTAATCCTGCGCCGGCCCATGACGAGTTCATAGTTTCTTCCTGTCCATACCCTACCGGTTCTGAACGAAAAATTCTGCATAGGGGGACGCGATGTCGCCGAATTGCGCTGTTATTGCAGCGCACAGAGCCCTTATTGGCTAAAAATTCGGGGTAGGTGCCCGGAGTGTGAAGGCATGGGGCGCTGCGAGTCTGGTGTAGCGGCGCGCGTGGGGTGGTTGGTTCAGGGGCTTCTAGGTTAGGGCGTTTTCCCGCGCAGCTTGTCGACGGCTTGTCGTCCGGCTTTGGGGGCCTCGTCCAGGTGAGTGGTGTCGGGATCGATAGCGAGCGTTGTGCCGTCGACCTCCAGAGCGTTCGTTTGTGTGGCCGATGAAGACGGTGCCCCACCGGTTGCGCCACCAGCGATTGCTTTTTCGACGATGCTCCGCTTGACGAGCCCCAGCGCGATAGGCCCTTCGTCGCAGTCGTCAACGACGGTTCCGATTCGGCCGACCTTCCGTTTCCCATAGGTAATTGCCTCACCTGGTTCGGGTCGGCGGGCTGAGTAACCGTCGACTTGGAGTTTGACCAGGAGCCGCGGCGGTCGCCCGAGGTTGTGTATCCGCGACACCGTCTCTTGCCCGCGATAGCACCCCTTGTTCAGGTGAACATAGGAGGTCGTGGGCCCGTCGTCGACGGTTGCCCGTTGGGTCGGTGCGTTGGCGGGGGTTCCGATAAAGGCTTCTATTTCGTGTGGCACCGTGTGATCGTCGAGGTCAGCGTGTACTTCCGGTATGACTGCTTTGACGCGCTCTGCTTCGTAGGCCATGAGTCCGGCGGGTTTCGCGCCGGCGTTGATAAGCGCCGTGAAAGCATCGGTGAGTGCAGGCCTGGGCACCAAGAGATGGATAGAATCTTCCGTGCCGACGAGGGGATCGGTGAATGTGATTGTTCCGTCGGGAAGCGTATCGGGCGGGGTGGTGGCTGCCGGCGTGGCCGGAGTGCGATGGCTCCCGAAGGTTTGTGCCATGATTGTCGGCGCGTCTGGGCCGATGACGGTGATGAGGGCAACGTCTACCTCGTGAACACTGACTGCGGACCAAAAGACCATGTGCGTCAGATACGTCTGGAGAGCATCGAAAGTGTCTGGTTCTGAGATCAGGTAGACACTGGGCTCGTCGGCGCGCGTGGGCGAGGGTTCTTGAGGCTGCACGATAGTGAACGCGTGTTCGATGTGCCCCTTAGCATCCAAGATCAGGCCGTGGGTGGTCGAGCCAGGATCCAGCGCATCAATTTTCTGGCTGATTAGCGAGTTCAGCCACGTTAACGTGTCGGCCCCGCTGATCTGGAGCACCCGCTGATGGGATCTGTCAACGGCCCCCGCAGATCGCTCAAATGCGCGTTGTTCACCAAGAGGATTTCCATAATGCCAGGCCACACCGTGTTGTTGGTGGCCGTCGGGCGCGTCGGCGGCCCCGTCGATGGCGTCGAGAAGAGGGCTCTGATACGTCGTGGGAGCGGGCGCTTCTCCGGGGGTCTTGCTGGTGTTCGAAGTTTCGCGGGTGGCCACGAGTGCCAGTGTAGCCGGGAATGTGGTGGTTATCATGAAACGTTTCGCCACAGTTATGTCCCAGGGGCGTCATACAATACGGATATGTCTTCTGCTTCATCTGTGCTTCCACCGTTGTCGCCCCAGTCGCCGGGTACGAACCCTCTGCTCGTTGTCTCTGTGTTGCACGCAGGTTTGGATTCGGTCGGGCGTGAGCCCCGAGTCCACGATTCGTCTCAGCCGCTGTTATTTGCCGACGACCTCGCCGCGGTTCGTGGCGACGGTATTTTCGAGACGCTCATGCTCCGGGGTGGAAGTGTCCGAAATCTGGACCGGCATGCGAAGCGGTTCCGTCGTTCTGCTGCCATGTTGGGGTTACCGGAGCCGGACCTGGATTTGTGGGGTCGCGCCACGGATTTGGCTGTGGAGGAGTGGAAGAAGCAATACCCGGAGCTAGCGGATCGTGATTGTGGTCTGAGGTGGGTGTTGTCTCGTGGACGCGAGTCGACGGGGCGGCCGACGGGTTGGATTACGGTGGCGCCGATGTCGGAGGAGGTCGAGCGTGGCCGTCGCGATGGTGTGAAGGTGATGTCCGCGGAGCGAGGGTTCCGCTTGGATTTGTCGGAGCGATCACCATGGGCCTTGATTGGCGCGAAAACCCTCTCATACGCAGCGAATATGGCTGCCTTGCGCTATGCCCATGAGCATGACTTTGACGACGTCATTTTCATTTCCGACGACGGTGCCGTACTGGAGGGGCCGACGTCCACCGTGATCGCGGTGTCTGATCGCCGCATGATGACGCCGAAAACCGATGCGGGGATCCTTGCTGGTACGACGCAAGCGTCGATGTTCGGAATTGCGCGTGAGTGTGGATGGGAGTGTGAGGAGCGACGTCTCACGCTTGACGACCTCAAAGCGGCCGATGGCGTTTGGTTGGTGTCCTCAGTACGCGTTGCTGCGCGGGTGCTGAGCTTGGACGGGTTTGAGTTCGATCGGCCGGATACAGCCGATGAGGTTGAGGAGATTGCCGCCGAAGCTGTCGGGGAGTGAGGGGCTATGCGGGATTCTGTAAACGAATCTCGTATCCTCCCCCGATTGTGGAGAACGTGCGCAAAACTGAAAAAAGCGATAATATTTTATACCTGATTAGTTTTTTCTACGCACTTCGTCTTGCCGAAGCAGTTCAGGAGATCGAGTATGGCTTCACCTTTCGAGGGCTTAGAAGGAGATTCCGGTGAGTCCTTTGAAACTTGGAGAGATCTTCTCTCTGTGTTTGACGAGGACCTCAGTGACGACGTTTTTAACAGGATCGTTGAGAGCGCTATGTCTGAGTTTCGTCCTCCAGCTGACACTAGCGTTCTCCCAAATCAAGACGATGATTACCTGGATGATGATGTCGACGACGACGCAGGGCTCTATGACGCATTAGATGATCCCGATTCTTCTGAAGGGGAACACGCTTCTGATACGTATGACCCGGATTATTTAGCAGATAGCCATCATGACTTCGATGACCATAGTTATGGTGATCATAATTATGATGACGCGGATCACGATTTCGATGACGACGATATCGACGCGGGTTACGATTCCGATGGTGGTGCATCGCTGTGATTGAGCTGTCCAGGGAACGCGAATTAGTTGAATTAGCCAAGCGGAAAGACGAGCACGCCTTTATGGAGCTCCTCAAAGATGCACGCGGCAAGGTTTGGCGTGTGTGCTTGGCATACGGAAATAATCACTATGATGCAGAAGATATTTTAGAAGATGCTATTGCAGTCGCATGGCAAAATATCGATACCTTTCGTGGAAAATCTCGATTTTCCACATGGCTCTATAGCATCGCTTCGAATATTGCTAAAAATAAACTAAGTCGGCGCCGTGAATTTGCGGTTGAAGATGTCGGAGCAGATCTTCCTACGAATGAGTCTGATACTGGGGAGGTAGTGAGCGCCCGGCAGGTCGTTCATGATGCCTTGGGGCAGCTTTCCCCCGATTTCCGTGAGGCGCTCATACTTAGGGAGTATGCCCAGATGAGCTATAAAGAAATTGCAATCCAGCAGGCAGTAAGCATTCAAACGGTGAAAAGTAGAATTCACCGGGCGAGAAATATTGTCAAAAAGATTATTGTCGCGCAGGAAAGTGTTTAGGAATAGACGGTGAATTACTTTCGATCACTTTCCGATGGACGCCTTAACCCTTTCTGATGATCTGATCGACTACGTTAATGCTTTGGCGGAGGGCTTCTTCGTCTTTGGGATTTTCGAGTTCCGATTGTGGAGTAATATTGATCCAACCGCGTTCCGAGATTTTCGCAAACCAAATAGCGGGAGATGAACCATCATCGGTGTGTGGAATTAAGTACCAGTTTGGGATATTGTCTGTTTTTGTCACTGACCGGTGTCCAATATCAACTGGTTCTGAGACAAAAGAATAATCATAAAGAGGTGTTACGGTGATCTCCACGTAATGGTGATCGCCTACCTCAAACGAGCATTTTGATGAATCTATGTTATTTCCGCCTGAAAAGCTGTTGGCGTTATCGATACGTTCGGCAATAAGGCCGGGAAGCTTGTTGCACACGAGTTTTGACCCGGCGATTATTGGTGAGTCGTCGGGAATTTTAACTGGAGTTATGGTATCGGGGTTGAACTGGCTTGTGTTTTGGCTGGTATTCTGCTCGGTGCGTTCGTGATCCTGATCCCCGTGCTGTGTTCGATGAATTGCCAATGCAGTAACTAATGCACCCAGAATAAATACAGTGACGAACGTCATGATTTGGCGGGGAACAGTTCCTTTCCGTTGGCTAGCATTGGTGTGTCTCGTCAACGCCTGGGGGCGCCAGGATGAGCCAACCCCACTCTCTGCACTGGTAGTAGTTGAACGTTCGAGGTCTTGAGAAACATCGCTAGCGTTCCTAGGAGGTAGAAGAGCTCCTTTACTTACGGCATTGAACGGTGTGTTGATAGGGCTAACTTGCGTCCATTTCCCAAGAGCTTCGCGGAGCGCTGGAGTGAAAGCAGCTCCTCCAGTAAGAAAACAATGAATGCGTTCGTCTGGCAAGTTATTGCTGGTTTGAGTGGCTACAGTTGCCGTGCGTTTGGCTAGCTCATTAATTACTGCAATAGATCGGAAGAGCGTCGTGTAGGGAAAGAGTGTAGATCTCGGTGGTC